>Ga0302299_10001458_pt1 | contig 14201 bp, 13 predicted proteins | sample III_Fen_N3_4_FD_198795 | JGI IMG/M metagenome (GOLD analysis project Ga0302299, IMG submission 198795) | Peat permafrost microbial communities from Stordalen Mire near Abisko, Sweden - III_Fen_N3_4 | ecosystem: Environmental > Terrestrial > Soil > Wetlands > Permafrost | place: Sweden: Abisko... | reverse complement strand
TGGTCCCTACCACGGCGTCTTGGAGCTGAGTTGGATCGGCACAGTTTCAACGAGTGCGCGCGACCGAATCATCGGCTCAGTGGTCGCGCGGTATTTCCGGAAGTGCAGCGACTCTAGGTGCGCGTCGTACGCGGCTTCGTTCGCGTATATCTCGAAGAAGTGCAGACGGGAAGGGCTGCCTTTCTCAGCGACGGCGTAGAGCGCCAAGACGCCCGGCTCGACTCGGATGGACTCGTCCATCTCTTCCGTTACCGCCGATACGAACGCTTCGCGCTGCTCGGGGTCCACTTCGATGTCGGCCACCCGCACGAACGGTGTCAACTTCATCGGCCGAGTGTAGGGGCGGCTCGGTCAGTCGACGTACTGCAGCGGCGTCACCACGAAGTCGTCGGGCAGCTTCACGCCGGTCGCGTGGTTGGGGCAATAGCCCCGGGGATTCTTGTCGAGGTACTGCTGGTGGTAGTCCTCGGCGTAGTAGAACGGGGTCGACGACGCGTCGACGATCTCGGTCACGATCGCGCCGTAGCCCGCCTTCGAGAGTTGCTCCTGGTACATGGCCTTCGACGCCTCGGCGACGGTCCGCTGCTCGGAGTCCGCGACGATGATCGAGCGGTACTGGGTCCCGACGTCGTTGCCCTGGCGCATGGCCTGGGTCGGGTCGTGGTGCTCCCAGAACGTCTTGAGGAGTGCCTCGTACGTGATCCGCGTCGGGTCGTAAGCGACCAGGACGACCTCGGCGTGGCCGGTCTGACCGGTGCAGGTCTCGCGATAGGTCGGATTTGGCGTGGAGCCGCCGGCATACCCGACGGCCGTGGTCACGACGCCGGGGAGCTGCCAGAAATCCTTCTCGTCACCCCAGAAACAGCCGAGGCCGAAGATCGCCGTTTTCGTACCGTCGGGCCACGGACCCGCGATCGGCGTGCCGAGGACGGTGTGGATACCGGGCGTGATGATCGGCTCGGGACGGCCGGGCAGGGCATCGGCGGGGTCTGGGATGGACGCGGGCTTGGATTGGAAGAACCTCATGCCGGCAGTCTAGGCCCGGCCCGTGACGGCTCGGTGACATGTCCCGATCGCGGCGCCCTCGCCGATTCGTGACAGATGCACCTGAGGTGAACGATGGTCGGCGGATCCCGTGCCAGGGCGCCATGAGGCGTGTATCTGGCGGGTTTCACCGCTTCGAAGGCGACCGGCCACGCCCGAGTCAGCCGTTCGGGGTCGTCGCGGCGTGACGAGTGCTCGCCTGGAGTGCATCTGTCACAGATCCGGGACCAGACCCCGTACGCAGGGCCGTCCATGCGGCCGGGCCGCCATGGCCGGGCCGCGAGGCTCTGGGTCGGCCTGGCGCGGGTGACGGCGCAGGTCAGCTCGGGCGGGTGATCCGCACGTCGTCGAACTCGACCTCGACCAGGTTGTTCGCCCCGCCGTCCTCCGCCTGGAAGCGCAGGTGGATGGCCTGGCCGACCCACGGGTCCATCGAGATCGACGCGCTCCGCCAGACGCCGTCGAGGTCGACCGCGCGGCCACTGGTGGTGAAGACCACGGTCTGGGTGCCGTCCTGAGCCTCGACGATGGCCCGGAACCGGTCCGCGGACGTGGACTTCGCGTCGTGCGCGAATACGTAGCGGAAGGTCAGCTTCTGGCCGAGCGACGTGGACAGCTGGATCGTCGGCGATCTGACGGTCGTGCGGCCGTCGAGGTCGTTCGCGTTCGCGCTGGCGCCCGCCGGCCCGCCGGTGACCAGGGCGACCGCGCCGGACGTCACGGTGCCCAGCTGCTTCTTGCCGGAGAGGACTGTGTCGGCCGGGTTCGAGCGAGCGAAGCGCGCGTTCGTCGGCGCCGTGTCGGTGCCGTCCGGGTTGACGACCCAGCCACGCCGGACCTCCATGTCGTCGTCGAAGGCGCCGCAGCGGGCCTGCATGACCGCCGCGCCGCCGACGCTCAGCGGACACCACGCCCGCTCCATCAGGTAGAGCACTGCTTCCTTGTTGCGGCCCGTCTCCGCGGCGATCATCGAATCGTCCGGGTAGTCCTTGACCGACATCTCGAAGGTGAACGAGAACGTCCGATACGTCCCGTAGAGGTAGTCGCGCGAGGTCCCGGACGACAGGTACAGGTCGCTCGCCTGTTCCGGCTTATAGCCGTTCGAGGCCGCCATGTGTCTGCCGATCGTCATCAACGCGGCGTGGTCGGCGACGGTCATGTCCGACGGCACGTTCGTGTACGTGTAGCCATACGGCCACATGACGAGGCGGCCCGACTCGTGGAACGTGATCGCCGTGCGGATCTGCTGCCGGCCACCGACGACCCGGCTCGCGAAGAAGTCGCGCATCGCCCGATCCTCCGGGGCGGTGAAGGCCGCCGGCCCTCGGTAGGTGATGGCGGCCGGGTTCTTGCTCGTATTGCCCTCGAGGCCCCAGCGATAACCGAAGTTCCGGTTGAGGTCCGTGCCGATGTACCCCGTCCCGGGCGTCGGCTGGCGGTTCTTGCGCCAGAAGTGGAACTTGCCGCCGAAGATGTCGTACTCGGCGCCGTCCGGGTTCACGACGAACACGAGCCAGATCTCGCGGGTATTGACGATGTTCGTGATCCGGGGGTCGGTGCCGTACCCATCGACGAGCCAATGCATGATCTTGAGCACCATCTCGGCGCCCATGTGCTCGTCGGCGTGGATGTTGCCGTCGAACAGGACCTCGGGCTCGGCCTCGTCCGTCGCGACGTTGTCGGAGATCTTCATGGCCCAGATGTCGCGGCCCTGGTACGTCTTCCCGATCGAGAAGCGCTCGGCGATGTCCGGGTGGGCGGCGGCGACGGCGGCCGTCTCGGCCGCGATCTCGGTGTAGCTGTGGTAGCCGGTCCAGCCCGCCGGGAACTCCGTAGCGAGGACGACCGTCGGCAGCCCGATGAGCAGGCCGAGGGCGATCAGAAGGGCTCGAAGGGGCAGGGAGGGGCGGCGGCTGGGGTGGGTCACGAGGCCATGGTGACCCATGTGACCGCCGATGGCCACTCCCCGGATGGTCCCACTACGATGGGCGCATGCGGTTGGAGCGAACGCGGCAGTGGGCGCCATTCGGACTGGCTGCGCTGTTCCTCGTGAGCGGTATCGTGCATCTGGTCCGCCCCGAGACCTTCCGATCGCTGATCCCGGACGGCCTGCCCGCACCCGAGGCCATCAATGCCGCCAGCGGGCTGGCCGAGCTCGTCTGCGCTGCCGGCCTCCTGACCCGGGCCCGATGGGCCGGCCCCGCCAGCGCGGTCCTGCTCGTCGCGGTCTTCCCGGGGAACGTGACGCAGGCCATCGACGCCTCGTCGGACCCGGCCCTTCCCCGTTGGCTCGTGGCCGTGGCGTGGGCCCGATTGCCCCTGCAGATCCCCCTGATCTGGGCGGCGCTGCAGGCTCGGCGGTAGGGTCGGTCGTCCTGCGGGGAGAGACGCACGACCGCCACGTCCGGACCGCTCGCGTATCCTGACGCCGCAACCGTCGAACCCGGAGGATCACATGGCGACCCAGCGCTACTCGCTCGACATCAGGGAAGCCGGTCGGAACTGGGTCCCACGTCCCACGCTGAGCAGCGCGGACTACGCGAGCCCCGAGGTCTGGGACGCCGAGCGCGAGCGGATCTGGTGGGGCGACTGGGTGTGCATCGGGCGCAGCACGGAGATCGAGAAGCCGGGCGAGTACATCGTCCGCGACCTCGCCGGGGAGTCCATCTTCCTGGTCCGCAACCTCCAGGGCGAGTTGCGCGGGTTCTACAACGTGTGCAGCCACCGCGGGACGAAGTTCCTCGACGACTGCGAGGGGACCGGCTCTGTCAAGAAGGCCTTCAAGTGCCCGTACCACGCGTGGTCGTTCGATCTCGACGGCAATCTCGTCGCCTCGCCGAACGTCCACGAGGACGACACCTTCGACCGCTCCGACTACCCGCTCTACGGATTCGCCGTGGACGAGTACGCCGGATTCCTGTTCGTGAACCTGACCAAGGGGCCGGTTCGGCCGCTGATGGACGCGCTGCTCGAGGGCGCTGAGTCGATCACGTCGTACGACCGCTATCGGATGGACGAGCTGCGCCTCGGCCACCGGATCGTGTACGAGGTCAAGGCCAACTGGAAGATCGTCGTCGAGAACTACAACGAGTGCCTGCACTGCCCGCAGATCCACCCGGAGCTGGTCTCTGTCATCCCGCTCTATCGCTTCGGCGAGGTCTGGGACGACGATTCGGGCGACCAGGGCAACCGGATGGTGCCCGACGCGACGAACTTCAGCGTGAACGGCAAGTCGACGCTGCCGCAGCTGCCGGGCCTCGATCCGGACGACTACCACATGTACCAGGGCACCTACGAGTTCCCGAACCTGATGGTGAACCTCCACCCGGACGGCATGATGAGCTACATCGCGATGCCGAAGGGCCCGAACCACACGACGGTCATCTCGGAGTTCTATTACCGCCCCGAGACGATCGCCGCGCCCGACTTCGATCCGTCGGGGATGGTCGAGTTCTGGGATCTCGTGAGCAAGCAGGACTGGGCCGTCGTCGAACGGGCCCAGACCGGCGTCTCGTCGCGCGCCTTCACCCGGGGCGTCTTCCCGCGCCAGGACCGGTTCCTGTACTGGTTCAACGAGGAGTGGCGCACGCGGATGGGTCGCGAACGGATCGGTTGATCAGGGAAGATCGGTCCGACCGTGTGGCGGTGTACGGTTCGCCCCGCATGAGCGCGCGTCATGAGCTGATCGAGGCCGCCTCGCTCCCTGGGACGTTCCTTGGGCGACTGTCGGACGCCTCTCGGGAAGCCCTGCTGCGGGATTCGGCGATCGTCGAGGCTCGTCGAGGTCAGGTCGTCTTCTCGGCCGACGAGGCCGCCGATCGCGTCGGCATCGTCCTCGAGGGTATGGTCCGGACGTTGATCGAGGCCGGCGATGGGCGCCGCCTGACCGTCCGCTACGCCCGCCTCGGCAACATGGTCGGCAGCATCACCGTGGGGCGGGGCGCACTGAGTGTCCAGGCCGTCAGCGACTGCGTCCTCCTGGAGATCAGCAGCGCGACGTTGCAGGCGTGCATCGTGGCTGACGTGGGGGTCGGTCTCGCCCTCATCGCCGAGGTGGGGCAACGCCTGCAGGACACCTATGCGACGTTGGCGTCGAACACGTTCGGATCGATGCGGGAGCGGGTCGCCCGGCACATCCTGGATCTCGCCGTGGGCGATCCGGGCGGGGCGGGGTTGACCGCCGCCGTGACGCAGGAGGGACTCGCCGATGCGGTCGGGACGGTCCGTGAGGTCGTGGCCCGTACCCTGCGCGACTTCCGGGCCGAAGGACTCGTCGCCACGACGCCCGGACGGATCCAAGTCCTGGACGCGGACGGCCTGGCCGCCATCATCGGGCGCGACAGCGCCTAGGGCAGACGGGTAGGGGAGCTGGCTGGCGAGCTAGGATTCGAACCTAGGATCTCCTCGTCCAGAGCGAGGCGCCTTACCGCTTGGCCACTCGCCAGTGGGAGCGACCGGGATGATACCGCATCGGACGGCCGGACCACAGCGGACCGTCCGGAGCCCTTCCGCCGGACCTCTGGTACGCTCCCGACCGTGAACCCCGAGCCTGACGAGGCGTCGGTGCCCGGTGCGCCGGCGTCCCGCGCCGACACGACCGGATCGCCTTCCGCCCCGAGTCCCCGCCGCCGCTCGCGCTACATCCCGGCCGTCCTCGATGCCGTCCTGCCGGGCCTCGGCCATCTCGTGGCCGGCCGTCCCCGCGGCGCGCTCCTGTTCCTCGCCCCGACGATCGTCGCGATCGCGGCCGGGATCTGGATCGGCCTCACCACGTCCGGCCCGCGCCTGGCCGCGTCCCTGCTCGAGTCGCAGGTCATCTGGGGTCTTCTCGCGGCCCAGGGCCTCTTCCTGCTGTGGCGCCTCGCGGCCGTGTTCTCCAGCCTGTTCGACCCGCGGCTCCCGAAGCCGGGCGCGCGCGACGCCCTCCCGATCGCGATCCTGCTGCTGGTCATGGTCGCGCCGCAGGCATACGCGGGCTACACGACCGAGGCCGCCCGCGAGGCCGCGGATGAGATCTTCGTCACGCCCTCGCCGGTCGCGGTCCTGCCGTCGGCCGAACCCGAGCCTGATCCCAGCAACCTGACGACGGCACCGCCCAGCCCATCGTTCTCGCCGTCGCCGTCCCCATCGCCGTCGTCGGAGCCTGTGCCGCGGATCAACGGCCTGATCGTCGGCGTCGACGCCGGTGTCGGGCGGAACACCTACCTGACCGACACGATGATCGTCGTCTCCCTGGACCCGACGACCGAGACGGTCTCGATGGTGTCCGTCCCGCGCGACATGGTCGACGTACCGCTCGGTGACGGTCGCTCGTTCCGGGGCAAGATCAACGGGCTCGTGTCGTACGCCCGGCACCACCCGGCGCAGTTCCCGGGATCCGACGGCACCGGGTTCGATGTCCTGATGAACGCGCTCGGGACGCTCCTCGACGTGCCGATCAAGTACTACGCGACGGTCGCCCTGGGCGGCTTCGTCAGCGTGGTCAACACGCTCGGCGGGGTCGATGTCAACGTCGCCCACGCCTTCTGCGACCCTGGCTACGACGAGTACGGCTTCACCAGCGGGTTCTCCATCTCGGCGGGCCGGCACCACCTGAACGGCAACCAGGCACTCGCCTACGCCCGTGTTCGCAAGGCGTCCGGCGAGAGTGATTTCACCCGTGCCGCGCGGCAACAGGAGGTGCTCTCGGGGATCCGCGAGGCGATCGTCCACGGCGGGTTCCTCAACGACCCGGTCGGACTGCTCAAGGCGATCGGCCAGACGGTCCAGACCAACGTCCCGCGCAGCCTGCTGCCCGACCTCGCCGACTGGGCGAGCAAGGTCGGGCGCGAGCAGACATACCGGACGGTGATCACCCACCCCCTCGTCGCTCCCGGCAATGACGCGCGCGGCTCGATCCAGATCCCGGACATCCCCGCGATCCAGGCGCTCGCCGCGAAGCTGTTCCCGACCGATGGGTCGATGCCAAGTACGAAGTACGCGGTCGACGCGTCGACGGGCTCCGTGAAGGGCAGCGGGGTCGGGAGCTGTGCGCCGGCCGCCACCCCGAAGCCGACCCCGAAGCCGACACCCAAGCCCCCGAAGGCGACACCCAAGCCGAGCGTGGCGCCGACGCCGTCGCCGTCGGTGGAGCCGAGCACGATCCCGAGCGCGTCGCCCTAGGCGGATCCGGCCCGGCGGCCGCGGTGCCACGACAGACACTCGGCGCCACTGCCGGCCCTGGCCACTCAGGCTCGGCTGGTACGTTCGGGGGAGGCGACGGAACCGGCCTCGGATGGCAAGATGGGCGCATGACGGCGTCGAGGGCGCCGCGGCTCACCCGCGGAACGCCCGGCCACCGCTCCTCGCGATCGCGTCTGGTCGCGCTCCTGCTCGTCGTGATCGCGACGACGGGCCTGGCCGTTTCCGCGGTCTCGGCGGCGCCCGCCCTGCCGTCCTGCAAGATCGCCGATGTCTACACCGCGCACCGTGGCTACGGCGACTGGGCCCGATCGATCCTCGATCCGCGCTTCCGCCTCTCGAGTGCCTACAGGCCGACCGACCTGCGCAGTACCGCGGCCGCGGGCCTCAACGGCGGCCTGTCCGTCCGGGGGTTCGTCATCGCCGACCTGAAGGCGATGGCCGCGGCCGCACGGGCCGCCGGGGCGCGCGTGTCCGTGCAGTCCGCGTATCGGAGCTACCCGACCCAGGTCTCGACGTTCGGCTACTGGGTCCGAGTGTCCGGCTACAAGGCGGCGATCGCCTCGAGCGCTCGAGCCGGCCACAGCGAACATCAGCTCGGGACCACGATCGACTTCAAGAGCTACGGCGGATCGCCCGCCTGGGACTACGCGGACTGGGGGACGTCGACCGCCGGCAAGTGGCTCAAGGCGAATGCGTGGAAGTACGGCTTCGTGATGTCGTATCCGAAGGGCAAGTCGGCGGTCACGTGCTACGCCTACGAGCCGTGGCACTACCGCTACGTCGGCAGGACGGTCGCGGCGGCCGTCAAGGCCAGCGGGCTCACGTTGCGGGAATACCTGTGGCGCCAGCAGACCGCCCCGGTGCCGACCCCGTCGCCGACCCCGAGTCCCGCACCGACCCCGACCCCGACGCCAGAGCCGAGCGCCACCCCGACCTCGACCCCGAGCGATACGCCGTCGCCGGTGCCCTCCGCCTGATCAACCCGCGGCGTGGATCCGGCGTTTCACGTCGGCGACGAGCACATCCGCGGCGTGCTGGTGATCCGTGGCGACGAACACGCTGGTCGTGTGCCCGCCGACCGTGATCAGGACGCGACCGCGCTGGGCGCCGAGCGGCGTGGTCCGGACCGAGAGGGACTTGTCCAGCGGCCAGACCTGCACGCCGCTCCGTGGCCGGAACGTGCGGCCGTCGCGGATGAGGACGAGGTGGCGATCGGTGAGGACGAGCTTGCAGCCGATGGCGGGGAGGACCCCGGCCACGACCTCGCGCGGCTCCAGGACGGGCTGGAGCGCGATCCGTGTGTCCTCGGTCAGAGCATCCATGGCGGCGGCTCGGCTGGGCTCTCGCCGTTCCGGACAATGAGTCGCGCGCGCCGGTCCGGCAGGAGTCGTGGTCGGAGTGTAACGGCTGTCACACGCCGCGCAAGGCTTCGGTGAGCAGTCCGCCGATCTGGTCCCACTCCACCAGGAAGGCGTCGTGGCCCTTCGTCGAGTGGATCTCGCGATAGACGGACCGGACGCCGGCCGCCGCGGCGTCGTCCACGAAGGCGTGGACCTGCCGCGGCCCGTACAGGATGTCGTCCTGGATGCCGACCCCGGTGAGGGCCGCGCCGGCCGCCGCGAGCCGCCGATAGGCCGTCGGGTGGTCGCCCCACCGGACGCCGATATCGTGGCGGTCCATCGCGCCCGCGAGCAGGCGATACGTGTCAGGATCGAAGCGTTCGACGAGCTTGCCGCCCTGGTAGTCGAGGTAGCTGACGATGGCCGGCGTCCCATCGGGGCCGGCGGCACGCCCGAAGCGCTCCTCGAAGTCCGACTCGCTTCGGTACGTCGTCATCGCGAGCTGGCGGGCGAGCGCGAGGCCGTCCTCGCCGAGGCGGTCGATGAGTCCCACCTGGAGATGGTTCCAGGCGATCGCCATCGGTCCGGTCGCGGCTGGCGCGGCGATCGGCATCGCGTGGGCCACCGCTTCGGGCCGTTCCAGGGCGACCTCGAAGGCGACCATGCCGCCCAGCGACCCGCCCACGACCAGGTCGAGCCGGTCGATGCCGAGCGCATCGAGCAACTGCCATTGGGCGCGGGCCTGATCGACCGTGGTGATCTTCGGGAAGGCCGCCCCGAACGGGAGGCCCGTGGCGGGGTCCGTGGAGGTCGGCCCGGTCGTGCCGTAGCGGCCGCCGAGGAGGTTCGCGCACAGGACGCCGTAACGCTCCGTGTCGAGCGCCCGGCCCGGACCGATGAGGGGTTCCCACCAGTCGCCGGCCGCGTCGGCCGAGCCGGTGAGCGCATGGATGACGAGGACCTGCGGGGCGCGCCCGGGCGCCTGGCCATCGTGGCGATACGAGACGGTCAGCTCGCGCAGGACCGTCCCGTCCGAGGTCTCGAACCGCCCGAGATCGACGCGGTGAAGCCGGCCGGTCCCCGTCGGGAGACCGGCCGGCTGCGTCGTCGCGGGTTCGACGGTCATCCCGCCGCGCCGACGAGGGCCCCGTCGTTCGGCGACTCCACGGTCGCGGCCGCGAGTGCCTGCTCGAGGTCGGCCAGGAGGTCGTCGATGTGCTCGAGGCCGACCGACAGCCGGATGAGGTCCGGCGTCACGCCCGTGGAGGTCTGCTCCTCGGGCTCAAGCTGGGAGTGGGTCGTGGAGGCCGGGTGGATGATCAGCGACTTGGCGTCGCCGACGTTCGCCAGCAGGCTGAAGATCTGGACGTTGTCGATGAGCTTGCGCCCGGCCTCGACGCCGCCCTTGACCCCGAAGGTCACGATCCCGCCGAAGCCACCGGTCAGGTAGCGCTGGGCGAGCTTGTGCGACGGATGCGACTCGAGGCCCGGATAGCTGACCCAGGTCACTTCGGGACGCGTCTCCAGCCACTTCGCCACGGCCAGCGCGTTCTCGCTGTGCCGGGTGATCCGCAGCGGCAGGGTCTCGAGGCCCTGCAGGAACAGGAACGAGTTGAACGGGCTGAGGGCCGCGCCAAGATCGCGCAGGCCCTGGACCCGCAGCTTGAGGATGAACGCCAGGTTGCCGAAGGCACCCGTGTAGCTGATCCCGTGGTAGGACGGGTCCGGATCGACGAAGTCCTGCTTGAACCGCTCGCTCGCGGCCCAGTCGAAGGTGCCGCCGTCCACGACGACGCCGCCGATCGCGGTGCCGTGGCCGCCGATCCACTTGGTCGCGCTGTGGATGACGATGTCCGCGCCGTGCTTGATCGGCTGGGCGAGGAGCGGCGCGAACGTGTTGTCGACGATGACCGGCACGCCCCGGGCATGTGCGACATCCGCGATGGACGCCAGATCGTGGACGTCCAGGCGCGGGTTGCCGATCAGCTCGAGGAAGACGGCCTTGGTCTTCTCGTTGATGGCCCGTCCGAAGGCCGACGGATCGGAGCCGTCGACGTACGTCGTCGTGATGCCGATCTTCGGGAGCGTGTGGGTGAAGAGGTTGTACGTGCCGCCGTACAGCGAGGACGACGACACGATGTTGTCGCCGGCGCGGGCGAGATTGAGGATCGACAGCGTTTCCGCGGCCTGGCCAGAAGCCACGCCGAGTGCCGCCACGCCCCCCTCCAGCGCGGCGACGCGCTGCTCGAAGACGTCCGTCGTCGGATTCATGATCCGGGTGTAGATGTTGCCGAATTCCTGGAGCCCGAACAGGCGGGCGGCGTGCGCGGCGTCGTCGAAGACGTAGCTCGTCGTCGCGTAGATCGGCACGGCCCGCGCGTTCGTCGTGGGGTCCGGCTTCTGGCCGGAGTGGAGGGCCCGCGTCTCCGGGCGGAACGTGGTCGGATCGAGTTCGGCCATGTCGAGTGTGGTGCCTCCTGCGTTTTGGTGACAAACAAAAAGACCGCGGCTCCTCCGTGGAGTCCGCGGCCCCGGGTCCGAGTCTTCGGTCCCGCTCCTACGTCATCTCGAACGTGCGCGTGACCTCAGTCCCGAGCCTCTCGGCTGGGCCGCAAGCGCATACACATGTCCGAGTGATTCGTGGTCATCGCCCGGCGATGGTGCCGCAGGACGGTTGCGACGTCAACCGGTGTCACCGATTCGCAACCGTCCGGTTCGCGCTAGGCTTCGGGCATGACCGACATCCCCGCCACGTTCCGCGCCTTCGTCTCGCAGCGGGCCGACGACCGCGTAGAGCGCGGCGTCCGCCCCTTCGCCGAAACCGACCTGCCGCCGGGCGAAGTGGAGATCCGGGTCGGCTGGTCCAGCGTCAACTACAAGGACGGCCTCGCGACGCGCGCGGACGGCCGGGTGGCCCGGATCGACCCGATCATCCCGGGCATCGACCTGGCGGGCGTCGTCGTAGGGAGCTCGGACCCCGCGTTCTCGCCAGGGGACGAGGTCCTCGCCCACGGCTATGACCTCGGTGTCTCGCGGCACGGCGGCTACAGCGAATACCAGCGCGTGCCGGCCGGCTTGGTCGTGCCCCTGGCGCCCGGCCTGACGCCGCGCGACGCGATGGCGATCGGGACCGCCGGGTTCACCGCCGCGATGTCCGTGGTCGCGCTGGAGGACCGCGGGCTGAACCCGGACGACGGGCCGGTCCTCGTGACCGGGGCGAGCGGCGGCGTGGGCGGCACGGCCCTCGCGATCCTGGCCGATCGCGGCTATGAGGTCTGGGTGGTGACCGGCAAGCCCGACGAGGCCGCGCGGCTGACGGCCCTGGGGGCGACCGGGATCCTGACCCGCGAGGAGGTCGCCGTCGCAGGCAAGCCGCTCGAGGCCGAGCGATGGGCCGGCGCGGTGGATGCGGTCGGTGCGGCCACGCTCCCGTACGTGCTGCGGACGCTGAAGACGGGTGGGGCGGTCGCGGCGAGTGGCAACGCGGGCGGGCCGAAGCTCGAGACGACCGTCTTCCCGTTCATCCTGCGCGGCGTCGCGCTCCTCGGGATGGATTCCGTGACCGTGCCGATCGCCCGGCGCCGGGCCCTGTGGGACCGGCTGGCCACGGATCTGCGACCCCGCGAGCTTGGCCGCCACGTCACCGAGGTGGACCTGGACGGCCTCGACGTGGCCCTCGACGGGATCGTGGCGGGCACGGCCCGTGGCCGCTGGATCGTCCGCGTCGGGTAGCGGCCTAGCGCCCGGCGATCATGCTCCGGTAGAGCGTCTCGTACCGATCCACCATCCGACCGACCGAGAACCGTTCGCGGGCCGACGCGCGGATGGTGTCGCGGTCCAGGTCGTCGATGCGGGCGTCGAAGTAGGCCAGCTGCTGGGCGTCGTCGCCGACGAAGCCGTCGATGCCGTCGCGGACGAGTTCGGGGATGGCGCCGGAGCGACGGACCAGGACCGGGGTGCCGAGCGCGAGCGCTTCGATGACGACGAGCCCGAACGGTTCCGGCCAGGCGGACGGGATGATCGCCGCGTGACTCGAGGCCACCAGTCGATCGCGGTCAGGCTCGTCGAGTTCGCCCAGGATCGAGACGTCCGCTAGCCCGAGTGCGGGCTGCACGACCGCCTCGAAGTACTCGATCTCGGTCGGCAGCGTCGGGACCTTCGCGGCGATCCGAAGTTCGCGGCCGGTGAGCCGGGCGACCTCGATCGCGTCGAGGACGCCCTTCTCCGGCGTGATCCGCCCGACGAAGCTCAGGTGCTCGCCCACGGTCGTGTCGACGGGCACCTCCCCGAACGTCAGGCCGTGGTGGATGACCGTCCAGTCCGCCTCAGGATGGACGCGAGCCTGGTCCTGGCTGATCGCGACCAACCCGGGCGGTCGCTCCAGGAACGCGTCGCGTGCCCACGGGACATCGAGACGGCCGTGGAACGTCGAGACGACCGGGATCGGCGCCGCGTGGATGAGGTCGAGGTTGCGTCGCTCGAGATGGCCGTGGATGAGGTCGAAGTCGGCGGCGCGATCCACCACCTGGCGCAGGGTCGTCTCGAAGAACCGGGTCGGATCCTCCCCGAAGCCCATCGGCCGAAGGGCGGTCGGGACCGTGACGACATGCTCGCCCGGGATCCGCGAGTCACCGCTGGCGAATGTCGTGACGTGGTGGCCGCGGCGGTGGAGTTCCTCGACCAGCTCCGCCACGATCCGTTCGGTGCCGCCATACGCGATGGGCGGTACGGCCTCCAACGGCGGAGCGACCTGGGCGATCCGCAGCGGACGAGCGGCAGCCGGGCCGCCACGACTCACAGGCGAACGATGACCTCGAGCGGACCGTCCTTGCGCAGGACCTCAGCGCTCGTCAGCCCGCGCCAGCGGTGAAGGAGGAGATCGCACGAGGCGTCGCCGACGCGGAGGCCCTTGACCACGATCTTCGTGATGTCCTTGGGCAGGTCCGGCTTCTCGAGCGTCAGCTGGCCGAGCGCGGCGTCCGCGTGCAGGCCGAGCATCGTCCGGATGAGCATCAGCGGCGACCCGGCGGCCCAGGCCTGCGGGGAGCACGCGACGGGGTAGGCCACGGGCGCGCCGGTCGAGGCGCGATCGAAGCCGCAGAACAGTTCGGGCAGCCGGTAGGCCGGGAAGTGATGCGCGGCGGCCAACAGGTCGCCGCTCAGCCGACCGCCGACGCCATCGAAGCCGTAGCGCCGGGCGCCCGCGGCGGCGAAGGCCGTGTCGTGCGGCCAGACCGTGCCGATGTGATAACCGATGGGGTTGTAGCCGGGCTGGTCCGCACCGAACGTCCGGAGGCCCCAGCCGGACGACATCGCCGGTGAGCCCAAGGTCTCGACGACCGCCGCGGCGGCGGCCCCGGTCTCGACGATGCCACTCCACAGGCAGTGGCCGGCGTTGGAGCCGATCGTGTCCACCGGACGCTTGTCGCCATCGAGGGCCATCGCGAGGTAGCCGTCGGGCAGGGTGAATGCCTCGGCGAACCGGCGCTTGAGCGCGGCGGCCTGGGTCTCGAGACGGTCGGCCAGGTCGAACTCGCCACGGCCGCGGGCCAGCCGGGCGACGCGCCGCTTGGCATCGAAGACGTAGCCCTGGACCTCGGCGAGCGCGATCGGTGTCGCGGCGAGCGAGCCGTC
>Ga0302299_10001457_pt1 | contig 14210 bp, 11 predicted proteins | sample III_Fen_N3_4_FD_198795 | JGI IMG/M metagenome (GOLD analysis project Ga0302299, IMG submission 198795) | Peat permafrost microbial communities from Stordalen Mire near Abisko, Sweden - III_Fen_N3_4 | ecosystem: Environmental > Terrestrial > Soil > Wetlands > Permafrost | place: Sweden: Abisko... | reverse complement strand
ACGAGACGAAGACGGCCCGGTGGTGCGCGGTCTGGCCGGAGCTGACGGTCCTGCCCTGGCCGGACTGACCCCCGCACCCGGTGGTCCCTCACCGGGCGGCGCCGAGGGCGGCGACCAGCGCCGCCCGACGTCCCGGCACCGTCAGGACCCGGACGTCGTCCACCCACTGCTCGACGGAGCCGACCCCGGGCGGGAACGCGCGCACCCGGGGGTCCGCCACCGCGTCGAGCAGGGCGGTCGCCACCTCGTCGCGCACGCCGCGGAACGGGCGGTCGTGGAAGGGCTGCGTCGCGTCGTCCCCGCCGGCCGGCAGCCCGACGTCCCGCTGCAGCGCGTGCAGCGCCCCGGCGGCGCGGCACAGGGCACGCTCGCGGTCCTGCCAGGTGCCGGCGGCGACGGCGAGGGCCAGGTCGGGCAGCGCGGCGCCCGCTCGCGGCAGGGTCGCGAACCTGGTGCCGAGCCACTTCGGGTACGGCGGCCAGCGCCGTTCGAGCAGGCACCCCAGGTGCATCAGCACGCCGACCAGCCGAGCCGCGATCACGCGGGACCCGACGTCGTCACCGCGGTGCCCGGCCCGTCCGGCGAGCGGGAGCTCCTCGCCGAGGCGCGCCCAGTCCGCCGCGACCACGTACCGCCACACGTCGTCCGGGTACCAGGCCAACCGGCGGCGGACGGCGGTCAGCTCCCCGTGGGTGTCGGCGAACACAGGGCCGGCCGTCACCTCGAGCACCGCCTGACCGGTGAACGTCAACCAGTCGGCCGGGGTCGGGTCGCCGTCCCCCGTGACGCCCAGCCGCGAGCCCACGAACGCCGCGGGCGTCGTCACCTCGACGCGGTGCCGGACCCGCGGATCACGCGTGACGGCGAAGCGGGTCGGGAAGGAGCCGAACCGGTCGGGCAGGGTCCGTGCCAGCAGCGCGTCGACCGCGGTGACGTCGTCGCCGTCCACGAGGAGGGTCAGGCGCGGGCCCCAGTCGTGGTCACGGGAGAGGTCGTCGTCCAGGCCGAGGACCTCGGACCCGCGCCCCAGCAGGCCGGCGGCGTGCCGGAGGCCGGGTCGCCACCGCAGGACGAGCGGCGCGACCAGCTCCGTCCAGTACCGGCGGGCGAGCTCGGCGCCGCTCGGCGGGGCAGGCGTGTCCATCGCCCCTATCCTGGCAACCACCATGCCCGCGACATCGATCGCCGCTCCGCTCTTCTCCTGGACGCTGGCGCCCGGGGCCGTCCTCGTCCCCCGGACCCCGCTCCTCGGCGACGCGTACCACGAACTGGTCGTCGCCAACCTGGAGCGCCTCGCCGTCTGGGAACCGTGGGCCCTGAGCCGGCAGAGTCCGATGACCACGCTGGCGTTCCTCGAGCAGGGCGGGGCGGCGTGGCTGGCCGGCACGCAGGTCCCGACGGCGATCGCGATCCGCGCGCCCGAGGGCGACTGGCGGCTGGTCGGCTCGCTGACCCTGACCGTCGACGTCACCCGCCGCAGCGCCGAGCTCGGCTACTGGATCGACGCCGGTCACGAGGGCCGCGGCCTGGTGACCGCGGGGGCGTCGGCGCTGCTCGACCACGCGTTCGGGGCGCTGCGGCTGGAGCGGGTGGCGCTGCACGCCCGGGTCGACAACGTGCGCAGCCGGGCGGTCGCCCGTCGGCTCGGGTTCGTCGAGGAGGGCGTGGCCCGGGCCGCCGTCGCCTACGCGACGCGGCGCTACGACGAGGTGCACCACGGCCTGCTCGCGTCCGAGTGGCACTCGCGCGCGCCACGACCACCCGATGGCGCCCCTCAGTAGTGGATGCGGTCGGCGCGGCGCTGCCAGGCCTCGAAGGGGGCGGTGCGCCGGGTGTGCGCCACCTGGGCCACGGGCAGCGGCCACTGCTCGCGCGGTGAGGTGAAGACGTCGTAGAAGGCGCGGTCGTCGAAGCCGGACGCCGCGGCGTCGTCCCGGTCGGCGGCGTAGACGACGCGGTCGAGCCGCGCCCACATCGCCGCGGACAGGCACAGCGGGCACGGCTCGCAGGAGGAGACGAGCACGCAGCCGGTCAGGCGGAAGTCCCCGATGGCCAGGCATGCCGCCCGGATGGCCACCACCTCGGCGTGCGCGGTCGGGTCGAAGGTGAGCGTCACCTGGTTGACGCCCGTCGAGAGGACCTCGTCGCCCCGGACGACGAGCGCCCCGAACGGGCCGCCGCCGGCCTCGACGTTGCGCGCCGCCTCGGCCACGACCTGGTCGAGCCACGACTGCTCGCGCGCGCTCGCCTCGGCGTCGAGGTCGGTGGACACCTCTGGGCGCAGGAACATCAGCTCTCCTCGTGGGGGTGGGCGGGCGGGTCGTCGGGGGCGCCGAACTCGGCGAGGGCACGCCACACCCGGTCGCGGCGCAGCGGCAGGTCGGTGAACCGGACACCGGTGGCGCTCCGGACGGCGTTGGCCACGGCCGCGGCGACCGGGTTGAACGGGCTCTCGCTCATGGATTTGGCGCCCAGCGGCCCCAGCGTGTCGTAGGTGTCGGCGAAGAGCACACGCGTCGGCGGGACGTCGGCGAACGCGGGCAGCGGGTAGTCGCGGAAGGAGCGGGTGACGACGCCGCCGTCCGCGCCGAGCCGGACCTCCTCGAAGAGGGCCGCGCCGAGCGCCTGCGCCACGCCGCCCTCGATCTGGCCGCGGCACTGGCGCACGTTGAGGACGACGCCGGCGTCCGCGGCGTGCACGCTGCGCAGGATGCGGATCTCGCCGGTGGCTCGGTCGACGGCCACCCGCACCGCGTGCACGTTGAACGCGACCGAGCGCGGGGACCCGTCGGAGCTGCCGTGACCCTCGGCCCGATCGCCGGCGGCCCGTATCGCCCGCTGCACCAGGACCAGCGGCACCCGCTCGCCGGCGCAGTCGACGACGTCGCCGTCGAGGCGGCAGGCGGCGGCATCGGCGCCGGTGAACTCGGCGGCCGCGGCGGCGACCGCGCGGGCGAGGTCCTGCGCGGCGCGCGTCGTCGCCAGCCCGGAGACGACGATGCCGGTCGACCCGTACGCGCCGGTGTCGTGCTCGACGAGGTCGGTGTCGCCGCGCCGGACGACGACCCGGTCGACCCCGACGCCGAGCACCGCCGCGGCGAGCTGGGCGTGCACGGTCGTGGTGCCGTTGCCGAACTCCGCGGTGCCGACGTGCACCTCGTAGCGCCGGTCGTCGCGCAGGACGACGCGGGCGTGGCTGTGGTGGCCGCGGGGCGGGATCGTGGCGATCATGGCGAGGGCGACGCCGTCCCCCACCTCCCACCCGGGCGGGGCGGCGGGCTCCTCGGGACGCGGCGGCTCCGCCAGCCCGGAGGCGGCCAGGCGCAGGCACTGGTCGAGCCCGTAGCTGCCGAACTGCAGGTCGTCAGGGCCGTCGTGGTAGGCGACCAGCGCGTCGCCCGGGCGGACGACGTTGAGCTCGCGGAAGCGGATCGGGTCCATCCCGAGGGCCCGCGCCAGCTCGTCCACGGCGGACTCCACCGCGAAGATCACCTGGCTCAGCCCGTAGCCGCGGAAGGCCCCGGCGGGCGGCGTGTGGGTGTGGACCGACCAGCCGTCGACCTGCTTGTTCGGGCAGCGGTAGACGGCGATCGACTCGTGGCACCCGTGGAACAGCACGCCCGGGCCGTGATTGCCGTACGCACCGGTATCGGCGACGACGCGGAGCCGCAGCGCGGTGAGCGTGCCGTCGGCGCGGGCCGCCGCGGTGACCGTCACCGCCATCGCGTGCCGGGTCGGGGCGCCGGTGAACTGCTCCTCGCGGGTGAACTCGAGCTGCACGGGTCGCCCGGTACGCAGCAGGGCGAGGACGGCGAGATCCTCCACGAGCATCTCCTGCTTGCCGCCGAAGCCGCCGCCCACCCGGCCGGTGACGACGCGGACCCGGTCGCGCGGGAGCTCGAAGAGCCGGCAGAGGGCGTCACGGGTGAGGAACGGCGTCTGGGTGGAGGCGCGCACGACCACCCGGCCCTCCTCGTCGAACCAGGCCCGGCAGGCGTGGGTCTCCAGGGCGCCGTGGGCGACCCGCTGGGACCGGTAGGTCTGCTCGTGGACGACGGCGGCCCCGGCGAGGGCGGCGTCCACGTCGCCGAGGTGCCCGTGCACCTGGGCGCAGACGTTCGCGACCCCGCCCGGCCCGACGTGCACCACGGGGGCCCCCGGGAGCAGCGCGCCCGCCGGATCGAGGACGGCCGGCAGGACCTCGTACCGGACGTCGACCAGGCGCGCGGCCGCCTCGGCGGCGGCGACGCTCTCGGCGACGACCACCGCGACCCGCTGCCCGACGTGGCGGACGACGTCGTCCAGGACCCTCGTGTCGGCCGGGTCGTCGCCGGCCAGCTCGTGCCGGGCGGTGCTGTAGCGGGTGGCCGGCGCGTCCTCGTGGGTCAGGACGGCGACGACCCCGGGGACGGCGAGCGCCGCGGCGGTGTCGACGGCGAGGACCCGGGCGTGCGCGTGCGGCGAGCGGACCAGGCGCAGGTGGAGCAGGGCCGGCGCGGCGGGGGGCGGCTCGTCCAGGGTGAACGGCGCACGGCCGGTGACGATGTTGCCGCTCTCCGGCGCGCGCGGCGACGTGCCCGTCGTCGCGCCCTCGAGCGCGCGCCGGACGGAGCCGTACCCGGTGCAGCGGCAGAGGGTGCCCTTGAGCGATCGGGGCAGGTCGGCGCGCTGGTCGTCGTCCAGGGCGGCGGCCGTCATGATCAGGCCGGCGGTGCAGAAGCCGCACTGGAAGGCCTGGGCGCCGTGGACGGCGTCCTGCACCGGGTGCGTGAGCCCCTCGACGGTGGTCACGGCGCGGCCGGCCGCCCGGACCGCCGGGTACAGGCAGCTGTGCACAGGCACGCCGTCCACGTGGACCGTGCAGGCCCCGCAGTCGCCGCTGTCGCACCCCTTCTTGACCCCGAACCAGCCGAGGTCGCGCAGGTAGGTCCGCAGGCACTGCCCAGCGTCGGGCGGCCGGACGGCGACCTCGCCGTTGACCACGGGCACCGCATCCGCCGGGGCCGGCACGTCGGTCGGGGCCGACGCGGCGGACGGCCGGACGGGGATCTCGTGGACGCTCACCGCGGGATCCGCGCGGCGAGCTCGACCCGGATCTCCTCGGCGAGGGTGAGCGTGAGGTGCTGGCGCCAGTCCGGATCACCGTGGACGTCGTCGTGGTACAGCTCCGGCGGGATCGCCTCGTGGACGGCGGCCTCCAGCTGCGCGGCGTCCGGGCGGGCGGGCAGCTCGATCACGACCGGGCGCACCGTGGACGCCGTCACGGTCACGACCAGGCCACCGGGTGCCTGCCGACCGATGACGAGAGCGGCCGACCGGCCCAGCGGCCGCAGGGAGGCCTGCCGGAAGGCCACGGACGAGTGCAGCGCCTCGGCGGGCAGGTGCACCGAGCGCAGCAGGTCACCGGGCTCCAGCGCCGTCTCGCCGGGGCCGGTCACCAGGTCGGCGGCGGCGACCGTGCGCTCGGTGCCGCCCACTCCCCACACGGTGCACACGCCGTCCAGGGCGACCGTGAGCGCGATCATGGGCCCCGCCGGCAGCGCGGTGCACAGGTTGCCGCCCACCGTGGCGACGTTCCAGATCTTGAACGAGGCCAGGAACGCGTCGCAGCAGGGCCGGAACAGCGCCGCCCCGAGCCACGACGACGGGTACCCGAACCCGGCGAGCTCCGCGATCGTGCAGGTCGCGGCGATCTCCAGCCCGTCGTCGCGGACGGTCAGGGCCGGCCAGCCGAACGCGGTGAGGTCGATCAGCCGGGTCAGGTGGGGCTGGGGCTCGGAGAACAGCCACGTCCCCCCGGCCAGCCAGGCGTCTCCTGCGCGCCACGCGGGCACTGACGGCTCGCGACGCACCTCGGTGACGGTGGACAGGTCCATGCGCCTCCAGGACGCGCCGGCGGGACAGGCCATCATGACGCTAGGTGTCCCAGATTTCACCCGGAGGTCCCTCAGGTTTCCGGGCGGTGCCGCCAGAACGCCGGCCCAGCATGCCCTTCGACCAGCGAGACCAGGGCCTCGACCACCTCCTGCCAGGTTCGCTCGAACGGCGCACGGCCGGCTGGGGCCTCGGACTCGTCGCGCGCGTCCACGGCGTCCAGCGCGTCCAGCAGGCGACGCCAGGCCGCCTCGGCGGCGTCAGCCGGGGGTGGCGTGACGCGCAGGATGCTCGCCAGGTCACTCAGGGCGGACCGCCGCTGACGGGTCGGGGCTGCGGCGAGGGCCTGCAGCCGGTCGCGCTCGCGGCGGAGCAGCTCCCAGGTCAGGCGGTCGTCGACGGGCTCGACGAGCCGTCGCAGGACGGCCGGACCGGCGAAACCACGCACGGGCGACCCCTGACGCCCCACCCGCCGCGACAGGGCCGCCGACCCGGCGCCGCCACGGGCCCGGGCGCCCTCTGCCGCCCCTGCAGCCGATGCCGGCGCCGCCGACATCGGCGCCGGTGACCCGGCCGCATCCCAGGCCAGGGCCGACGCCGCGAGCAGGCGGGGCGCCTGCGGGGACGCCCAGCCCGCCGGCTGCTCGACAGGCTGGATCACCGCACGCGGCGCCGCGCCGTCCGTGACGACGCGGTCGTCGACGGCGACGAAGACCGTGTAACGGCACAGCACCCCGTGGCGCAGCGACGTCCGCACGATCCGCTGCTCCAACGCCTCCACCCGGTCGGCGGAGCCCTCGGCGGCCACCACGACGCGGTCCTCCAGACGGCGCACCTGCTCCCGCGCCCAGACCGCCTCCAGACCGCCGTCCGCCCCGACCCGGCCCTCGGCCGTCTCGGACCACGGCTCGCCGGCCGAGGTGGTGCCCTGCACGGTGGCCTGCACGGTGGCCTGGGGGCTCCCGGCGGCAGCTGACCCGTCGACCGCCAGTGCGCGGTAGCGGCCCCGCAGCACCCAGGGCACGCCCGGAAAGAGGTCCGAACGGTGGCCCGAAGCGATGGAGCCGGCGACGACCTCGAACCCGGCGGCCGCCACCGTCAGGCCGGTGATCAGCGGTGACCCGATGCGCTCGTGGATGCGCGCCATGGCGTCGTCGAGACGGTCCTCGCTCTCGACGAGCTCGCAGCGACCGCCGCCCCAGCCGGCCAGCCGGCCGAGGAAGCCGGCGTTCACGGCCTGGTCGATGCCGACGACGTGCACCCGGACGGCGTCCAGCGCGGCGGCGTGCTGCCGCAGCAACTGGTCCTCGTTGCCGACCTGGCCGTCCGTGACGAGCACCAGGACGGCGTCCCGGCCGCTCTCCCGGCTGCCGGCCAGCAGACGCAGGCCCGTGCCCAACGGCTCGGACAGCTCCGTCCCCCCGCGCGCGGTCACCGCCGCCAGGAACTCCACGGCCCGGAACCGGTGGCGGTCCGTGCCGGGGAGCAGGCTCGCCCCAGCGCCGGGCTCCCGGCCGCCCGGCTCGTCGCCCGACGGACCGCCGGGGCTCTCCACGACGCTGTCGAAGGCCAGGACGGTGAAGCGGTCCTGCGAGGTGAGGGTGTCGACGATGCGGGCCGCCGAACGGCGGGCCGCCACCATCTTCCAGCCGGCCATGCTCCCCGAACGGTCGAGCAGGAGCACGACGTCGCGCGGGCGGGGTGTCGCGACCAGGTTCGGCGGCAGCACCACCAGCTCGAAGGTGCCGTCGCCGTCCTCGGCGGGCACCGGCCTCGCGCCCTGCTCGGCGGCGGTCTCGGGCGGCGCGCCGGCGTCGGGCACGAGCGTCAGCGCGGCCGCCGGACGGTCGGCCCGGCCGAGCGGGAGGCGCAGCACCACGTCGCGGTCCGCACGGGCGCCGGGCAGCACCCGCACCCGGCCGGGGGTCACCTCGACCGCGTGCAGGCTCGACCGCGGCGTGCCCAGCGGCAGGCCGGCCGGGTCGATCGAGACCGACACCTCCAGCTCGACCGGGTGCGGGAACCCGGGCAGCAGCACCGGTGGGGAGATCCGCGATGCGTCCGGGACGGCGTCGGTGTCGGGCAGGTACCCCGACCCCACCGCGTCACCGGGGAGCGGCGCGCCGGGCACGTACCGCGGCGCCACGACGAGCGGGAACCGGAACGTGGCCTCGCCGTCCTCGACGGGGAGCACACCGACCACCGTGAGCTCCACGGTGACCTCCTCGCCCGGGAGGATGTTGCCGACGCGCAGGGTGAAGACGTCCGGGCGGTCCTCCTCGGCGATGGCGGCGCGGTGGCCGGTGGCGATGGCGGCGTCGTACTCCGCCCGGGCCTGGGCCCGCTCGCGCAGCGCGGCCTCGACGGTGCGGTCGGCGGCGGTCATCCGCAGGCGGGTGACCGCGCCGCGGTCGGGCAGCGGGAAGACGTAGGTCGCCTCGAGGGGCTCGGCGTGCGGGTTGACGAAGCGCTGGGTCAGCAGGACCCGGCTGGTGAGACCGACGACGTCGGCGGCGACGGTCAGGCTGCGCAGCGGCAGGTTGCCGGCGGACGTGCGCAGGCACCCCAGCCCCGCGTCGGGGGCGGGCGGCAGCGCCGCCAGCTCCTCGACGGTGAGCAGCGGGAGGGCGGACGGGGCGGGGTGCGTCATGACGAACCTCCCGGGACGGTGGACGACGGAACGGGTGCCAGGCCGAGCGCGGCGAGGGCGGCAAGGAGCGGAACGGCGGCCTCCGCCAGGGCGGGCAGATCGGCCGGGCGCGGTGGCTGGGACAGCACGAGGACGACCCCCTCGGCCAGCTCGACCGCACCCAGGGCACGTGCGGGGTGCGGCGGATGCGCCGCCGTCGGCGTGTAGCGGACCTCGGCGCCGGGCCGCCAGAACGCCGCGTCGAGACGGGCCGTCGACGGCGGGGACGCGGGCGCCCGGAGAGGAGCCGCGACGTCGACCGCGAGGTCGACCGCGCCATCGATCGCGGCATCGACCGCGGCGGCCGGCGCGGACGCGGCGCCGTTCAGGTCGATCTCGGGCAGGGCCGCGACGGCACGAAGTGCGTCGTCGGGGGCACCGGCCAGGCGCCCCTGGATGTCGGCGAGGCTCCACCCCTCCGCCTGCAGGCGCCGCACCGCGACGAGCTGCCACAGGTGCCGCGGCCCGTACCGGGCGCCGCGACCGCGGCCGCCCACCGGACGGTCGACCAGCCCGATGCCGGCGTACCACCGGACGGCCCGCGCATCCGGCGGTCGCGCGCCGGGGACCGACCGCAGCGCCAAGGCGGCGCGACGCGTCAGCTCCTCGAGCGGCCAGGCCGGTCTGTCCTCCATGCCCGCCATCCTCACCCTGATTAACGCCAGTGTCAATGCCACTGTCGTTTTCTCATCGCGACGTCCCGGCGTACCGTCGCACTGTGCCTGCCGAGCCGCTCCGCCCACGCCGCTACGTCGCCCTCGGCGACTCCCTCTCCGAAGGGCTGTGCGACCCGGCCCCGGAGGGCTCCGCCCACCCCTGGCGCGGCTGGGCCGATCGCCTGGCGGAGGGTCTCGCGCACGCCGCCGCCGGGCAGGGCGAGCCGTTCGAGTACGCCAACCTCGCCGTCCGGGGCCGGCTGCTGGGGCAGATCGTCGACGAGCAGGTGCCTGCCGCGATCGCGCTCGGCGCCGACCTGGTCAGCCTCATCGGCGGCGGCAACGACGTGCTGCGTCCCGGCGTGGACGTCGACGCCGTCACCGCCCGCCTGGAGGCGGCCGTCGTCCGGCTGACCGACGCCGGCGCCACCGTGATCCTCTCGACGTCCTACGACCCGCGGCACGCCCCGCTGGTGCGCCGGACCCGCGGCCTGGCCGCCGTCTTCGCCGCGAACGTCTGGTCGATCGCCCGCCGCCGCGGCGCGCTCGTCCTCGACCTGTGGGGCATGACCGCGCTGCAGGACCGCCGGCTGTGGGCCGACGACCGGATCCACCTCACGGCCGACGGCCATCGCCGGGTCGCGGCCCAGGCCCTCGAACTGCTGGGCCTGGGCGGCGACCCGGACTGGGCCGTCCCGCTGGATCCGGCTCCCGCCCGCACCCGCGGCGAGGCGTGGCGACAGGACGCCGTCTGGGTGCGGGAGCACGTCGTGCCGTGGGTGGGCCGGCGGGTCCGCGGCCGCTCCAGCGGGGACGGTCTGGAACCGAAACGCGCTGTTCCCGGCCCGGTCACGGTCCGGTCCGTAGATGACAACCCCGGCATGAGGAAGCCTTAACCGCACGCCCGTAGCGTTCGTTTCGGCCGAGGCCACCCGGGACCTTCGTCGGCCCCGGGACCGGCAGGGGTCATCGCGCGTGGCGGACGGCCCCCGCGGCCCGTCCTCACCGGCGGGCGGACGCGCGACGACGCCGAGGCCGAACGGCCGCCGTCGAGCTCGGGGCGACGGGGGTCGGCGCGTCCCGGCAGCGGCGCCGGTGCGGAACGCGCGCCGCGACAGAACGTGCCGGTGCCCCGACCGGACAGGCTCACGAGGGGGACCGGGCGATGGCGATGGATCTGCGACGAGGGACGGGGACGCCGTCCGGACCCGACCGGCCGGTCGACCTGTTCCGATCCTCTGGAGGCGTCAGCGTGATGGAGCCGCTCGCCCGCCCGGACGGGCGCGTCCCCGCCGGCGGCTCCCTGGACGACCTCGCGTCCGCCGCCGTCGGCTCCCTCAACGCCGGCGTCCGGGCCCGCGACCTGGACGACGCCGACGGCGCGGTCGCGGGGCTGCAGCGGGCCCACGACGTCGCCGTGCTGCTGGCCGCCCGGGCCCCCGACCGCGCCGACGCGCTCCGGGTGCAGGCGGACGCCCTCTACCGGCTGGCCGACGTCCAGCTCGAGCGCGGGCTCGCCGACCAGGCCCGGGCGGGGCTGGACGCCGCGGAGGGGCTGTACTCGCGGCTCGGCCCGGACCCGGGCCGCATCGCCGACGTCCGGGCCCGCCGCGGGCTGGCGCACGCCGACCTGGGGCACGGGCTCTCCGCCCTGGTCGACGTCCAGTCGGCGGTCCTCCACCACGTGCAGGCCCTGGACGGCGACGACCGCGAGCACTCGCCCGTCGGCCTCGCCACCGCCCTGGCCGCGGCGGCCGCCGTCCAGGCCCGGCACGGCAGCAGCCAGCTCGCGCTGACCGCGGCCCAGCAGGCGGCCGCGCTGCTGACCCGGCTCCGGTCCGACCGGGCGGACCGGGCCGCGAGGGCCCAGCGCGCCGACCGCGTCGACCGCACCGACCGCACCGACCGGGGCACCCCCGCCGACCGCGCCGAGCGGGCGGACCTCGTCCGGGCGCTCGAGGTGGAGATCCGGATGCTGCGGGCGCTCGACCGCACGACGCAGGTGGACGCCCCCGCGCAGGCCCTGGCCGCTCTCGTCGGCGCGGACGCCGTCCGGGCGCTGCTGGACGAGCCGGCGCCGACCCCCCGCCTGGGCCTCACCTACGCCGTCATGCACGAGCTGGTGGCACCGCAGACCCGCGCGGAGGTGCACGGGATGCTGGCCGACCCGCTCGACGGGGTGAGCATCCCCGGGTTCCTGGTGGAGCCGCACCGCCTGCTCGACATCGCCCGGGAGGGCGCCGCCACCGCCCTCGCCCTCGCCTCGTACGACCCCCGGCTCGCGCTCGCGGCCGGTCGGGACGCCGCCTGCCTCTACGCCTGCGCGGAGGAGCTCGGGCTCATCGAGCACCCGTGGCCGCAGGTCCGGATGGAGCTGGCGCGGTGGCTGTGGCTGCTCAGCGAGCTGGGCTGGCTCGCCGCCACGACCGGCGACGTCGTCCTCGCCCGGGACCTGGCCGAGCACGCCCAGCACCCCCTCGTGCGGGCGGAGAGCGGCCGGCACCTGCCGGCGTCCATCGCCCGCAGCCTGGCCGATTCCGGCTCCCGGCTGCGCCAGCTGCGCCGCGCCGTCGGCTGACCTCTCGAGGGGGTCGACGACGTCGACCGCTCGACCTCGCACCGGGACCGCCCGGCGCTCCCGGGACGGACGTCCCTGTCCCGGTCCTGCACGGCGGGTGTGGGCTGGGTCACGGGATCTTTCCCCGCGACGAGGAGGTCGCCATGCTCACCACCGCGACGTGGTCGGTCGAGGTCCAGCTGTTCGAGGGTGACGAGGACACGTCCGCCCGGGCGACCCTGATCTCGGGGGTGGGCCCGGACCGCCGACGCACCGTCACCGGCTCGGGGCGGGCCCACCGGCAGGAGAGCGCCGCGGCCGTCGCCGAGATCGGCGCCGAGATCGCCACCGCCCGGGCCCTGCGTGATCTGGGCGACAAACTCCTCGCCGTGGCCTCGGCGGACATCGCCGCGATCGAGCACAAGGACGTGCCCCTGACCAGCTGACGACCCTCCGCCGGGCACCGGTCCGGCCTTCACACCACGCGACGGCGCGCTCCCGGCGGGACGTTGGGTCCCTGGGTACCGGCCGGTGCGGTGGCAGGGTTGTGCCCGTGAAGACCCTTGACATCTCGCGGATCAGCGAAGCCCTCCAGGGCGTTCCCGCCAATCCGAGGGTCGTCGTGACCGGTAACTTCGGCACGCCGTGGACCCTGCTGCGGGCCGTCGACGCGACCCTGCCCACCTTCCGCTTCTACGCGATCAACGCCCAGCCGGGCATCCCCGACCGCGAGGGGGTGACCCTCGAGACGTCGTTCGTCGGGGCCGGGATGCGCAAGAACCCGCGGCTCGTCTACTACCCGTCGCGCCTGTCACTCGTGCCCCGGCTGTTCGGCAGCACCCTGCCGCCGGACGTCGTCGTCCTGCACACGACCACCCCGCGCAACGGCACGGTGTCCCTCGGCGTCGAGGTCAACATCCTCCCCGCGGCGGTCGAGGCGGCCCGGGCCCGGGGCGGGAAGGTCATCGTGCAGATGAACCCCCGCATGCCGTACACCTACGGCGACGCCGTCCTCAAGCTCGAGGACATCGACTACGGGTTCGAGATCGACGAGCCGCTGTCGGGCCACCCGCAGGGCGCGCCCGACGACGCCAGCATGGCGATCGGTGCCAGCGTCGCGGCGCGCGTCGAGGACGGCGCCACGATGCAGCTCGGGATCGGGGCCGTCCCCGACGCCGTCCTGCACGGGCTGACCGGCCGGCGCGGGCTGAAGGTCTGGAGCGAGATGTTCAGCGACGGCGTCCTGGCGCTCGAGCGCCAGGGCTGCATGGACCCGGACACCCCGCTCACCGCGTCGTTCCTCTTCGGCAGCCTCGAGCTGTACCAGTGGGTCGACAGCAACCCGCGCGTCCTGCTGCTCCGCAGCGAGACGACGAACGAGCCGGCGCTCATCGCGAGCCGCCCGCTCATGACCTCGGTCAACACCGCGCTCCAGGTCGACCTGTTCGCGCAGGCCAACGCCTCGCGGATCCGGGCCCGGATCCACTCCGGGTTCGGCGGCCAGACGGACTTCATCGTCGGCGCCCTGCACTCCAAGGGCGGCCAGGCGCTGATGGCGCTGCGCTCGTGGCACCCGAAGGCCAACGTGTCGACGATCATCCCGCTGGTCGACGAGCCGGTGACCTCGTTCCAGCCGACCGCGGTCATCACGGAGCAGGGCGTCGCCCAGATCTACGGCCTCGACGAGAAGACGCAGGCGGCCAACCTCATCAACAACGCCGCCCACCCCAAGATCCGTCAGGAGCTGTGGGAGGAGGCGGGCGAGCTCGGCCTCGCCTGAGCCGCCGCCGTCGCAGCGCCGGTCCCCGGGTCGCCCCGGAGGCCGGCGCTCCCGCATGGGGCGACGACGGGCGTCAGGGTGCTGGAGCCCCCGGTCGGGGTCGAACCGACGACCTACCGCTTACAAGGCGGTTGCTCTGGCCACTGAGCTACGGGGGCGACGCCGAGCCCCTGCGATCCTACGACGGCCGGTGCCGGGGCTCGACAGGCTTTCAGCCGTTCTCCTGACATGGCCTTCCGGGGCGCGGAGAGTAAACATTCCTACACTCTTAGTAATCAGGGGACGAGGAGGGCGAATGACAGCCGGGGCCGTGGGTGAGCAGCGGACGGATAGCCGGCCGCGCCTTCGCGGCACCGCGGGAGGTCGTCCGCCGAGCTCGGGCCGCGGTCCGACCGGGCAGGCCGTGCTCGACGCCATCCTGGAGGCCGTCACCGTCGGTGTCGTCGTCCACCACCGGGACGGCACCCCGCTGCTGGCCAACGCAGCCGCCCGCACCCTGCTCGACGGGCAGGCGGGCGGCACGCTCGCCGCCCTGGTGGCCGACGCCGCCGCTCACGGCACGCCGGGCGAGGCCGTCGTCCGCGACCTGGCCCTCGCCGGCGGCGCGGCACAGCCGGTGACGGTCGGCTCGCCGTTGCCGATGCTCCGGCTCGC
>Ga0302299_10001456_pt1 | contig 14212 bp, 15 predicted proteins | sample III_Fen_N3_4_FD_198795 | JGI IMG/M metagenome (GOLD analysis project Ga0302299, IMG submission 198795) | Peat permafrost microbial communities from Stordalen Mire near Abisko, Sweden - III_Fen_N3_4 | ecosystem: Environmental > Terrestrial > Soil > Wetlands > Permafrost | place: Sweden: Abisko... | reverse complement strand
ATGGAGGGTCGGCGGCCGCGACACCTTCGCGCTCGACGGCGGCGTGTTCGCGGCCGGGGCGATGCTCGACTGGCTCTGCGCGGAGCTCGGCATCGCCGAGACGCCGGCGCAGCTGGGCGAGCTCGCACGAACCGTGCCGGACGCGCGCGGCGCCCGCGTGCTGCCCGCGCTCGCCGGCCTCGGCGCTCCCTGGTGGGAGCCGGGAGCGCGAGCGGTGCTCGCGGGAATCGACGGCGGCACGACCCGCGCGCAGCTGGCGCGCGCGGCCCTCGAGGGCATCTCGTGGCGGGTCGCGGACATCGTCGCCGAGGTCCGGCGCGAGCTTCCCGTCGGCTCGCTCCGCGTGGACGGCGGGCTCACGAACGAGCCGCTCCTCCTGGAACTGCAGGCGAACGCGATCGGCGTCCCCGTGGAGGCCGCGGGCGCCGACGCGACGGTCGCGGGCGTCGCCGGGCTCGCCGCAGCCGGGGCCGGCCTGCTCGGGGCGATCGAGGACATCGCCGCGCTCGTCCCCGCGGAGCGACGCGTCGACCCGCGGGGCGACGCGAGCGAGCGCGAGGAGGCGCACGAGCGCTGGCGCGCATTCGTGCGAGCTGCCGCGACGCTGCGATGACGCCGTCTCGTACCCTTCGCCCCTAGGAGCACCATGAACCGCAACTCCCGCACGCTCGCCCTCGTCGCCGCCGCCGCGGCCGTCGCCATCACCGGCTTCCTCGTCCTGCGGCCGAGCGACGACTCGCCGTCATCGTCATCGGCGACGACGACCACGTCGGCCTCCAGCTCCGCCACGACGACGAGCGAGACCCCGACGACGCTTCCCGACGCCACGGTCATCCACCTCGTGGGCGGGCAGCCGGTCGGCGGCAAGCAGAAGATCAGCGTGAAGAAGGGCGACACGATCCGGATCAAGGTCACCACCGACGAGGCGGGCGAGATCCACGTCCACGGCTTTGATCTCGAGCAGGAGGCGACTCCTTCGAAGCCGGCGTCGTTCACCTTCAAGGCGAACATCGAGGGGCGCTTCGAAGTCGAGTCCCACGCCAGCAACGCCCAGATCGCCGAGATCTCTGTGAACCCCTGAAGCAGATCGCGGGCTATACTCCGCGACCGCGATGCGGCTGTAGCTCAGTTGGCTAGAGCGTCTGCTTGCCATGCAGAAGGTCGAGGGTTCGAGTCCCTTCAGCCGCTTGCGAGAGGGTCCTGTGAAAACGGGGCCCTCTTGCGTTCAGGGGGCGTCCGGCGGCGTCGTGCCCTGAGTCGTCGGGAACTGCTCGGGTGGCCCCGCCTCGTCCGGGCCGAGCGCGCGGTCGTACACGTACACCGGCACGCCACGCTCGAATCCGGCGATCTGCAGGACGTGGCGGACGCCGTCGCGCTCGACGACGGGCTCGCGCTCGTACTCGACGCCGTCGAGGGTCAGCACCGGGACCCGTTCGTCGCCCCAGGGGGCTCCGGCGACCTCGACCTTCACCGCCTTGACTCTGTGGCCCATGCGGCGAACGTAGCGCGCGTCGCGTGACTATCGAATGACGGATTCGTCACGATCCGGACCGTCACGTCTGCGGGTTAGTACGGTCGCAGACGTTGAGGGCAAGGAGGGGTCCCGCCCTGGCGGTCTTTCCCCCCCGACGGTCGCATGACGGGACGCCCTGATCGGTCATTGAGGGCAAGGACTGTCCCCGGTACCAGCTTCGGTCCCCCCGACTGGTACCGGGGAACGCCCTCCTCTCGAGGCGGGCCCGGGTGGGCTCAGCCGAGCCGCGCGGTGAAGAACGCGAGGATCTCGTCGCGCGCGGCGATCGTCGGCTCGCCGGCCTCGTCGATCAGGTGCGCAGTTACGACGCTGTGCGGGCTCCGGACCACCTCCTTGAAGAACGGCGGCGGGTCCGTGTGGGCCGCGCTGTCCGGCAGTACGCGCGGGACGAAGCGGTCACCGAGCGCCTCAGCGTACGCGGCGAACCGCTCCGCGCGGCAGAACTGATCGCCCTCGAAGCGGTACGCCAGGACGGTGAGGTCATCCTCGTCGAGCCGGCGGCGGACGGCGGCGAGCTCGTCGGGCCCGATCTCCAGGCCCGCCGGGTCGTCGAGCGGGAGCGTCGGCTGTGACAGGACCGGCGCGAGCATCGCGGGCTCGAGCATCATCGTCAGCGCGAAGTTCCCGGTGAAGCACATCCCGATCGCGCCGACACCGGGGCCGCCGCACTCCGCGTGGGCGAGACGGGCGAGTGCCCGCAGCCACTGGGTCACCGGGCTTGCCCTGTCCGCGGCGAACGCGCGGAACTCGGCGCTCATGCATGCGCGGCGGAACACGGCCGTGCCCTCCTCGACGGTCGGGACCGCGCCGTCCCGGCCGAACAGCGACGGCAGGTAGACCGTGAACCCCGCGTCGCGGACCCAGCGGGCGAACCGCGCCACGTGCGGGCTGATGCCCGGCATCTCCGTCATCACGATCACGCCGGGTCCAGCACCTGCGACGTGGACGGTTTTGGAGACCTCGTCGAGCATGATCTCGCGGTGGTCGAAGTCGTCGAGCGGATCGTCGTCGTGAGCCATTCGGCGAATATATACGAACGATCGTCTATCTTGTTGGGATGGCCGAGCCGCTCATCCCCGCTCCCCGGGCCGACACGCCGATCGACGGGCGCCGGGCGCGCGGCGACCGGACCCGCGCGACGGTGGTCGCGGAGGCCGTGCAACTCGCCTCGGTCGACGGTCTCGAAGGCCTGACGATCGCGCGGCTCGCGGACCGGCTGGGTGTGCCCAAGAGCAGCGTCCACACAGCCTTCGGCTCGAAGGCGGACCTGCAGGTGGCCGTCCTGCGCCGCACCCGGGAGATCCTCATCGAGCACGTGATCGCACCGTCGCTGACGGAGGCGCTCGGCCGGCCGCGGCTGCTCGCCGTCGGCGAGGCGTGGTTCGGGTATCTCGCCGGCGGCGTCTTCGAGGGCGGGTGCCTGCTCTCCTCCGCCGCGGCCGAGCTCGACGGCCGGCCCGGCCCGGCGCGCGACGAGCTCGTCGCCGTGATGACGGAGTGGCTCGACTTCCTCGCGTGCAATGCCCGCGCGGCGATCAGGGACGGGGACCTGCGACGGGGCGCGGACCCGGACCAGATCGCCTTCGAGCTGCAGGCGATCGGCCTGACCGCCAACTGGCATCACCAGCTCTTCGGGGGCGACGGCGCGTTCCGCGCCGCCCGCGCGGCCTGGAGCCAGGCGCTCGAGCGCCCCGCGCGCCGGATCTGACGCTCCACGTCCGAACCGCCGCGGGTGCGCCGAACGGCGGGCACGGCGGCGCGAGCGGTTCCGGCCGCGAATTCGCGATCGGAGAAACGTCCACCCGCCAGGAAAGTGGCGTCACGAGGCCCCGGAATAGAGCTCCCATCGCCGACAAGTTCAGTGGTGAGGCCCTCCCCCGTTCTCAAGGAGCCAACGACCAGATGGCACGCAGCGCCCCCCGTACCAAGATCGCAGCACTCGGCACGCTCGCCGCCCTCGGCGCGCTCGCCGCCGTCGCGACCGCGTCGAACCCGGCCGGCCGGCAGCACGCCCCTGCGCCGGTGCCCGTCGCCGCGGTCCGGCCCGCTGCGCCGAAGACCGTCGTGGTCCACCGCACCGTCGGGGTCCTGACGAAGTTCGTCCCCGCGCGCGTGTCCGCCGCTCCCGCCGCCGGCCACGCCGGCACGTCGGCGAAGCCCAAGGCCGCAGCGGTCGCCACCCCGGCCGCCGCGGCGCCGAGCACGCACAAGGCGTCGCCCAAGCCGAAGGCGCAGCCGACGAGCTCTGACGGCAGCGATTCCGCAGACCTCCCCGAGCCCGGCGTCACCGAGAACGAATGCCTGCCCGTCACGACCGGCGGGGCGCCGCAGGGCACGACGTCCGGAGCACCCGCGACCGTCGCCATGGCCTCCGCGTCACGCGCCGATCGGCGTGCGGCGCGCCGTGCCGCACGACGGGCCCGCAGGCGCGCCGAGCGCCGTGCGCGGCGCCGCGCACACCGGCGTGCGACCAGGACCGTCCGCGGCGGGCGCCCGCTGCGCACGAGCCACCCACTTCCCGAGGACGCGCCCGGCGGCGTCGTCGACGGCTGCGGGCTCGCCCCCGTCCCCGTCCCCGCCGAGGGCGACGCAGCCTCCACTCCCGCGGCCCCCGCCGCGGATGGCTCGACGGTGGTCGTCCCGTGAGCGCCGTGCGCACGGCCAGCATCGCGCCCCCGAGCCGGGCCTCCGCGGCCCCCGAGCCCGCGTTCGTCGCGCCCGCGCCCGCGCCGGTCATCGCTCCGGAGCTCGCCCCGGACATCGTCCCCGCTGCGGCTGCGCCGGCGGCGCCCGCGCCCGCGCGCAAGGCCACGACCCGGCGCCCCGGCGGAGCCCCCGTCTATCTCGCCGCCGTCGTCCTCTTCGCGGGCATCAGCGCGATGCTCGCCGGACGGATGCTGGCGGGCGAGGACCCCGCGCTCGGACTGAGCGTGCACCCGCTTTCGGCCGCGGTCGTGCCGGTGACGACGCCGCAGCGCAAGGTGATCGTCACGCGGCGCATCCGCATCGACGGCCTCACCTCGCGGCAGATCAGGCGCCGCGGCGTCGACCAGATCGTGATCGTCCACCGCCGCGCCCCGGCTGCCTCGGCCGGCACCGTCGCCTCCGCCGGCGACGGCTCGCCCGGAGCCCCCGCGCCGGTCTCCTCCAGTGCCGGCACGACCACCACCGCGTCGCCGCGCCGCTCCACCAGCCGCACCGGCGGCAGCAGCGATCCCGCCCCGTCGAGCAGCGACCCGGCGGTCACGACCCCCGCGCCGTCCACGACGACCCCCGCGCCGACCGCGGCCCCGCAGGCCACGGCGCCCGTCCAGCAGACCGCCCCCGCCCCCGCCCCCGCCCCCGCGCCGGCCCCCGTCGCAACCGGCACCTCATGACCCCGGCGACACCCGATACCGGAGCCGATCTCCGGCTCGAGCTGATGGGCACGCGGATCCGGATCCTCGTCGGCCCCGCCGCGCGGCCCGGACTGCCGAGCCCCGCTGCGGCGGCGGCGACCGTCGAGCGGTTCCTGCGCGCCTACGACCGTGCGCTCTCCCGCTTCAAGCCGGAGTCCGAGCTGTGCGCGCTCAACGCCGACCCGCGACCGGTCGTTCCCGCGTCCGATCTCCTGCGCAGCGCGATCAGCGCCGCGCTCGAGGCCGCGGAGCTCTCCGGCGGGCTCGTCGACCCGGCGCTGCTCGACGACCTCGTCGCCGTCGGCTACCGCGACCACTGGGACCGGAGCCGGCGCCTCGATGTCCGCGAGGCCATCGAGACGCTCGACGTCCCGCGCCGCGCAGCCTCCCCGAACCTCGCGTCCCGCCGGCGCGAGATCTCGGTCGACGACCGCGCCGGGACGATCTCCCGGCCGCCGGGCCTGCGCCTCGACACGGGCGGCACGGGCAAGGGCCACGCGGCCGACCTGGGGGCGACCCTGCTCGACGGGTACACGCACTGGGCCGTCGACTGCGGCGGCGACCTGCGCGTCGGCGGCGAGGCCGGCGCACAGCGCCGCGTGGACGTCGAACACCCCTTCACCGGCGACCTCGTCAGCGGCTTCACGGTGCGCGACGGGGCGATCGCCACGTCCGGTCTCAGCTCGCGCATCTGGCGCGGACCGGACGGAGGCGTGCGCCATCACCTGCTCGATCCCGCGACCGGCCGGCCGGCGTACACCGGCCTGATCGCGGTGACCGCGCTCGCGCCGACCGGCGTCGAGGCCGAGGCGCTGGCGAAGACCGCCCTGCTGTCCGGTCCCGCCGGCGCCCGCGCCGTCCTCGCGCGTCACGGCGGCGTCGCGTTCGACGAAGCCGGCCGAATCGAGCGTGTCGGCGCCGCCGCGGCCGGTCGCCCCGTCGTGCGACTGCGGATGCCCGATCGGAGGGCCGCATGACGAGCGTTCCGACCCCGCTCGAGCACGGCTGGTGGATCGCCTCTCGCTCCGCCGGCATCGTCGCCCTGCTCGCCATCACCGCCTCGGTGATCCTCGGGCTGCTGATGGCCAACGGCCTGCCGCGGCGCAAGGGCGCGAACCGCGTGCTCGTCTCGCTGCACGAGTCGACCGCGCTCGCGGGCCTGATCGCGATCGCCGTCCACGGCATCACGCTGCTCGGCGACCCGTGGATGCACGCGACGCTCTGGAAGATCTCGGTGCCGTTCTCGATCGGCTACCGCCCGCTGTGGACGAGCCTGGGCATCATCGCCGGCTGGATCGCCGCGGCGCTCGGGCTGAGCTACTACGCGCGCAAGCGCATCGGCACGCGGCTGTGGCGCAAGCTCCATCGCGCGACGGTCGTCGCCTGGGCGCTCGGGATCGCGCACACGATCGGCGCCGGCACCGACGCGAACGAGCGCTGGCTGCAGGTGACGATGCTCAGCGGCTCGGTCCTGATCGTCTTCCTGTTCCTGCGCCGGACGGTCCCCGGCGACCCCAAGCGCGAAGCGGCACGGAGGGCCGCGACCGCCGATGTCGCGGCCTGACGCATCCGCCGCCGTCGTGATCGCGGGCGGCGGGCTCGCGGCGCAGCGCTGCGCCGAAGGGCTCCGCAAGGGCGGCCACGAAGGCCCCGTGACGATCGTCTGCGCGGAGGCCGTCGCCCCGTACGACCGGCCGCCGCTCTCCAAGGCCTTCCTCGCCGGCGACCTCACGCCCGACCGGCTCGCGCTCAGGCCGCCCGAGTGGCACGCCGAGAACGACGTCACCCTCGTGCTGGCCGATCCGGCGGCCGGGGTGGACGCCGCCGCCCGCCGTCTGCGCCTCGCCTCCGGCTCGACACTCCCCTACGACCAGCTGGTCCTCGCCACCGGCAGCCGCGCGCGCACGCTGCCGGGAACCGAGGGACACTCCAACGTCCACGCCCTGCGCACCCTCGCCGACGCGACCCGGCTCCGCCGCGAGCTGACACCCGGGCGCCGGCTCGTCGTCCTCGGCGCCGGGCTGATCGGCCAGGAGGTCGCGGCGACCGCCAGCGGCCTCGGCGCCGAGGTCACGCTCGTCGAGGCGGCGCCGCTGCCGCTCGGCCGCGCGCTTCACCCCGACCTCGCCACATGGCTCGTCGCGCTGCAGCGCGCGGAGGGCGTCGCGGTGCATCTCGGGGCAGGCGTCGCCGAGCTCGCCTCGACCGGCTCACGGCTCGAAGCGCTCCAGCTGACGGACGGCACCCGCGTCGAGCTCGACCTGCTGCTGGTCGCGATCGGCGTCACGCCGCAGGTCGAATGGCTCGGGGCGCCGCTCGACGAGCTCCTGGAGCGGCCCGAGATCCACGCCGCGGGCGACCTCGCCGGGGGCGACCACTGGGAGGCCGCCGCCCACCAGGGCCGCGCGACCGCCCGCGCCATCCTCGGCCTCGACCCGGCGGCGCCCCAGCTCACCAGCTGGTGGAGCGACGTCCACGATCTGCGCCTGCAGGGGCTCGGCAGCCCGCTCGGCGCGGATGACCTGATCTTCGACGGCGACCGTGATGCACGGTCCTTCACCGCCGTCGCACTGCGCGGAGGCACCCCTGTCGCCGCGCTCGCCGTCGACCGGCCGCGGGAACTCCCGCGGCTGCGCCGGCTGCTCTCCCCCGACAACCAGATGGACAAGGAAGCCGCATGACCACTCGACCCGTCACCCGCCGCCCGCAGCTCCACCGCGTGCTGGCAGCCGCGCTCGCAGCGCTGCTGCTGTGCGGCACGCTCGCTCCCGCCGCGTTCGGCGTCTCGCTCGTCGCCGGCACGGCCGCCAAGCGCCCCACGTGCGCGAGCGGCAAGACCCTCGCGCAGAAGAAGAAGCGCGTGAAGGTCACCAAGCGCGTCCGCGTCCACGGGAAGCTGAAGCGCAAGCGCGTCTGGGTCAAGAAGCTCGTCTGGGTCTGCGTTCCCGCTGCTGCGGCAGGCAAGGACGCCCAGGCGCCGACCGCGCCCGGCGGCCTCCAGGCGGCGCCCGGCAACGCGCAGGTCGCGCTCGTCTGGAACCCGGCGACCGACAACGTCGGCGTCACCGGCTACCGCGTCTACCGCGACGGCCAGCTGATCGCATCACCGGCCGGCGCGCAGCAGACCGACAAGGGGCTGACCAACGGCCATTCCTACACCTACGCCGTCGCCGCCGTCGATGCCGCGGGCAACCAGTCGGGGACCGCGACGATCTCGGCGACCCCCAAGTCCTCCCGCGACGTCACCGCGCCCACCGCACCTCCCGGCTTCACCGCGGTCGCGGGCGACCGGCAGGTCGCGCTGAGCTGGAGCGCGGCGAGCGACGACGTCGGCGTCGTCTACTACGAGCTGCGCCGCGACGGCGCCCCGATCGCCTTCCAGGAGGGCCGGACGTTCACCGACACCTCGCTCGCCAACGGCACGACCTACGCCTACACCGTGCTCGCGATCGACGCGGCGGGCAACGCCTCGCCGGTCAGCAGCGCGACGGCGACGCCGGCGGACACCACGGCGCCCTCGGTGCCGGCGAACCTCGCTGCGACGCCCGGCAACGCCCAGGTCTCGCTGACCTGGACCGACTCGACCGACAACGTGGCCGTCACCGGCTACCGCGTCTACCGGGACGGCGCGCTGATCGCCTCCCCGACGACGCCGTACTACTCCGACACGACGGTGACGAACTCCGTCACCTACGTGTACCGCGTGGTGGCGGTCGACGGCTCGGCGAACGCGTCCGTGGCGACGGGCCCCGTGAGCGCGACGCCGTCGTCGCCGGTCGGCGGTGACGCGCAGGCCCCGACCGTCCCCACCGGCCTGGTGGGCACGCCCGGCACCGGCCAGGCGTCGCTCACGTGGACCGCGTCCACCGACAACGTCGGCGTGACCGGCTACAAGGTCTACCGCGGCGGCGTCCTCGTCGGCAGTCCCGCGGGGCCCTCGTTCATCGACGCCGGCCTGACGAACGGCGTCGCCTACTCGTACACCGTCGCGGCCGTCGACGCGGCGGGCAACACGTCCGCTCCGACGGCGGCGGTCATCGTCACGCCGAAGGACACCCAGGCGCCGAGCGTCCCGACGGGCATCGTGCTGACGCTCAACGCGCAGACACACTCGATCGGCGTCGCGTGGAACGCCTCGACCGACAACGTCGGCGTCGTGAAGTACCGCGTCTACCGCAACGGCACCCTCGTCGGCCAGCCGGCGACGACGTCGTACAACGACACCGGCCTGGATAACGGCAAGACCTACAGCTACACCGTCTCCGCGGTCGACGCGGCGGGCAACGCGTCCGCCCAGGCCCCCGCGGTGTCCACGTACGTGAGCTGAAACGACGGGAACCGATCCTCATGCTCCGTCATCACCGGCTCACCGCCCTGCTGCTGCTCCAGCTGTTCGTGGTGGCGCTGCTCTGCCCGCTCACGGCAGCGGCGGCGCCGGCGAAGGCCACCGACCCCACGACCACCGGCCTGGCGACATGCCAGGCCGGGAAGGAATTGCAGAAGCGCATCCGCCGCGTGCGCGTCGCCGTGATCGGCAAGCACGGCAAGCACCATCACGCGATCAGGCTGCGGGCCCGCTGGGCCTGTGTCGAGGACCGGACACGTCCGCATCGCGTCGTCGGCCTCACCGCCACACCGGGCGACGGCGATGCGGTCCTGACCTGGACCGCATCAGAGGACGCCGGCGGCATCGCGGGCTACGAGATCTACCGCGACGGGCACTACGTCGTGACGATCACGTCGACCACGTTCACCGACCCCGGGCTCACCAACGGCGTCGCCCACCAGTACCGGGTCTTCGCCGTCGACATGGCACGGAACATCTCCAAGCCCTCGGGCACGGTGTGGGCGCTCCCCAAGTCGCTCCCGGACACCGTGGCCCCGGGCGTTCCGATCGGGCTCACCGCGACGGCCGACCCGAATGCGCTCAGCGTCACGCTGAACTGGACGGCGCCGACCGACAACAAGGGCGTGGTCGGTTACCGCGTCTACCGTGACGGAGCGCTCGCAGGCACGAGCACGACGCCGACGTTCAGCGACCCCGACCGCTCACACAAGACGGAGTACAAGTACTCCGTGGTCGCCCTCGACGCAGCGGGCAACCTGTCGGCCGCGACGCCCGCCGTGTCGACCTACGTGAGCTGAGCGCCTATGCGGGGACCCACGCGGTCCGGTGCCGCGCGTACATGTCGAACACCCAGTCGGCGCCGGACCGCGACATCAGCTCCTCGCGGAGCTCCTGGATCGCGGCGGGCAGCAGGTCGGGCGCGTAGGGCCGCTCGGGCGGGGCGATCAGCGGCGTGAAGAGGGCGGCGCCCGACAGGTCCGCGACGCTGAAGCGGTCGCCCACGAGGTACCCCGACGGCCCGACTGCGTCCTCGATGCGATCCATCGCCTCGAACAGCGTGCCGCGCGCCGCCTCGGCGGTCGCGGCGTTGACCTCGTAGTCGGCGCTCACCGCGCGCCGGGAGACCGAGGCCGTCATCCGCAGGAGCCGCTCGCGCGCGGGGCTCTCGTTCGTGAAGAGCGCTGCGGCGGTCGCGTCGGTGTCCGGCAGCGTGTGGAACCACACGAGGCGCCGCAGGTCGGGCGCGAGGTGCTCGTCGAACCAGTCCTCGTGCGCGAGCGCCTCGGCAAGCTCATCGGGGTCATCCGGGTAGAGCGGCGGCTCGGGGCGGTACTCCTCGAGCGCCGCGATGATCCGGGTCGAGTCCCAGACACGCCGCCCGTCGAGGTCGATCACGGGGAGGCGCCGCTGCGCGCCGCGCGTGAGCACGGCCGCGCGGATCCCATGGAGCCCCGGCATCGGCACGCGCCGCTCGTGCGGGATGTCCTTGTAGTCGAGCGCCCACCGCACCTTCTCGCTGTAGTGCGAGAGCTCGATATGCCACAGAACAACGGTCACGACGGGACGAACCTACTCCCCGCGAGACCGCTGCGCCAGGCCTGCTTCAGCGGGCCGCGTCGAGCGCGGCGTTCACGAGCGCGTCGGCGTGCGCGTTCTGCTCGCGGCGCACGGTGCGCACGGTCCAGCTGTCGAAGGCCTTGAGCGCCGTGATCGCCTCGGCGTGCAGCGGCTTCATGTCGGGGTGCTTGACCTTGTACTGGCCGTTGACCTGCTTGGCGATCAGCTCGGAGTCGTTGACCGCCTCGACCTCGGTCGCGCCGAGCTCGCGCGCCCGCTGCAGGCCGAGCAGCAGCGCGCGGTATTCCGCGACGTTGTTGGAGACGATGCCGAGCAGCTCCGTCGCCTCGTCGACGACGTCGCCGTCCGGGGTCGAGAGGACGGCGCCGGCGGCCGCGGGACCGGGATTGCCACGCGACCCGCCGTCCACGTGGACGATGAGCTTCATCTGCTGGAGTGCCGCGCCGCTAAGCCGCTGCGGGGCCGTCGTCGCCGCCCGCCAGATACAGCGGCGGGTGGTCGCCCATCGCGCGCCGGCGGCGGCGCCCCTTGAACTCCGACTCGTCGGCGGTCGGCGGGCCGCCGGACTCGCGTCCGGCGCGGCGACGGTCGACGATCACCGTGACCTCGGGGTCATCGGCGTAGTACGCCTTCAGCTGCTCGTAGATCTCGGGCCCGAGCTCCTCGGGAACGACGCTGTAGATCATCGCGAGGACTCCCGCCTCGGGGTCACCGGTACGACCGTCGAGCAATGGCGCGCTGTCATCGCGCTGAGTGTCTCACGTTGGCGGGACGCAACGCCAGTCCGCAGGCGCTCATGCCGGCTGGACCGCTGCGTGGAGCGCGCCGAACTCGTCGGCGATCGCGTTCGGCGAGCGATCCTCCTCGTCGAGCTCCTCGAGCTCGGTTCCCTGCCCGGTGGCGCGGACACCGGCGGCCTCGTCCGCGAGGTCGACCTCGAAGCGGTACCAGGAGAGCTCCCAAGCGATCACGATCGTCACGATGCTGCCCTCGGTCAGCGACGGGCGGACGATCACGAGCGGCGCACCGAGCGTGCGCGCGACGCCGGAGATGATCCGGCAGTGCGTGCTCGCATTGAAGAGCTCGATCGCGCGCACGACCTTCATGTCCGCGTTCGTCGGGATCGCATGCACGAAGCGATCCTCGCGGTACATCGGCGGCTCGTCGCTCGCGAACACGTCGACCGAGCGCGTCGGCTCCGCCGGCTGCTCGGGCTCGACCTCGTAGTCCGGCTCCTCCATCGCCTCGAGCAGGCCCTCGGCCTCCTCCGGAACGAGCAGCTCGGCCTCGCCGGGACGGCGCGCGCGCAGGCGCTCGATCAGCGACCGGCCGGAGCCGCGGCGCGCCCAGCCACGCGTGACGCGACCGGGAGCGGTGTCGGCGCCCTCGCGAATCCAGCCCTCGTGTACCGCGCGTGGCACGCACAGCTCACAGACGACTGCGCGCCGGCCGCCGTGCAGGAACACGTCGGGCGACTCCCCGCGCAGGATCGTGCGCTGGCAGATGGCGCACGGGACAGGCTCGTGCATCGTCGAGATCTGACGCGGTTCCACGGCCGTCGAGGGTACCGCTCGGCGACCTGCGCGGCTGTCTGCGGCGGTCAGGCCGGGACCGACTCCTTCGCCGCGTCGACGACCTTCTGGGCGAGGTGCGCGGGCACCTCCTCGTAGCGCAGGAACTCCATCGTGAAGTCCCCGCGGCCGCCGGTGATCGAGCGCAGGTCGGGCGCATAGGCGAGCATCTCCGCCATCGGCACCTCGGCCTTGATCTCGGTCGCGACGCCCGAGGGCTGCATCCCCTGTGGCCGGCCGCGCCGGGAGCTCAGGTCGCCCACGACATCGCCGACGGAGTCCTCCGGCACGACCAGCGTCACGCGCATGATCGGCTCGAGCAGCGCAGGGCTCGCCTGGCCCAGGGCCTCGCGCATCGCCGCCGAGCCCGCGAGCTTGAACGCCATCTCCGAGGAGTCCACGGAGTGGTAGGAGCCGTCGACGAGGCGCACGCGCGCGCCCTTAACCGGATAGCCGGCGACCGGTCCATGGACCAGCGCCTCCTGGACGCCCTTCTCGACGGCCGGGATGAAGCTCGTCGGGATGACGCCGCCCTTGATCTCGTTGACGAACTCGAAGTCGCCGCCGTCGAAGTGCTCGACGATGATGTGGCAGTCACCGAACTGGCCGCGGCCGCCGCTCTGCTTCTTGTGGCGCCCGTGGGCCTTCGCGTTCCCGCGGATCGTCTCGCGGTAGGGGACGCGCGGCGGCTTCAGCGTGACCTCCGCGCCGAAGCGCGAGCGCAGGCGGTCGACGACGACCTCGACGTGGACCTGCGAGAGCCCGGCGACGATCTGCTCGCCGGTCTGCTGGTCGCGGTGCAGGTCGATCGTCGGGTCCTCCTCCTGCAGGCGGCGCAGCGCGGTGAAGACCTTGTCCTCGTCACCCTTGGTCTTCGGCTCCATCGCGAACGCCATCACCGGCTGGGGCAGGTCGACGGCCGGCATCTGGATCGGCTCGTCGCGGTCGGCGAGCCAGTCGCCCGCGCGCGTCTCCTTGAGCTTCGCGACGGCGCCGATGTCACCCGGGCCGAAGCCGTCGGCCCCGCGGCTGTCCTTGCCGGGGAACTCGAGCAGCGTGCCCAGGCGCTCCTTGGCGTGGGCGCGCGTGTTCAGCACGTGCCCGTCGGGGCGCATCGTGCCCTGGTAGACGCGGAAGAAGTTGATCCGCCCGGCGAACGGGTCGGCCTTCGTCTTGAAGACGTACGCGTAGAGCGGCTTGGCCGGATCGGGCTCGAGCGTGATCTCGGGCAGCTCGAGGTTGCCGTGCTTGACCGGCGACGGCAGGTCCTCCTCGATCGCGTCGAGCAGCCGGTTGGTGCCGAGGTTGCGCGTGGCGACGCCGCAGGTCACGGGGAAGATCCCGCCGTGGTTCGTTCCCTCCTTCAGCGCGGTGACGATCTCCTCGTGGGAGATCTCCTGACCCTCGAGGTAGCGCTCCATCAGCGTGTCGGAGACCTCGGCCACCTCGTCCATCAGCATCTCGCGATACCGCTCGGCGAGCTCGACCATGTCCTCGGGCACCGGGATCTCGGTGCAGTTGTCGCGCGTGGCCGGGACGTCCGAGGAGTACGCGTAGGCCTTCATGTCGACGAGGTCGATCAGCCCGCGCACGTCCTGCTCGGAGCCGATCGGGATCTCGGTCGCGACGACGTGCCGGCCGAACGTGGCCTTCAGCTGCTCGAGCGTGCGGAAGAAGTCTGCGCGCTCGCGGTCCAGCATGTTCACGAAGATCAGACGCGCCAGGTCGAGCTCGTCGGCCCGCTCCCACAGCCGCCCGGTGCCGACCTCGACGCCCATCACGG
>Ga0302299_10001455_pt1 | contig 14214 bp, 18 predicted proteins | sample III_Fen_N3_4_FD_198795 | JGI IMG/M metagenome (GOLD analysis project Ga0302299, IMG submission 198795) | Peat permafrost microbial communities from Stordalen Mire near Abisko, Sweden - III_Fen_N3_4 | ecosystem: Environmental > Terrestrial > Soil > Wetlands > Permafrost | place: Sweden: Abisko... | reverse complement strand
ACATTGACTATTGGTCGATGTTGCCCCGGTCGAGGTCAGGCCGGTGAGAACCAGGTCCAGCCCGGGATGTTGCGCGCGACCGTCCACAGCACGAACCCGACGACGATCGCCGCCGGGAACCAGCGAGGCGGGTGCCACTGCAGCTGCTCCCCGCGCCATCGAGCCATCGACCAGCGCACGAACAACCATGCCAGGCCGAGGTAGATCGGCACCGCAAGGGGGTTCCGGGCGAAGGCCCCGGCCAGGTCGAGGTGCGCGAGGTCGTGCGTGGCCCGGAGCATGCCGCACCCCGGGCAGTAGATGCCGATGAGGGCGTAGGTGGGGCACAGCGGGTAGTGCCCCGGGTGGTTGGGGTCGACTGCGGCGACGTACGCCGTCCCGAGCGCCGCGACGCCGGCGACCAGCCCTGGACGCGCGAGACGGCGCACCCGATCCCCGTGGGGGTCGGTGTGCGCCGTCTCGCGGACCAGAGTCATGTGCTCAGTTGTTGGAACCCGAGATGGCGGTGAGGCCGCCCAGGAACAGGAACCAGATGATGGTGATCACGAGGAAGACGATGCCGATGATGCCCAGGATGCGGCCGATCTGCACGAGCTGCCGGTTGCTGTACCGACCGGGCTGCGCGTCGATCTCCTTCAGGGCGTTGTTCCCCATGATCAGGGCGACGATGCCCAGGGGCGAGCAGCAGACCAGGGACAGCACGCCCAGGACGAGGATCGTGACGCCCTTCGGGTGGTCGACCGGGCCGCCACCCATCGGCGGGGGCGGCGGGGCGCCATAGTCTCCACCGCCGTAGCCTCCACCGCCGGAACCGGGCGGCGGGGGCGGCGGGGCGGAGTAGCCGGAGTAGCCGCCCTCACCGGATCCGGGCGGCGGAGGCGGCGGCGGGGCGGAGAACCCGTCGTCACCGGGTCCGGGTGGCGGGGGCGGGCCTTGGTCGGACATGAGATCCCTCTCTGCAACGAGACTCGGGGGGTGTCATGCCCCCGGGGCCGAAGTGCTCCGGCGGCGCGATCCTCGCACAGAGGCGCGTTCCACATCGAGTGTCCACGCCTATTGGCCCAGATCCAGTTGCCTGACCTCAGCGCCTCCGTCGGCGCCGCGCGACCTCGTAGAGGGTGACTCCGGTGGCGATGCCGGCGTTGAGCGACTCCACCGCCGAGCTCATCGGCACCGACACGATCTGGTCGCAGTGCTCGCGCACGAGGCGCGACAGGCCCTTGCCCTCGGACCCCACGACCACCACGAGCGGCTCTGACGCCAGCTCGAGGTCGGGCAGCTCGACGTCGCCGTCCATGTCCAGGCCGATGATGAAGAACCCGGCCTTCTTGTAGTCCTCGAGAGCCCGGTTCAGGTTGGTGGCCTGGGCGACCGGGATGCGTGCTGCCGCACCGGCGGACGACTTCCAGGCGGACGCCGTCATCCCCGCCGAGCGCCGGCTCGGGACGACCACGCCGTGGCCACCGAACGCGGCGACCGAGCGGACGATCGCCCCCAGGTTGCGCGGGTCGGTGATGCCGTCGAGCGCCACCACGAGGGGGATGCCGGGCGCCTCGGGATCGATCAGGTCGTTCGGGTGGGCGTACTCGTAGGGGGGTACCTGCAGCGCCAGCCCCTGGTGCACCGCGCCGTCGGTGAGCCGGTCGAGCTCGCCGCGCGGGGTCTCGAGCACCGGGATGCCGCGCTCGGTCGCGGTCTTCAGCGCCTCACGCACCCGGTCGTCGGAGTCGATCCGGCCCGCGACGTACATCGTCGTGACCGGGACGTCGGCGCGCAGTGCCTCGAGCACCGAGTTGCGACCGGCGACCATCTCGCTGCTCGCCTTGTTCTTGCGGGTGCTCGTGCGCCCGGCCTGCCCACCACCGCGCCGCTCGGCGGCCGAAGCCGACTTGTGCGCCTTGTGGTTCGGGCGGTCAGCGGCCTTGGGCGTCGGGCCCTTGCCCTCGAGGCCGCGACGGCGCTGGCCGCCGGACCCGACCTGCGGGCCCTTCTTGTTACCGGTGCGCACCGCACCGCGTCGCTGGGAGTTACCGGCCATCGTCATTCACTCCGTTCCCGCGCGAGGGACCAACGGGCCCCGGCGGCGGTGTCCTCGAGCGCGATGCCGGCGGCGGCGAGCTCGTCACGGATGGCATCCGCGGTGTCGTAGTTCCGGGCGGACCGGGCGCGGGCCCGGGCCGAGATGCGCTCCTTGATGAGGGCGTCCAGGCTCGCGAGGGCGTCGGTGGCACCCGAGTCGCCGGCCGACCAGGCCGGGTCGAGCGGGTTGACGCCGAGCACGTCGGTCATCGCGATGACGAGGCGCGCGATCGCCGCGGCATCCTCGGCGTCGCCGTCGTCTAGGGCGGTGTTGCCGGCGGTCACGGCGTCGTGCACCTCGGCGAGCGCGCCGGAGACCCCGAGGTCGTCATCCATCGCCTCGCGGAACCCCTCGGGCAACGTCTCGTTCCCGGTGGGGGTGGCCGTCGTGACGCCGGGCAGCGCACGGCGCAGGAAGCCCTCGATGCGCTTGACCGCCGTCGCCGACTCCTCGATCGAGCCCGGGTGGAACTCGATCATCGAGCGGTAGTGCGCGGCCGTCAGGTAGTAGCGCACGGCGAGCGGCCGGTGCTCCTTGACGACCTCGCTGACCCGCAGGGAGTTGCCGAGCGACTTGCTCATCTTCTCCCCGCCCATGGTCACCCAGGCGTTGTGCAGCCAGTAGTTGGCGAACCCGAGGCCGGCGGCGCTCGACTGGGCCAGCTCGTTCTCGTGGTGCGGGAAGCGCAGGTCGACCCCACCGCCGTGCACGTCGAAGGTGTCGCCGAGGTACTTGCGCGCCATCGCGGAGCACTCGAGGTGCCAGCCCGGCCGGCCCGCACCGAACGGCGTGGGCCACGACGCGGTCAGCGGCTCGGAGTCCTTGTGGCCCTTCCACAGCGCGAAGTCGCGGGGGTCACGCTTGCCGCGTGGGTCGGCATCCTCGGCGTCGACCATGTCGTCGACCTTCTGCCGGGTGAGCTCTCCGTAGGAGGGCCAGCTGCGCACGTCGAAGTAGACGTCGCCGCTGCCGTCACCCGCCACGTAGGCGTGCCCCTTGTCGATGAGGGTCTCCATCAGGGTGACCATCTCGGGCACGTGGCCGGTGGCGCGCGGCTCATAGGTGGGGGGCAGCACGCCGAGCGCCTCGAGCGCGGCCGCGGTCACGAGCTCGTTGCGGTAGGAGATGGCGTACCAGGGCTCTCCGCTCTCGGCCGACTTGGCGAGGATCTTGTCGTCGATGTCGGTGACGTTGCGGATGAGCGTGACGTCCAGGCCGTGGCCGCGCGCCATCCACCGGCGGAGCACGTCGAACGCGACCGCGAAGCGCACGTGCCCCAGGTGCGGCGGGGCCTGAGTGGTGAGCCCACAGATGTAGATCCCCGCCTTGCCGGGCACGACGGGGACGAAGTTCCGCAGCTCGCGCGTGCGGGAGTCGAAGAGCCTGAGGGTCACCCGCGCAAGGGTACCGGCGCGGGCCCCAGCCCCTTGAATCCACGGGGCTCCGTCCCACGCCCATCCCGCGAACGTGGGTGAAGGCCGTCGTCTGGCCAGCGGTTTTCACCCACGTTGGCGGGTCGGGGTGGGCGGTCAGGAGCCGCGGGCGATCCACTCCTGCAGGTGCGGGGCCTCGGCGCCGATCGTCGTCGGGTCGCCGTGCCCGGTGAGCACCACGGTGTCCGCCGGCAGGTCGAGCAGCCGGGTGCGGATCGACTCGATGATGGTCGGGAAGTCGGAGTACGACCGCCCGGTGGCGCCCGGGCCGCCGGCGAACAGCGTGTCCCCCGAGAACAGCGCACCCAGCGCCGGGGCGTACAGGCAGCACGCGCCGGGCGCGTGGCCCGGGGTGTGCAGCACACTCAGCTCGACGTCGCCGACGAGGAACACCTGGCCGTCGGTGAGGTCGGCACCGGGCGGGTCGGTCTGGCTGTGGTCCCAGAGCACCCGGTCGTCGGGGTGCAGGGATGCCGTGGCACCGGTGGCCGCGACCACCTCCGCCACGGCGTTGACATGGTCGTTGTGACCGTGGGTGCAGACCACCGCGGTGACCCGGCGGTTGCCGATCGCGGCGAGGATGGCCGCGGCGTCGTGGGCCGCGTCGACGACGAGCACCTGCGCGTCGTCGCCGACCAGCCAGACGTTGTTGTCGACCTCCCACGACCCACCGTCGAGCTCGAACACCCCCGAGGTGACCACCCGCTCGACCGACACTCCGCCGGGTGAGGTGCGCACCGGCATCCCGATGTCGGCCGTCACCGCCCACCCTCCAGCACGACGACCGAGCGCAGCACGTCACCTGAGTGCATCTTGTCGAAGGCGGCCTCGACGTCGCCGATGCCGATCCGTTCGCTGACGAACGCGTCGAGGTCGAAGCGGCCCTGCCGGTAGAGGTCGACGAGCATCGGGAAGTCGCGCGAGGGCAGGCAGTCGCCGTACCAGCTCGACTTCAGGGCGCCGCCTCGGCCGAAGACGTCGATGAGCGGCAGGGTGATCTCCTTGTCGGGCGTGGGCACCCCGACGAGCACGACGGTGCCGGCAAGGTCGCGGGCGTAGAACGCCTGCTCGTAGGTCTCCGGCCGCCCCACCGCCTCGACGACCACGTCGGCGCCGTGGCCACCGGTGAGCGCCCGGATCGCCTCGATCGGGTCCTCGGTGGAGGAGTTGACGGTGTGGGTGGCGCCGAAGCCGCGGGCCGCCTCGAGCTTTCGGTCGTCGACGTCGACCGCGATGATCGTCGTCGCGCCCACGACGGCGGAACCGGCGATGGCGGCGTTGCCGACCCCGCCGCATCCGATCACCGCGACGGAGTCGCCGCGGCGCACCCCGCCGGTGTTGACCGCCGCGCCGAACCCAGCCATCACACCGCAGCCGAGCAGGCCCACGGCGGCCGCGTCGGCCTCCCGGTCGACCTTGGTGCACTGGCCCGATGCCACCAGCGTCTTCTCGATGAACGCGCCGATGCCGAGCGCCGGCGTCAGCTCGGTGCCGTCGGTGAGGGTCATCTTCTGGGTCGCGTTGTGGGTGGCGAAGCAGTACTCGGGCTTGCCCTTGAGGCAGGCGCGGCACTGTCCGCACACCGCCCGCCAGTTGAGGATGACGAAGTCACCCGGCGCGACGTCGGTGACCCCCTCGCCCACGGCCTCGACCGTGCCGGCGGCCTCGTGCCCGAGCAGGAACGGGAAGTCGTCGTTGATGCCGCCCTCGCGGTAGTGCAGGTCGGTGTGGCAGACCCCGCACGCCTCGACCCGCACCACGGCCTCACCCGGGCCGGGGTCGGGGACCACGATGTCGACCAGCTCGACCTCGGCTCCCTTGGCTCGGGCGATGACTCCCTGGACGGTCTGTGGCACGGGTCCTCCTCGGGTCGAACGACGGCGGTCTGCGCGCCACGCTAGCCCGGCGTCACCGGCAGCAGGAAGGCTCGTCCCACCTTGGTGGTCTCCGGTTCGGTTGTCGCACAGGCCTCGAACTGCGCATCCTCCGGGGAGCACGGGGGTTCCGGGGGCGGAGCCCCCCGGAAGGGGCGCGCGTGTCGGGCGGGGTCCGGGGGGCGGAGCCGCCCGGAGGGGGTCCTTCCGGGCAGGAAAGCGGTCCGTATGCTGCGACCCATGCCCTACCCGGTGTTCGACGAGGTGATCCACGAGCCGCACCGGCTGCGCATCTGCGCGATGCTCGTCCCGTCGACCGGCACCGAGTTCGCCGCGGTGCGCGACGAGATGGGGCTCTCCGACTCGGCGCTGTCCAAGCACCTCAAGACCCTGACGGCGCAGGGCTACACGCGGCTCGACCGCTCGGTGCGGGACGGTCGGCAGGTGACGACGGTCGTGCTCACCCCCAGCGGACGCGAGGCCCTGTGCGGGCACGTCGCCGAGCTGCAGCGGATGGCGCGGATCGTCGGCACCGGCCGCCGCGTCGGAGGTCCTCGCAGCCGCTGACCGGCTCGGGCGGCACCGGACCCCGCATGCTCGGCGCGGCGGTTGCGGTGGGCACCCCTCACCTTGCACGCCCGCGCCGACAGCGCGGTTTCCTGCCGGAGTTCCGAGAAATCACAACCCGCATCGCAGCGATCGTCGAGCGCCCTACGCTCGGCGCCCACGGGCCCTCCATCCGCGGACTCGCTGCTGGATCGCTCGTGAGGTTTCGAATGACGCTCGTACGCCGCACCGCTGCGCTGGTCGCAGCCCTCGCCGCCGTACTGCTCGTGGTTGGCGGCCAGCCGGTCGCCGCGGCGACCCCACAGGGTGCAACGGTCGCCGCGGTCGCACCGGCCCGGGTCACCGGGCTGACCGCGACGTCGTTGACCAGCGCCATCCAGCTCAGCTGGACACTGCCGGCAGACCCCGGTCTCGCCGGTGTCGAGGTGCGGCGCCTCGTGGGCACCGTGTCGCCCGCGAACCGCACCGAAGGCACCCTCGTGACGAGCGGCCTCCTGTCGACCACCACCGACTCCGGCCTGGACTGGGCCACGACCTACGCCTACGCCGTCTTCTCACTCGGCACGGGCGGCGAGTCCTCGGCACCCGCCATCGTCGTCGGCACCCCGGCCGACCTGCCGACCGTGGGAGCGCAGGCCCTGGCCGCCGGCACCTCCAGCATCCGCCTGTCCTGGGTGTGGCCGGCGGACGGTCGGGTGTCAGGCGTGCACATCGAGCGCATCTCGTGCACCACGCCGATCGTGATCGAGGCGACCGTCGACGTCCCTCGGCCGACGACGACCTACGAGGCCGCCGGCCTCACCGCAGGCACCAGGTACAGCTACCGCTTGCGCACCTATGACGCGAACGGCAACCTGCGGCGGGGGACGCCGGCCGGCGCCACCGCCACGGTGTGGTGGGCCGAGCCCGTCACCGGTGCAGCCGGGGTCAGCGGCGGCACCTCGGTGACCCTCTCCTGGCAGCTGCCGGCCGACCCGTCGGTCACCGGGGTCCGCGTCACGCGTTCCGACGGCGTGGTCGTCTTCGACGGCGTGGGCACGTCCGCGGTCGACCGCAACGGGGTGCTTCCCGAGCACACGTACACCTACGGCATCGCGGCCTACACGGCAGCCAGGAACTATGCGCCGGCCGTCACGGTCACGGTGTCCACCCCACTGCACTGAACCTTCGACGCGCGCGAGCCGGAGATCGGCACGCCGTCGGCGCTGCAGTGCCCGACGACGACGTGGTGCATGGAGGTCGACCAGAGGGGCCAGTTCCAGGTGTTCAACGGCACGACGTGGAGCGCACCACAGCGCATCGTTCCTGTCTCGTCGGGCCCCGCGCGCTGGGGGTCTCTCGGTCCTCGGCACCCTGACCGCGCGACGTCGGCGTCATCGCGTGGTGCTGGCGCACCCCTGAGGCCCGCCACCGTGCGCCGAGGAGCACCCGGTCGGCGGCGACCGGGGTAGCGACCCCGCTTGGGTGCACGCGGCGGAACGGCAGTCCGCGTGCATCCACCCCGGTCCAGGAGGACTCGCTGATGGATCCCCTGTTCGGGCTCGTGGTGTACGTCTCGGACGGCTCGAGGTTCGTCCTGGGCGTCCTCGGGACGGCCGCCGTCGCCGGCGCAGGTGCCGTGGCCGTCCTGCGCCGCGGCCGCGCAGTCGGTTCCGGGTCCGGGAGGTGGCGCGCGGTGCTGCTGGTGGGGCTGGCCCTCGCGGGCCTGATGCCGGCCCTCTGGTGGTGGGGACCGTGGCGGCCCGACGCCTCGCTCGGCTACTTCGGCGACGACCCCGTGCAGGGCGCGGGCGCGGAGCGCTACAACGCGTTCGTCCGGGCCGTCTGGGCCAGCTGGTGGATCAGCGTCGCGGAGCTGGTGGGGTTCGCGGCCGTCGTCGCCGCCGCGGTGCTCGGGCGCGGCCGACGGATGCCGCGCCGCGACGGAGGGCCGCCGTGATCCCGGGTGGGCCACCCGAAGTCGCACACCTCCTCGTCGGGGTCATCGGCCCGGCCGCCGTCGCGCTGGCCGGGGCGGTGGTGGCCCTGCGGCGCAGTCCCGGTGTGTGGCGCACCGTGCTGCTCACCGGGCTGGCCGTCGCGGGGCTGGTGCCGGCGCTCTGGTGGCTGGTGTCGCTGATGAACTCCTCGCTGACGTTCGTCCCGTACGTCGCCTACCTCTGTGCGAGCGTGCTCGTCAGCCTGGCCGAGCTCGGGGCCCTGGCCACCGTCGTGACGGCCGCCCTGCTCGGCAGGGAGCCAGAACCGACCCGACCGCCGGGCTGAGCCGTTCCCGCCCGGGAGCGACCTAGGGGTCGATCTCGGTACGGATGGCGACCACGAGGGCGGTCGCAATGGCGGCGACGCCCTCGCCGCGGCCGGTGAGACCGAGCCCGTCGGTGGTGGTGCCGCTGACCGCGACGGGTGCGCCCACGGCATCCGAGAGCACGGCCTGCGCCTCGGCCCGGCGGGTGCCGACCTTGGGCGCGTTGCCGACGACCTGCACCGCGACGTTGCCGATCTCGAACCCCGCCTCGCGCACCAGCCGGGCGGCTTCGGCGAGCAGGGTCACCCCCGATGCCCCCGCCAGCTCGGGCCGGGCGGTGCCGAAGTGCGCCCCCAGGTCGCCGATGCCGGCCGCCGAGAACAGCGCGTCGCAGGCGGCGTGCGCGGCCACGTCGGCGTCGGAGTGACCCTCGAGCCCGCGCTGGCCGGGCCAGTGCAGCCCCGCGACCCACAGCTCTCGCCCGGACCCGTCGGCGGCGAGCGCGTGCACGTCGACCCCGATGCCGACCCTGGGCAGAGCACTCATGGCGTCAGTCTGGCAGGCCCGCGGCGGCGGGCCCGGCGCGCTCGGCCAGCACCCGCTCGGCGTGCTCGAGGTCGTCGCGGGTGGTCACCTTGAACGCCAGCGGGTCACCCTCGACGACGACGACGTGGTGCCCGGCAAGCTCGACCAGGGCCGCGTCGTCGGTGGCCGCCAGGCCGCTGCGGTAGGCCGCCACGAGCACCTCGCGGCCGAACCCCTGCGGCGTCTGCACCGCGCGCAGGGAGGCCCGGTCGGGGGTGCCGGTGATGACGCCGGTGGCATCCACCGTCTTGACCGTGTCGACGAGCGGGATGCCGGGCACGGCCCCCGCGGCGCCAGCACGCACCGCCTCGACCACCCGCTCGAAGACGGCCAGCGGCGTGAGGCACCGGGCGGCGTCGTGGACCAGCACGACGTCGACCTCACCCACGGCAGCCAACCCCGCGGCCACGGAGTCGGTGCGGGACGCTCCCCCGGCGACCACCACGGCGTCCGGGGGCAGGTGGACGCCGGCCCACTCGGGCGCGCCGGGATCGTTCAGATCGGCGGGCGCGACGACCACCAGCGCCCGCAGACCGGGCAGTCGGGTGACGGTGGCGACGGCGTGGCCGAGCAGCGGCCGGCCGGCCAGCGGCACGAACGCCTTCGGCAGCCCCGCCCCGAGGCGGGTGCCCGACCCGGCCGCGACGACGACGACGCCGACGCTGCACGGGGCAGCGTCGGCGTCGGTCACGTTCGTGGGCCAGGCCCGGGCGTCAGGACGCGAGGACCTCGTCGAGGATGACTTCGGCCTTCTCCTCGTCGGTCTTCTCGGCCAGCGCGAGCTCGGAGACCAGGATCTGGCGGGCCTTGGCCAGCATCCGCTTCTCGCCGGCGGACAGGCCGCGGTCCTTGTCGCGGCGCCACAGGTCACGCACGACCTCGGCCACCTTGATGACATCACCGGAGGCGAGCTTCTCGAGGTTGGCCTTGAAGCGGCGCGACCAGTTGGTCGGCTCCTCGGCGAAGGGAGTGCGCAGTACCTCGAACACCTTGTCGAGGCCTTCCTTGGAGACCACGTCGCGAACGCCGACGAGGTCGCAGTTCTCGGCAGGAACCTCGATCACGAGATCGCCTTGCGCGACCTTCAGCTTGAGGTAGAGCTTCTCCTCTCCGCGGATCGTGCGGGTCTTGATCTCTTCGATACGCGCGGCCCCATGGTGGGGGTACACGACCGTCTCGCCGACCTTGAAAACCATGTGTTGTTGTCCCCTTTCGCGACACTCAGGATACCACGCACCGGCGTGTCGCCGTAATCCGGTCCATCCGCGTTTGTGCAGGTCAGGGCCACGAACGGGGGTCCCGGAGAGGCAATTCGGGTCTTGACAGAACCCGGTGCGTCATGCTTCGCGCGGGTGCCGCGGGCGGGCTCGCACGCGCCCAAACGCTGGCGCGGACGCTCCGGAACACGGTGTCGGGGGACACCGCGGGCGCCGCCGGGCGGGGCATGGCTATTCTTGGCCGCGTGACGAACCGCGCCGCCTCCGCCCTGCGAGCCACCACCCTGGCAGGCGCCATCCTGCTCGCCTCGGGGTGCGCGGTGTTCTCGCCGATCCAGACCGACTACGACTACGACGCGGCCGACGGGGTGCCGCTCACCATCAACGGCCTCGACCTGCGCGATCTCGCCATCGTGGTCCCTGCGAAGGGCGGCACCGGCATCGTCGTCGGGCAGGCCGTCAACCGCAGCACCTCGGCGGTCGACGTCACCTTCGCCGTCACCGGCGCCCCGACCCCCGCCACCGTCGCCGTGCCGGCCGGCTCGGGCAAGAGCCTCTCGGACGGCGCCACCGGCGTCGAGATCCCCGGCATCCCGGTCGCTCCCGGCCAGATGGTGCAGATGACCGTCACCACCGACCAGGCCGGCGCAAACGTCGTCACCGTGCCGGTGCTCCCGAACATCGGCTACTACAAGGACCTCACCGCCTCGTCCTCCTGAGCCCCTCGACAGTAGAGAACACGCCGTCTGCGCGGCTGCGCAGGCGGCGTGCTCTCTTCTCTCGTCCAGGAGGCAGGCGGGCTCAGACCTCGAACTTGTAGCCCAGCCCCCGCACCGTGAGGATGTGCAGCGGGTTGGCCGGGTCGGACTCGACCTTGGCCCGCAGCCGCTTGATGTGCACGTCGAGGGTCTTGGTATCCCCCACGTAGTCGCTGCCCCACACCCGGTCGATGAGCTGCACCCGGGTCAGCACCCGGCCGGTGTTGCGCAGGAGCATCTCGAGCAGCTCGAACTCCTTGAGGGGGAAGGACACCTGACGGCCGCGCACGGTGACGACGTGGCGCTCGACGTCCATCCGCACCGGGCCCGCCTCGAGCGTCGTCGGCAGGGCCTCCTCGGGCTCGGCCAGCCGGCGCAGCACGGCCTTGATCCGGGCGAGCAGCTCGCGCGAGGAGTAGGGCTTGGTGACGTAGTCGTCGGCGCCGAGCTCGAGCCCCACCACCTTGTCGATCTCGCTGTCCTTCGCGGTCAGCATGATGACGGGCACGTTCGAGCGCAGGCGCAGCGCGCGGCACACATCGACGCCCGACAGCCCCGGCAGCATCAGGTCCAGGAGAACCAGGTCGGCCCCCGTCGCGTCGAAGGCCGTGAGCGCGTCGTGGCCGTTCTCGGCCACCGACACCTCGTAGCCCTCCTTGCTGAGCAGGTAGGACAGGGGGTCCGAGAACGACACCTCGTCCTCAACGATCAGGATGCGCGTCATGCAGGGCTCTCTCCTCGTACGGCTCGGGCCAGGTGAGGCCCTCGTCGGGCTCGGCCGCCGCCGGCCGGTCGGCCGCGGCGGGAAGGGTCATGGTGAAGGTCGAGCCGCGCCCCTCCTGGCTCCAGACGCTCACCCGACCCCCGTGGTTGGCGCAGACGTGCTTGACGATGGCCAGGCCGAGGCCGGTGCCCCCGGTCGCGCGCGAGCGGGCCGCGTCGACCCGGTAGAAGCGCTCGAAGATGCGCTCCTGCTCCGCCGGTGGGATGCCCTGGCCCTGGTCGGTGACGGTGACCTCGACGGCATCGCCCACCCGGCGCGCCCCGATGCCGACCCGGGTGCCCGACTCGCTGTAGTTGACGGCGTTTGTCACGAGGTTCGCGACGGCGGTGGTGAGCAGCTCGGCATCCCCGAAGACGCGCAGCCGCTCCTCGCTCGCCAGGGTGAGCTCGATGTCGTGGGCCTCGGCCGCCACGCGCACCCGGTCGACCGCCTCGGACGCCACCGCCCCGACGTCGACCAGCTCGGGCTCGTGCAGGGTGTCGGCGACCTGGAGCCGGGACAGGTCGACGATCTCCTGCACCAGCCGGGTGAGCCGGGAGGACTCGACGAGGATGCGGTGGGCGAACCGCTCGACGGCCTCGGGGTCGTCCTTGGCACCGAGCACTGCCTCGGCCAGCAGCGAGATGCCGCCGACGGGCGTCTTCAGCTCGTGGCTCACGTTGGCGACGAAGTCGCGGCGGATTTCCTCGACCCGCCGGGCGTGGGTGTGGTCCTCGGCGAGGATCAGCACGTGCGAGACCGCGATCGGCGCCACCCGCACGCGCATGACGACGGATGCCGTGGCGTTCGGCCCGCGGGTGAGGTCGAGCTCGGCCTCGCGGATCATCCCGTCACGACGAACCTGGCGCGCGAGGTGGCGCAGCTCGTGGTGGACCAGCTCGCCGTGGCGCACCAGCCCGTAGCTGACCGCGGACGCCGAGGTGTTCACCACGGCGTCGCTGGCGTCGACGACGACGGCGATCGAGCGCAGCACCGACAGCACGTCGCTGACGCCCCGGGGCAGCGGCGGCTCCTCGGGCTCGACGTGCGCGCCGCTGCGCTCGGACCACCGGGTCGCAGCGACGGCCACGGCTCCCATGACGAGGCCGGCCGCCCCGCCGAGCATCGCCGCGAGCGTGGGGTCCACGAGGTTCAGGGTACGGGGCTCGTGATCACCTCCCGGCCGATCCCGGTCCGGGCGCGTTGGCTCCTCCAGAAGTTCACCTCCGGGGCGCCTTTGGTTCATCCGGGGGTGTCACAGTGCCGGGGGGCGGGACCGCTCCCGCACGTGACCGCACCGAACACCGAAGGACACCCCGTGATGCGCAAGGCCTTCCACGAGGAGCTCGACCGCGTCGCCGAGACGCTGGTCGAGATGACCCACCTCGCGTCGTCGGCGATGAGCCGGGCCACGACGGCCCTGCTCGACGCCGACATCCACCTCGCCGACTCCGTGATCGCCGCCGACGCCGAGATCGACGCGCGCCGGGCCGAGCTCGACCTGATGTCGTTCGACCTGCTGGCCCGCCAGCAGCCGGTGGCCACCGACCTGCGGGTGATCGTGACGAGCATGCGGATGAGCAGCGACATCGAGCGGATGGGCGACCTGGCCCGGCACGTGGCCAAGGTGGCGCGCCTGCGCTACCCGGCATCCGCCGTGCCGCCCGAGCTGCGCGCGACCATCCTGCAGATGGGCCAGGTGGCCGAGCGGATCGTGGAGAAGGCCGGCTCGGTCATCGCCGCCCGCGACGTCGAGGCCGCCCACGAGATCGAGCGCGACGACGACGCGATGGACGACCTGCACCGCGAGCTGTTCGCCCGGGTCACCGCCCCGGAGTGGCCGCACGGCACCGAGACCGCGGTCGACATCACCTTGCTCGGCCGCTACTACGAGCGCTTCGCCGACCACGCGGTCAGCGTCGGGCACCGCGTCATCTGGCTGGTCACCGGTGACGTCGAAGCGTCCGGCGAGCACAGCCACGAGGACGTCGAGGACGGCGCCGCGGCCCTGCACTGAGCTCGCACCGACCGTGAACAGACCTGTTCGCGCGACGCCCCCGGTGTGAGACTGGTGAGGTGACCCTCACCGTGGAGGACGACTTCCGCGACTTCGTGGCCGCGCGGTGGCCCGACCTCGAGGGCGTCGCCTTCGTGGTCACGCTCGACGCTGCCACCGCCCGTCGGGTCACCACCGATGCCCTGGCCGACCTGCACCGGCAGTGGCGCGAGGCCCTCGAGGAGGGTCGGCCCGGAACGATGGCCCGCCAGTCCGTGCTGTCGGAAGCGGTCGCGGCGGCGCCGAGGACGGTCGGGGGGGTCCCGGCCGCACCCGTCCCACCGGGTCCCGCGCCGGCGCCGGGCACGCACCCCCCCGGGGCCGGGAGCTGGCCGGGCCCGGAGGTGGACGCGGAGGACGACGACCCGGTGCTCACCGCGCTGGAGGTCGTGCTGCGTGCCGCGACCCCGCTCGAGCGGGCCTTCGTAGGCGCCAGGTCGGTCTGGGGCGCCGGCCCCGACGAGGTCGCCGACCTGCTCGGGATGCCGGCCGCGAACGTCCGTGACCAGGTCGCCGCCGTGCGGCGCCGGCTGGCCGACGCCCACGACGCCGCCCGCACCGCCGAGGGGCTCGGCCCGGCCGACTGGGCCCTGGACGTCGCCCTGGACGCCGTCGTCGAGCGCCTGCTCACCGGCC
>Ga0302299_10001454_pt1 | contig 14214 bp, 15 predicted proteins | sample III_Fen_N3_4_FD_198795 | JGI IMG/M metagenome (GOLD analysis project Ga0302299, IMG submission 198795) | Peat permafrost microbial communities from Stordalen Mire near Abisko, Sweden - III_Fen_N3_4 | ecosystem: Environmental > Terrestrial > Soil > Wetlands > Permafrost | place: Sweden: Abisko... | reverse complement strand
CGGCTAACGTTGCCTCGTGACCGATCCCAGCCCGCACCCGCGCCGACGCAGCACCGACAACCTCCCCGCCGAGCGGCAGAAGGGGCCGGTGCGGCTGCGCCGCTCGCAGGTGCCGAGCAGCACGACCGACCAGCGGTTGCTCGACTCCCGGGGGTCCGCCGACTGGGTGCATACCGATCCGTGGCGGGTGCTGCGCATCCAGTCCGAGTTCGTCGAGGGGTTCGGCACCTTGGCCGAGCTCGGACCGGCGATCTCGGTCTTCGGCAGCGCGCGGACGCCCCGCGACCACCCCGAGTACGCGTTCGCCGAGCGCCTCGGCGCAGAGCTGCACGCGGCCGGCTACGCCGTCATCACCGGCGGCGGTCCGGGCATCATGGAAGCCGCGAACAAGGGCTGCTGCGAGGCCGGTGGCGTCTCGGTCGGGCTCGGGATCGAGCTGCCGTTCGAGCAGGCGATGAACGACTGGGTCGACGTCGGGATCGTGTTCCGTTACTTCTTCGCCCGCAAGACGATGTTCGTGAAGTACGCCCGCGGTTTCGTCGTGCTGCCCGGCGGGTTCGGCACCCTCGACGAGCTGTTCGAGGCGCTGACGCTGGTGCAGACCCGCAAGGTCACCCGGTTCCCGGTCGTGCTCGTCGGCACGGAGTACTGGGGTGGCCTCATCGACTGGCTGCGGTCGAGCCTGCTCGACGGGGGCAAGATCAAACCGGAGGACCTCGACCTGATCCACGTGGTCGACGACGTGCACGAAGCCGTCACCGCCATCGTCCGCGCCCAGGGCGGAGCGTGAGCCCCGACGCCAGGTTCGCGCTGTGCGTCTACTGCTCGTCCAGCGAGCGCATCGACCGGCGCAACGCCGCGCTTGCGCATGAGGTCGGTGCTGAGATCGCCCGGCGCGGCTGGACGTTGGTCAGTGGCGGTGGCTCGGTGTCGATGATGGGCGCGGTCGCCCGCTCGGTCCGGGCTGACGGCGGGCACACGTTGGGGGTGATCCCTCGTGCGCTCGCGTCCCTCGAGGTCGCCGACCACGAGGCCGACGAGCTGGTCGTGACCGACACCATGCGGGTGCGCAAGGCCGTGATGGACGAGCGGTCCGACGGCTTCCTGGCGCTGCCCGGTGGGTTGGGGACGCTCGAGGAGCTGCTTGAGGTGTGGGTGGCGCGTTCACTCGGCATGCACAGCAAGCCGGTGGTGGTGCTCGATCCGGACGGGCTGTTCGACCCGCTGCGCGAGCAGGTGCGCCGCCTGGTCGAGCTCGGCTTCACCCGGCCGGAAGCGGCGGGGACGGTGGGCTGGGCCCGAACCGTCCCCGCCGCCTTCGCCCTGCTGGGCGACGCAGGGTCGATCCCCGGCCAGGTCTTAGGCGCCGGGGGTGCCCATGCCGGCCAGGTCACCGATGGCGATGACCCGGGCGGTCGTGCTGCTGCCGTCCTTGGGGCCGACGACCCGGACGACGAGGCCTGACTTCAGGTCGCTCGACGCGGCGGCAGCCTTGTCCTTGCGCACGCGGGTCTGGTCGTTGATGGTCCAGGTGACGGTGAAGCCGTCGGTGCTCTTGACCGTGACCGAGGTGGCCGACAGCGCGGTCACTGAGCCCTTCTGCAGGACGACGGTCTTCAGCCCGTCCTTGGTCTGCACGACGAACTCGCCGTGGAGGGCTCGGGAGCGCAGGCCGTGCAGCTTCTTCGCCGCTGTGGTGCCGGACGCAGCACCACCGTTGACCGAGGCCGACGCCGAGGTCGAGGGGCTGGCCGATCCGTTGTCGGCGGCCATGGCGACACCGACGCTTCCGATGCCGATCACCGCCACCGTCGACCACGCTGCTACGACTGCTGCTGTGCGTCGCTTGCTGTTCATCGGTTCCTCCGAGGTCGAATGTCGGGTACTGATGACCTCAGCGTGCTCGGGCTGCATGCGCGCCGGGTCTCGCGTTTGTTCGGGTCAGGTAAGGCCGCGCGGGTCAGGCGAGGCCGCGGCGGGCCACCGCTGGCTGCCGGTCGCCGCGGATCGTCGCCACCATGTCGAGCGCCTGCCGCGTCTCGGCGACGTTGTGGACCCGGAACATCCGGGCGCCCAGCCAGGCGCTCACGGCGGTGGCCGCCAGCGTCCCCACAAGTCGTTCACCGACCGGGAGGTCGAGGGACTCGCCGACGAAGTCCTTGTTGGACAACGACACCAGCACCGGCCAGCCGGTCTCCACCAGCTCGCCGAGGCGACGGGTGGCCTCGAGCGAGTGCCGAGTGTTCTTGCCGAAGTCGTGCCCTGGGTCGATCAGGATCGAGTGGGCGGGCACCCCGAGGGCCCGTACCCGCTCAGCCAGGCCGACCGTGCGTTCGACGATGTCGGCAACCACGTCGTCGTACGCGACCCGGTGCGGGCGGGTGCGTGGCTGCTGGCCGCCCGCATGCGTGCAGACGTAGCCGAGGCCGAACTCGGCGGCAACGGCAGCGAGCTCAGGATCGACCCCACCCCACGCGTCATTGAGCAGGTCGGCGCCCTCACCCGCGACGACGCGACCCACCTCGTGCCGCCAGGTGTCCACGCTGATCACGAGGTCGGGGTAGCGCGTCCGGATCGCGGTCACGAACGATGCCGTCCGGTGGATCTCCTCCGCCGCGTCGACGGCTGCGCCGGGTCCGGCCTTGACCCCGCCGATGTCGACCAGGTCGGCGCCCTCGGCCACGGCGCGGTCGACTGCCGCGAGCGCGTCGGCGTCGGCGAACGTCGATCCACGGTCGTAGAACGAGTCCGGGGTGCGGTTGACGATCGCCATGACCAGCAGCTGGTGCGGCGGGAAGCTGTGCAGGCCCAGACGCAGGTCCGCTGCCGGGTGGGCGCTCATCAGTTCCTCCGTCGCGAGCCGAAAGGGTGTGTCGGGGGCCAGCGTGGCACGATCGTCGGCAGGCGGCGTCTGCGGCCTGGTGCGGTGGGGCGGTTGCGGCGGAGGGAGAGTTCGCGGTGATGCTGTTCTTCATCCTGCTCGGCATCGTGGTGCTGGGCGGGATCGCGGTCGTCGCTGCCGGGCAGGGCGACGGGTTGGAGGCGGCCCCGATCGACCGCGCGCCCTTCGACCTTCCGACCGAGCGGCTGGTGGCTCGCCCCGACGTCGACCGGCTGAGGTTCTCGGTGGGGCTCCGCGGCTATCGGATGGACGAGGTCGACGAGGTCCTCGACCGGCTGGCCGTCGACATCGAGCAGCGCGACCTCGAGATCGCGGTGCTCCGGGCTCAGGTGGCTCCGTCCACTGAGCGCTCTGCTCCCCTTCAGGGGGCGGCGTTCGTCGTCCCGGAGACCGTCGCGCCCGACCAGCCCACCGAGCGGACCTTGTTCGTGCCGCTCGACGCGGAGGACGAGCCGGGTGCCTGATCCGGTCCGCAAACGGGTGCCGATCGTGGTCGACGTCACCGTCGACGCGCCGGTGGAAGCAGTCTGGGCAGCGGTGACCGACTGGGAACGCCAGTCTGAGTGGATGATCGGCACGACCGTTCGCGGCACGACCAACGGCGGGGTCGGGCTCGGCGGCGGGATCGAGGCCTGGACGGGACTGGGTCGCGGCAACCGACGCGGCTTCATCGACACCATGGTCATCACCGAGTGGGAGCCGCCGTACCGCTGTGCGGTCCTGCATACCGGCCGGGTCGTGCGCGGCACCGGACTGTTCGAGGTGTTCGCGCTGCCGGCCGGCCGGTCAAGGTTCGTCTGGTCCGAGGAGCTCGAGCTGCCGCTGGGGCTGGTCGGCCGGATCGGCTGGCCGTTGGTCAAGCCGGCCATGGCCGCTGGCGTGCGGGCGTCGCTGAACAAGCTGGCTCGAGCGGTCGAGGCGGAGCACGGTGACGGCGTCGCCTGACCTCGTGGTCGGCGACGACGGGCTGGCCCGGTGCCCCTGGGGGGCGTCGACCCCCGACTACGCGCGGTACCACGACGAGGAGTGGGGACGTCCGGTCCACGGCGACGACCGGCTGTTCGAACGGCTCACGCTCGAGGCGTTCCAGTCCGGGCTCTCGTGGATCACGATCCTGCGCAAGCGCGAGAACTTCCGCACCGCCTTCGCCGGGTTCTCGCTGGAGGCGGTGGCCGCGTTCGGCCCGGCCGACGAGGCGCGGCTGATGGCCGACGCGGGCATCGTCCGGAACCGGGCCAAGATCGCCGCAGCCCTGCAGAACGCCCGGGCCGCGCTGGCTTTGAACGAGGGTCTGTCGGCGTACCTGTGGTCGTTCCAGGCCGCGCCCGGCCGTCCGGCGCCGCAGGTTCTCGCTGACATCCGTGCGGTCTCACCCGAGTCGACTGCGATGGCCAAAGCGCTGAAGAAGCGCGGCTTCGCCTTCGTCGGCCCGACCACGGCGTACGCCCTGATGCAGGCCGTCGGCATGGTCGACGACCACCTGGTCGGCTGCCTCGCGCGGTCGTAGTCGGGCCAACGCCCTCGAGCCGAGCTAGCGCTCGAACGGGGCCGGCACCAGCAGCTCGACGTTGCGGTCCTCGATGCTTCCCCTCCGGTCGTCGGTGCGGTCCTGCCAGTCGTTCGCGGCGAGCTCGCGCGACAGCGACGCGAGGGCGAGGGGACCAGAGGTGCTGCCGGACGAGGCCGGGCCCGCGTGGTCGACGATCGTGCCGAAGATCGAGAGCGTGCCGTCTCCGTTGTCGACGACCTCGACGGTCCTGGACTGCTGCGGCCAGTCGATGTGCGCGGCGGTGTTGAGCTCCCAGAAGCCGCCGGCGACTGCCGAACCGGCCGGACGCAGGTGCGGCAGCACCTCGTTGCGGTGCGTGTGCCCGTTGACCCACATGATCACGTTCGGGTAGCGCAGCAGCAGGTCGCGGACGCCCTCGCCGCCGATGCGGTCGCTCCCTGGCGGGACGTTGTCCATGGTGCCGATGGTGTGGTGGCTGAAGATGGCCACGTACTTGTTGTGGCCGGGACCCGTGACGACCGCGCCGGACGGCGAGAGCCAGCTGCGGCTGGCCGCCTGCAGCTGGGTCTCGAGCCAGGCGAGCTGCACGGGGTCGACCGACCCGTTCGGGCCACCGGCGCTGTTGACCGTGTCGAGGACGATGCCACGCAGTTGTCCGACGTCGAAGGTGTAGTAGGCCGTCCCGTTCGCGACGTTCTGGGCGGTGAAGCCGTGACCCACCGGCGTGCCCGTCGTGACGAAGTGCTCCGCCACGGTGGTGGCGCGGTCGACGATCCACCGGTCGGCGTCCGGCGTCACCAGGCGGCGGCCGCCCTCGGTGAGCTCGAGCTGGATCGCAGCCGGATCCTGCTGCAGCAGGCCGACGACGAACTGCAGCTGCGTGGTCAACGGCGCGGCGAGGATCTGCGGCGGCAGCGAGGTGAGCTTGAGCGGGCCGGTGGCGAGCTGCTGGAACAGCGGGCTCCGCGGCACGTTGCCCTGGATCAGGCCGTCGTGGTTGCCGTACGCGGAGTACCACGGCAGGCCGAGACCGGTCGCGTCGAACGGCTTGCGCGCGGCCGTCAGCAGACCGGGCACCGTCGGGTAGCCGAACGTCGCAGCGGGCGCGCCGAAGCCGGACCCGGGGTGCCAGTAGTACGGGTCCGGGGCCAGGTCGTCCATCACGCCCTCGTACCGGGTGTGGTCGCCGGAGTCGGGTCGCACGACGCCGCCGTCGAGCAGGTCGATGTACCAGCGCAGCTCGTTGTGCTGGCAGTTGTCGGTGTTGTCACCGGTCACGACCGCAAACTGCAGCCTGCGGCCGGTTGCCGGGCCGCGGTGCAGGGCGCGGATCTGGCGCGCCATCGCCTCGCCGACCTGCGCGCTCAGCAGCTCCTGCGGCCGGTACGCGCTGGTGAAGTCGGACAGGCCCGGGAAGGGCAGGCTCCCGTACGCGTCGAAGAACTCGAACCGGGCCGGCGACTGGACGTCCATGACGTGGGTGTCGGTGAGCTGGGCGAAGGAGGCAACCACTCGGCTCGTGCTGGTGGCGGTGCGCCGGGTCGCCCGCGCCGCGAGGTCGCCCCGCAGCAGGTACGGCTCGCCGGCCCCGACCGTGATCGGCGCGTAGCCACCGACTCCGGGGGCGCCACGCACGAAAGTCCGGGCCAAGGTGGTGCTCGCAGCGACCCGTTCCGCGGCCGAGGCCGAGCCGGTGGTCAGGCCACCGACCCCCGCGACACCGGCGGCGCCAAGGGCACCTTTGAGCAAAGTCCTGCGGCTCAGTTCCATGGCGCACTCCAGTGTTTCGCGGACCCCATTGTCGCGGTGGCGTTACTGAAGCAGCCGCGCACCGGAATGTCGAGAGGCGTAGGCCACGCGACTCCGGCGCCCTAGGCGAGGCAGCGGTCGAGGAATCGGATCGCCGGAGGGCGGAGCCGCTCGGCCTCGTCGGTGAAGAAGGCCGCCGCCCGCGTGCCGGCCCAGTCGCCCGGCAGCAGCACGCGGGGCAGACCCGGGTCGGCGAACAGGAACTTCCGCCACTCGTGCACCAGCCGGCTCCGCGCCGCGAACGCATCTCGATCAGGGTCCGGCTCGTCGGACGACCCGGCTACTGCCCCGCGCTCGAGGATCCGGCCAGCGTGCTCGAGCCAGCGCTCGTACGAGCGGCCGAGCGCGTCGAGGTCCCAGGCCCGCTGGAGCAGCCCCGCCGGATCACCGTCGTACACCGCGGTGAAGTGCTCTGCCCGGACGCCCTCCGCGTGCAGCAGCTCGTCGACCTCCGCGGACGGGCGCGGGGCCACCCAGGTCGCGTCATCGAGCGACGCGTAGCCCAGGAAGGACAGCCCCGAACGCAGCCGTTCGCGGGCGCCGCGGTCGGCGACCCGACCCACGACGAGCAGGTGCCAGTTGCCGTCCCACTCCGGAGCGACCCGCCGGTAGACCCGCTGGGTGGCCTCATCGAGGCGGGTGACTGCCTTCGGGGTGAGCTCGTAGCCGGCTCCCTCTACGAGGGTGACCGGCGTGAGCCAGCCCTGCCGGACCATCCGTGACACCGCAGTCCGCACCGCTGGCGCAGCGATCCCGAGGGGCTCCATCAGCCGTACCAGGGCCGCGACGGGGGCCACGCCACCGCGGGTCAGCAGGTGGTCCGCGTACAGGTCGAAGAGTGCAGATCGGGCGTTCACGGGTGACAGTCTGCCGGTCTTGGTCGAACGCAGCCCGCCACGTGCGGGATACTGGTCGTTGATCGGAATAAACGACATTAGGGAGATGACGATGGCGGCCATGAAGCCGAGAACGGGCGACGGTCCGCTCGAGGTCACCAAAGAGGGACGTGGCATCGTCATGCGGGTGCCCCTCGAGGGTGGCGGGCGACTTGTGGTTGAGCTGACTCCGGCGGAGGCCGGAGCCTTGGGCGACGCCCTCAAGGCAGTCGTCGGCTAGCACCGCCTTTCGACGTACCGGGCGGCCCCGGCGCCCATCCTGACCAGGATCCGGCGCCGGGGTCGTTCGCGCTCCGGACCCCTGCCCTCGGAAAGGTCGTCCTCTGTGCCGATGCCAGCGTTCGCCCTCCAGCCGTTCGCCGCCTTGACCCAGCAGCAGCCCGAGCTCCTCGTGGTTGGGGTCGTGGCCGGTTCCGGTGGGGTCGTTGCGGCTCAACCTGCCCGCGGGGTGGCTGGCCGGTTGCCGCCCGGTGTCGACCTGCCCGAACGGATCGCCGCTGAGAACGCCACCGGCCGCTCGGGCGAGCTCACCACGGTTCGTCTCGGCGGCCCCGCCGCGTCGGCCGTGCTCGCGCTGGGGCTCGGCGCTGGCTCGCCCAGCGACGTACGGCGCGCAGGTGCCGCGCTAGCCCGCCGACTGGCCGGCAAGCCGCAGCAGGTGCAGGTGCTGCTGGGATCCAGCCCCGCGGAGGGGCTGATCGCCGCATTCGTCGACGGGTACGCGCTGGCCGGCTACGCGCCGCCGCGGTCAGGGGCGAAGCAGCCTGACCTTGCAGCACCCGACCTGACCCTGGTGGTACGTGAGCCGGACCGGGTCGCGGCGGTGGTGGCTCGGGCGGTCGCGGTCTCGCGGGCGGTGTACCTGGCGCGTGACCTCACCCACCTGCCGGCCAACCTGAAGTCACCCCAGTGGCTCGCCGACCGGGCGGTCTCGGTCGCGGGCGCAACCGGGTTGACCGTCCGGGTGCGCGACGAGGTCGAGCTGCGCGCCGAGGGGTTCGGCGGGCTGATCGGCGTCGGACAGGGCTCGGTACGCCCGCCTCGGTTCGTCGAGCTCGGGTACCTCCCGACCGGTACCTCCAAACGGACCGCGCGGCAGCTCGACCACGTGGTGCTGGTGGGCAAGGGGATCACGTTCGACTCTGGCGGCATCTCGATCAAGCCGGCCGCGGGCATGGAGCTGATGAAGACCGACATGGGTGGCGCCGCAGCCGTGCTCGGCGCGATGAGCGCGCTCGCCGACCTGGCGATCCCCGTGCGGGTGACCGGGCTGCTCGCGATCGCCGAGAACCTGCCCGGCGCCGACGCGATGCGTCCCGGTGACGTGATCACGCCGTACGGAGGCGCGCGCACCGTGGAGGTTCTCAACACCGACGCCGAGGGCCGGCTCGTTCTGGCCGACGCGCTCGCTTACGCCGACCGGGTGCTCAACCCGGACGTCGTCATCGACCTGGCCACCCTCACCGGCGCGGCCACCTTGGCGCTCGGCCGACGCGACGCGCCCCTGTACGCCAGCGACGACCGCCTGGCTGCCGCGCTGGAGCGGGCGGCGGCCGCCACAGGTGAGCGGGTGTGGCGGATGCCGCTCGTCGACGACTACCGGTCCGCGATCAGCTCGGGTGTGGCCGACCTGGCCAACGCGGCGACCGGTGGGATGGGCGCCGGCTCGGTCATGGCGGCGCTCTTCCTGCGCGAGTTCACCGGCGGCCGGCCCTGGGCGCACCTCGACATCGCGGGCACCGGGCGATCGGACCGCGACGTCGACGAGCTGTGCAAGGGCGGTACGGGCTACGGCGTCCGTCTGCTGTTGCGCTGGCTGCAGGATCGTTCGCCTCGCGGCTGAGCGCGGTTCAGACGACCCGGCCGACGAGCAGCCCGTCGCCGATCGGCAGCAGCAGCGGCAGGAAGCGCTCGTCCTCGACGAGCAGTCGGCCGAGCTCGCGCAGCCCGACTGTCTCGGCGTCGCGTTGAGCCGGGTCGGCCACCCGGCCGCCGCGCAGGACGTGGTCGAAGACGACCACGCCTCCGACCCGGAGCAACCGGTGTGCCTCGTGGAGGTAGTCGGCGAACTCGCGCGGGTCGCCGTCGCAGAACACCAGGTCGTAGGCCCCGTCGGTGAGCCGCGGCAGGACGTCGAGGGCTTGACCCAGGATCGTCCTGGTGCGGCCCGGGGCGATGCCCTCGTCCGTGAATGCCTGGCGTGCCAGCCGCTGGTGCTCGGCCTCGGTCTCGACCGTGGTGAGGATGCCGTCCGGCGCCATCCCGCGCAGCAGCCACACCCCGGACACTCCGGTGCCCGTGCCGATCTCGACCACGGCGCGGGCATCCAGCAGCGCGGCGAGAAAGCGCAGGGCCGCTCCGGCGCCTGGGGTGACCACCGGGCAGCCGACCTCGTCCGCCCGCTGGCGGGCCGCCACGAGCACGGCGTCCTCGGGCACGTACGCGTCGGCGTAGGCCGCGCTCGCCGCGAGCGCGGCCTGGGCAGCGTTGGCCGCGGATGCTTGGGGCGTGCTGATCGTGGCCTCCTCGGCTCTCGAACTCGTCTCAGCGTACCCAGACCGGACGGATCGAGCGGGGAACCGCGCCCGCCTGCGAGGCGTTCATCCAAGTGACGATGCCCGCGGGGACGCCCCGGGGGCGGCCGCGGGGTCGGGTTCGCGTGTCCGAAGTCTCAGCCAATCCTTAGGTTCCACAGCGCCTAAGACCGCCTCGGCCAGGGGAGAATGGAGGTGCCGGGTGTTCATCCGGTCCATCCTCCGAAAGGCTTCTCCCGTGGCCAGCCCAGCCCCCGCTCCCTTGGACGATGCTTGGGCTGCGCCCAGCTGGGAGGACGTCGTCACGGCGCACTCGGCCCGGGTCTACCGCCTCGCCTACCGGCTCACCGGCAACCGGCACGACGCCGAGGACCTCACCCAAGAAGTGTTCGTCCGGGTGTTCCGGTCGCTGTCGTCGTACACGCCGGGCACCTTCGAGGGCTGGCTGCACCGCATCACGACCAACCTGTTCCTCGACCAGATGCGACGCAAGGCCCGGATCCGGTTCGACGCGCTGCCCGACGACGCGGCTGACCGGCTGCCCGGTTCGGCGCCGAACCCGTCCCAGGTCTACGACGACACGCATTTCGACGACGACGTCCAGCGAGCGCTGGACGCGCTGATCCCCGAGTTCCGTGCGGCCGTCGTCCTGGCCGACATCGAGGGCTACACCTACGAGGAGATCGCGGCGACGCTCGGCATCAAGCTCGGCACGGTTCGCAGCCGCATCCACCGAGGCCGTTCCCAGTTGCGCGCCGCCCTCGCGCACCGCGCACCTGCGACTTCGGCGCACGACGCGCGTGTGACGCTGGCCGTGCCGGTCGGTGATCCGGGCCAGTGAGCCTGCCCGACCGTCACCTCGGAGACCGGGTTGCGGCCCTGGTCGACGGTCGGCTCGCCCCGGCAGAGCGAGCCACTTTGCTCGATCACGTCGCGCGGTGCGCACCCTGCCGTACGCAGTTCGATGAGCAGCGCGCGATCAAGGGCCTGCTCGGCGACCTCCGTGGAGTCGAGGCACCGGGTGAGCTGACGTTGCGACTGGCCCGGCTGGCAGTCCCTTCCCTGCCCGAGCCGGGCCAGTCCTCGCTCGCCCCGATCACCGAGCGGCACCCGCGCACGGCCGGCCGCCGGGTCCGCCTGGCCGGGGCCGGTCTGCTGTCCGTGAGCGTCGTCAGCGTGGGTGGCGCCTACGCCGCAGGTGCGGCCCCGGGCGGGCTCGCGGTCGTTCCCGCGGTCGACCGGTTCGTCCGCGAGCACGACCATGTCACTGGCGGTCTGCCGCTCTCCGAGCCGGTCATGGCGCGGGTACCCACGGCGGCAGCGATCGGATCGGCCAGCGTGCAGCCGTCCATGTCCGCGGTGGCCACCACGTCGCCGACTGCCCTACCGACCGCCGAACCGGCACCTGGGGCGAGCGACCAGGCCGCCGTGGCCATGCTGCAGCGAGGTCTGACCGCCGAGTCGGTGCTGGCGTTCGCCGGCACCGAGCTCATCCGCACCGCGGGGGCACTGGACCAGCAGTTGCAGGTGACCCACCTACCGGGGCGCGGAGCCGTGATCGTGGCCGTAGGCCCCGGGAGTTCGGGGGGCACGGGGAGTTCGGGGGGCACCGGCGTGAGCGTGCCGGCCGTCTTCGACGCGGACAGCGCCCGCTGGAACGACCTCATGCTGGGCCTGCTGAGTGGCAGCTACCGGCTGGTGCTCGGGCCGGACGGTGTCGTCCTCGGCCGCCCGACGCACGCTGTCCAGGCGTTGCGCGCCGACGGGTCCGTCGCGGCCACCTTCGCGCTCGACGTGAGCACCGGGATGTTGCTGCAGCGCAGCCGGTACGACAGGTCGGGTGGGCTGATCCGGTCGGCCGGTTTCACCAGCCTGCGGTTCACTGTCACCGCACCGAACCACCTTCCACCCATGTTGCCGTCGGCCCGCACCGCAGCGCTCTCGTCCGCCGAGACCTCGCGCTGGGCGACTGACGGTTGGCCGTGCCCGAGGCAACTGGCCGGTCTCACCCTGGTGGCTGCAACCGGCATGCCCGGTACGCACAACCAGGTGCTGCACCTGACGTACTCCGACGGGCTCAGCCTGGTGTCGTTGTTCGTCCAGCCAGGTCACCTCGATGACACGGTCGCCGGATCGACCACCAGCATCGGCGGGTACGACATCCAGACCGCGACGGCTCCGGACGGCGGGCAGCAGGTGTTCTGGGGCGCGCAGGGCTGGGTGTTCACGCTGGTCTCGGCGGAGCCTGACGGTGCCGTCGCGTCCATGGTCGCCGCCTTGCCGCACGACTCGGCCGACCCGGCGGCGGCTGACCTCCCGCAACGCCTGGGCCGCGGAGCGGGTCGCATGTTGTCCTGGTTGAATCCCCTTGGCTGAACTCGACTGAACTCATCGGTGACGCCAGCATGCTGTTGACTCCCCTCTCCGCCCCACCGCGCCTCGAGGACTGACCACAATGACTGACCAGCCGAACCCGTTCGCCCCACCCGAGCGGGCCCCAGGCAGCGACGCGTACGGAAGCCCCTTCGGGTCGACGTACGGTGACACCGGTCCTGTGGTCGGGCCGGCGTTCTCGCCGTACGGCGGCGCTCCCACCGAGCCGCTCCTGTTCGACACCGTTGGACGCCCGGAACCGGCGGAGCGGACGCGTCGCGGCCCGCGCGCCGGGAGCCTGATCGCCGGTGCGGCCGTGGTTGCGTTGGTTGCGGGTGCCATCGGCGGAGCGGCCGGGGTCTGGTGGGAGCACAACCGGTCCAGCAGCGTGCTCGACACCGGGGCGAGCCTCGGGGCGCCGCCCTCTGGCTCGCTGTCCCGGCCGCCGGACTCGGTCGCCGGCATCGCCCAGCAGGTGCTGCCGTCCGTCGTGCTCATCAAAGTGGTTGCCGGAACAGGCGGTGACACCGGCTCGGGGTTCGTGCTGCGCGACGACGGCTACATCCTGACCAACAACCACGTCGTCGCGGCGGGGGTCGACAGCGGCCAGATCTCGGTGATCTTCGCCAACGGAGACCCGGTCACGGCAAAGATCGTCGGCCGGTCGCCGGCGTACGACCTGGCGGTGCTCAAGGTCGACAAGGGCGGCCTGCCGGCGGCGACGCTCGGCAATTCCGACGACGTGGTCGTGGGCGACCAGGCCATCGCCATCGGGGCCCCGCTGGGCCTGGCCGGCACGGTGACCAGCGGGATCATCAGCGCGAAGAACCGGCCGGTCACCACCGGGGGTCAGGGCACCGGCTCCGACGCCTCGTACATCTCGGCCCTGCAGACGGACGCGGCCGTCAACCCCGGCAACTCCGGGGGCCCGCTCGTCGACGGCCAGGGCCGGGTGATCGGGGTCAATTCGGCCATCGCGACCCTGTCCAACGGCACGGGGCAGTCGGGTTCGATCGGCCTCGGCTTCTCGATCCCGATCAACCAGGCCAGGCGGGTGGCGGAGCAGATCATCCGCACCGGCTCGGCCACGTACCCGATCGTCGGGGTGGCGCTCGACCAGGCGTACCAGGGTGTGGGTGTGCGGATCTCCGAGGTCACCGCGGGCGGACCTTCGGCCGCCGGGGGAGTGAAGGTCGGCGACATCGTTCGCACGGTCGACGGGCAGGCGGTCACCAGTCCTCAGGAACTCGTCGTCGCCATTCGGGCCAAGCAGCCCGGTGACAAGGTCACGCTGGGCGTCGTCAGCGGCGGCCAGGGCAGCCCCACGCCCATCGAGGTCACGCTCGGCTCGCGAACCGGCTGATCGGGTGGCTCGGGCCGATCGGGTGAGCCGGTGGGTGAACCACCGAGTCGCCGTCTACGCTGACCGGACCGACCCACGCGGGGCGGCCTGACGGGTGGGGAGGTGAGCGATGTTCGACATCGGGCTGGGAGAGATCCTGCTCGTATTGTTCGCGTCGCTGTTCATCTTCGGACCCGACCGGTTACCGCAGGTGGCGGCGCAAGCGGCTCGGGCGCTGCGGCAGATGCGCGAGCTGGCGGCTGGCGCCCGGGCCGATCTCACCGACGCGATGGGGCCGGAGTTCACCGACCTGGGCAAAGACCTCGGGCTGGGCGAGCTGCGCGACCTGACCAACCTGCGTGCGCTCGACCCGCGCAAGACGATCACCAGCGTGCTGCTCGGCACAGGCGATCCGGTCACGCCAGCGAGCCCGGCCAGCCCAGTGCCCGCAGCGCCCATCGCATCCGCGCCGGCCGACCCGCCACCGCCGGCCACCTTCGACCCCGACGCCACCTAACCAAGTCCCACCCCCCCGTGTTGATCTTGAGCAACACGGGGCCGACACGCCGCTCAGGCCCCGGTCTTGCTCAAGATCAACATGGGTGAGGGGGGCGCGGGGTCAGCGGGGGGTGAGGGACAGTGACAGGCCGGCGAGGCCGCGGGGCTTGGCGGTGAGTGCGGTGGCCAGCGAACGCAGAACGACCGCCGCTGGCGACTGCGGGTCGCTGAGCACGAGCGGCTCGCCCAGGTCGGCCTGCTCGCGCAGTGCCTGGTCGACGGGGATCTGGCCCAGCAGCGGCACATCGGACCCGATCGCGCGGGTGAGCGCAGCAGCCACCAACGCCCCG
>Ga0302299_10001452_pt1 | contig 14229 bp, 10 predicted proteins | sample III_Fen_N3_4_FD_198795 | JGI IMG/M metagenome (GOLD analysis project Ga0302299, IMG submission 198795) | Peat permafrost microbial communities from Stordalen Mire near Abisko, Sweden - III_Fen_N3_4 | ecosystem: Environmental > Terrestrial > Soil > Wetlands > Permafrost | place: Sweden: Abisko... | reverse complement strand
GCCCTCGCGGTCGGCGAGGTCCTCCACGCGCTCGGCGAACTTGACGTTGAACCCGATGATGATCGCGTTGTCGACCGTCGCCAGGTTGACGTCGTTCTGGGTGATCGCACCGACGCCACGGTGGATGACCCGCAGCTCGACCTCCTCGCCGACATCGATCTTGAGCAGCGCGTCCTCCAGCGCCTCGACGGCACCGGACACGTCGCCCTTGATGACGAGGTTGAGAGTCTCGACCTTGCCCTGGGCGAGGGCCTGCGTGAAGTCCTCGAGGCTGATCCGCTTGCGACGCTTGGCCAGCAGCGCGGCCCGCTCGGCGGCCTCACGCTTCTCGGCGATCTGCCGGGCCGTGCGGTCGTCGGGCGCGACGATGAACGTGTCGCCCGCGCTCGGGACCGAGGTCAGGCCGATCACCTGCACCGGACGGGCCGGGCCCGCCACGGGCACCGTGACACCGTGCTCGTCGAACATCGCCCGCACGCGCCCGTGGGCGGTGCCGGCGACGATCGCGTCGCCGACGCGCAGCGTGCCGGACTGCACCAGCACGGTGGCGACGGCGCCGCGGCCGCGGTCGAGGTTGGCCTCGATCGCCACGCCACGAGCGTCCTTGTCGGGGTTGGCCCGCAGGTCGAGCGCGGCGTCCGCGGTGAGCAGCACCGCCTCGAGCAGCTGGTCGATGCCGATCCGCTCCCGCGCCGAGACGTCGACGAACATCGTGTCGCCGCCGTACTCCTCGGCCACCAGGTTGTACTCGGTGAGCTGCTGGCGGATCTTGGCGGGGTTGGCCCCCTCCTTGTCGATCTTGTTCACCGCGACGACGATCGGCACACCGGCCGCCTGCGCGTGGTTGAGCGCCTCGATCGTCTGGGGCATCACACCGTCGTCCGCCGCGACCACGAGGATCGCGATGTCCGTCACCTGCGCGCCACGGGCACGCATGGCGGTGAACGCCTCGTGGCCCGGGGTGTCGATGAACGTGATCGCGCGCTCGATGCCCTCGTGCTCGGCCGTCACCTGGTAGGCGCCGATGTGCTGGGTGATCCCGCCGGCCTCGCCTGCGACGACGTCCGTCGAGCGGATCGCGTCCAGGAGCTTGGTCTTGCCGTGGTCGACGTGACCCATGACGGTCACGACGGGCGGCCTGGCCTGCAGGTCCTCGTCGGACTCCGCCTCGAGCTCGGCGTCCAGGTCGATGTCGAAGGACCCGAGCAGCTCGCGGTCCTCCTCCTCGGCCGAGACCATCTCGATGACGTAGCCCAGCTCGGTGCCGAGCGTGGCGAACGTGTCCTCGTCGAGCGACTGCGTCGCGGTCGCCATCTCACCGAGGTGGAACAGGACCGTGACCAGGGACGCCGGGTTCGCGTCGATCTTGTCGGCGAAGTCGTTGAGCGACGAGCCCTGACGCAGCCGGACGACGGTCTTGCCGCTGCCGCGCGGGACGGACACGCCGCCCAGCGACGGCGCCTGCATCTGCTCGAACTCCTGGCGCTTCGCGCGCTTGGACTTGCGGCCCCGGACCGGGCGACCGCCGGCGCGACCGAACGCGCCCTGCGTGCTGCCACGGCCGGCACCGCCGGCGCGACCGCCGCCACCGGGACGTCCGGCGAAACCGCCGCCGCCACCGGGGGCACCGGGGGCACCGCCACCGGCACCCGGGCGCGCGCCACCAGGCCCGCCACGGCCACCACCGGCCCGGCCGGGCGCCGCGGGGCGCTCACCGGGACGGCCGACGCCGCTGGCGGTACGGCCGGGCATCATGCCCGGGTTGGGACGAGGACCGCCGGGGCGAGGGCCGCCCGGACGGGGGCCGCCCGGACGGTCGGTCGTGGTGCCAGGGGCCGCGGCATCGGGGGCGACGCGCCGCTCACCGGGACGCGGCATGCCCTGCGACGGGGCGAACGGGTTGTTGCCCGGACGGGGTGTGCCGGTGCGTGGCCCGCGCTCGCCCGACCGGGGCATGCCCTGGGACGGTGCGAACGGGTTGTTGCCGGGGCGCGCCGGCGTGCGGGGCGCGGGTGCCGGAGCGGCCGGACGCGGCGCACCCGGACGCGCGGCGCTGGCCGCATGGCTCGACGCGGACTGGGCCGGTGCGGACTGGGCCGGTGCGGCCTCGGTCGTCGCGACCGGCGCAGCGGCGGGCGCGGACGCGGCCTGCGTCGGGGCGGGCGCGGCGGCCACCGGTGCGGCGGGCCGCTCGACGACCGGCGCAACGGCGGGCGCCGCGACGGCGGGGGCCGGCGACGGCCGGGCCGCGGCAGGTGCAGGTGCAGGGGCAGCAGGGGCAGCAGGGACCGCGGCGGCGGGCGCGGCAGCAGGCTGGGACGGGTACGTGGTGCGCAGCCTGCGCACGACGGGGGGTTCGATGGTGGACGACGGCGACCGGACGAACTCACCGAACTCGGTGAGCTTCGCCATGATGGTCTTGCTGTCGATCCCGAGCTCCTTGGCGAGCTCGTAGACGCGGACCTTGGGCACTTCTCTCCTGTCTTGGTCCGCCCGGACAGGAACGGACCGTCGCTACAGCTGCGGACTCATGGTGTGGCACTCATCGGTGCGCACTCATCGGGTAGCCATCGGCTTCCAGACCCGCTCTCATCTCGGACGGTCGTGCACCACGGGGACGGGCCCGGTGGCGTCGTGCTCCGCATCAACTGCGAGGAATCGGGCCACCGCGGACGCATCCGGCGGGGCGCCGACTCGCAGCGCCCGCCCGAACGCGCGCCGTCGGACGGCGAGCTCGAAGCAGTGCAGATCGGGGTGCAACCACGCACCCCTACCCGGCATCCGGCGACCGACGTCGACCACCAGCACGGGATCTCCCGTGTCGGACGGTCCGACGACCACCCTCAGCAGGGCCTGCCTGGAGCCGGCGGACCGGCACCCCACGCACGTGCGGACGGGTCCAGGCACCACGGGGGTCCGGGTGTTCGACCCAGGCATCAGCAGTCTACCCCGGTCGGGGCTCACGTCGAGGCGGCGGGCCCCGTCGGGCCGGCCGGCTCGGGGTCCGGCGGGGCCGTGTCCGACCGGATGTCGATGCGCCAGCCGGTCAGCTTGGCGGCGAGCCGGGCGTTCTGGCCCTCCTTGCCGATCGCCAGCGACAGCTGGTAGTCCGGCACGACGACCCGGGCCGACCGCGTGACCGGGTCCACCACCGTCACCGAGATGACGTGCGCCGGGGACAGCGCGTGCCCGATCATCTCTGCGGGGTCGTCGGAGTGGTCGACGATGTCGATCTTCTCGCCCTGCAGCTCGGCCATCACGGCGCGCACACGGGCACCCATCGGGCCGATGCACGAGCCCTTGGCGTTCACACCCTGGACGCGGGATCGCACCGACATCTTGGTGCGGTGACCGGCCTCCCGGGCGATCGCGGTGATCTCCACGGTGCCGTCCGCGACCTCGGGCACCTCGAGCTCGAAGAGCTTGCGCACCAGGCCGGGGTGGGTGCGGGAGATGGTCACCTGGGGCCCGCGCATCCCGCGGGCGACCTCCAGGACGTAGCCGCGGATCCGCTCGCCGTGCACGTACTTCTCGCCCGGCACCTGCTCGTGCGCGGGCAGGATCGCCTCGGTGCCCCCGATGTCCACCAGCACGGTGCGCGGGTCGCGACCCTGCTGGATCACCCCGCCGAGGATCTCGCCCTCCTTGCCGCGGAACACGCCGAGCACCTGCTCGTCCTCGGCATCCCGCAGGCGCTGCACGATCACCTGGCGCGCGGTCGCGGTGGCGATCCGCCCGAAGCCCTCGGGGGTGTCGTCGAACTCGGGCATGGTCGGCCGCTCGGCCTCAGGCTCGGCGGACGGCGCATCCTCACCCGCGCTCTCGTCGTCCGGTGCCGGCTCCGGCTCCACGGTCTCGCGCGCCCAGACGGTGACGTGGCCGGTGCGGTCCACCTCGACCCTGGCCTGCGCGTGCGCACCGGGCGTGCGGTGGTAGGCGGACAGCAACGCGTGCTCGATCGCCGCGACCAGCACCTCCAGGCTGATGTCCCGCTCGCGCTCGATCAGCCGTAGTGCCTGCATGTCGATGTCCACGTCAGCCCTCCTCCTCGTCGCCGTGCTCGTCGTGCGCGTCGTGCAGCTCGTCGCCGTGCTCGTCCGCCGGGCCGAGCCCGGACAGGTCGACCACGACCTTGCCGTGCGTGACCCGGGCCAGCGCGATCCGCACCGGGGGCTCGTCCACCGGCCGCCGGCCGCGACCCGGCGACCGGGAGGGCACGACCACCGCCACCGGCGCCTCGTCGCCGCCCTCGACACCGGCCAGTCGGCCGGTGACCACCGAGCCGTCGTCGAGGGTCAGCCGGACGGTCCGTCGCAGGGCCCGCTCGTAGTGCCGGCGCGCCGTCAGGGGGCGGTCGACACCGGGGCTGGAGACCTCGAGGGTGTAGTGGCCCGGCACGACGTCCTCGGCGTCCAGCGCCGCGGAGGCCGCCCGCGTCGCCTCGGCCACGCGGTCGAGGTCCAGCTCGCCGTGGTCGTCCGGGCCGAGATCGACCACCAGCCGCACGACGCTCGTCGTGCCGGCGCGCGTCACCTCGACGCCCTCCAGGACGAGGCCGAGACCTGCGACGGCCGGCTCGACGACCCGCCGCACCTGCCCAGGTGTTGCCGGCGCCACCATCCCCGCCTCCCGTGTCCGCGTGCTGTGGGGCGGTAGCCCCGGTGACCCCTGACCCTCCAGCCTAACGAACGGTCGACCTTCGGGGCCCCGCCGATCCGCCGCCGCCGGCCGCGGTGTCCTCGACCGGGGACCGGGCCTGGCGTGGGAGGATCGGCGGCGATGAGCGCCCGCCCTGCCCGCCCCCGTGGCCTCGCCGTCGTCGTGGCGCTCGCCGCGGTGCTGGCGCTGGGTGGGTGCGGCCTGCGGCTCGAGACGCCGCCCCCGGTGGAGCCCTCCCCCGACGCCGCCGAGCTGGTCCGTGCCGGCGCGGTGGACGACGCGCTGACGGTGGCCGCCCTGGCCACCGCCGCACGGACGACGGCCGCCGGGTCCGCGGAGGCCGTGGCGGCCGTGCTCGACGACACGGTGACGTTCAGCACCCGGCACGCCGACGAGCTCGGCGGGCGCTACGACTCCGGCCTGCCCCAGCCGGTGGCAACGCCCACGGTGACGCCGAGCCAGGCTCCGACGGCCGAGCCCACCGAGGTGCTCGCGGCGCTCGTGGAGACGGGCGGGTCGGCGCTGACCGCGGCGGACCAGGTGCCGGACGGCACCATGGCGCGGCTGCTCGCCTCGATCGGGACGGCGCGCGGGCAGCTCGCCGGCCGGCTGGCGGCGGCGCTGGGCGTGCCGGTGCCGACCCTGCCGGGCTCCGGGCCGAGCACCGGCGCCTCCGCCGCCGCCGCGCCGCCGGTGCCGGACACCACGCCGACCACCTCGCCCACCTCATCCGCACCGGCCGGCGCAGGCGCCGGCCTGCCCGACGGCCTGGACCGCGCCGCGGCGATCGCCCTGATCACGGCGCACGACGAGGCCGCCTACGGGTTTGAGGTGATCGCCGCGAAGCTGTCCGGGGACCAGCGCGCGGCCGCCTGGGCCGCCTCGCGGGCCCACCGCGACGAGGCCGACGCCTGGACCACGCGCGCGGGCCTCGCCGACACGGCCGACGACCCGCGCCGCCCCGACTACGCGCTGCCGACGGGGATGGACGACCCCACGGTGGCGACCGCGCTGGCCGCCCGGCTCGAGGTCGCGGTGGCCGATGCATTCGCCGTGGCGGTCGCCTCGACGGCGCCTGGGTCGCGGGGCGAGCTCATCGTCACGCTGCGCACCGCGAGCGCGGACTCCCTCACCTGGGGCGCGACCCCGCTCGCCTTCCCCGGTATGCCGGAGCTCGGGCCGGTCGCCGCAGGCTGACGGCGTCCCGACGGCTCGGTCAGGGCCGGACGAGGCCGGCTCAGCGCCCGAGCAGCCCGTCCACCAGAGCGACGACCACGTCCGCCGCCTCGTCGACGCGCACCTGGCGCGGCTCCCCGCCGACGCGCGGCCGCACCTCGACGACGCCGTCGGCCAGGCCGCGGCCCACCACCACGACGAGCGGCACGCCGAACAGCTCGGCGTCGGCGAACTTCACACCGGGCGACACCTTGGGCCGGTCGTCGTACAGCACCTCGACACCCCGCGCGGACAGCGTGCCGGCCAGCGCGTCGGCCGCCTCGAACACCGCGGCGTCCTTGCCGGTCGCCACGACGTGCACGTGGGCGGGCGCGACGTGCGCCGGCCAGGCCAGCCCCCGCTCGTCGTGGTGCGCCTCGGCGAGCGCCGCGAGCACGCGGCTGACGCCGATGCCGTAGGAGCCCATGGTGACCACCCGGGACTTGCCGTTCACGTCGAGCACCGTCAGGCCGAGGGCCTGGGAGTACTTGCGACCCAGCGCGAAGATGTGCCCGATCTCGATGCCGCGGGCCAGCTCCAGCGGCCCGGACCCGTCCGGTGCGGGGTCGCCGGCGCGTACCTCGGCCGCTTCGACCGTGCCGTCGGCCGTGAAGTCGCGGCCGGCGACGAGGTCCACCACGTGCCGGTCCACCACGTTGGCACCGGTGATCCAGCGCGTCCCCGGCACCACCCGCGGGTCGAGCAGGTAGCGCGCCGCAGTGCGGGCACCGTCCGGCCCGGCGGGCGCGTTGGGGCCGAGCACCGCGGGTCCGATGTAGCCGCGCACCAGCTCGGGGTGCGCGGCGAAGTCGGCGTCCTCGGCGGCGACCACCTCGGCCGGCGTCATCGACGCCTCCAGTCGCTTGACGTCCACGTCGCGATCACCGGGGACGCCGACGACGAGCAGCTCACGCTGCCCGGTCGGGTGGGCGAGGGCGAACACGACGTTCTTCAGCGTGTCGGCCGCGGTCCAGGCGCGGTCGGCGCGGGGGAAGAGCGCGTTCGCGCGTTCGACCAGCGCGTCGATGGTCGGCGAGTCCGGCGTGTGCTCCACGTGCGCGGCGGGCGCGTCGTCGTACGGCAGCGGTTCGGGCACCGGAGTGGTCACGGCCTCGACGTTGGCCGCGTAGCCCCCCGGGGACCGCACGAAGGTGTCCTCCCCGATGGGCGTCGGGGTGAGGAACTCCTCGGACTGCGAGCCGCCCATCGCGCCCGAGGTGGCGGCGACGATGACGTACTCCAGGCCGAGCCGGTCGAAGATGCGCTGGTAGGCGTCGCGCTGCGACTGGTAGGAGGCGGCGAGGCCCTCGTCGTCCAGGTCGAAGGAGTAGGCGTCCTTCATGACGAACTCGCGGCCGCGGATCAGCCCGGCGCGCGGCCGGGCCTCGTCGCGATACTTCGTCTGGATCTGGAAGAGGGTGAGGGGCAGGTCCTTGTACGAGGAGTACAGGTCCTTGACCAGGAGGGTGAACATCTCCTCGTGCGTCGGCGCGAGCAGGTAGTCGTTGCCCTTGCGGTCGCGCAGCCGGAACAGGTTGGGGCCGTACTCCGTCCACCGGCCGGTGGCCTCGTAGGGCTCGCGGGGCAGCAGCGCCGGGAACAACACCTCCTGCGCACCCGCGGCGACCATCTCCTCGCGCACCACGGCCTCCACCTTGCCGAGCACCCGCAGACCCAGCGGCAGCCAGGTGTAGACGCCGGGGGCGGCGCGGCGGATGTAGCCGGCCCGGACCAGCAGCCGGTGGCTGGCCACCTCGGCGTCGACGGGATCCTCGCGCAGGGTGCGCACGAACAGGGAGGACAGGCGAAGCAGCATGGGTCAAGGCTAGTCGGGACGCCGTGCCCTTCCGGCGCGCCGGGAGGCGGCAAGGCAGGATGGTCGCCATGCCGGAGCTCCCCGAGGTCGAGGGCCTGGCCCGCTTCCTGGCGCAGCGGGCGGCCACCCGCACGGTCAGCGCGGTCGAGGTGGGCGCGATCAGCGCGCTCAAGACGTTCCGTCCGGGTCCCGACGAGCTCGTCGGCGCCCAGGTGGTCGGCGTCTCCCGGCACGGCAAGTGGCTCGACCTGGCGGCACGACCCGCCGCCGGCGACGACCTGCACCTCGTCTGGCACCTGGCCCGGGCCGGCTGGGTGCGCTGGTCGGAGCATCTCGCCGCCACGCCGATCCGCCCCGGCAGGTCACCGATCGCCCTCCGGGTGCGCCTGGACGACGGCTCCGGGTTCGACCTCACCGAGGCCGGCACCCGCAAGCGGCTCGCCGTCTACGTGGTCACCGACCCGCAGCAGGTGCCTCAGATCGCGTCCCTCGGCATCGACCCGCTGTCCGACGAGCTGACCCTCGACCGGTTCACCGCCCTGCTCCGCGCGCACAACCAGCAGGTCAAGGGCCTGCTGCGGGACCAGGGCACGATCGCCGGCATCGGCAACGCGTACTCGGACGAGATCCTGCACGCGGCGCGCACCAGCCCGTTCGCCCTGACCGGCTCGTTCGACGAGACCCGCACGCGGGTGCTCTACGACGCGATGCGCGCGGTGCTCGCCGAGGCCGTCGAGGCCGCCTCCGGGCGACCGGCTGCCGAGCTCAAGGACGCCAAGCGGCGGAACCTGCGCGTGCACGGGCGCGCGGGCGAGCCGTGCCCCGGCTGGGACGGCACGCCCTGCGGGGACACCGTGCGCGAGGTGTCCTTCGCCGACTCCGCGCTGCAGTACTGCCCGGCGTGCCAGACGGGCGGCAAGCCGCTGGCCGACCGGCGGCTGTCCCGGCTGCTGCGCTGACCGGTCCGGCGACGCCCCGACGGGGTCGCAGTGCCGGTCAGCCCTCCACCAGTCCGACCGCAGCGCCCGCCGGCTCGACGTGGACGAAGGTCTCCGTCCCGGGCAGGATCGCGTCGATGTCCGTCTCGAGCTGCACGGTCATGTCGTGCGCGGCCTGAACGGTCCAGTCCGGGGGGACGGTCAGCACGACGAAGACGAACCGCTGCCGCCCGGACTCCACCGTGCGCAGGGGTGCGAAGCCCACGCCGCGCCCGGTGCGGTAGCGCTCCAGGACGGTGTCGATCTGCAGGCGCTCCTGCTCGGGCAGCGTCGCGCTCAGCAGGCCGCTGACCGACCCTCGCAGCAGGCGGAAGCCCGTCCAGAGGATGTTCACCCCGACGGCCAGCGCCACGATCGGGTCGAGCGGCTGCCAGCCGGTGAGGGCGACCAGGGCGATGCCCACCAGCACGCCCACGGAGGTCCACACGTCGGTCAGGAGGTGCTTGCCGTCGGCGACCAGGGTCATCGACCGGTGCGCGCGGCCGACGCGCTGCAGCGTGAGGCCGACGGCGAGGTTGATCAGCGAGGCGAGCGTGGACAGGGCCAGGCCGATCCCGGGCTGCGTCACGGGAGCGGGCGCGAGGAGCCGTTGGATCGAGGTCCACACGATCGCGGTCGCGGCGACGAAGATCATCGCGCCCTCGACGAGGGCTGACAGGTACTCGGCCTTGCCGTGGCCGAAGTGGTGGCTCGCGTCGGACGGGCGGGCCGCGACCCGCAGCGCGAACAGCGCCACCACCGCGGCGACGAGGTTGACGCCCGACTCCATCGCATCGGACAGGAAGCCGACCGAACCGGTGATGACCGCGGCGGCGACCTTGAGCACGATCGTCACGACCGCCGCTGCCAGCGAGAGCAGCATGAAGCGGAAGAGCAGCCGGTCCTCCCCGGTCCCGCCCTGCTCGGTTCGGCTGGTCACGCTGCACGCTCCTGGCGAAGGTCGGACGGGTCAGAACAGCACGGTGGCGTAGGTGCCGACCTGGCGGAATCCCACCGCCCGGTACGCCGCGATCGCGCGCACGTTGTACGCGTTGGCGTAGAGCGACACGGTGGGGGCGAGGGTAGCGCGGGTGGCCTCGACGACGGCGGCCATGCCGCCCTCCGAGAGCCGCTCGCCGCGCCGATCGGGCGTCACCCAGACGCCCTGCACCTGGCCCACCCCACCGGCCACGGCCGCGACCTCGGCCTTGAAGAGCACCCGACCGCCCTGGACCCGCACGAAGGAACGACCCTCGGCGATCATGGCCCGCACCCGCGCCTCGTAGTAGCCGCCCGAGCCGCTGACCGGCGAGTAGCCGACCTCCTCGGTGAACATCGCGATGCAGGCCGGCAGCACCATGTCGAGCTCGTCGGGCCGGGACCGCCGCACGGCCGGGTCGGCGGCCAGCCGCGGGTCGGTGTCGATCACCATCGACGGCTGGTCGTCGCGCACGTCCCGGGCGGCGGGCCAGGCGCCTCGCAGCCGCTCCCACAGGCCCAGCACGTCGTCGCGCGGCCCGACGATGGACGACGAGCGCCGTCCGCGCGAGGAGCCCAGCACGGCGAACGCCTCGAGGGCGCGGCGCCGCGTCGGCGCGTCGAGACCGGGCAGGATCGGCACCAGGTTCGCCCCGGCCCAGCAGGCCGCGAGCAGCGTGCCGTCCTCGCGGTAGCCCCAGACCTCACCGCCTGCGCTGCGCAGCCCACCGCCGGCGGCCTGCTCCAGCCGCGTCGCCGCCAGCACCGAGCCCACCGGGTCGAGCGCGCACAGCGCCAGCACACCGGCCAGGTCACCGGCGCCCAGCACGAAGGCGCCCGACGCCTGCCGGTCGACCAGGGCGCTCCGGCGCAGCTCCATGCCGCGATTGTGCCGCAGCCTCCGGCTCTCGGCGCCGAAGCTGGTCGACGAGTCCGCTACCGGACGACGACCTGCGGGCCGCCCGTGCCCGCCTCGACCGGGTCCATCGACTCGGCCAGGCGCATGGCCTCCTCGATGAGCGTCTCGACGATGAGCGCCTCGGGGACGGTCTTGACCACCTCGCCGCGCACGAAGATCTGCCCCTTGCCGTTGCCCGACGCGACCCCGAGGTCGGCCTCGCGCGCCTCGCCGGGGCCGTTGACGACGCAACCCATCACGGCGACACGCAGCGGCACCTGCAGGCCTTCGAGCCCGGCGGTGACGCGTTCGGCGAGCGTGTAGACGTCCACCTGGGCGCGCCCGCACGAGGGGCAGGAGACGATCTCCAGCTTGCGCGGCCGCAGGTTGAGGGCCTGCAGGATCTGGATGCCGACCTTGACCTCCTCCACCGGCGGGGCCGACAGCGAGACCCGGATGGTGTCCCCGATGCCCTGGGACAGCAGGGCGCCGAACGCGGTGGCGGACTTGATCGTGCCCTGGAAGGCCGGGCCGGCCTCGGTGACGCCGAGGTGCAGCGGCCAGTCGCCCGCCTGCGAGAGCAGCTCGTACGCCCGCACCATCACCACGGGGTCGTTGTGCTTGACCGAGATCTTGAAGTCGTGGAAGTCGTGCTCCTCGAACAGCGACGCCTCCCAGACGGCCGACTCGACGAGCGCCTCCGGCGTCGCCTTGCCGTACTTCGCCAGCAGCCGCGGGTCGAGTGAGCCGGCGTTGACGCCGATCCGCACCGAGACACCGGCGTCGGTCGCCGCCCTGGCGATCTCGCGCACCTGGTCGTCGAACTTGCGGATGTTGCCCGGGTTGACGCGCACCGCGGCGCAGCCGGCGTCGATCGCCGCGAACACGTACTTCGGCTGGAAGTGGATGTCCGCGATCACCGGGATCTGGCTCTTGCGCGCGATCGCCGGCAGCGCGTCGGCGTCGTCCTGGCTGGGCACGGCGACGCGGACGATGTCGCAGCCCGTCGCCGTCAGCTCGGCGATCTGCTGCAGCGTCGCGTTGATGTCGGTGGTGGGGGTCGTCGTCATCGACTGCACGCTGATGGGCGCGTCGCCGCCGACCTCGACCTTGCCGACCCGGATCTTGCGGGTCGGGCGGCGGGGGGCCAGGACGGGAACGACGGGAGCAGGCATGCCGAGGTTGATCGCGGGGCTCACTGGCCCATCATCCCTCTCAGAAGAGCGACACGGGGTTGACGAGGTCCGCCCACACGAGCATCAGGCCCATCCCGGCCAGCAGGACGAACACCCCGTAGGCCACCGGGACCAGTCGCGCGGTGTCCAGGGGCCGGGGGCGGGGACGCCCGCGCAGGCGCGCCACCTGCCGCTTCGCCCCCTCCCACAGCCCGGCGGCGAAGTGGCCGCCGTCCATCGGCGGCAGCGGGATGAGGTTGAAGGCGAACAGCGAGAGGTTGAGCGCGGCCGCCATCTCGAGCATCCCGACCACCCGGAGCCCGTCGATCCCGTCGCCCTTGGCGGACGCGATCTCGCCCGCGAACCGGCCCAGACCCACCGGACCGACGATGCTCGACGCCCCACGCGGCGTGCCGGTGACGGTGTCGCGGAGCACGTCCCACGCCTGCACGGGCAGCGTGGCGACGACCTTGACCGTCGCCCAGGTGCGCTGCCAGACGACGCCCGGCACCTCGCTCACCGCGGCGCGCTGGGTGACGGACTTCGGCGTGATGCCGAGGAAGCCGACCGGCTCGGTCACCGGCTTGCCGGCCCCGTCGAGCACCTGGGCACCCGTCGCGTCGTACACGTAGCGGTCGGCGACCACCGGCGTCACCGTCAGCTCCACCCGCTGCCCGTCACGCTCGACGACCACCGGCACGGCCTCGTTGCCGGTGGCGCGGATCGCAGCCGCGAGCTGGTCCCACCCGGTGATGTCCTGGCCGTTGTAGGAGACGATCGTGTCGCCCGGCAGCAGCCCGGCCGCGGCGCCAGGGGCGGCCTGGTCGCCGCTCTGGCAGGTGGTGCGGTCCTCGCTGGGCGGGATCACGCACTGCGAGACGCTCGTCACCGTGGTCGACGGGCCGGGGACGCCGATCCCGACGTACGCCACGCCGAGCAGCACCACGGCGAGCAGCAGGTTGGCCAGCACGCCGCCGGTCATCACCAGGAGCTTCTTCGGCGACGACAGCCGGTAGAAGGCGTCCGCGTCCCCCTCCGGACCGATCTCCTCCTCGCTGGCGCGGCGCGCCTCGTCGGAGATCCGTCCGAACCAGCCGCTCGCGGGCGGGTCGCCGACGGCGTGGCCGGGCGGGTACATGCCGACGATCCGGCAGTAGCCGCCCAGCGGGATGGCCTTGATGCCGTACTCCGTCCCGCGCCAGGTGCGCGACCACAGCGTCGGCCCGAATCCGATCATGTACTGGCTGACCCGGACCCCGAAGAGCTTGGCCGGGATCAGGTGCCCCAGCTCGTGCAGCGCCACCGAGACCAGCAGCACCACGACGATGACGAGCACACCCAGCACGTACGACATCGATCCTCCGCCGCCACCCCGCGCACGGCGGACGCCGCGCGGTGACCATTGTCGGGCACCACTCTGGGAGTTCGCTGGATCTGAGCCGAGAGTCGCGCCGCCACGGTTTCCGCGGCGAGACGGCCTGACGGACGGCGCAGATGCCCACTAGCCTCGCCTCATGACAACGCAATCCGTCGCTGCAGCCCCGTTGGCTCAACAGCGCGTCGTCCGCACGGCCATCCCCGGACCCCGCTCGCTCGAGCTGGCTGCCCGGCGCGCGCGCGCGGTGGCGGGCGCCGTCGGCTCCAGCGTGCCGGTCTACGCGGCCCGCGCGTCCGGGGCGGTGATCGAGGACGTGGACGGCAACGTGCTGGTGGACCTCGGCGCCGGGATCGCGGTGACCTCCGTCGGTGCGTCGCACCCCGAGGTCGCCGCCGCGGTCGCGGCGCAGGCCGCAGCGTTCACCCACACGTGCTTCATGGTCACGCCCTACGAGGGCTACATCGCGGTGTGCGAGGCGCTGGCCGAGCTGACGCCCGGCGATCACGAGAAGCGCTCGGTGCTGGTCAACTCCGGGGCGGAGGCGGTGGAGAACGCCGTCAAGATCGCCCGCCGGGCCACGGGGCGCGACGCGGTCCTCGTACTCGACCACGCCTACCACGGGCGCACCAACCTGACGATGGCGATGACCGCCAAGGCGATGCCCTACAAGGCCGGCTTCGGGCCGTTCGCCGGTGAGGTGTACCGGGTACCCGCCTCCTACCCGCTGCGCGACCCGGCCGGCATGACCGGCGAGCAGGCGGCCCTCCGCGCGATCGAGGTGGCGCAGCGGCAGGTCGGGGCCGAGCAGGTGGCGGCGCTGGTCGCCGAGCCGATCCTCGGCGAGGGCGGCTTCATCGTGCCGGCGCCCGGCTTCTGGCGGGTGCTGCGGGACTGGACCGCGGCGCACGGCATCGTGCTGGTGGCGGACGAGGTGCAGACCGGGTTCGCTCGGACCGGCGCCATGTTCGCCTGCGAGCACGAGCAGGTGGTGCCGGACCTGGTCTGTACCGCCAAGGGCATCGCGGGCGGCATGCCGCTGGCCGCCGTGACGGGGCGCGCCGAGCTGATGGACGCCGTGCACGCCGGCGGGCTCGGCGGCACCTTCGGTGGCAACCCCGTCGCGTGCGCGGCGG
>Ga0302299_10001448_pt1 | contig 14246 bp, 17 predicted proteins | sample III_Fen_N3_4_FD_198795 | JGI IMG/M metagenome (GOLD analysis project Ga0302299, IMG submission 198795) | Peat permafrost microbial communities from Stordalen Mire near Abisko, Sweden - III_Fen_N3_4 | ecosystem: Environmental > Terrestrial > Soil > Wetlands > Permafrost | place: Sweden: Abisko... | reverse complement strand
CCGCGCCGGTGCGCTCGTGTGCTCGTCGACGAGCGCGTAGATCCCGGCCGCGCCGGCGATCGCTCCCGCCGTGCCCGCGAGCGCCTGGCGACGCGTGAGGCGCATCAGGTTGCCGGGCGGACGAGGACGAGCCCGTCGAGCATCTTCTTCAGGTTCGTGACCACCTTCGAAAAGGTGAGGGGCACGGCGACGTGCTCGCTGATCGTGTAGAGCGAGCCCGCCCGGCGCCACGCGAAGAGGACGTGCCAGGAGTCGGCGCCGTGGTTGACGGTGTACATCGTCGCCGTGATCCCGCTCGTGGAGCGCCAGGTGCCGTGCGGATCCTGGAAGCAGGGGATGTTCTTGCGGTAGGTCTTCCCGTTGACCGTGTTGACGTCCTGGCAGTTCCTCGGGATCGCCGTCTTCCCCGGATAGCCGCGCAGGATGACGTGGATCTCCTGCGTGTTGATCCCGGCGGCCTCCTGCCAGGCCCAGCTCTCGAGGTAGCTGCGGTCGGGACTGACCGAGTTGATGTTGTTCCAGCGGTTGCCGATCTGGGGCACGAGCGGATCGGGCAGCCAGCTCGGGCAATAGACGGGCGCCTTGATCCGGTTCGCGAGCCGCTGCCAGCCTCCCAGCTGGGTGCACCGTGGAGCAGCGGCGGACTTGCCGGCAGCAGCGAGCGGCGCACCGGCGACGAGCCCCGCGGCGGCCGCGAGCAGCACGGCGCCGAGGACGCCCACGACGACCATTCGCATGCCGGCGAGTGTAGCTGCGGCCCCGGCGCCGAACTTCCGCGCGGCCCGAGGCGTCCTGAATTAGTATCGGCATCGAACAAAGCGACGAGGAGGCGTGATGCGGATCGGGATCCTGACGGGAGGCGGCGACGTGCCGGGGCTCAACCCCTGCATCAAGGCCGTCGTGAACCGCGTTGCGCACGAGGGGCACGAGGTGATCGGCCTGCGGCGCGGGTGGGCGGCGCTGCTCGAGTACGACCCCGACGACCCCGGGTCGCAGTCGAAGTACTTCCTGCCGCTCGACGCGAACACCGTGCGCACGATCGACCGCACCGGCGGCACGTTCCTCCACACCTCACGCACGAACCCGAGCCGGGTCCGCCCGAAGGCCGTCCCGCCGCACCTCGCTCACCGCGTCGAGGGCGAGGGACCGTTCGACTTTACGGACCATGCCCTGCGCGTGGTCGAATCGATGGGGATCGACGTGCTGATCCCGATCGGCGGTGACGACACGCTGTCGTACGCGCTGCGCATGCACGACGAGGGCGTGCCCGTGATCGCAATCCCGAAGACGATGGACAACGACGTCCACGGCACCGACTACTGCATCGGCTTCTCGACCGCCATCACGCGCGGCGTGCAGTTCATTCACAACCTGCGCACGAGCACCGGCTCGCACGAGCGCATCGCCGTCGTCGAGCTGTTCGGCCGCTACAGCGGGGAGACGTGCCTGATCACGGCGTACCTCGCCGGTGTCGATCGCGCCGTCATCTCGGAGGTGCCGTTCGACATCGACAAGCTCGGCCGGCTGCTCGTCGAGGACAAGCACACGAATCCGTCGAACTACGCGATGGTGACCGTGTCCGAGGGCGCAACGCTCGCGGGCGGGGAGATGGTGCTCTCCGGCGAGGAGGACGCCTACGGGCACCGGAAGCTCGGCGGCATCGGCGAGCTGACGAGCGCGCTGATCAAGGAGCGCACCGGCGAGGACATCATCTACCAGCAGCTCGGGTACCTGATGCGCTCGGGCAGCCCGGACTCCCTCGACCTGATGGTGGCAACGAACTACGCGGTGATGGCAGCCGATCTCGCGCTCGAGGGCGCGACCGGCCGCATGGTGGCGCTCCGCAGCGGCACGTACACCTCGGTTCCGATCACCCGGACGCGAGAGGGCGTGCGGCGCGTCGATATCGACGAGCTCTACGACGTCGCCCAGTACCGGCCGAAGGTGCGTCACGTGGCCGGGAAGCCGATGTTCCTGTATTGAGTTGTCCGTGGTCATAGGCGTCCTCACCGCCGGCGGCGACTGCCCGGGGCTCAACGCCGTCACCCGCGCCGTCGTCAGCCGCGCGATCGTCACCCACGGGATCGAGGTCGTGGGCGTCCTCAACGGCTGGGACGGCCTGATGGACGGCCACGTTCGGCCGCTCACGCGAGACGACGTGCGCGGCATCCTGCAGCGCGGCGGCACGATTCTCGGAACCTCTCGCCGCGACCCTTATGTGCACGGAGACGGCTACGCGAGCGTCCGTCGCACGGTCGAGGTGAACGGCATCGACGCCATGATCGTGATCGGCGGCGACGGCACCCTGCGGACGGCGCTCGCCCTCCAGGAGGAGGGCCTTCCCGTGGTCGGCGTGCCGAAGACGATCGACAACGACATCGCCGGGACCGACATGACGTTCGGGTTCGACACCGCCGTCTCGATCGCGACGGAGGCGCTCGACCGCATCTCGACGACGGCCGAGTCGCACAACAGGATCATGGTCGTCGAGGTGATGGGCCGCACGAAGGGCTGGATCGCGACCTACGCCGGAATCGCGGCGGGGGCCGACGCGATCCTCGTGCCCGAGCTCGAGCCGGACCTGAAGAAGGTCGCCGACACGATCCGCGCTCGCCACCGGCACGGCCACACCTACTCGATCGTCGTCGTCGCAGAGGGGTGCAAGGCGCCGACCGGGGAGTCGGTGCTGGCCGGGCTCGATGCGTACGGCTTCGAGCGGCTCGGCGGGGTCGGCTATGCCTTCGGTGCCGAGCTCGAGCGGCTGACCGGCTTCGAGACCAGGGTGACGGTGCTCGGCCACGTCCAGCGCGGCGGGACCCCGACGGCCTTCGATCGCGTGCTGGCGACGCGGTTCGGCGTCGTCGCCGTCGACCTCGCGGCCGCCGGGAGATTCGGGGAGATGGCCGCCCTGCGCGGCAGCGACGTGATCGGCGTCCCGCTCGCCGACGCCTGCGCGGAGGTGCGTGGCGTCGACCCGGCTCTGCTCGACGTGGCGCAGACGTTCTTCGGGTAGGGAGCCGCGTGCCTCCTCCCCGGCTCGTCGCGATCGACCTCGACGGCACGCTGCTGCGGTCGGATCGCACGGTCTCCGGCCGGTCGCGGGCGGCGATCGCGGCGGTTCGCTCCGCCGGCGTCGAGGTCGTGATCGCGACCGCCCGCTCGCCGCGGGGTGCACGTGCCCTCGCGGCCGATGCGGGCATCGGCGGCCTCGCGATCTGCGCGAACGGGGCCACCGTCTACGACCTCGACACCGAGCGCATCGTCACGCATACGCCGCTGCAGGCAGAGGCCGCCCACGCGCTCGTGCGCGGGCTGCGCGAGCGGTTCCCGCAGATCGTCTTCGGCTGGGAGTACGAGCTCCGCTTCGGCAGTGAGCCCGCGTACGAGGACAGGCGGGACCCGAGCTGGTGGCCGCGCCCCGCGGACGCCTACGAGCCCTGCGATCCGCTCGACTGGTCGTTGCCGATGACGAAGCTGCTCGCGCGGCTGCCGTCCGCCGATCTGGAGCACGTCCTCGCCGTTGCGACCGAGCTCGCGGGGCCCGACGCCTCGGCGACGCTCGCGGGCGACGCCTTCGTCGAGGTGGCGGCGCCCGGCGTCGGCAAGGAGGTGGCCCTGGAGCTGCTCGCGGGCGAGCTCGGGCTCGTCGCCGAGCAGGTGGTCGCCTTCGGGGATCACGTCACGGACGTGGCGATGGTCGCCTGGTCAGGCCACGGGGTCGCCGTCGCGAACGCTCACCCGGCGGTGCTCGCCGTCGCCGACGAGGTCTGCCCGTCGAACGACGAGGACGGCGTCGCGGTGGTGCTGGAGCGGATCGTGCGGACGCTGTCCTAGCGGGAAATCCGGTAGACGCGCACCCAGGGGCCGGCGAGGCCCGGCTCGTCCGGGAAGACGGCGAACGCCGGCGTCAGGCCGTGGCCAAGCTGCTCGTAGAACCTCGCCTCCCGCGGATAGCTGTCGGGAGCGGCGAGCACGCGGTCGGTGACCGCTCCCGAGACGATCACCCACTTCACGCCCTCGTGGCGGAGCCGCCCGAGATCGCGCTCGGGATCCGACGGGCGCCCCGGCCCCGGCAGCTCGAGGCGCACCACGCGCCTGCCGGCGAGCGGGAGTGTCGACGGGTCGGCGGCGATCGATTCCCCGCGGGGCACGTGGGTGGTGACCCACGCGTCGGCCCGCAGGCGGGTGTCGGTTCGCGTCAGCTCTCGCGCGGCCGAGATGCTCCAGGCGAGCGGAAGCACGAGCGCGACGAGGGCGAATGGAACCGCCACGCGCACGCTGCCCGCGAGGACGGCCAGCACCGGCACGAGCGGGAGTATGTAGCGGTCGAAATGCGCCTGCTGCGGCATCAGCGTCAGCCAGTACGCGACAGCGAAGGAGAGCAGGACGAGGTCGGTGCGAGTCCGGCGCACGAGCGCGGCCACGAGGCCGACGGCTGCGACGAGAAGGAAGGGGCCGACCGCCTCCCAGAGGCGGTCGACGTAAGCGACCGGCGTGATCGGATCGTTCTCGAACCCGAGCCAGCCGGCCCGGGCCAGCCGTTGCACGCGCGCGATGTCCGCCCAGGCCGCGCCCGCGTGGACGAGGACGAAGGGGCTTGTCAGGGCGAACCCCGCGACCGCGAGCGCGGCCGCTCGGCCGAGGGCCCGCCATCTCCCCCACCCCGCCACGATGACGGGTACGGCGGCGATCGCACCCGGGTACTTTGCGGACGCGGCAAGCCCCACGGCGAGCCCTGCCCACTCGAGGCGCCCCTCGACCGCGAGGGCCAGCACGCAGGTGATCGCGAGCGTCAGCAGCACGTCGGTGACGGCCATGCGCGAGTACGCGACGTGGGTCGTCGCCACCGCGACCGCGGCGGCCCCGACGATCGCCGCCCCGGTGCCGTAGGCCCGCCGGCCGAGCCACCAGGTGGCGCCGACGCCGCCGACGCCGAGGGCCACGGCGACGAGTCGGGCGGCACCGAGGGCCGGGGCGCCGAAGAACGCCTGCACGGGCGCGAGGAGCGCCATCAGGAGCGAGGGGTAGTCGTACCAGCCCGGGTCGAGATGGCCGTGCCCCATCCGCCAGGCGCGAGGCACGATGCTCGACTCGTCCGGGTTCAGGACCGAGAGCGGCAGCCCGTAGCGAACGCCGACGAGGCGGAGAGCGGCGGCGAGAGCGAGGATCGCCACCAGGGCGATCCTCGAGTCAAACCTCTGGAAGCGTGTCACCGACGAGCGACTCCACGTCGCTGCCGGAGACGATCACCGCGTCGACCCCGGCTCGCTCGAGCTCGACGACGTCGGAGCGGCTCGCTCCCGCGAGCTCCGCGATCGCGAGCTTGCCGGCGGGGATATCGGGAAGCAGCTCCAGGAGGCGCTCGAGGTGGTCCTGGTCGTCGTCCGCCTCGTCGGCGGAGAGGAGCAGGATCTCCGGGTCGGCCAGCTCCAGCACCTCCTCCAGCTCGTCCTCGTCTCTCACCCTGATCACGCACTCGAGCCCACGGGCGTGCGCCGCCTCGATGACGTCGCCGAGCGCATCGCCGTGCTCGGAGACGTCGACGACGATCGCATCGACGTCTCCCACCTCGTGCTGGCGACCGAAAGCGAGCAGCGGCAGGTGGCTGCTCTCCCTCAGTCCCTCGGTGCGACGCCGGACGACGAGGCCCTCGGCCCCCTGCTTCTGGGCGATGCCGGCACCGGCGCCGTCGGCGACCTCGACGAGCACGGAGATACCGTCGCCTTCTGCGATTGCCTGGCTCAACCGTCGCGCGCCCGTCACGGATCGTGATGCTACTCGGATCGGGCGTCGGCGCGGTGGACCGGCCGCGGATGCCGTAGTCTGCGCCGGTGACCGGGCCCGTCAAGCGCGTCTGCCTGCTCGGTGCGGAGTCGACCGGGAAGACCACGCTCGCGCAAGCGCTTGCGGCCGCGCACGGGACGCTGTGGAACCCGGAGTACGGTCGCCCGTACACGGAGCTCGGCCGGGATCCGGGGGCACCGTGGACGAGTGCCGAGTTCACCCACATCGCGCGGCTCCAGTGCTGGTACGAGGACTGCCTCGCCGGCTCGGCGCGCGACCTGCTCTTCTGCGACACCGACGCGTTCACGACGGCACTGTTCCACGAGGTCTACCTCGGCGAGCCCACCCATGCCTTCGACGAGCTCGTCGGGCGGCGGTACGACCTCTTCCTCGTCTGCGGCCTCGAGGTGCCGTGGCGCCACGACGGGGTAAGGGAGTTCGAGGAGCAGCGCCACTGGATGCACGAGCGCTACGTGGAGCGGGCGCGGGCGAGCGGATCGCCGTGGCTGCTCGTCGAGGGGCCGCTGGAGGAGCGGCTGGGTGAAAGCCGGCGCGCGCTGGAATGTCTCCTCGCGGAGCGCGAGAGCCCGGAGGCGGGCTGAGGCCTGTCACCGCCGCACGGTCGGCCTGACGATCCCTGCTTCGTACGCGTAGATGACGACCTGAACGCGGTCGCGAAGACCGAGCTTGGCGAGGATGTGGGTCACGTGGGTCTTCACGGTGGCATCGCTGAGGACGAGCTCCGCTCGGATCTCCCCGTTCGAGCGTCCTCGCGCGATCAGCTCCAGGATCTCCTGTTCGCGCGGCGTCAACCGATCGAAGCCGGGAGGAGGGTCGACGGGATGAGGTGAGAGGCGCGCGAACTCCTCGACGACCGCACGGGTCACGGCCGGAACGAGCAGGGCATCGCCGGCCGCGACGACGCGGACGGCCGCCACGAGCTCCTCTGGTGGGACGTCCTTGAGCATGAAACCGCTCGCGCCCGCCCGCAGCGCCTCGAAGACGACCTCGTCCAGCCCGAAGGTCGTCAGGACGAGGACGCGGGCCGTCGAGCCGGGCTCGGCCAGGATCCGTCGCGTCGCCTCGAGCCCGTCCAGGACCGGCATCCGAACGTCCATGAGGACGACGTCGGGGCTCCACAGCCGCGCCTGCTCGACCGCTTCCACCCCGTTCGCTGCCTCACCGACCACCTCGAAGTCGTCGACGCCTTCGAGCAGCTTGCGGAACCCGGCCCGCACGAGAGCCTGGTCGTCGGCGAGGAGCAGTCGCAGCGTCATGTCGCGGCGGGCAGCCAGGCCCGCACCGCGTAGCCGTCACCGGAAGGCCCGGCGTCGACGCGGCCGCCGAGGAGGGCGACGCGCTCGCGAATCCCGAGCAGCCCGTGCCCCGTGCCCGGGCCGGGGGCGCGGGCTTGCCCGCCTGCATCACGCACCTCGATCTCTAGCTCTGCGGGCTCGAAGCGAAGCTCGACGACCGCGCGCGCTCCCCCTGCGTGCTTGAGGACGTTCGTCAGCGCCTCCTGCACGATCCGGAAGGCGGACAGCTCGACGCCCGGCGCGAGCGCGCGCCGCTCCCCTTCGATCCTCAGCTCGACGTCCACCCCGGCGTCGCGCACCTGGGCGACGAGCGCGTCGACGTCCGCGAGCGTCGGCTGAGGTGCGAGCGAGTGCTCCTCCCCGCTGCGGAGGACACCGAGAAGCCGCCGGAGCTCGACGAGTGCCTCCCTCCCGGTCTCCTCGATCGTACGGAGCGTTTCCTCGGTCGAGGTGGCCGCGGGATCGAGCACGCTTCGCTCGGCGCCTGCCTGCACGACCATGACGCTGACCTTGTGCGCCACGACGTCGTGGAGCTCGCGGGCGATCGTCGTGCGCTCGAGCTCGGCCGCCTCGCGCATCCGCAGCTCCTGCTCGCGCTCGAGCGCCTCGGCGCGGGCCACGAGAGCGTCGACCCGGGCCTCTCGCTCCCGGATGACCCGGCGGGCGACCACCATCGCGAGGAGCGGAATGCCCGCGAACCAGAGCACGCCGTTGATCCCGGCATCGAGCCGGGCGCTCGCGAGAGTGATTCCCGCGAGCACGATGCCGCAGCCGACGGCGAAGTCTCGCCGGCCGGCCCACACGGCCAGCCCGTACAGGGTGCAGATCCACGCCGCCATCAACGCGATCGAGCTGGCAGGGCCCTCGGCCACGTCGAGCGTCACGTGCGTCGCGGTGACGATGGTGAGCGCGAGGAGAGGATGCGCCCGGCGGATCGCGACCGGGAGCGTTCCCGTCATCGTGGCGACGAGGCCGAGCCACCACGGCCCGGGAATCGCCCCGGCGGCCCAGAGCTCGGTCTGGGCCACCCCGAAGAGCCCCACTGCGACGCCGCCGTCCAGACGGACGGGGTCGATACCGGGTCGCGACAGTCTCATCGGGGCACCGTACTCCCGCCCGCGCCGGTGCGCATCATCCCGCGGTCGCGTCCACGCATCGCTCGTCTCAGACCATGGTCCGAGGCCCGATTCCGACCGCGGCGCGATGCGGAGGCCGAACCGGAGCCGTACCGTCGCTCTCGTCGAGACAACGAACCGGAGGAGAGCGTCGAATGACACCCGAGCAGCGAACGTGGACGAGGATCGCAGTTGCCGGCGGACTGCTGTGCGGCGTCGGCGAGCTGGTGCTCGCTCCCACGATGGACTTCCCGGCAGGCACCATCCTGGCGCTCCTGTTCGGGATCGCGTTCCTTGCAGGCGTTTACGGGCTGAGGAAGGGACGCACCGGTGGCGCGGTGGTGATCACGGTGCTCGCCGCCGTCGAGCTGGCGTTCATGCCCATGTACACCTGGTCGAGCGCCTGGGACTGGATCACCCAGGGATCGTTCGCCCTCGCGTCGGTCGTGGCGCTCGCAGGCGGCATAGGCGCCATCCTCGAGCGGCGGCGAGGGAGGCGGGCCGTGGCGTCGCTCACCGCGTGAGCGACCCGGCGGTACGCTCCTCCGGCGGTGCTCCTCAGGTGCCGACCGGGTGCCAGACGGTCTTCAGCTCGAGGAACGCCGAGATCTCCCACGGGCTCTGCTCGCCGCCGGCCCGGACGACCCGCTTGACGTTGTCGGCCGCGAGCACCTCGAGCTCGGCCGTCTCGTCGCCGGCACCGGTGAGGTCGATCGCGTTGACATCCATGTGCGAGGCGAGGACCGGCGCCAGCTCGTCGCGGTAGCCTGTGAGCAGGTTGACGACCCCGCCGGGCAGGTCGGAGGTGGCGATCGCCTCGGCGAGCTCGAGCGCCGCGAGCGGCCTCGTCCCGGAGGTGACCACGACCGCCGTGTTGCCGCTCACGATCACAGGGGCGATGCGGGAGACGAGCCCGTCGAGCGCCGGGAGCTCCGGGGCCAGGATCGCGACGACGCCGGTCGGCTCCGGCACCGTGAAGTTGAAGTAGGGGCCGGCAACCGGGTTCGACCCGCCGAGCACCTGTGGGAGCTTGTCGGCCCAGCCGGCGTACCAGACGACGCGGTCGATCGCTCGCTCCACCTCGCGGCGGCCCGAGCACGACCGCCCCAGGTCGGCGGCGCGCGTCTCCATCATCTCGGCGAGCCGGTACAGCACCTGACCCCGGTTGTACGGGGTTGCTCCCGCCCACTTCGGGAAGGCGCCGCGCGCGGCCTTGACGGCATCGCGCGCGTCCTTGCGCGAGGCCCGGGCGACGTTCTGGCCCTCGGCCTCGTAGGTGCGACCCGACTCGGAGCGCGGGAAGGCGCCGCCGATGTGGAGCTTGTAGGTCTTTCGGACGGCGATCCGGCTCATCGGTCGAACCTCACGTACGGCTCGAGCCCGTGCAGGCCGCCCTCGCGACCGAAGCCCGACTCCTTGTAGCCGCCGAACGGCGAGGTCGGGTCGAAGCGGTTGAACGTGTTGGCCCAGACGACACCGGCGCGCAGGCGCTCGGCCACCCAGAGGATGCGCGACCCCTTCTCGGTCCAGACGCCCGCCGAGAGGCCGTAGGGCGTGTTGTTCGCCTTCTCGACCGCCTCCGCCGGCGTGCGAAAGGTGAGCACCGAGAGCACGGGGCCGAAGATCTCCTCCTGGGCGATGCGCGAGCTCTGGGCGACGTTCGTGAAGACGGTGGGCGCGAACCAGTAGCCCTTCTCGGGCAGCCGGCAGGGCGGCTGGTACATCTCGGCGCCCTCCTCCTTGCCTGCCGCGACGAGCTCGTGGATGCGGTCGAGCTGCATGCGGGAGTTGATCGCGCCGAGGTCGGTGTTCTTGTCGAGCGGATCGCCCACGCGAATCGTGCGGAGGCGCCGCTTCAGCTTCGTGACGAGCTGCTCGGCGATCGACTCCTGCACGAGCAGGCGGGAGCCGGCGCAGCATACGTGACCCTGGTTGAAGTAGATCCCGTTGACGATGCCCTCGACCGCCTGATCGAGCGCGCAGTCGTCGAACACGATGTTGGCGGCCTTGCCGCCGAGCTCGAGCGTGAGCTTGACGCCGGTGCCCGCGAGCTCGCGCTGGATCGCCTTGCCGACCTCCGTCGAGCCGGTGAACGCGACCTTGTCGAGGTCGGGATGCTTGACGAGGTGCGCACCGGTCGAGCCGTCGCCGGTGACGATGTTGACGACGCCCGGCGGCAGCTCCGCCTGGCAGCAGATGTCCGTGAAGATGAGCGCGGTCAGCGGCGTCGTCTCGGCCGGCTTGAGCACCACCGTGTTCCCGCACGCGAGGGCGGGCGCGATCTTCCAGGCGAGCATCAGCAGCGGGAAGTTCCAGGGGATGATCTGGCCGGCGACGCCGAGTGGCCGGGGCCGGCGGTTCGGGAAGGCGTACTCGAGCTTGTCGGCCCAGCCGGCGTAGTAGAAGAAGTGCGCGGCCGCGAGCGGCAAGTCGACGTCGCGCGACTCCTTGATCGGCTTGCCGCCGTCGAGCGACTCCGCGACGGCAAGCTCGCGCGAGCGCTCCTGGATCAGCCGGGCGATCCGGAAGAGGTACTTCGCGCGCTCGGCCGGGCGCAGCGTCGACCAGCCGTCCTCGAAGGCGCCGCGGGCGGCCTGAACGGCGAGATCGACGTCACGTGCGCCGGCCAGCGCGACGTCGGCGAGGTGCTCCTCGGTCGAGGGCGAGGTGGTCGCGAACCACTTCCGCGACCGCGGCGCTACCTGCTCGCCGCCGATGAAGAGGCCGTAGCGCTCTTCCAGCGATACGACGTCGCGGGCCTCCGGGGCGGGGGCGTACTCCCACTCGAGTGGGGAGGGAACGGCGCGGGCGGCTGGCGTCTTCGCTGCCATCTCAGTCGATAGTGAAGTAGTCGCCGGACTGGTAGGCGCCGCTGCGCTGCTTGCGGATCTGCATCAGCACGTCGTTGAGGAGCGACGAGGCGCCGAAGCGGAAGAGATCCGGAGTCAGCCAGGCCGACCCGAGCGTCTCGTTGAGGACGCAGAGGTACTGGATCGCCTGCTTGGCCGTCCTGATCCCGCCTGCGGGCTTCATGCCGATCACGCGGCCGGTCTCGTCGTGAACGTCACGGATCACCTCGAGCATGCAGAGCGTCACCGGCAGCGTCGCGGCGGGGCTCACCTTGCCGGTCGAGGTCTTGATGAAGTCGGCGCCGGCGGCGATCGCGAGCAGCGAGGCGCGGCGGACGTTGTCGTAGGTGCCGAGCTCGCCGGTCTCGAGGATCACCTTCAGGTGGGCGTCGCCGCACGCTTCCTTGACGCGGACGATCTCGTCCACCACCTTCGCGTAGCGCCCCGAGAGGAAGGCGCCGCGGTCGATCACCATGTCGATCTCGTCCGCCCCGAGCGCGACGGCCTCGTGGACGTCCGCGAGCTTCACGTCGATCGGCGACTGCCCCGAGGGGAACGCCGTCGCGACCGATGCGACCTTCACGGTCGAGCCGGCGAGCTTCGCCCTGGCGACGGCGACGAGATTCGGGTAGACGCACACCGCCGCCACCGCCGGGATCCCCGGATCGGTGGGGTCGGGCCGCATCGCCTTGGCGCACAGTGCCGAGACCTTGCCGGGCGTGTCGGCCCCCTCGAGCGTCGTCAGGTCGATCATCCTGATCGCGAGGTCGAGCGCCGCGAGCTTCGCCCCCTTCTTGATCGACCGCTTGGCGAGCTCGCCCGCCCGTGCCTCGAGCGCGACGGCGTCGACCGAGCCGATGCGCGGCAGCCGGAGATCGAGCGGAAGCTCGAGGTCACGCGGGAGGAGTTTCGCCTGCGCCATCGAGACCGCAGTCTAGCCCCGCCCGTTTCGGGCGGCTTGCGCGCGGCCCGCCGTCCCGTTATAGAGTCTCCCAATGGCTCTCGGGACGAACGCGAAGATCGAGCTGATCAAGTCTGCACCCCTCTTCGAGAGCTGCTCGAAGCAGGAGCTGCAGCGAATCGCGCAGATCGCCGACGAGCTCGACATCCGCGCGGGGAAGGTGCTGATCCGCGAGGGCGAGCGGGGCCGTGAGTTCTTCGTCATCGTGAGCGGCGAGGTCGAGGTGCGGCGCAAGGGACGCAAGATGGCGACGCTCGGCCCGGGCAGCTTCGTCGGCGAGATGGCGCTCCTCTCGAAGATCCCGCGCGTCGCGACCGTGACCGCCGTGACCCCGCTCGACGTGCTCGTGATCACCGATCGCGCCTTCCTCGACCTGCTCGAGAAGACGCCGTCGCTGACCGTGAAGGTGGCGCAGACGCTCGCAGCACGCGTGGGCGCGAACGAGCTCAGCGACCTTCGTCACGGCCGCGGGTAGCGTGCCGGCGGTCGATCCGCGCGTCCGCGAGCTCGCGCAGCGGGTGAACTTCGCCGCGCTCACGGTGCATCTGCGCTCCGGCGCGGCGATGACCCACGTGATGTGGGTCGACGCGGACGACGACCACGTCCTCATCAACACCGAGGTGCACCGTGCAAAGTTCAAGGCGGTGGAGCGCGACCCGCGCGTGACGGTGATGATCTGGGAGAAGGACGACCCGTACACCTACGCCGAGGTAAGGGGCCGGGTCGTCGAGACGGTGCGCGGCCCCGTGGCGCGAGCGCACATCGATGCCCTCGCGCAGAAGTACTTCGGGCGCGACTACGACGCGGCGCGGATCCAGTCAGAGCGCGTCATCCTGAGGATCGCGCCCGAGGTCCAGCACCTCCGCTAGCCGTCAGGCCGGCGCGGGACCCGGCCCGGCTGCAGCAGGAGCCGGCGGCAGAAGGAGGAGATGGCTCTCGACGACCGCCGCTGCGACGTCGCTGAGCTTGCGGCCGTTGTGCTGCGAGTGGTCACGGAGCCGCTCGAAAGCCGCGTCGGCGGAGATCGAATGGCGGGCCATGAGGATCCCCTTCGCCTGCTCGATCATGGCGCGGCGACCGAACGCTCCCTGGAGGGACTGGTACTCGGCGAAGCGCTGGAGCGTGATGTCGATGGAGCTCTGGAGCTCGTCCGGGGATCCGTCGATAATGTACGCGAACACGCCTCGTTTCGCGGCCTCGTGCACGTAGGCGGGATCGTCCGCGTGGAGGATCGCGATCACGGGGCAGGAGGCCTCACGGACGATCTCGGAGATCAAGTCCAGCGCGTGGTCCGAGCTCGACCCGAGCCCCACGAGCGCGACGTCGGGGCTTTCGCGGGCAGTGACCGCTCCGACTTCCCTGACGTAGATCTCGCGCGCGATCACGTCGTGCCCGAGCCCGATCACGACCTGGGCGAGCAACTCCAGCCGATCGCGTCGCTCGTTTGCGATCAGGACTCGCAGGTGCTGCGTATCGCTGTCGGTCACAGACGGCCCCCGTGGGAATACCCCAAGAAGAGGGGCTTGCACGCACAATGATAGCCTCGGTAGCGGCGGTACCGAAATCAACGGTGCCGCCGAGAGCTCGCCGGGTCCCAAGTCGCGTGGCCCGGCGACATTCCTCCCCTAGGAACTCGGGCTGGAGCAGAACGTGGCTGACCCCACTCGGCGAGGTCGGCGTTCACGCCTCGACCACCTGGAGGAGAGATGACCGAATCACCCGCTTTGACCGTTCTCGGAAGCGTGGGGGTACGCTCGGGCACATCGGAGCTCGGCCGGTTCGAAGGCGTCGAAGCAGTCGAGATCGTCGCACCCGACCGGCACAGCGCATTGCTGCTCCTCGACCACGCAGCTCATTCGTTCCTCGTCGAGATCGTCTCGGGATCGATCGTGAGATTCCGCCGGCCGCAGGGCGGAGGAGACTGGGTCGTCGACGTCCTGGCGCTCGTCGAGCGCTGGCTCGGCTCCGTGCCGCTGCCCTGTGCCAAGGTCGTCTCGCGCGGCAACGCGTACCTCGTGCGGGCGCCGAACCACGGCCTCGAGATCTGACCTCGACGAGACGGGATGGTGGGCGCCGGAGCCCGCGGCTCCGGCGCCTGATTCAGCGTGTCAGCTCAGCCCTTGCTCACCTGGAAGGAGACGAGGCGGCGGGTGGAGATGCCGCCGAGGAGGTCTTCGCCCGACTTGCGGGCACGGACGAACATCACGAGCAGCTGTTGCTT
>Ga0302299_10001447_pt1 | contig 14253 bp, 14 predicted proteins | sample III_Fen_N3_4_FD_198795 | JGI IMG/M metagenome (GOLD analysis project Ga0302299, IMG submission 198795) | Peat permafrost microbial communities from Stordalen Mire near Abisko, Sweden - III_Fen_N3_4 | ecosystem: Environmental > Terrestrial > Soil > Wetlands > Permafrost | place: Sweden: Abisko... | reverse complement strand
GTCACCGGGTCGCCGGTGCGGTCCTTGTACGAGGTGCACCCGGCCGTCGTCGCGCCGAGGGTGGTGAAGTAGTTGAGCACGTTGAACGTGGCCAGGCGCAGGTCGCCGCCGACCGGCTCCGGCGCCGGGGTGCGGTTGTCAGCGACGGTCACCGGGAGCGTGCCGCCCGCCACCACGCGCGTGGTCGGGTTGAGCTTCCAGGTGTCGTTGCGGTAGTCGACGACGACGGGCGCCGTGAACGTCGCCGCTTCGCCCACCCGGACGGGGTTCGTCAGCGACACGTACGGCGGCGTCAGTCCGCTGTTCGCCGCCGACAGGAAGTTCGTCGTCGCACCGTCGTCGAGCACCACACCACGGGCGACGGCGTCCGCCGCCGCGGCCAGGGCCGGCGCCGACCCGGGCGCACCGAGCTCGGTGGGCTGGACCAGCGGCGTCGTCCCGGCCGCGAGGCCGACCTCGCCGTACTGGTTCGTCGAGTAGGTGTCCGTGACCGTCCACGAGCCCTGTGCGGCGTAGAGCATCGACTCCAGCGCCTCACGGCCGGCGTCGGTGCTGGGCCATGCACCGGTGACGGGCGCGACGGGCGCGGCCGGGTCGGCCAGCACCGTGAGGCCGCCGGCGGCGACGGTCAGCTCGGTCAGCCCGGAGTACTCGCTCACCTGGCCGGTCACCCGGACGTGGTCACCGATGGCGACGGACGCGACCGTCGCCGGCGAGTACACGAACAGGGCGTCCGACGCGACGTGACCCGCGTCGAGCGCTCCCCCGGTGCCGGGCGTCTGGATGACGAAGCCCGCGAACCCGCCCTCGGGGTAGGTCGCGGTGACCACGCCGCTCGTGGTGGCCGCCTGCCCCGCCAGCGGGGACGCCGCGGCGCTGCCCTGGACGGCCGCGATCGGCACCTCATCCGGCACACCGGGATCAACCGGGACCTCCGTGACCCCCGAGCCCTGCGGGGTCGGCGCACCCGCGACGAAGTCGGCCGCGTTGTCGGCCGTGTTGGCGTGCGTCGCGCTGCGCGCGACCGAGGTGGCGTTCGTCGTCGCCGGGGCCGGCGCGGTGCCCGCCCAGGCGTTCGCGGCGGCGCCCCAGCCCACCAGGTCCACGACCGTGGGGTCGGTCGCGCACACCGCTCCGGTGCACGCCAGCACGTCGGTCGACCCGACGAGGGCGACCTTGGCGCCCGTACCGCTCATCGCGACCGTGCCCGTGACGTCGGGCGTCGGCAGCGCGGGCAGGCTCGTGCCCGCCCCGAACGCCTGGCCGACCAGGTAGTAGCCGTGCGCCGGCACGGTCCCGACGAGCGCCGTGCGCAGGCTCGCCGAGAACGCGCCTCCGCTCGAGGCGTACTGCAGCGACCACCCCGCGAGGGACACCGGCGCGTCGGTCGGGTTGAACAGCTCCACGAAGTCCTGGTTGAACGCCGCGCCGGAGTTCCCGCCGCCCCCGTACACCTCGTTGATCACCACGGGAGCGGTGGGTGACACCGCCGCGAGCGCGGCTGGCGCTCCGATCACCGAGCCGACCAGGACCAGGACCGCAGAGGCGATGCCCCCGGTTGCCGACCTCACCGTTGCGCGCACGTGGAGCTCTCCTTCGTCGGGGGTCAGGCGGAGCCGCCATCGGTGGCGGCACTGCCCCATGTCACGAGATGTTCCTGTCGCCCAGGCCACGACCATGTGGCCATCGGGTGAATCTTACGGAACTTCGTGACTCCCGCAACGGGCGAGCATGACGACGAGCCTCAGGTGCGCAACGTCGCGCCGAACCTCCGGTGCGTCTCGGCGACGACGGCCTCGCGGACGGCCGCGGTCTCCGCGGCCGTCAGGGTGCGGTCCGCGGCCCGCAGCCGCAGCGCGAACGCGAGCGACTTGCGCCCCGCGCCGACCTGCGCCCCGGTGTAGACGTCGAACAGCCGGACGTCCTCGACCACGTCCCCCGCCGGGCTCGACGCGGCACCGACCCGCACCGCGGCCTCGACGTCGGCCGCCGGCACCGCGGCGTCCACCACCAGCGCGACGTCCTCCTTGGCCACCGGGAAGGCAGACACCGGGCGCGCCACCACGGGTTCGCTGGGGGCCGCGTCGAGCAGGGCGTCGAGGTCCAGCTCGAACGCGACCGGGCGAGTCGGCAGGCCGTGCGCCACCGCCACCGCCGGGTGCAGCTCGCCGGCGTACCCGATCGTCGTGCCGTCGGCGGTGACCACCCTCGCGCACCGACCCGGGTGGAAGGGCGCGTGCTGCGCGCCGGCCACCAGGCGGACGTCGGCGCCGACCACGGTCGCGACGGCGCGGACCAGCTCCACCGGGTCGGTGTGGTCGGCCGCGCGGCCCGGACCCCACCAGCCCGCGCGCTCCCGGGCGCCGGTGAGCACGCCTGCCACATGCCGCGGCTGCGGCGGCACGGCCGCCGCCAGCGCCGCCAGCTGATCGTCGGTCGGCAGCACCCCACCGGGCAGCGCCGGCGCCCGGGGCGCGTCCGGCGCCGGCGAGGTCACCAGACCCACCTCGAACAGCGCGAGGTCGCCCTGGCCGCGCCCGACGTTGCGGCGCGCGGTGTCCAGCAGCGTCACCAGCAGGTCCGTCCGCAGCAGCGGCTGTCCCTCGGCGATCGGGTTGGTCAGCCGGACCGCCCGGAACCGGGGGTCGTCGGGCGACAGCCCCAGCGCCGCCAGCTGCTCATGTGAGACGAACGGGTACGACAGCACCTCGACGAGCCCGGCGGCGACCAGTCGGTCGGCCACCGCGCGTCGGGCCCGCTGGCGCCACGTCAGCCCCCGGCCCGCCGGAGCCCGCGGCACCACGGACGGCACCTGGTCGTAGCCGCGCAGCCGGACGACCTCTTCGACGAGGTCCACCGGCACCGTCAGGTCCGGGCGCCACGAGGGCACCGTGACGGCCAGCCGGCCGTCACCCGCGTCGACCACGGCCGCGCCGAGCTCCGCGAGCGTGTCGCGGACCTCGTCCGCGGTGTACGGCACGCCCACCAGCCGCGTCGCCAGGGTCGGGTCGAACAGCACCGTGGGCGCCGGCGACGTCCGGTCGACGTCGGTCAGCGCCTCGTCGACCACCCCGCCGCCGTACCGCACCAGCAGCTCGGCCGCCCGCGCCGCGGCGACGCGCGGCAGCTGCGGGTCGACGCCCCGCTCGAAGCGCTTGGACGCCTCGCTGGTCAGCCGGTGCCGCCGGGACGTGCGGGCCACGCTCACCGGGTCGAAGTGCGCGGCCTCCACCAGCACGTCGGTGGTGGTGGGGCTGACGCCACTGTCCTCGCCGCCCATGACGCCGGCCAGGCCGATCACCCGTCCCCCGGTGCGCCCGCCCGGGCTGTCGGTGATGAGCAGGTCCTGCCCGTCCAGCACGCGCTCGACCCCGTCCAGCGTCGTCGCCCGCTCACCCGGCAGGGCGCGGCGCACGACGATCGGCCCCGAGAGCCAGGACAGGTCGTAGGCGTGCAAGGGCTGCCCGAGGTCGAGCATCACGTAGTTGGTCACGTCCACGGCCAGGTTGATCGGCCGCATCCCCGCCTGCGTCAGCCGGCGCTGCATCCAGGTCGGCGACGGGTCGGTGGCCCGCACGCCGCGCACCACCTGGGCGACGAAGCGGTCGCAGCCGGGCACGCCGTCGATGGGCGCCGCGTCCTCGACCTGCACGGCGAACCCGCCACCGGCCGGCGCGCGCTCGGCGTCACCCGGCAGACCCGGGTCCGTGAAGGCGGCGCCGGTCGAGTGCGCGTACTCGCGGGCCACCCCGCGCATCGAGAAGCAGTACCCCCGGTCCGGGGTGACGTTGATCTCCAGCACCTGCTCACCGATGCCGAGCAGCGCACGGGCGTCGGCACCCGGCACGGCCTCGTCCGCGCTGATGCCGAGCCGGGTGAGCACGATGATCCCCGAGTGGTCCTCCCCGATGCCCAGCTCGCGCGCCGAGCAGATCATGCCGTCGGAGGTGTGCCCGTACGTCTTGCGGGCGGTGATGGGAAACGGCCCGGGCAGCACCGCGCCCGGCAGCGCGACGACGACGAGGTCGCCCGCCTCGAAGTTGTGCGCGCCGCAGACGATGCCGCGCGGTTCGCCCGCGCCGACGTCGACCAGGCACCAGTTGATCGTCTTGCCGTTCTTCTGCGGCTCGGGCGTGCGCTCCAGCACCCGGCCGACGACGAGCGGGCCGCTGACGTCGCCCGCGACGTGCACCGCCTCCTCCTCGAGGCCGACGCGCACCAGGTCGGCCGCCAGCTGCTCGGCGGTCAACCATGCGGGCAGCACGACGTGGTCACCCAGCCAGGTCAACGGGACGAGCACCATCTCAGACCACCGCCCGGAACTGCTCGGAGAAGCGCACGTCGCCCTCGACGATGTCGTGCATGTCCGCGATCGAGTGCCGCAGCATCAGCGTGCGCTCGATGCCCATGCCGAACGCGAACCCCGAGTACTCGTCCGGATCGACGCCGCACGCGCGCAGCACGTTCGGGTTGACCATCCCGCAGCCCCCCCACTCGATCCAGCCCGGCCCGCCCTTCTTCTGCGGGAACCACAGGTCCATCTCGGCGCTCGGCTCCGTGAACGGGAAGAACGACGGGCGCAGCCGGGTGCGCGCCTCCGGACCGAACATCGAGCGCGCGAAGTGGTCCAGCGTGCCGCGCAGGTGCGCCATCGTCAGGCCGCGGTCCACGGCCAGGCCCTCGACCTGGTGGAACACCGGGGTGTGGGTCGCGTCCAGCGCGTCGGTGCGGAACACCTTGCCCGGGCAGACGATGTAGACCGGCAGGTCACGCTCCAGCAGGCTGCGCGCCTGGACGGGCGAGGTGTGCGTGCGCAGCACGAGGCCCGAGCCGGGCGGGTCCACGAAGAACGTGTCCTGCATCTGCCGGGCCGGGTGGTCGACGCCGAAGTTCAGCGCGTCGAAGTTGAACCACTCGACCTCCAGCTCGGGGCCTTCCGCCACCTCCCAGCCCATCGCGACGAACACGTCGCCGATGCGCTCCATGAGCGCCTGGAGCGGGTGCCTGGCGCCGAACGGCACCCGGTCGGTGGGCAGCGTGAGATCGACGCCCTCCTCGACGAGGACCCGGGCGTCGCGCGCCAGCGTCAGCTCGCCCTCGCGCGCGGCGAGGGCGGCCATCAGGGCGCCGCGCGCCTGCCCGACGAGCCGGCCGGCGGCGGGCTTGTCCGCCGGGGCGAGGGCGCCGATGGCACGGTTGGCCGTGGCCAGCGCCGAGTGCTCACCGGTGTGGGCCTGCCGGACGGCGTGCAGCGCGGGCAGGTCGGCCGCGGCGGCGACGGCGGCCAGCGCCTCGTCCAGCGCGGCTTCGACCGCCTCGGCGTCGAGCGGGGACAGCGGGTGCGACATCGGGGTTCTCCAGGGCGGGACGGTGACCGCCGGCCCGCGCACGGCGGGGGCGACGCGGTGCGGCGCACGCGCCGCGACCAGCAGCGAAGTCTACCGGCGCGGGTCCCGCGGCCGGCGGCACGTCCAGCCGTCAACCGAGACGATGCTCGCCGCGGTTCGTGTACAGCGGGCCGCCGCCGCGGCCCGCGCCGGGCTGGGACTGCACGAGCAGCAGCTTCTCGACGGTCCAGGACGGCCCTTCGTAGACCGCCAGCGCATGAACCAGCGCGGACAGGCCCGGGCCGTCGCGGTCCGCCGTGCGCCCACGACGACCCTCGGGGCGCAGGGGCCGCGCGGGCCGGGCGGCCCGGCCGACGGTGAGGTGGGGACGCGACCTGGTGTCGAGCGCCGTCTCGTCGTCGGCCCGCGCACCCCGGACGACGACGCCGGCGGCGACGCTCGCGGCCCCGAGGGCGCGGTGCGGCGCCAGGTCGGCGGCCACGCCCACCCACAGGGTGCGGTGCGCGAACGCTCCGGCGCCGCGCAGGTGCAGCTGGTAGGGCGGCGTCCCTCGTGCGGCGTCGGCGAGCGCGTCGTCGAGCGCCGGGACGGCGCCGTCGGGCACCTCGCCGTAGAAGGCCACCGTCACGTGCCACGTCTCGCGCGCGGACCACCGCACCGGCCCGTCGGCACCGCCCGGCAGCGTCCCGCGCACGGCGCCGAGCGCCAGGTCGAGGTGGTCGAGGACCTCGTCAGGCGGCCGGATCGCCGCGAACAGGCGCATCGTGACCCCCAGCCCTACCGGGTGCGGCGCTGCGCCCGGGCCGACGCGTACAGGCAGATCGCGGCCGCGGTGGCGAGGTTGAGCGACTCCGCGCGGCCGTGGATCGGCACCCGGACGGCCGCGTCGGACCGGGCGAGCGCGTCCTCGTCCAGGCCCCAGGCCTCGTTGCCGAACAGCCATGCGGTCGGCGCGGCCAGGTCCACCCGGCGCCCGCCGCCGACGTCGACCGGGCCGTCCAGCAGGTCGTCGAGGTCGAGCGTGCCGCGCCCGTCGGCGGCCAGCACGGTGAGCCCTGCGGCGCGCAGCGCGGCGACCGTCTCGTCGAGGCGCAGGCGCGGCACCACCGGCAGGTGGAAGGACGAACCCGCCGCGGCGCGGACCACCTTGGGCGCCAGCACGTCCACGCTGGCGTCCGAGAGCAGGACCGCGTCCGCGCCGGCGGCGTCGGCCGCGCGCAGCACGGTGCCGGCGTTCCCGGGGTCGCGCACGTGCGCGAGGACCGCGACCAGCCTGGGCTCAGCGGCGAGCACGCCGGCCAGGTCGCGATCGTCCGGCACGGCCACCGCGACGACGCCCTGGGCGTCGCCACTCATCGCGGCGAGCACCTCGGCGGTGCCGCGCCGCACCGGCAGGTTCGCGCCGAGCGCGGCGGACTCGATCTCCGGGTACCGGTCCGCGGCCTCGTCGGACAGGTAGAGCTCGCGGACCAGTGCCGGGGCGCAGGTGACCGCCTCGCGCACGGCCTGCGGTCCCTCGACGAGGTACCGGCCGCTGCGGCGACGTGCGGAACGCCCGGCCAGGGCCCGGACGGCCAGCACCCGCTCGGCGCGGGGGTTGGTCAGTCCGGGTCCCGGGACCGGGCGTCCGGAGAGGTGCGGTGCGCTCACGCAGCCGAGGGCGCGTTGACGTCCTCGGGCAGCGCGTCCTTGGCCATCTGGACCAGGGCCGCGAACGCGGCGGCGTCGTTGACGGCCAGCTCGGCCAGCATCCGACGATCCACCTCGATCCCCGCGAGCTTGAGGCCCTGGATCAGGCGGTTGTAGGTGAGGCCCTGTGCCCGCGCTGCCGCGTTGATCCGCTGGATCCACAGCTTGCGGAAGTCGCCCTTGCGCGCCTTGCGGTCGCGGTAGGCGTACACGAGGGAGTGGGTGACCTGCTCCTTGGCCTTGCGGTACAGCCGCGAGCGCTGCCCGCGGTAACCGCTGGCCCGCTCGAGGGTTGACCGGCGCTTCTTCTGGGCGTTGACCGCCCGCTTCACGCGTGCCACGTGATGCTCCTTGCTCGTCCGGGCTCGTCGAGACCGAGGCGCCCCGTGGGGCGCACCCAGGTCACCGACCGAGCAGCTTCTTGATCTTGGGGGTGTCGGCGGGCGAGACCACCACGTCGCCGGCGAGGCGGCGCGTACGGCGGCTCGACTTGTGCTCGAGCAGGTGCCGGGCTCCGGCGCGCTCGCGCATGATCTTCCCGGTGGCGGTCACGCGGAAGCGCTTCTTCGCCCCCGAGTGCGTCTTGTTCTTCGGCATGGCTGCCGTCTCTCCTCATCGATCGCGCCGCACGGATGTGCGGCTCGTGGCGTGCGGGTTCGCCGGACCGGCGGACCCGCGTCGTGTGTGTCAGCCGGCCCCCTCGGTGGGTGCCTGCCCGCGCGGGGTGGCGGGCTTCGCGCGGGCCGCCGGCGTGGCGCGCGGACCCGGACGAGGCGTCGCCGGGCGGGGTGCCGCCGGCGTGTCCGCCGCGGTGGTCGACGACGTCGTCGCCGACGTGGTCGCCGGCCGGGTGGCCGACGAGGTCCGCGGCGCGGACGTGCCGGTCGAGGCCGAGGCGGAGGCCGAGGCGGACCGTGACCCACCGCCGGCGCCCGTCGCGGCCGGTCGGGTCGCCGTGCTGGGGCGGGACGCCGGAGCGGGCCGCGGGCTCGGTGCCGGACGGGGCGCGGGACGGGTCGGCGTCGCGGCCGCGGGTGCTGCGGCGGCAGCCGGAGCGACCTTGGCATCCGGGACGACGACCGCGACCGGGGCATCCGGGACGACGACCGCGGCCGGGGCATCCGGGGCATCCGGGACGACGACGGCAGCCGGGGCCACGCTCGTCGGCGCTGCGGCCGTGTCGAGCGTCACCGCGGTCGCGGGCTCCGGGCTCGGTGCGGCCGGAGCGGCCGTCCGCGCCGGTGCCCGGGCGGCAGCGACGGCCGGCGCAGGGGCGGCGACGGTCGGCACTGAGGCAGCGGCGGTGCTCGGCGCGGCGTCGAGTGCGGGCACCGCATCGGGTGCGGGCGCGGCGTCGGACGCGTCCTGCTGCGCCGGAGCCTTGGTCGCGTGCGTCTGTGCGGCACGGCGCTGCTCGGTCTTCTTCTTCGTCGGGCCGAGCACCATGATCATGTTGCGGCCGTCCTGCTTGGGCATCGACTCGATGAAGCCCAGCTCGATGACGTCGTCGGCCAGCCGCTGCAGGAGGCGCACGCCCATCTCGGGGCGCGACTGCTCGCGCCCGCGGAACATGATCATCACCTTGACCTTGTCGCCGCCCTTGAGGAACCGCTCGACATGCCCCTTCTTGGTGGCGTAGTCGTGCGGGTCGATCTTCAGGCGGAACCGGATCTCCTTGAGGATCGTGTTCGTCTGGTTCCGGCGCGCCTCACGGGCCTTCATGTCGGCCTCGTACTTGAACTTGCCGAAGTCCATGATCTTCACGACCGGCGGACGCGCGTCGGGCGCGACTTCGACGAGGTCGAGGTCGGCGTCCTGGGCCAGGCGCAGGGCGTCCTCCACGCGGACGATGCCGACCTGCTCGCCGTTGGGGCCGACCAGGCGGACCTCGGCGACGCGGATCCGATCGTTGATGCGGGGCTCGCTGATGTGGTGCTCCTCGGTGTCGTCGACCAGGCCACCAGGAACGGGAAAGGCCCCCGCCCTAGGCACAGGCGGAGGCCATGGTCAACCCGCGCCGCGCATGCGCACGGCTGGCCCACGTCGAATGACGCGCGCCTGCGGAACCGGACCCGGTTCCTGTCGACGGCGTGAACCGTACGTCGGAACCCAGGTGGGAGTGGCCTCCACTTGTGCACCCGGCGCTCAGCACACCGGGTCAGTCGAGGCCAAGGCTACCAGAGGACCCCGGGCCCGCCGGCAGGGTGCCCGTCTGCTGCCCGTCGGCAGGGTGCCCGTCTGCTGCCCGTCTGCTGCCGTCTGCGAGGATCGGACCCATGCCCCCCACACCCGACGAGCCCGTGCCCACCGGTCCCGCGGCGACGGAACCCGTCCAGGACGCGGCCGCCGGCCCGACGAGGGACATCGCCGACGTGGCGGCGGTGCAGGTGATCACCACCGCCGCCGTCCACCTCATGAGCGCTGCGGCCGTCAAGTGCGGGCTCGCCGAGGACGGCCCGGACGGCACCGGCGCCGACTACCTCGACCTCGACGAGGCACGCAAGCTGATCACCGCCCTCGCCGGCCTCGTCACGGCCTCCGCCCCGGACCTGGGCAACCAGCATGCGCGTTCCTTGCGCGACGGTCTGCGTTCGCTGCAGCTGGCGTTCCGTGAGGCGTCCCCGTTCCCCGACCCGCCGGGCGAAGGCCCCGGCGAGGCCCTGACCGGTCGGGTCTGACTCCGCTCGATCGACGACGAGCGCGGCGATGCGGGTCGCTGAGCGGTGCTCCCCCGCCGGACGGACGGGCGGAGCGTCCCGGCTGAGGCCCGACGTCCCTATCCTGGCCGGGTGAGCAACGTCGACCCGGGTCCTGCGACGCCGGACTGGTCCGTGCCGTCGGGGCCGCCGCCGGTGCCCGGCCCGCCACCGCCGCCGGGCGTGTCCGTGCCACCCGCCCCCGCGTCCTACCCGGCCCCGACCGCGGGGCCGTCCTGGTTGCCGGCGGTGCAGCACCTGTCCGGGCCGCCGCTCCCCCCGCCACCGCCCGGCCACGCCCTCGCGCCGGGCGTCGCCTCCGCGCCCGCAGCCAGCGGCGGACCTGTCCGGGCGCCGCGGCGGCGTCGCGTCGCGGTCGTCGTGCTCTCGGTACTCCTCGTCGCCTCCTTGGCCGCCGGCGGCATCACCGTCGCCTATCTGCTGCGCACCACCTCCGCGTGGCAGGACACCGCCGCCCAGTGGGAGCACGTCGCCCGTGCGCACGGCGCCGAAGTCGCCGAGGCGCAGGCCGATCTCGCGGCGACGCGGGAGCAGCTGGCCACCGCGCAGGCGCGGATCACCCAGCTGGCCGACGAGAAGGCGCAGCTGGGCGACGAGTCCGCGGCCACCCAGCAGCTCGCCGACTACCAGGCGCGGATCTCCCAGGCCGCCGGCGACGTCGCCACCGCGCTCGCCACCTGCATCGACGGCCAGCAGAACCTCATCGGCTACCTGCAGAACCCCCAGCTGTACGATGCCGCGGCCCTGGCCAGCTTCCGCGCCGACGTCGAGGAGTACTGCGGTGCGGCGCGCGACGCCAACGCCGCGCTGCAGGCGGAGCTCACCCGGTGAGGACCCGCATCGTCGTCGCCGTGCTCGGCACCGCACTCCTGGCCGGCTGCTCGATGCTGCCGCAGATGCCGGAGCCGGTGCCGACCAGCGTCGTCCCCCCGGTCGGCACCGCCGGGTCCCAGCTGTCGCCCGACGGGTTCGACGCGGTGCAACGGATGGCCGTCCGGATCCGCAACGTCGGCTGCGGCACGCTGTCGACCGGCTCGGGCTTCGCGATCGACGAGCACACGCTGGTGACGAACAAGCACGTCGTCGCCGACTCCGCCGAGCTGGAGATCGCCACCTACGACGGCCGCGACGTCCGGGCGACCGCGGCGAGCACGGCCCAGCTCGCCGACCTGGCGATCATCGTCACCGCCGAGCCGCTGCCCTATGCCCCCCAGCTGGCGGACACCGACCCGGTGCAGGGCGATCCGGTCACGGTGGTCGGGTACCCGCTGGGTGGCGAGCTGACGGTCACCGACGGGACCATCGTCGGCGCCGAGCAGGACCCGCTCCAGGCGACCCTCGGTACCGTGCTCGTCACGGACGCGCAGGTGGAGCCGGGCAGCTCCGGCTCAGCGGTGCTGGACGCCGACGGGCGCGTAGTCGGGGTCGTGTACGCGAAGAGCGCGTCCGGGTACAGCTACGTGGTGCCCGTGAGCACGCTGAAGGCCATGCTGGACGACACGTCGGCGTTCTCACCGGCACCCACCTGCACCGGCTGACCTCGGAGCGACCATGAGCGAGCACGGGTGCGACGCCTCCAGCTTCATCGACGCCGCGCGCGACGCACTCTCGGTGCGCCGCGTGTTCGGCGACGCCTACCAGCGCGACGGCGTCCTGGTCATCCCCGTCGCCCGGGTGTGCGGGGGCATCGCGGCCGGCGCCGGGGACGGGCACGGCCCGCGGCCGAGCGCGCTGCGCGGACTGCGCCGTCGCCACGCGCCCACGAGCACCGGGCCCGACGAGGCCATCGGTGTCGACGACGACGTCCCGCCCGACGACCTGCTGCCCGACGACGACGCGGCGCTCGCCGGCGGCTCCGGCGGCGGCGGCATGCACGCCGTCCACGTCCGGCCGCTCGGCGTGTACGTCGTCGACGCCGGCGGCGTGCACTGGCAGCCGACGGTCGACGTCAACCGGGCCATCCTCGTCGGCCAGGTCGTCGGCGCCTGGGTGCTGACGGTCGGCGCGGTCGCGTGGGCGTGCCGCGGTCGCGGCCGCGGTCGCCGCTGCTGACTAGGACGCGTCTCACCTGATCCAGGACCGTGGAGGCGGTGTCGAGGGCCCTCGGTGCTGGATCTGGTTCACGGTGACGGCGAAGGCTCCGGGGTTGGGGTGAGGGTCTGGCCGCCGGAGATCACGGTGATCGTGCCGTCCTCGTAGATGGTGATGTAGGTGTCGGGGCAGACCGGCTGGTCGTACGTCGCTCGCACCACACCGGAGGAGTCCACGATCGAGAAGCCTTCCCCGACGCAGTCCGTCTCCGAGATGGGGCCGTGCTTGTCCCAGAGGGCACCTCCGGCCTGCGGCGGGGCGGAAGCGGTGCGGTTCGAGCCCACGATCGGCACCGTGAACGACTCGTCGGAGTTGTTGGACAGCTGCGCGCTGGTGTCACCGTGGTCGATGGCGATGCAGCCGGCCATCAGCGGGCTGGCGGCCAGCAGGCATGCCGCGACAAGCCCCCAACCACGCCTTGCGTCCATCGTCCCCCGGGGCTGCCCGGGCAGACGCCGCGTCCGGCTCATGGTGACGGCGCCGAATCCGGGGTCGGGGTTGGGGTGAGGGTCTGGCCACCAGAGATCACGGTGATCGTGCCGTCCTCGTCGATGGTGATGAAGGTGTCGGGGCAGACCGGCTGGTCGTAGGTCGCGCGCACCACGCCGGAGGAGTCCACGATCGAGAAGCTTTCCCCGACGCACTCCGTCTCCGAGATGGAGCCGTCCTTGTCGTGGAGGACTCCTCCGGCCCGGGGCCGGGCCACAGCGGTGCGGTCCGAGCCCACGATCGGCACCGTGAACGACTCGTCAGACTTGTTGGACAACCGGGCGTAGTTCTCGGCTTGATCGACCGGGATACAGCCGGCCATCAGCGGGCCGGCTCCCAGAAGGCATGCCGAGACCAGCCCCCACCCACGTCTAGCGTCCATCGTCAGCTCCCGTCCCTTGCCCAGATCGCGTGCGACCGGTAGGCGAACACGCCCGTTGTCGGAACCTCCGTCGAGGGGGTGGCCGCACCATGAGTGAACGCCCCTCCACGAGGTGACCACACCGCCGAACGGACGACAGCCCGACTTCTAGCTGTCCGCGCGCAGCCGCAGCTCCAGGCCGTCCACCCGGTCGGCGGTGGTGGTGTCACCGGCCAGGGCGGCGTTCACCCTGGTCAGCACGTCGTCGAGGGCCCGGCGGTCGAGGCCCGGTCGCAGCGTGAGCTCCACCGCGATCTCGGCGCGGGTTCCGGGTCGGACGTGGACCGCCCGCACCTCGGGCACCGCCGCGAGCGCGTCGGCGATCGCCTCGGCGACGGGCGCCGCGACCTGGCCCCACCGCACCGCGGGCTCCCACGTCACCCCCTGCGCCAGGGCCACGACCGCCGGCCGCGGCACGACGACTGCCACCGGTCCCGCCGGGTCGAGCAGCAGCACCTGCCAGCCCTCGGCCAGGGCGGCCAGTGCGGCCCGGGGCGCGAGCGACGGCACCGGCCGCGCCTCGGCCCGCCACGCCGCCGCCGTGGCGGTGGACGAGAACACGGGCATCGCGATCCGCCCGTCCCCGGTCCGCACCGCGACCACGCCCGTCGAGGCCTCCTTGTCGACCGGGAGCCCGCCGTCGGACGGGACGTCCGCCCGCTCGAGGTGCGCGACCACCGGCACCAGGAGCCGCACGCCGGCCAGCGCGGCGACGACGTCCGGCAGGTCGGCGCGTCCCGCGGCGTGCGCGGCCAGCACGCCGGCCAGGTGGGGATCGGCGGAGCCGTCGTCGCCGGCGAACGGCGACACCGGCGGCAGCGTGGGTCCGCCGCCGGGCGACGACCCCGTCACCGCGGCGGGCTCACGGCCGGCCGGCGACGTCGAGCGCCTCCGGGAGCGTGAAGGCCCCCGCGTACAGGGCCTTGCCGACGATCGCGCCCTCCACCCCGAGCGGCACCAGCTCCCGCAGCGCCGCCAGGTCCGCCAGGCTCGACACGCCGCCCGAGGCGACCACGGCCGCGGAGGTCGCGGCGCACACCCGGCGCAGCAGGTCCGTCGCGGGCCCGGTGAGCGTGCCGTCGCGGGTGACGTCGGTGACGACGTAGCGCGCGCACCCGGCGGCATCCAGGCGCTCCAGCACCTCCCACAGGTCGCCGCCCTCGCGGGTCCAGCCGCGCGCCGCCAGCGTGCTGCCCCGCACGTCCAGGCCCACCGCGATCCGTGGTCCGTGGGTGGCGATCGCGGCGGCGGTCCACGCCGGGTCCTCCAGCGCGGCGGTCCCGAGGTTCACCCGGGTCGCGCCCGTCGCCAGCGCCCCGACCAGGGACTCGTCGTCGCGGATGCCGCCGGACAGCTCCACCTGCACCCCCTGCGCGACGAGGCGGCCGGTCACCTCGGCCAGCAGGGCCGCGTTGGACCCCCGGCCGAACGCGGCGTCCAGGTCGACGAGGTGCACCCACTCCGCTCCCCCGGCCGCCCACGCGTCGGCGGCCGCCCA
>Ga0302299_10001445_pt1 | contig 14263 bp, 18 predicted proteins | sample III_Fen_N3_4_FD_198795 | JGI IMG/M metagenome (GOLD analysis project Ga0302299, IMG submission 198795) | Peat permafrost microbial communities from Stordalen Mire near Abisko, Sweden - III_Fen_N3_4 | ecosystem: Environmental > Terrestrial > Soil > Wetlands > Permafrost | place: Sweden: Abisko... | reverse complement strand
CGACGAGGCGCTCGACCTCGGGGCGTGCGCGCGAGCCGATCTCGCGCACCATCGCGCCCTTCTTGCCGACGAGGATGCCCTTCTGCGACTCGGTCTCGACGAGGACGACGGCCCGTACCACCTTGTCGCCGATCTCCTCCACTACGACCATGACCGCGTGGGGCACCTCGTCGCGGGTGAGGTGGAGCGCCTTCTCGCGGACAACCTCGGCGACCCGGTCCTCGAGCACCATGTCCGTGGACTGGTCGAGCGGGAAGTAGAGCGGGCCCTCGGGCAACAGGTGGACGAGGTCGTCGCGCAGCTCCCCCACGCCGTCCTTCGTCACGGCGCTGACCGGATGGAGCGCGTGGAAGTCACCGAGCGTCGCCGCCACCTTCATCTGCGTTGCCACGTGACCGTGCTTGAGCCGGTCGATCTTGTTGACGGCGATGATCACCGGGATCCCGAGGGAGAAGACCCGGCGGGCGACGTAGCGATCGCCGGCACCGATCCGGTCGCGTGCCGAGACGACCAGCAGGACGACGTCGATCTCCTCGAACGACGAGTCGACCGTGCTCTGCATGCTCTTCGTCAGTGCATCCATCGGCCGCTGGAAGCCGGGCAGGTCGGCGAGCACGAGCTGCCAGTCGGGGCCGTTGGCGACGCCGAAGATCCGGCGCCGGGTCGTGTTCGGGACGTTCGACGTGATCGCGACCTTGTCACCGCAGAGCGCGTTCACGAGCGTCGACTTGCCGACGTTCGGCCGGCCCGCGACGGCGACGATGCCCGATCTCACAAGAGGTCGCCGGCGTCGAACTGCTCCGGCAAGAGCTCGTCGACCGTCATGTGGACGAGCCGCCCGCCGTTGCGGAAGACGACGCGCTCGACCTGCATCTCGGCGAGCCACTGGCGGCAGCCTCCGCAGGGCGACGCGGTGATGGCCGCCACCGTGAAGTCCCCGGGCCGAAATCCCTCGACGATGGCGCGGCCGAACGTCGTCCGTTCCGCGCAGATGCCGAGCGGGTAGGCGGCATTCTCCACGTTGACGCCCTCGACGACGGTGCCGTCGCGGGTGAGGACGGCGCAGCCGACGTTGAAGCCCGAGTACGGCGCGTAGGCGCGCAGGGCGATCGCATCGGCGCGCGCGAGCAGCTCCTCGTCGGTCATGCGGAGAACACCTGGTAGATGACGAGCGCCACGATGGCGCCGAGAGTACCGCCGGTGACCACCTCGAGGGTGGAATGGACACCGGCCTCGACCCGCGTCTGCGCGACGAGCAGGGCCATGATGAAGGCGAGCGAGGAGACGAGGAAGCGGTGCTCCGACCCGTCGAGCGTCAGCGTGATGGCCATCCAGCCGGCAAATGCGACCGCCGCATGGCCCGACGGCCAGCCGCCCCGCAGCGGCGTCCCTCGGCCGGAAAGCGCCTTCATCGAGATCACGAGCACGACGACGATGACGAGCACCACGAGCGTGAGCTCGGCGGGCGCGTTCGAGAGCCGGTCGAGGAAGCGGTTGGAGCGGTCGGCGACCTGACCCGAGAAGACGAGATAGCCGACGGCGACCGCGTTGACGGCCGCGATCAGCACGGCGCCGGCGGCGATGTCCTTCGCAAGCTTGGCCATCGGGTCGAACGAGGTGGAGGCGATGTCGACGGCCGCTTCGACCGCGGTGTTGATCATCTCCGCGATCAGGACGAAGGCAATCGAGAGGAGCAACACGATCAGCTCGATCTTGGAGACGCCGACGGCGAGAGCCGCGATCAGGACGGCGACGGCGATCAGGAAGTGGATCCGCATGTTCCGCTGGGTGCGAAGCACGTGGATGATCCCCTCGAAGGCGACGTTGAAGCTCTCGATGATCGAGGGCGGTCGGCGACCGGGGACCGGGCTCATCCTGCCGCCTCGAGGATCTCCCGCTCGCGGCGCTCCATCACGTCGCCGTGGTCGAACCCGAGCAGGTGCAGGATCCCGTGGACGAGGGGCCAGCGCCACTCGATGCCGACGACCTGCGGGCAGATGACGACGTCGCCGAGCGCCCGCGGCACGCCGTCCGGCAGCTCGTCGAGGCCGTCGATCGGGAACGAGAGCACGTCCGTCGTCTCGTCGATCCCGAGATGCTCGGCCTTCAAGGCCTTGATCTCGTCAGGCCCGACGAACGCGATCCCGAGCTCCGCCTCGTCCACCCCCTCCGCCGCGAGGGCATGCCGGGCCAGGTCGACGGCTGCGGCGGCGTCCACCTCGACGCCGCTGCGGTTCTCGACCTCGACCTCGATCACTTCTTGCGGGCGGTGCCGGTCTCTTCGGCGTGGCGCTTGTACGCCTCGACGATCCGCTGCACGAGCTTGTGCCTGACGACGTCCTCGTGACCGAACTCGACCACGCCGATGCCGTCGACCTCACGCAGGATGTCGCGCACCTGGATCAGCCCGGAGGCCTGCTCGCGGGGGAGGTCGATCTGGGTGATGTCGCCGGTGACGACCATCTTGGAGCCGAAGCCGAGCCGGGTCAGGAACATCTGCATCTGCTCGGGGGTCGTGTTCTGTGCCTCGTCGAGGATGATGAACGAGTCGTTGAGCGTGCGGCCGCGCATGAAGGCGAGCGGCGCCACCTCGATCGTGCCGCGCTCCATGTAGGCGGTCAGCCTATCGGGGTCCATCGTGTCGTAGAGGGCGTCGAACAGCGGGCGCATGTACGGATCGACCTTCGCGAGCATGTCGCCCGGGAGGAAGCCGAGCCGCTCGCCCGCCTCGACGGCGGGACGCGTGAGGATGAGCCGGCCGACCTGCTTCTCGCTCAGCGCAGCGACCGCGAGTGCGATCGCGAGATACGTCTTGCCGGTTCCGGCCGGACCGACGCCGAAGGTGACCGTGCTCGACCTGATCGCGTCGACGTAGCGCTTCTGGACGACGGTCTTGGGGGCGATCTTCTTGCCGCGATGCCGCCAGACGACGTCCTCGAAGATGTCCCGGATGTCGGCGGCCTGGTCGAGCGCGGCTGCCACGGCCCCGACCGTGTCGGGCCCGATCGCATGGCCGCCCTCGACGAGCTCGACGAGCTCGTCGACGACGGCGCGCGCCTCGGCCACGCGGTCGCCTTCACCGTCCAGCGTCAGCTTGTTGCCCCTGAGCGAGATCGAGCAGCCGAGCCGGTCGCGCAGCGAATCGAGCACGCCGTCGGTGACGCCGGCGAGCTCGGCCGCCACCTCGTTGGGAACGACGATCACGTCCTGCATGCCGCCCAGTGTAGGGGCCGGACACTACGGTGACGGTATGGCCGAGCTGACGGTGCTCTACGACGAAGGCTGCGGATTCTGCACGCGGGAGGCGGAGCGGCTCGCACGGTCAGGTCGGGCGGGTATCGCGCCGATCGGCTCGGAGGCCGGCAACGTTGTACTGCGCGATCTGACACCGGCGGAGCGGTACGCCGCGATGCACGTGGTCGACACGTGCGGCCGCCGGTGGTCGGGCGGTGCTGCCCTGGCGCCGCTCGCCCGGACGTTCCCCGGTGGAGCAGCTCTCGCGGCGACGTTCGATGTCTTTCCCGGGGTGACCGAGCGCCTCTACGCCATGGTCGCGGAGAATCGCCGGCTCATCTCGAGGCTGACGCGGATCTAGCAGCCAGCGCCTCGGCCACGCGCTTGGCGAGCAGCGTGTGCCGCTCCCGCGTGTTCCCGAGCAGCATCGGCTCCTGCACCGACGGCGAGCCGAGCTTCTGGCCGGCGAGAAGCTGGTCCCGGGTCAGATCGAGCGTCAGACCCGAAGGCAGGCGGTTCCAGGCGTGGCGCTCGATCCGCCGACCGTCGCAAAGAATGTCGGCGACAAGGATCTCGCCGCCGAGGTACGAGCGGAGGACGACGGCGGTCGCATCGCACTGGCCCCGGGAAGGGTTCTCCTCCGTCCACTCGTCCGGATCGGCGGACGTCTCCTGCGACCACGACGCGCGGATCGCCGTCTCGAGGTCGGCCAGCGTGACCGCAGCGGTGGCTTCGGGATCGGGCTCGGTCGAGACCCGCCGAACGAGCGTGCCGTCCGGGTCAGGAGCGAACCCGCATCGTTCGAAGAACCCGACCACCTCGGCGTCGCACTCGACGCGGAACCGCTCGACCGGGGCACCGCTGACGACGGCCTCGACGAGCGAGCGGCCGATGCCCTGCCGCCGGTGCTCCGGAACCACGAACAGGTTCGTCAGCGCGAGCTCACGGTCGGCGACGGGCTCGATGCCGATGCCACCGACAAGCCTGCCGTCCTCACTCCAGCCGACGAGGAGTCTCGTGGGCTCGTCGGCAGCGACGAGCGCCTGCACCTCGGCGTCGTCGGCACGGCCGCGGAGATCGACGAGCGCCATCGCGTGCCTACCCGGGCAGCCAACTGTCGCGATACGGCGTCGCGACGTCCTCGGCGTTGGCGGCGTAGGCCACTTCCGGCTCGGGCGTTGCCCTGGCGACTCCGGCTCGATGGCTCTGCGCCAGCTCGGATTCGGGGTAGATCACGCCGCCGCCGGTGCGCGATCCCATCGCGAGGATGGCGCACGGGCCGTTACCGGCGCCGACGAACACGTGCTCCGTCCACGCCGGGCAGTGGACGAAATCCCAGGCTTTCAGCTGCCGCTCCTCACCCTCGACGAGGAGCAGGCACTCGCCGGAGAGCACGAGGAAGTCCTCCTGCTCGTTCTCACCGTGGTACATGCAGGCCGGCTGGCCCGGAGCGAGGACGCCGATGTTGATGCCGAGCTGGGGGAACCTCGCGTTCGGGCCCTCGAACCGCGTGTAGGCGCCGAAGTCTCCCTCGAACCACCGGGCGTCCTTCGCGTTGACGACGAACCAGCCCTCGGAAGTGGGGACGACGCCCTCGGGAGTCGACTCGTATGACGCCTCCACGATCACGAGCCCATTCTCGCACGTCGAGCTTCGGACGCGCCTACGCAGGAGCCCGCGCAGCAGCCGTACGGCATCGACGTAGGGTTTCGCGACCCTTCGGGCAACCACATGCGGCTCACGCAGACCCCGTAGAGCGTTTCGTTGCGGGAGGGCTCCGCTCGCGCGGGGCTCTCCCGGAGGTCAGTCGACCGACAGCAGGTCGACGACGAACACGAGCGGCTCGTGTGGAGCGATCACGCCGCCGGCGCCCCGGGCGCCGTACGCCATGGCCGAGGGGATCGTCAGCTTGCGGCGGCCGCCGACCTTCATCCCCTGGACGCCCGCATCCCAGCCGGGGATCACCTGCCCCTTGCCGAGCTTGAACGTGAACGGCTGGTTGCGGTCCCACGATGCGTCGAACTCCTCGCCCGTCCTGAAGGCAGCGCCCGCGTAGTGCACCGACACGGTCCGACCGCTCGTCGCCTCGTCACCCTCGCCGACGACGATGTCCTCGATCCCGAGCTCGAACGGGGTGTCGCCTTCGGGCTTGTCGATCTGCGGGCGCTCCAGTGCCATGCCGTCGAGCTTACGTCAGACGCGGCCGTCGAGGAACATCCTCAGTCGGGCGGTCGTCCGCTCGACGGGCTCGGCTCCCCCGAGGTGTCCGTTGACCGCACGGCAGATCCAGCCGAGCCGCCGTGCGATCGTGCAGGCTCCGACGAGGTCGGCGCCCGGCACGACCCTCGCGAACGGCGCCAGGTACGCATCGCGGAACGGCTCGGTGCCGGCGGAGCCCTCGACGTCGTCGACGCCCCAGGCAATCACCCCGTCCAGCGTCACGGCCATCGTGAAGAACGGGTGCGTGACGCAGGCGTCGCCCCAGTCGAGCAGGAGGTAGCGGTTGCCCCGCACGTAGACCTGTCCATCGTGGAGGTCGTCGTGCTGGATCGTCTCGGGGACGCCGAACGAGGCGAGCTCCTCGCACAGCTCCGCTATGTCGGGCAGAGACGCGGAGAGGCGAGCGTGAACCTCGGCCGGGAGGCCTTCGACGGTTTCGAGCAGCGCCTCGAGCTGTTCCGGCAGGAAGCCGAGCCGCAGGTCGGGCAGGCCGCGGGCGACGAGCTCGTTGACGCTCTTCATCAGGTCGATCTGGAGCCCCGCGTAGAGCGGCAGGACATCGAGCCAGCGGCTCAGCTCGCGCTCGCTCGCGATCAGATCACGGAGCTTCGTCCCCGCATCGGCCATGAGCATCCACCCGCGATCGATGTCGACCGCGAGCAGGGGCGGCACGCAATCGGGCCGCCGCGACGCGAGGAGCTCGACCAGCGAGGCCTCGTGGCCGAGCGACGCGTCGTTGGCCTTGAAGTAGAGGTCGCCCCCGTCCGTCGGGACGCGCATGACCGTTGACCACGGCTGGACGTGCAGCTGATCGATCTCGCCGGCCGGAGCGGCGCCGAGACGGACGAGCTGCTCGCCGATCCACGCGTCCGCCTCTGCGCGCCAGGCCGGATCCGTCCAGGGAGGCATTCCGCCTCGAGCTAGGCGAGCTTTTCGCGGACGATCTGGCTGACGGCGGAGCCGTCGGCCTTGCCCGACACGCGCGGCATCACGTCGGCCATCACACGGCCGATGTCTCGCAGCGACGTGGCGCCGACCTCGGCGATGACGTCGTCGACGATCTCGTCGAGCTCGTCGTCGGAGAGCGGCTCGGGCATGAACTCCTCCAGCACCTCGAGCTCGAAGTCCTCCTTGTCGGCCTGCTCCTCGCGGCCGGCCGCCTCGAATGCCTCGAAAGCCTCGACGCGCTTCTTGCGCTCGCGCTGGAGCACCTGGAGCTCCTCGTCCTCCGAGAGCGGACGCTGGAGCTCCTTCTCCGCCGAGCGCAGGCTCGAGAGGATCAGGGTGAGCGCGTCACGACGGTCGTCCTCCCGGGCGAGGCGCGCCTGCTTGAGCTCGCTTTCGATGGTCGCGATGAGATCCACAGCCACAGTCTGCCGCAATTCACGCCGAGTGGAACCCGGGTAGCGCATTTCCGCCGAGGACATGCCAGTGGAGATGGAAAACGGTCTGCCCCGCGCTGGGCCCGACGTTGACGACCACGCGGTAGTCCTCGAGCCCTTCGGCGGCCGCAACCCCCGCCACGAAGCGCAACATCCGGCCCGCCTCCTCGTTCGGAAAGGCTCCGACGTCGCGAAACGTGTCGACGTGGCGCTCGGGCAGCACGAGGAGGTGAGTCGGGGCGGCGGGGGCGATGTCCCGGATCGCGACGAAGCCCTCTGCCGCGTACACATGTGCGCCGTCCGCGACGAGCCGGCAGAAGAGGCAGTCAGGCTGCGACAACGGCCAGCACCCCCTCGTCGGCGACGCCGACGGCGCGCGCCCGCACCATCGTGCCGACCGGCGCGTCGACGAGCCAGGGCGTGTAGTCGTCGGCGTAGCCGAGGCCCGCGCGGTCGACGAGGACGACGTCACTGCTGCCCACCCGGCTCGCCCAGCGCGCCCGGCAGGCTGCGACCGAGGCGGCCCGGAGGCGGTCGCTTCGCTCCTTCTTCACCGCGGGCCCGACGGGGTCGGCGGCGGCGGTTTGCGTGCCGGGCCGCGGCGAGTAAGGGAAGACGTGAACTTTCGTGATGCCGACCGCTTGCACGGCCGCGAGCGTGTTCTCGAACGCGCGCTCGTCCTCGGCCGGAAAGCCCACGATCACGTCGGTCGTCAGGTTGAAGTCCTCGAGCGGCTCGATGCGCGAACGGTACTGGCCGATCGTGTGGCGGCGCCCCATCGCGCGGAGCACGCCGTCGTCGCCCGACTGCAGCGGGACGTGCAGGTGTGGTGACGCGATCGACGTCTCGCGCATCGCCTCGACGAGGTCCGGGGTGACGTGGTTGACCTCCACCGACGAGAGGCGAAGGCGCGCGAGCCCGTCGACCTCGCCGGCCGCCCTGACGAGCCCCGCCAGGGTGAGCCCGGCGTCGCGATCGCGGAAGCAGCCGAGATTGACCCCCGTCAGCACGACCTCGCGGTGGCCCTGGGCGGCACGGCGTCGGATCTCCTCGAGGACCGCGTCGGCCGAGCGGCTGCGCGTCGCACCACGAACGAGAGGGATGACGCAGAAGGAGCACGAGAAGGAGCAGCCGTCCTGGATCTTGACGAAGGCGCGGACGCGATCGAGCCGGTGATCGGCCCGCACGCACCCGATCGCCCCCACGTCGGTGGCGATCGCAGCGGCGACATCCTCGCTCGCGCGGGCGACGACACGAACGTTGTCGGGCATCCCGGCGAACGCCGGGTCCGAGAGGTTGGCGGCACACCCGGTCACGTAGACGCGGCCGTGGGACCGCGCTGCCCGGGCTGCCGCCTGCCGCGACTTGGCCACCGCCTCGTTCGTGACACAGCAGGTGTTGATCACAGCGACGTCGGCCACGCCCGCGGCCTCCAGGTGACCGTCGGCGAGCAGCCGCTCGCGGATCGCCTGCTCGTCGGCGAACGACACCTTGCAACCGAGAAAGCGGGTCGTGAAGGTGGCCACGAACTGAGAGGGTAACGCGCACCGCACGAGCCCGGGCCTCCAGGCGCCCGAGCGCATACGCTGCCGGGATGATCGGCTCCGAGCCCGGCTTCGCCCGCTGCCTCACGCTCGCCCTCGGGCTCGAGCCGCCGCAGTTGCCTGCCCCCGACGGGGAGCCCGACGTCTTCTGGCGTCAGTGGCTCGCCGGTCGGAATCTCGGGCTCGTGCCGGTCGCGGATCCGGCGACGTTCGCCTGGCCCGGCTACTGGATCGCCGCGGCCGAGACCGCCGACGGGCGCCGGGACGTGGTGCTCATGTTCGGGGTCCCGTCGGGCGCGGTACTCGATCCCTCGGGCCTGCTCGGAAGCGGAGGAACGCTGGTCGAGGCCGTTGCCCTGGCTCCGTTCCAGCTCGGCCTCGACGCCTCGGCGCCGTACGGGGAGCCGGCGCCTGCGGGCGGCTTCGTCGCGGCGCTGCTCGTGACCCCGGCGGCCGAGGCGCCGCTCTTCCGGGTCGCTGCGGCGCAGGCCGTTGCAGGCAGCGGGCTCGAGGGCGATCGGTACGCCGACGGGTCGGGCACGTTCTCCGGCAGCGGCCGCGGCTACGAGCTGACGCTGATCGAGCAGGAGGCGCTCGACGCACTCGTCGCCGACGGGATCGAGGTCACCTGGGAGGAGGCGCGCAGGAACGTCGTCACCCGGGGCGTCGATCTCGACGCCCTCGTCGGTCACCGCTTCCGGATCGGGAGCGTCGAGTGCGTCGGCCGCCGCCTCGCGGAGCCCTGCGCCCATCTGCAGCGACTGGCTCCGCCGGGCGTGCTCTCGGGGCTCGTGCACCGCGGAGGGCTCCGCGCCGACATCCTCTCGAGCGGAACGATCCGGGTCGGCGATCCGGTCGCCCCCGTCACCGGGCGATAGCGCCCCTACCCGGGTCGCGCGAAGCGGTCGGCGGCCCAGCCATCGAGCTCTCGCCGGTCGACGTGCCGCCAGCCGGGAGCCGACGGGACGTCCGTCGTCAGGTATCCCGACGCGATCGCGACGTGGGCGTCGAGCCGCGCCAGGATCCTCTCCACGGGAGCCAGGAGGACGTTGGCGACGGCGACCTCGGCGCGGGGAAGCTCATCCGACTCGCCGTCGAGCAGGATCGCGGCGACGTCGACGCCGTTGACGGCAGCGTTCGCGATGGTCGTCTCGACTGCAACCGGATCGTTGTCGACGGCCTGGATCGGTGCGAACCCGAGCCGCGCGGCCGCGATCGAGAGCACGCCGGAGCCGCAGCCGACATCGAGCAGCGAGCCTCGCTCGACAAGGGCGAGGAGCTCGACGCAGAGGCGCGTCGTCGGATGCGCGCCGGTGCCGAAGGCGCGGCCGGGATCGATCACGACGGCGAGCTCGCCCGGCCCCGGTTGCTCCCAGGGCGGCCCGATCCAGAGGCCACCCACCCGCGCCGGGCGGTGGAACGCACGCCAGGAGTCCTCCCAGCCGGGCTGCACCTCGGTCACGACGGCGCCGGGAAACGCACGGCGCACCCGCTCGACCTCGTCGTCCTGCACGTAGAGCGACAGGATGAGCGCGTCGGCCGTCTCCGCCTCCTCGAAGCCGCCGGGGGCCAGCTCCAATGCGAGCGCGCGCACTTCCTCGGCCCGCTCGAGGGGAGCGTGCGTGGATACCCGAACCAGGTGGTCGCTCATGCGAGCGCGAACCGTCGCAGCTCGTGCCAGCCGTCCGGCCCGACCTCGAAGAGCCCCACGTCCCGGACGACGAAGCGGAACGGGAGCTGCGGTACGAGCTCCTCCTCTGCGAGTCGGGCGACTCGCACGGTCGACTCTCCCTTCCCGATCTCCGCGATGGTCAGGTGCGGTACCGGCTCCCTGCCCTCGTCGCGAACGAGCTCCGGGAGCCGCAGGCGGGTGACCGCCGGCAGCTTCGTGAAATCCTCGTGCGGCTCGGGCGCGAGCCAGACGTGCCGCTTGAAGGTGCCCACGCGCACCAGCTCGGCCGTGAAAGAAGGGTACGCGCCGAAGTGCTCGGCGAAGAAGGCAGCGAGGAGATCGTCAGCCTCGACGTCTCGTGCGAAGGGAGGCACGACGGTGATATGCGGCGGAAGCAGCCGCGCCACGGCGCGCGGCTGGTGACGCCTGCGGAAGTCTCCGACGAGGCCCTCGGCCGGCACCGTCACGAAGACGGCCGCCTGGCGCCTCACAGCCCGAGCCCGAAGCGGCAGGACTCCCGCCAGTTGCCGTCGCCCTGCTCCTCGAGCAGGGTGACCGCGTCGACCCTGAACGCGAACGGCAACCCCGGCCCCAGCACGACACGCGCCCGCTCGACGACCCGTTCAACGCTGTCGCCGATCTTCTCGCTGCGGTCGCTGAGCTCGGCGACCGTCAGGTGCGGCTCGGGCTCCGGGAACTCGCCTCCATAGGGCGGGTAGTCCGGGAACCGGGCGCACGTGGCGGCGATCAGGTCGACGAACCGGTCACGCGGACGGGGTGCGAGCCAGACGGCCACGTCGAACTGCGCCACCTCGGTCAGTTCGGCGGCAAAGGGGGCGAGACCCGAGAAGTGGGCCGCGAGCTCCGCGCGCATGCCGTCGCCGACCGACGCCGCCGGCGCGAACGGACACAGCACCGTGACGTGGGGTGGCACGCCCCGCTCGAAGGCGAAGCCACGGTGCCTCCGCCGGAAGTCGTCGACGAGCGCCTCGGCCCGGACTGCCACGATGAGGGCCGTTCGGCGCTCGTCCGGCGGGAGCTCGGTCACCGTCAGTGGAAGGCGTTCTTGAGGCGCCGGAAGAAGCCGCCGTCGTCCTCGCCGTCGTGCCGGTACGGCTCGTGACCGAGCGTCTCGTCGAGTTGCTCGAGGAGCGCGCGCTGCTCGTCGTCGAGGCGCCGCGGCACGTGGACGATGGCGTGGACGTGGAAGTTGCCGCGCCGTCGACCCTCGAGGGACGGCATCCCCTGTCCGCGGAGCACCTGGACGTCTCCCGGCTGGGTCCCGGCCGGCAGCTCGACGTCGATCTCGCCGGCAGGGCCGGGCACGGAGAGAGAGGCACCGAGGGCGGCCTGCGTCATGGTCAGCTCGACGGCCGTGTGGAGGTCGTCGCCGTCGCGCTCGATGCCCGCCTGCAGCCGGACGCCGATCTGGACGAAGAGATCGCCGGCCGGGCCGCCGAGCTCGCCCGCGTGCCCTTCGCCGCGCACGCGGATGCGCTGCCCGTCGGAGATCCCGGCGGGGATCTCGAGATCGACGGCACGGTCGTGCAGCGTCCGCCCGATGCCGTCGCACGTCGTGCACGCGCTCTCGACGATGCGGCCGAGGCCTTCGCAGCGCGGGCAGGCACCGGTGCGCACGAACTGGCCGAAGACGCTCTGAGAGACCTGTTGCACGCGGCCGGCGCCGCCGCAGCGGTCGCACGTGACAGGGGCCGTTCCCGGCGCGGCGCCGTTGCCGCCACACGTGTCGCACGTCCGCGCGACGCGCGTCGGCACGCTGACGGAGATGCCCGTGAACGCCTCCGCGAGGGAGATCTCGGCGCTCGCGGCCACGTCGCCACCTCGGGCCGCGCCGCCCCGGCGCGTTGCCTGACCGAAGAGCGATTCGCCGAAGAAGGCGCCGAAGATGTCGGAGAGATGACCGAGGTCGAAGTCGGCGGGCGTGAACCCGCGGCCGCGGAGCCCCTCGCGCCCGTAGCGATCGTAGGTCGCCCGCCGCTCCGGATCGGAGAGCACCTCGTACGCCTCGGCCGCCTCCCGAAACCGATCCTCGGCATCGGGCGCCTCGGAGACGTCGGGATGAAGCTCGCGCGCGAGCTTGCGGAACGCGCGCTTGATATCCGCGTCGGGTGCACCCCGGTCCACACCGAGGATCTCGTAGTAGTCGCGCTCGGCCGTCGCCATCAGATATTCGAGGGTACCGGCACCGGCAGATCGCGCGATCTACTCGTCCTCGTAGACGTCCTCGACGAGGCGCGAGAGCTCGAAGGCGGCGGTGCGGACGGCGCGAATCGCCTTGTCGTAGTCCATCCTGAGCGGGCCGAGAAGTGCCACCGAGCCCAGAGAGCGGCTCGCGTTCCCGTAGGTCGCGCCGACGTACGAGACGTCGTGGAGCTGGCCGCCGTCGACCTCGGGGCCGACCCGGACGACGGTGCGGCGCGGGTCGAGCGCGTCCGAGAGGAGCTCGAGCACGGCCGCGCGGCGCTCGAGGACGTCGAGGAGGTGCTGGCAGGCCTCGAGCTCGGCTCCGCGGGCCTCTCCGAGCAGGCCGGCGGCACCACCGACGAAGAGCTGCGGCCCGTCATCCGCGACGGCGTCGACGAATGCCGTCCGCAGCCGGCCGAGAAACATCCGCTCACTCGCGGGCAGCAGCGGATCCTCGAGCCGGCGGCGCAAGGTGGCCGAGCCGAGGCGGAGCCCGACGACCTGCTCCTCGAGGTAGGTGCGGGCCCAGTCGACGAGCCCGGGATCGACGGGCTGCTCGAGCTCGAGCACCCGCTTCGTGACCCCTCCCGTCGAGGTGATCACTACCACGATCACGGCGCGCGGCTGGAGCTGCAGGACGTCGACGTGCCTCACCGAGGCGGCGCCGAGGGCCGGTGCCGAGACGAGAGCGAGCAGCCGGGTCGCCTGCGAGAGCGTCTCGGTCGTCGACCGCAGCGTCGCCTCGAGCTCGCTCCTGACGGTCGCGACGTCGAACGCGACAGGCTCCGGCCGGCCGTCGATCGCCTCGACGAGCTGCTCCGCGTAGACCCGGTAGCCCTGCTCGGTGGGGACGCGTCCCGCCGAGGTGTGAGGATGCATGAGCAGTCCAAGCGTCTCGAGCTCGGCCAGCTCGCTGCGCACCGTCGACGAGGAGACGTCCATCCCCGCTCGCTCGACGAGCGATTTCGATCCGACGGGCTGGCCGGTCGCGACGTGCTCTTCGACCACCCGCCGCAGGATCTCGCGCCTGCGGGAGGAGAGCTGTTCCATGACGCACCGATCGTACCGGGGCGGGACGCAGCCAGAGTCTCGCCCGGACGTGCGCCCGGCGGCTCGCCGGTCGAGGACATCGGAGTCGGTCTCCGGCACCTCAGCAGGGGCTTCGCCGCTCACACGAGGAGCTCGGCAGTGACCGCATCGCCGAGGAACCGCCCACGGGGCGTCAGGGTGAGGGTCTCCTCGCCCGCCACGCCCTGCGCGACGATCGCGAGCCCACCCACCGCCATCCGCGCGAGAGCGGCGCGGTCGATGACCTCCTCGAGCCCGGCGAGCGGCAACGGCTCGTCGAGGCGAAGGCCGAGCATGACGCGTTCCTGCGCCTTCGTGCCGGGGTCGAGCTGCTCGAGCTCTCGCGGCGGGTCGACGCCCTCGCCCAGGGCGGCCGCATACCGGCCGATCGAGGCGCCGTTGCGGCGACGCTCCGTGCCCAGGGTCGACACCGCCCCGATCCCGACGCCGAGATAGTCGCGCCCGTGCCAGGTGGCCAGGTTGTGGTGGGCGCGGAGGTCACGCCCGCCCGCTCGGTCGCCGACGAGACAGAAGTTCGCCGTCTCGTACCAGCGGTAGCCGGCCGGCGTCAGCGTCTCGACGACGCGCTCGAAGTACCCCTCCATTGCCTCCGACTGGCGCACGAGCTCGTCGCCCCAGGCGTGCGTGAACCGGGTCCCCGGCTTCGCCTCGAGCTCGTAGAGGGAGAGGTGCTCGGGCTCGAGTGCCAGAGCCTCCGCGAGGTCGCGATCGAGATCGGAGGGCTCCTGGCCCGGGATCCCATAGATGAGGTCGAGCGAGATGTTGTCGAAAGAGGCATCACGAAGAGTATGAACCGCGCGCCGGATGTCGTCTGCTTCGGCAACGCGCTCGAGCACCTCGAGCAGCCGCGGCGCGAACGTCTGCGCGCCGATCGAGATCCTGGTCACACCGCCTTCGCGCAGGGACGCGGCCAACTC
>Ga0302299_10001443_pt1 | contig 14267 bp, 15 predicted proteins | sample III_Fen_N3_4_FD_198795 | JGI IMG/M metagenome (GOLD analysis project Ga0302299, IMG submission 198795) | Peat permafrost microbial communities from Stordalen Mire near Abisko, Sweden - III_Fen_N3_4 | ecosystem: Environmental > Terrestrial > Soil > Wetlands > Permafrost | place: Sweden: Abisko... | reverse complement strand
CGTTGCGGACCGCGTCCTCGAGGCTGGTCGGGGATGTCCCGACGATCTCGGTGACTCGGTAGGTGCGGTTCGTCACAGGGTCCTCCTGACTCGGGGGAATCACTCGTCGGCAGCCCAGGACCGCCTCGCGCATCATGACAGTGCCCGCTGACCGGTCGTCGGGTGGCAGTTCCCCTGACGGCCGCTTACCGTGGTGCGCATGCGGATCGGACGGACGGCCAAGCCGCCGGTTCACCTGATCACCGGAGCCCCCAAGGGGATCACCGACGACCAGGCGTTCCGCGTACGTGGGTACGTGATCTCGATGAGCCTGCGGATCGTCTTCTTCGTGGCCGCCGTCCTGGCGCAGGGTTGGCTGCGCTGGGTGCTGGTCGCCGGTGCCGTGGTCGTCCCCTATTTCGCCGTCGTCTTCGCCAACGGGGGCCGGGAACCCACCACGGACGAGCCCGACCACCTGGTCGGTGACGTGAGTCGCCAGCTCCCCGCGGGACCGACGCCGAACGGTTGAGCGCAGCGGTTGAGGAGCCACCGAGGCGACGGGTTACCGTCGTGACCGTGTTCGCGGTGATGCGGCAACCTCGCTGGATCGGCTTGGCCCTGGTGGCCCTGCTGATCGCCTGCCTGTGCCTGCTCGCCGCTCGATGGCAATGGCACCGCCGGGCGTCGCGGCTGGCCCACAACGCTCTGGTCACCGCCCACCTGAACGCGGATCCGGTGGCACCCGATCGCGTGGTCCAACCCGGTCAGTCGCTGGCCCCCTCCGACGAGTACACGCTCGTCGGTGCGTCGGGAACCTGGGACCCGGCCCATCAGGTGCTGGCGCGCAACCACCTGGGCCGAGCCGGCTACGACGTGCTGACTCCCTTCGTCACCGCCTCCGGTTCGGCCCTGCTGGTGGACCGCGGCTGGATCCCGCTGTCCGAACAGGGTGCCGGTGCTGTGCCCGACGTCCCCCAACCGACCCGCGGAACCGTGACGGTGGTCGTGCGGATGCGCCAGAGCGAGAGCAGTTCGGGAACCGACTCGGCGCCGGCCGGCCAGGTGTACGCGATCGACGTTCCGTCGATCGCACAGACGCTGCCCTACCCCGTGTACGGCGGCTACGGCGAGCTGGTCAGCCAGAACCCGTCGCTGGGCGCCTCGCCGGAGATTCCGGACCCGCCCGACCTCGGAACCGGGCCCCACCTGATGTACGCCGTGCAGTGGACCTGCTTTGCGGTGATCGCCCTCGTCGGCTACGTGCTGCTGGTGCGCCGCGAGGTGACGGAGCGCCGCGGCGAGCTCAAGCCGAAGGAAGCAGCGGCGGCTGGCTGAACCGGAGCCGACCCCGACCGGGGTCCAGCTCGACCACCTGGCCCAGGGGAACGGTGAGCTGACGCACACCGTGACCGATCGGGAACCCGGCCACGAGCGGGACTCCCAACGGTTCGAGCCGGTCGGAGATCACGGCCCGGACGTCGCCGCACTCGTGAAAGCTCCCCAAGGCGATGCCCCGAACGCCGTCGAACCAGCCCGCGCGCAGCAGCTGGCTGAGCATCCGGTCGACCCGGTACGGCGCTTCGCCGACGTCCTCGAGCAGCGCGATCGAGTCGGCGGCAGCAACCGAGTCGGGTGTCCCCAAAGCGGTTGCCAGCAAGGTGAGCGTGCCGCCGACCAGCCGCCCCGAGACGAGGGACGCGGTCCCCGGCGTCGGGCGTTCACCGTCGCAGGCCACACCCTCGGTCACGGTCCGGGGGGCGAACAACACGTCGTGCAGGAACTGTCGCGACGGTCCGTCGGCGGCCGGGCCGGCGAAGAGCTCCGACGCCGGCATCGGACCGAACAACGTGACGAGTCCGAGTCGCTTGGCCCAGGCCTGGTGCAGTGCGGTCACGTCGCTGGCGCCGACGAGGAGCTTGGGCCCGGCCGCCGCCAGCGCCGACCAGTCCAGGAGGTCGAGCAGTCGGCCGGAGCCGTACCCCCCGCGGGCGCAGAACACCGCTCGGACGTCCGGATCGGTCCAGGCCGTGTGCAGGTCGTGAGCCCGGGCGGCGTCGGAGCCGGCCAGGATGTCGTCGTGGGCTCGCTCGTGGACGTGTTCACCGATGCGCACCCGGAGTCCCCAGTGCGTGAGCACGTCGACCCCCGAGGCCAGCAAGGCCCGCGGGACCGGCGAACTGGGCGCGACGACCGCGACGACGTCGCCCCGGTGCAGCTGCGGCGGGCGGGTCAGGGACTCGGGACTCACCGGGTCACATCGGAGGATCTTGCGCGGGCAAGACCCGGGCCGAACGGCACGCTTGCCTCCCTCGCCGATCCACTCGCTCCTCGTCGTGCCGAGGCTAACCCGCCACGACCGACGCGGCTGCGCAGCCCGGAGCCATTCCGGTGGCAGGCTGCGGGCATGGATCTCGGACTCGCTGATCGGGTGTTCGTCGTCACCGGCGCCAGCCGCGGACTCGGAAGAGCCACGGCCGACGTGCTGGTCGCCGAGGGAGCCAGGGTCGTGCTCGTGGCACGCGACCCGCAGCGGCTGGCCCGGGCCGCCGAGGCACTGGGCGCCGGCGACCAGGTGACCGCCCTGCCCACCGACCTCGCCGACCCGACCGCCGCGGAACGGATCGTGGCCACGGCCGTCGCCCGCTACGGACGGGTCGACGGTGCGCTCCTCAGCGTCGGTGGCCCGCCGGTGGGTACGTCACTGGGTACCTCGGACGACGACTGGCGGTCGGCGTTCGAAAGCGTCTTCCTCGGGCCGCTGCGGGTGGCCCGGGCCCTGGCGTCGACGTTCGCCGACGACGGCGGCTCGCTGTTGTTCGTGCTGTCCTCGTCCGTGCGGGCCCCGGTGTCGGACCTCGCGACCTCGAACGGCCTTCGTCCGGGGCTGGCCATGGTCGCCAAGCAGATGGCCGACGAGCTCGGTCCGCGTGGCGTACGCGTCAACGGCATCCTTCCGGGCCGGATCGACACCGACCGGGTCCGTGAGCTCGACGCGCAGCGCGGCCGTCCGGAGACAGTTCGGCGACGGCACTCCGAGTCGATCCCGCTGCGCCGTTACGGCGACCCGATCGAGTTCGCCAGCGTGGCCGCCTTCCTGCTGTCGCCGGCTGCTTCCTACGTCACCGGCGCCATGGTTGCCGTAGACGGGGGGCTGACCCGCGGCTTGTGAGGGCGCGGGCGCCGCTCATCATGCGGTCGCGGGCGCGCTCGGCGTCTGCGGGGCGAACTGCGTGCGGTAGAGGTCGGCGTAGACGCCGCCGGACGCCAGCAGCGCGTCGTGGGTACCGCGCTGCACGATCCGGCCGTCGACGACCACCAAGATCTGGTCGGCGTGCCGGACGGTGGACAAGCGGTGGGCGATGACCAGTGAGGTTCGCCCCTGCAGCGCGGTCTCCAGGGCCTGCTGCACGGCCCGCTCCGACTCCGAGTCCAGGTGGGCCGTGGCCTCGTCGAGCACGACCACGTCCGGCGACTTGAGCAGCAGCCGGGCGATCGCCAGCCGTTGCTTCTCCCCCCCGGACAGCCGGTATCCCCGGTCGCCGACGACCGTGTCCAGGCCGTCGGGCAGCTGCTCGACGAGGTCGCCGATCCGCGCTGCCTCCAGCACGGTCCGCAGCTCGTCGTCGGTGGCGTCCGGCCGGGCGTAGACCAGGTTGGCTCGGATGGTGTCGTGGAACATGTGCGCGTCCTGGGTGACCACTCCCACGCTGTCGTGCAGGGACTGCTGGGTGACGTCGCGGACGTCGACGCCGCCCACGCGAACCGCCCCGGACTTCACGTCGTACAGGCGCGACACCAGACCCGTGATCGTGGTCTTGCCCGCGCCCGACGGGCCGACCAGCGCCACCAGGTCTCCCGGACTCGCCACGAACGACACGTCGTGGAGGACCTGCCCGCTCGGCACCGAGTCGAGGACCGCCACCGACTCCAGCGACGCCAAGGAGACCTCGTCGGCCGTGGGGTAGGTGAAGTCCACGTGGTCGAACTCGACGGCCTTGGGACCTCGCTCCAGGCGGCGCGCGTCGGGGCGGTCGGCGACCATCGGGGGCAGGTCGAGCACCTCGAAGACCCGCTCGAAGCTGACCAGCGAGGTCATGACGTCGACCCGGACGTTGGACAGCGCCGTCAACGGGCCGTAGAGCCGACCGAGAAGGGCCGTGAGGGCCACCAGGGTTCCGATCGTCAGCACGTTCTCGATGGCGAGGACTCCACCGATCCCGTACACCAGGGCGGTGGCCAGCGAGGCGACCAGGGTGAGGGCCGTGAAGAACACGCGGTTGGCCATGGCGATCTGGATCCCGATGTCCGCCACGCGACGCGCCTTGCTCGCGAAGGCCTTCGCCTCGTCGTCGGGCCGGCCGAACAGCTTGACGAGCAGCGCACCCGCCACGTTGAACCGCTCCGTCATGGTGGAGCTCATCTGCGCGTTCAGGTTCATGGACTCGCGGGTCATGGAGGCGATCCTGCGACCGAAGTGCCGCGCCGGGATCAAGAATACCGGGAGCAGGATCAGGCAGGCCATGGTGATCTGCCACGACAACGCCATCATCGCGATCACGACGACGACCAGACTGATCAGGTTCGACACGACCCCCGACATCGTGGTCGTGAAAGCCTGTTGAGCCCCCATGACGTCGCTGTTCAGTCGCGAGATCAGCGCCCCGGTCTGGGTGCGGGTGAAGAAGGCCACCGGCATCCGCTGCACGTGGTCGTACACCTGGGTCCGCATGTCGTAGATCAAGCCCTCGCCGATCCGCGCGGAGTACCACCGCAGCCCGAGTCCCAGCACTGCGTCGACCACGGCGATGACGGCCACGAGCAGCGCCAGCTCGACGACGAGCGTCTTGTTCGACTCCCCCACACCCTTGTCGATGAGCTGCTGGAGGATCAACGGAACGGTCACCACGAGCAATGCGTCGACGACGGTGAAGACCAGGAAGAAGGTGATCGCGGCGCGGTAGGGCCGGGCGTAGTCGAAGATCCGTCGGACGGTCCCCTCGGCGAGCTTGTGCTCCTTGACCGAACCGTCACGGGTGAACGACCGCAAGGTCATCCAGTTGCCCTGCATCGACATGGGGTGGCGGTACTCCTCGGTGGACGGCGACGGTGGCTACATCGGTGGCTGGATCGGTGGCTGGATCGGTGTCTGGGTGACGCAGCCAGTCACCACGACGCGACACCCGTCAGCACCCTGAACACCCGGGCGGTGCTGCACCTTCCCGATGACCCCCTGCGTTCCCCCGCAGCGAACACGGACCGCTCAGGCCGAACCGGCGACGAGGGCCCGCAGCCGCCCGGCCTGTGCCTGGCGCTCCCGCCGGCGCTGCTCGTGCGGGTCGGTCCAGGGCGCCGACACCAGGAGCTGCTTGACCGCCCGCACGGCACCGTCGGGCGCGGCCAGCAGGGCGGCGACGAGGTCGTCAGTCGCCGCAGCGAGCTCGGGCAGCGGCGCCACGGTCTGGGCCAAGCCGATAGCCACGGCTTCGGCGGCGTGCACCCACCGACCCGTGGCGCAGATCTCCAGCGCTCGTGGGTACCCCACCGCCGCCACCAGAGGGCTCGTGCCGCCCAGGTCGGGCACCAGACCCAGCGAGGTCTCGCGCATCGCGAACGCGACGTCCTCGGCGACGATCCGCAGGTCGCAGGCCAGCGCCAGCTGGAACCCGGCACCGACCGCATGGCCCTGAACGGCCGCAATCGTCACGGCCGTCGACTCACGCCACCACGTGAAGGCGGACTGGTACGCCGCCACGGTGGCGTCGAACTCGTCGTCGGGCGCCGCAGCGAGGTCGGTCAGGCTCGGCTCCCCGACCAGTCCCCCGGCGAACATCGCGCGGTCCAGCCCGGCCGAGAACGACGGTCCGTCGGCGGCGAGGACGACCACCCGGGTCGACGCGGGCAGAGCGCGGCCGATGTCGGCGAGGGCTCGCCACATGCTCGGCGTCTGGGCGTTGCGCACGTCCGGCCGCGACAACGTGATCCGCACGACCTCGCGCGCAGGGCCGACGCGCACACCGACCTCGGCCCACGCAGGTTGCGGCCACGCCTGCGCCGGGGCGTCGGTTGCAGTCAGCGCGATGCCTTGCGCCGAGTGGCGCCGCCTCGGCCGCGCAGCTTGACTCCCGACTCGGACAGCACGCGGTGCACGAACCCGTAGGAACGGCCCGTGGAATCGGCCAGCGAACGGATGCTGGCACCTCCTTCGTACTTCTTCTTCAGATCGGCGGCGAGCTTGTCTCGCTCACCACCGGTGATACGCCGTCCCTTGGGAAGTGCGGCCACGGTGTCCTCCCTGTCCGACTCAGATCGCCGTCGGTCCCCGTCGTCCTGATCATGGTCTACCGCAGCGAAATCGGCTACCCACGGGTCGTGCCGTCCGTCACGCCAACGCCACGAGGTCGACGTAGTCGTCGGACCACAGATCCTCCACACCGTCAGGCAGCAGGATCAGCCGCTCGGGCGTCAACGCCGTCACGGCGCCTTCGTCGTGGGTCACCAGGACGACCGCCCCGGCGTAGGAGCGCAGTGCCGACAAGATCTCGGCCCGGCTGGCCGGATCGAGGTTGTTGGTCGGTTCGTCGAGCAGCAGCACGTTGGCGCTGGACGACACGAGCGTGGCCAGGGCCAGTCGGGTCTTCTCGCCGCCGGACAGAGTCCCGGCGGGCTGCTCAACCGTTTCGGCCCCGAAGAGGAATGAGCCGAGCACGCTGCGCGCCTGGGTGTCGGTGAGGTCGGGCGCGGCGGATCGCAGGTTCTGGAGCACGGTGCGGTCCGGGTCGAGCGTCTCGTGCTCCTGGGCGTAGTAGCCCAGTCGCAGCCCGTGACCGGCTTCGACGACACCGGTGTCGGGCGGGTCCTGTCCGGCCAGGATGCGCAGCAAGGTGGTCTTGCCCGCGCCATTGAGACCGAGGATGACCACGCGCGATCCGCGGTCGACCGCCAGGTCCACGTCGGTGAAGACCTCCAACGAGCCGTACGACTTCGACAGGCCGGTCGCGGTCAACGGGGTCTTGCCGCAGGGCGCGGGCGCCGGGAAGCGGAGCTTGGCGACCTTGTCGGCCTGCCGCTGCTCGGCCAGCCCCGTGCGCAGGCGTTCGGCGCGCTTGAACATCGACTGGGCCGCCTTGGCCTTGGTGGCCTTCGACCTCATCCGCTCCGCCTGCGACTGGAGGGCCGAGGCCTGGCGTTCGGCATTGGCGCGCTGGCGCTTGCGGCGACGCTCGTCGGTCTCGCGTTGCTGCAGGTACGCCGTCCAGCCGATGTTGTAGAGGTCCAGCTCGGCGCGGTTGGCGTCGAGGTGGAACACCCGGTTGACCGTGGCGTCCAGCAGGGCAACGTCGTGGCTGATCACCACCAACCCGCCGCGGTGCGACTTCAGGAACTCCCGCAGCCACGTGATCGAGTCGGCGTCGAGGTGGTTGGTGGGTTCATCCAGCAGCAGGGTCTGCGCCGCACTGAACAGGATCCGAGCCAGCTCGACCCGGCGACGTTGACCACCGGACAGCGTCCGCAACGGTTGGCCGAGCACCCGCTCGGGCAGACCGAGGCTGGCCGAGATCGCGGCGGCCTCGCTCTCGGCGGCGTAACCCCCGGCGGCCACGAACTCCGCCTCGGCCCGGCTGTAGCGGCCCATGGCCTTGTCCCGCGTGACGTCGTCGGCGCTGGCCATGGCCGACTCGGCGGACCGCATCCGGGCCACGGCATCGCCGAGCCCCCGCGCGGCGAGGATCCGGTCGCGGGCCAGCTGATCGAGGTCACCGGTGCGGGGGTCCTGCGGCAGGTAGCCGATCGTGCCGCCGCGCGACACCGAGCCCGAAGCCGGCTGCACCTCACCGGCGAGCACCCTGGTCAGCGTCGTCTTCCCGGCACCGTTGCGCCCGACCAGGCCGACGCGGTCGCCAGGAGCCACGCGAAACGTCGCGTGCTCGAGAAGGAGCCGGGACCCCGCACGGAGCTCGACGTCGTGTGCGGTGATCACCGGTGGCAGTCTAACGGCGACCGGATCACGCAGGGAGTGAGCACCTGCGCTTCGACGTCCAGGACGTCGAGGGGCCGATCGTCAGACGTTGAAACCGAGCGCGCGCAGCTGCTCGCGTCCGTCGTCGGTGATCTTGTCCGGTCCCCACGGTGGCATCCACACCCAGTTGATCCGGACGTCGTCGACCAGGGACGAGAGCGCGATCCGAGTCTGGTCCTCGATCACGTCGGTCAGTGGGCAGGCCGCGGACGTCAGCGTCATGTCGATGATGGCGACGTTGCCGTCCTCGACCGAGACGCCGTACACCAGACCCAGGTCCACGACGTTGATCCCCAGCTCGGGGTCGACCACGTCGCGCATCGCCTCGGTCACGTCATCCAATGCGGCCAGCGCAGTGCTCTCACTCATCGGTCTGTCTCCTCCGCCTGCATTGCGGCGTCCTTGAAGGCCATCCATCCCAGCAACGCGCACTTCACCCGTGCCGGGTACTTCGCCACTCCACTGAATGCGATGGCATCGCCGAGAGCTTCCTCGTCGGGCTCCACCGCCCCCCGGCCCTGCATCAGCTGCAGGAACGCATCGCCGGTGACGAACGCGTCGCGCACCGTGTGTCCGATCACCAGCTCGGTCATCATCGAGGCCGAGGCCTGACTGATCGAGCAACCCACGGCCTCGTAGGAGACGTCGGCGACGACCACATCCGGACCGTGGCCGGACAGGTGGACCCGCAGTGTGCACTCGTCACCACACGTCGGGTTGACGTGATGGACCTGGGCCTCGTACGGCTCGCGCAGGCCCTCGTTCACCGGCTTGCGGTAGTGATCCAGGATGATCTCCTGGTACATCTGTTGCAGCTCCATCAGACGACCCCGAAGAACTTCTGCGCCGCGCGCACGCCTTCGACCATGGCATCGACGTCTTCGGAGTCGTTGTAGACGTGGAACGACGCCCGCGTGGTGGCCGACACGCCGTACCTGCGGACGATCGGCCAGGCACAGTGGTGACCCACTCGCACGGCCACTCCACGGTCGTCGAGCACCTGTCCCACGTCGTGCGGATGGATGCCGTCGACGACGAAGGAGACGGCACCGCCCCGGTCGACCGCCTCGGTGGGACCGACGATCCGAACGCCGTCGATCTGCTGAAGCTGCGCCAGCGCGTATGCCGTCAGGGTGTGTTCGTGCGCCGCGACGTTGGCCATGCCGATGGTCTCGAGGTAGTCGACGGCGGCGTGCAGCCCGACCGCCTCGGCCACCGGCGGTGTGCCGGCCTCGAACCGCTGCGGCGGTGCGGCGAACGTGGTGTGCTCCATGGTCACGGTCTCGATCATCGAGCCACCGGTGATGAACGGCGGCAGGGTCGCCAGCAGGTCGCTGCGGCCCCACAGGCAGCCGATGCCGGTCGGGCCGAGCATCTTGTGGCCAGAGAATGCGGCGAAGTCCACCCCCAGCGCCGGGAAGTCCACGGGGGCGTGCGGCACGGACTGACACGCGTCGAGCACCGTCAAGGCACCCACCTGTCGGGCCCGTTCGACGAGGAGACCGACCGGGTTCACCGTGCCGAGGACGTTGGACTGGTGGGTGAACGCCAGCACCCGGGTCTGCTCGTTCACGATGGCGTCGAGCCGGCTCAGGTCGAGACGACCCTCGTCGGTCAGCCCGAGCCACCGCAGCTGGGCCCCCGTGCGCTTGGCTAGCTCCTGCCACGGCACCAGGTTGGCGTGGTGCTCCATCTCGGTGACGACGATCCGGTCGCCCGGCCCGAGGCGGAAGCGGGCGGACTCGGCGCCCGCCGTGGTGGCGTTGCTCATGGCGTAGGCGACCAGGTTCAGTGCCTCGGTCGCGTTCTTGGTGAACACGATCTCGGCGAAGGCCGCACCCACGAACTTCGCGACCGCCTCGCGGGCTCCTTCGTAGGCGTCGGTGGCCTCCTCGGCCAGCTGGTGGGCTCCCCGGTGGACGGCGGCGTTGCTGCGCTCGTAGTAGGCACGTTCCGCGTCGAGCACCGACCGCGGCTTCTGCGACGTGGCCCCGCTGTCCAGGTACACCAACGGCTTGCCGCCGCGCACCGTGCGCGACAGCAGCGGGAAGTCGCCGCGGATCGCGGCAACGTCGAGCCGGTCAGCCGTGGGCACGGTCATCAGGCACCGGCGCCCTCGAGCTGCCCTGCGGTCGGCAGGTAGCGCTCGTACCCGTGCGCCTCGAGCTGGTCGGCCAGCTCCGGGCCGCCTTCCTCGACGATCCGGCCGTCGATGAACACGTGGACGTGCTGCGGCTGAACGTAGCGCAGGACCCGGGTGTAGTGGGTGATCAGCATCACGCCGGTCTGTCCGGCCGCGGCCACCGCGTTGATTCCGTCGGAGACCACCTTCAGGGCGTCCACGTCGAGCCCGGAGTCGATCTCGTCGAGAACTGCGATCTTCGGGTCCAACAACGCCATCTGCAGGATCTCCGAGCGCTTCTTCTCGCCCCCGGAGAACCCCTCGTTGAGATTGCGCTCCGCGAACGACGGGTCCATGGCCAACGACGCCATGGCCTCCTTGACCTCCTTGACCCAGGTGCGCAGCTTGGGCGCCTCTCCCCGGGTGGCCGTGGCGGCGGTGCGCAGGAAGTTCGACACCGACACGCCTGCCACCTCGACGGGGTACTGCATGGCGAGGAACAGCCCGGCGCGGGCGCGTTCGTCGACGCTCATGGCCAGCACGTCGGCGCCGTCCAAGGTGACCGATCCTGCGGTCACGAGATACCGCGGGTGTCCGGCGATCGCGTAGGCGAGCGTCGATTTCCCCGAGCCGTTGGGGCCCATGAGGGCATGGATCTCGCCGCTGCGGATGGTCAGGTCGACACCACGCAGGATGGGTCGCGCGCCACCTTCGGCGTCGACGCTGACGTGGAGGTCGTGCACTTGGAGTACGGACATGGTCAGGCCTCCGGCATCTCGACGAGGATCTTGCCGTCCTCGATCTTCACGGGGTACACCGGAATCGGATCGACGGCCGGCAGGGACAAGGGGGCGCCGGTGCGGAGGTCGAACCGCGATCCGTGCAGCCAGCATTCGATCGTGCAGCCGTCGACCTCGCCCTCGGTCAACGACACCTGGCCGTGGGAACAGACGTCGTTGATCGCGAAGACCTCGTCCTTGGTGCGGACGAGACAGACCGGCACTCCGTCGACGTCCACGAGCCGTGGGCTGTCTTCGGTGACCTCGTCGGCCGACGCGACAGGGCGGAAGGTCATGCGAGCGTCCTTTCGAGTTCGGTCTCCAGGGCCTCCTGAACCCGCGCCTCGACCTCCGGCACGCCGATGCGGGAGGAGAGGTCGGCGAAGAAGCCACGGACCACGAGACGACGGGCCTCGATCTCGGGGATTCCGCGCGCCATCAGGTAGAACAACTGGTCGGCGTCGAAGCGGCCGGTCGCGCTCGCATGGCCGGCACTGACCACGTCACCGGTCTCGATCTCCAGGTTCGGCACCGAATCGGCGCGCGGTCCGTCGGTGAGCAGCAGGTTCCGGTTGATCTCGTAGGTCTGCGTCCCGATCGCGGCGGCGCGGATGAGCACGTCGCCGATCCACACCGAGTGGGCTCCCTCGCCCTGCAGCGCGCCCTTGTAGTTCACGTCGCTGGTGCAGTGTGGCTGCGCATGGTCGACGAACAGCCGGTGCTCGTGGTGCTGGCCGGGGTCGGTGAAGAACAGCCCGTACAGGGCGACCGAGCCGCCCGGCCCGACAAACGTGGCGGTCGGAGCGATCCGCACGAGGTCGCCCCCCAGCGTCACCACGACCTCGGTCAGCCGCGCGTCGCGACCGACCTGCAGATGGTGTCCGGACGCGTGGACGGCGTCGTCGTCCCACGCCTGCAGACTGACCAGCGTCAGCTGCGCCCCCTCGCCGACGCGGACCTCGAGGTTGTCGGCGTGGACCCCGGTGCCCACGTGGTCGAGGACGACGGTGGCCGACGCGAACCGACCGACGTCGACCACGACGTGTGCGAACGAGGTGTCCGTGGCCGTGGTCCCACGGACCAGAACGAAGGTCGGCTCCTCGATCTGCGACCGCGACGGGACCTCGATCACGGTGGCGCGCGAGAATCCCGCCCAGGCCCGGGCCGCGACGATGTCGGCCGGCGCGACGGCGATGCCGACCCGAGGGTCGTCGCGGTCGACGGTGCTGACCACGACGCCGGACGGGGCGGTCACGGTCACCGTGGCCCGGTTCGTGGCGACGGCGGTGCCGTCGTGCAGGCCGCGAAGACGGCGCAGCGGTGTGAACCGCCAGTCCTCCTCGCGGCCGAGCGGTGTGCCGAACGCCTCCGGGTCGAGCGAGGTGAACCGTTCACCACGGTCGGCCACGGGGACGCCGTGAGTGTGCGCCGAGGGCGCGGTCAGCGTGGACGTCACGTCAGCCCACGGCTCCTTCCATCTGCAGCTCGATCAGGCGGTTCAGCTCCAGGGCGTACTCCATGGGCAGCTCGCGGGCGATCGGCTCCACGAAGCCGCGCACGATCATGGCCATGGCCTCGTCCTCGGTCATGCCCCGGCTCATCAGGTAGAAGAGCTGGTCGGCCGACAGCTTGCTGACGGTGGCCTCGTGACCCATGGACACGTCGTCCTCGCGGACGTCGACGTAGGGGTAAGTGTCCGACCGGCTGACGTCGTCCACCAGCAGCGCGTCGCACTTCACGGTAGACCGTGAGCCGTGCGCGCCCTCGTTGATCTGGACGAGTCCCCGGTAGGAGGTGCGGCCACCGCCGCGGGCCACCGACTTCGAGACGATCGACGACGAGGTGTTGGGAGCGGCGTGCACCATCTTCGAACCGGCGTCCTGGTGCTGACCCGCGCCGGCGAACGCGATCGACAACGTCTCGCCCTTGGCGCCCTCGCCGACCAGCCACACGCCCGGGTACTTCATGGTCACCTTGGAGCCGATGTTGCCGTCGACCCACTCCATCGTGGCGCCGGACTCGGCGACCGCCCGCTTGGTCACCAGGTTGTACACGTTGTTCGACCAGTTCTGGATCGTCGTGTAGCGGCAGCGGGCGCCCTTCTTGACGATGATCTCGACCACGGCGGAGTGCAGCGAGTCGGACGAGTAGATCGGTGCGGTGCACCCCTCCACGTAGTGAACGTAGGCGCCCTCGTCGACGATGATGAGCGTGCGCTCGAACTGGCCCATGTTCTCGGTGTTGATCCGGAAGTACGCCTGCAGCGGGATCTCGACGTTCACACCCGGTGGGACGTAGATGAACGACCCGCCCGACCACACCGCGGTGTTGAGCGAAGCGAACTTGTTGTCGCCCACCGGGATGACGGTGCCGAAGTACTTCTCGAACAGCTCCGGGTGCGCACGTAGTCCCGTGTCGGTGTCCAGGAAGATGACGCCCTGCTCCTCGAGGTCCTCACGGATCTTGTGGTAGACGACCTCGCTCTCGTACTGCGCGGCGACACCGGCGACCAGCCGCTGCTTCTCGGCCTCGGGGATGCCGAGTCGGTCGTACGTGTTCTTGATGTCCTCGGGAAGGTCTTCCCAGGACTGCGCCTGCTTCTCGGTGGAGCGCACGAAGTACTTGATCGTGTCGAAGTGGATTCCCGACAGGTCGGCGCCCCACGTGGGCATGGGCTTCTTCTCGAACAGCGACAAACCCTTCAACCGGTTCTTCAACATCCAAGCGGGCTCGTTCTTGCGGGCCGAGATGTCGCGCACGACCTCTTCGGACAGGCCGCGGCGAGCCGTCTCGCCGGCTGTGTCGGCGTCGTGCCAGCCGAACTCGTAGGTGCCGATCCCGTCGAGCTCTGGGCGTTCGGTCGTGGTCATGCCGAGGTCCTCTCGTGCGGCCGGTCAGGGGCCGCGGCGGCAGTCGCGGTCGTGGGTTCGGGGTGCCCGGTGAGCTCCGGGAGGTAGGTGGTGCAGATGCCGTCACCGTGCGCGATGGTGGCGAGCCGCTGGACGTGGGTGCCCAGCACGCGGGCGAACGCCTCGGTCTCCGCCTCGCACAGCTGCGGGAACTGTTCGGCCACGTGCGCGACCGGGCAGTGGTGCTGACAGACCTGCGCCCCGCCGGGTGCCGGTTCGGCCGACGCCACGTATCCCTCGTCGGTCAGCAGCCGGGCCAAGACGTTGGCCCGCTCGACCGCGGTGGTGGACGCGAGGTCGCGGGGGTACCGCGCCACGAGGTCGGCCACCCGCGCCCGGGCGAACGCGGCAACGGCCTCGTCGCCGGCGGAGTCGGCCAGGAACCGCAGGGCACTCACCGCAAGCGCGTCGTAGGCGGCCGGCAGCTCGGCCCGTCCGGACTCGGTCAGCTGGAAGGACCT
>Ga0302299_10001440_pt1 | contig 14278 bp, 10 predicted proteins | sample III_Fen_N3_4_FD_198795 | JGI IMG/M metagenome (GOLD analysis project Ga0302299, IMG submission 198795) | Peat permafrost microbial communities from Stordalen Mire near Abisko, Sweden - III_Fen_N3_4 | ecosystem: Environmental > Terrestrial > Soil > Wetlands > Permafrost | place: Sweden: Abisko... | reverse complement strand
CTGCGTGATGAGGGCGCCTACGTGGTGGACCTCAAGACGGGACGTGCGGTGCCGAGCGCTGCGGAGGCTGCCGAGAACGGGCAGCTCGCGATGTACCAGCTCGCAATCGCCGAGGGGGCGGTGCCGGGGGTGGGCGTCGCGGCGGGCGCCGAGCTCGCATACCTGTCGACGGGAAAGGCGGGAGCGATTCGCTCTCAAGAGAGCGTCGATCCCTCCGTCGCGAGGGCGAGGCTCGACGCGGTGGTCGAGACCATGACGAACGTTCGGTTTCCCGCGCTCGTCAACGACGCTTGCGGTTCATGTGCCTTGCGCCGCTCGTGCCCAGCGCACGCAGAGGGGGCGCAGGTGACTGACTCATGACCGCGGCTCAAGATACTCATGAGGGCCTCGTGAGCGGCAAGGGGCGCAGCCCCGAACAGCTTGCCGCCATCGTCGACCCCGACAAGAAGTTGACCGCCGAACAGTCGGCCATCGTGGGCGCCGGCCTCGGTCCCGCCCTCGTCGTCGCAGGCGCGGGTTCGGGCAAGACGGAGACGCTGTCGCTCAGGATTCTGTACCTGCTCGACAACGCCAGGTCGCTGTTCGGCCGCGACCTGTCGCCCGACGAGATCCTGTGCCTCACCTTCACGCGCAAGGCCGCGGCCGAGATCGCGGAACGCGCATCGGCGCGCATCGTCTCCGTCTTCGGGCAGGACCCGAACCGGCCGGCCGTCACGGTAGCGACCTACAACGGCTACGCGGCCGAACTCGCCGCCGAGCACGGGCTCAGGGTCGCCGTCGATCCGGGCGCGACCATCCTCACGAACGCCTCCCTGTGGCAGCTCGCCGACTCGGTGGTGCAGTCATGGGATCGCGCGGTGGATACCGACGCCGCGGTCAGCACCGTGACGGTTGCCCTCGCCCGCCTGGCCGCCCAGGCGAGAGACCACAGGGTGACCCCAGCGGACCTGAGGGAATGGGCGACCGAGGCACTCGACTTCGTCGCGGGCCTTCCCAAGAAGGAAGGTGACGGCGCGCCGGGGGCCTTCACGCAGGATCTCGCACGCTATGTGGGCAAGCTCCGCACGCTCGTGTCGATGGCCGACCTCGTCGAGGAGTTCGATGCGCGCAAGAGGGCGGGCTCGTTCCTCGACTTCTCCGACCAGGTCGATGTCGCCGTGCGCCTCTCGCGCATCGGGTACGTCCAACAAAGCGAGAGGGCTCGCTTCGCCGCCGTGCTGCTCGACGAGTTCCAGGACACCTCACCCCCGCAGCTCGACCTCTTCGCCCAGATGTTTGGGGCGTCGCACCCCGTCATGGCCGTCGGCGACCCCAACCAGGCGATCTACGGCTTCCGCGGAGCCTCGGCCGATGCACTGAGGCAGTTCGTCTTCCGTTTTGGTGGGGATGAGGTCGCGAGGCACACGTTGTCGGTGAGCTGGCGCAACGAGGCGGCGGTGCTTTCCGCCGCGAACGCCGCCGTCGCCACGCTCGCGGTGGGATCGATCGTCGGCGTCCCTCTGCGGTCCCGCGGCGAGGAGCTGGGCGTGCCAGAGCCTTCGCGGGCGGCCCCCGGAGTCGTCGCATCACGGCACGTGACCCTCGAGGACGAGGCGCTCGCCGTCGTCGACTTCATCAAGGCGAGGCGGCGTGAACTGGGGCACAGGCCATCCGCGCCGGTGACGGCCGCCATCTTGTGCCGCAGGCGGGCGCAATACGGCGCGCTCGTCGACGCACTCGCGGCCGCCGGCGTCGACTACGAGGTGGTTGGCCTCGGCGGCCTGCTCGACATTCCGGAGGTGGCAGACCTGCTGGCTCTGCTCCACGTGGCCCACGACCCGTCGCGCGGCGACGCGGCCATGCGGCTCCTCACCGGCGAGAGGGTATGCCTTGGCCCTCGTGACCTCGCGGCGCTCTACGACCGTGCGGTGCAGCTCGCGGGCTCCAGGGAGCAGCGAGAGGGAAGCCCGAGCATCGTCGATGCGCTCGCGTCCTTGCCAGGCCCCGGCTGGGTGTCTCCCGCGGGGCGATCCCTGAGCCAGACGGCAAGTCGGAGGCTCGCGACACTCGCGGCTGTCGTCGACAACGTGAGGCGTCACACCTATCTCGCGCTTCCCGAACTCGTGATGTTCGCCGAACGTGCCTGGGGGCTAGACATCGAGGCGGCCGCGGCCAGGCCCGATGGCAGGGCCCGCAGGGCGGTCGATGCCTTTGCCGACGCGACGCGATCCTTCGCGGCAGGAGCCAGGCATGCAACCCTTGGGGCGTTCTTGGCGTGGCTCGACGCCGCACGCGAAGAGGAAAATGGTCTGGACGCTCCCGTCCGCGAGCCCGATCCCGCGGCGGTGCAACTGCTGACCGTGCACGGCGCGAAGGGTCTCGAGTGGGACGTCGTCGCCGTTCCAGGGCTCAACGACGGGCAGTTCCCCAAGGTGGGGGTGCCCTCGGCGAGCACTCCGCACTACACCGATGCGGGGTGGCTCGACGGCGTCGGCGCCGTGCCCTTCGAGCTCCGCCTCGACAGGGATCAGTTGCCGCACTGGGCGTTCAGGGATGCGCGCGACCACAAGGAGTTCGCGGCGAGCATCGGCGAGTTCCGTGAGGCCTCCGGAATGTATCGGCTCGACGAGGAGCGCAGGCTGTTCTATGTGGCGATCACGAGGGCGCGCAGCCACGTGCTGCTCAGCGGATCGTGGTTCGGCGCCGGGGTCAAGGCGCTAGCGGCGTCGCCGTACGTCATCGACCTTGTCGACTCCGGGGATGTGGCGATAGGCGTGTGGGAGGACTGCCCCGAAGACGGCGCCCCCATCGTGGCGGCCGTGGAACCGCGCCCGTGGCCGCGTCCGGTGACCGAGGCGCAGGAGTCGAGGCGGGCATTCGCTGAACTCGTGCGCGCGGCGCGCGCGACGCTCGGCGCAGATGGTTGGGACGAGAGCCTGCCCTTGGCGCGTGAGGTCTCCGTGATGCTCGCCGAAAGGGCCGCGCGCTCCCAGAATTCGGGAGAGGTCAGCCTGCCTGCGCACCTGTCGACCTCGGCCCTCGTGGCAATCAGGCGTGATCGCGAAGAGTTTGCGCGCCAGCTGCGCAGGCCGGTCCCCGTCGAACCGACGGCCGCCGCTCACACGGGCTCGGCGCTCCATGCGTGGATCGAGGCCCGCTTTGGCCATGTCCCCTTGTGGGAGGACGAGGACGGCGCTGACGACGAGGCGACCGGCCTCGATGCGCTCAAGGTGACGTTCCTCGCCTCGGAGTGGGCGTCCCGCACGCCGACCCACGTCGAGGCCGACGTCGAGCTTCCGGTGGGAGGGGTGACGGTCAGGTCGCGCATCGACGCCGTCTTCGCGCCGGGAGCGGGCCTTGACCGCGTGACCGTCGTCGACTGGAAGTCAGGCAGGCCACCGCGTGATCCAGAGGAGCGCCAGGCGCGTGAGGTTCAGCTCGCGATGTACCGACTGGCGTGGGCCGCGCGCGAGGGGCTGGATGTCGACGAGGTCGATGCCGCGTTCTACTACGTGGGGGCCGACGCCACCGTGCGCCCGGAGCGGCTGCTGCGCCGTGACGAGATAGAGGCGCTCATCTCGGGCTAGGCGGCCTCCAGGGCGGTGGCGTGAGCGTGCGCTTTCTCACATTGCCGCCCCTTGAATGGGGGGCGGGGAGGACGATGGGTGTCATGAGTCCCGGAGAAGGGGTGATTCGTCGTGTCTGAGCCCGTATTGCTTTGGGTCTACGGCTCGTCGGTCCTGATCTCCTTCGTGGTGATCTTCGCGACGGTTCGCGCACCAGGCCTGTCTTCTCTTCGCGTCGGGCTGCTCACCTACCTCGTGGGCACGGCGTGGTGGGCGATGGCCGACCTCATGCGCGTGATCCTCGGGGACTCGTCGGTCCAGGCAATCGAGGCGTGGACCATGCCCGCACTCGCCTTGGTCGTCGCGGGCGTCCGCGTGGGTGTTCACGGAGCGACTCATCCGGGAACGAAAATCTCCGTCCCCGATGCCGTGGGGTACGCCGCGCACCCGGCGCTCACCGTCATCGCCGCCTCGCTGCCGATGCTGTGGGGCCTCGTCGCCGTCAAGGGCGCGGACGGTTCGGTCGCATACGGACCGCTCTTCTGGGCCAACACCGCGATCACCTATTCGCTCTTTATGGTCGCCACGTTCGAAATGTTTAGGGGCCGTCACTCTTCCCCGGTCTTCACGGGCAGGACGGCTCCGTTGATCGCATCGATCTGGTCGATTCCGATCGTCGCGAGCATCGTGACGGTGGTGATCTCGAACCCCGCTGGCATCGACCTGACGGTGCCCTCATTCACGCTCACGTCGCTCTTGATTTGGCGCCTCGTCGTGCCAGTGGAGATGCGCCAGGCGGTGCGGATCGCGCGTTCCCAAGTGCTCGAGGAACTTGCGGACGCCGTCATAGTCCTCGGCATTCAGGGTCATATCCTCGACGCCAACGCGGCCGCGCTGAGATTGGTTGGCGAGAAAGGCGCCGCATCCGCCTACGTCGACAAGCCCCTGAGGCAGGCCTGGCCGGAGATCGCCGACGCGGCGGCCCACACGGGCGAACACGACCTGAAGGTTGGCGACAGGGAGGTCGTGCTCGACGTCACGATCTCCGAGCTCGCGGCGCCAAATGGGGCGCCGAGTGGTCGCGCGGTGGTGTTGCGAGACGTGACCGAAGCGGTGTTGCAACGCCGCGAGCTCGCGCACCTTCGCACCGAGTTGGCCGACCTCGTCGTGCGGGACGCCGTCACCGGACTTCACAACCGCCGCTACGCGGAACAGACCCTCCCGCTGTCTTTGGCAAGGTGTGTTGCCAAGCGCGTGCCGATGAGCATCGCCGTCATCGATGTGGATCACTTCAAGGCGGTGAACGACACCCATGGCCACCCCGTGGGAGACAGGGTGCTCAGGGAACTCGCGCACGCCATGCTCGAGGAGGTTCCGTCGTCAACACTCGCAAGGATCGGCGGCGAGGAGTTTCTGATCCTGCTACCGGGGCTCACCAGCGAGCAGGCGTTCGCGCACACCGAAAGGCTTCGCGGTGCGTGCGCGCATGCGTCGGTGTCGACGCGGGAAGGCGCGCTCCACGTGACGGTCAGTGCCGGAATCGCGACCACGCAGGACGGCATGCGGACGGTTGAGGCACTCATGGAGGCCGCCGACGCGGCGCTTTACCGCGCCAAGCGCGATGGCCGCGACCGCACGTGTGTGGCCTCTCCGGGGAGTGCCAATCTTGACGATGTCTGAACTCGCGAGGTCCAGGGCGGTAGTGGTGGCCTAGTTCTCGAAAAGCATGGCCTCGAGATCGCGGAGCATCGCCTGGCCGTCCGCTATCACGTTGTCGTTTTCAGTACGCACCCCAAACATGAGCCACCGCAGCAGCGCGAGCTCCGAGGCGAGCCTGGCGCGGTCAACCAGGTGGGGGTCGCGAACCTCGCGCCTGCGCATCGTGTACGCCTCCATGACGGACTCAAATACGTCGTCAGGCGCCGCCGCGGCGAGCCAAGCAAGATCGTCGGCGGGGTCGGCCACGCGGGCGTCCATCCAGTCGACGACGCCGGCAACCATCCCTTCGCGCACGAGGATTTGGTGTTCTCCCAAGTCGCCGTGGGTCACCGTCGGCTCGAACCGCCACCATGCGACGTTTTCGAGTTGGTGTTCCCACCTGTCAGCCAGTCGCGGCGGCACGAGGCCGGTCTCCACGCCGGTGTCGAGTTCCGCCATGCGTCGGTCGCGGTAATCCGCGGCCTCGTACACGGGCAGGCCCTGGTCCTCGACGAGGGACGTCGGCAGCTCGTGGATCTCGGCGAGCGTCCTGCCGATCGACGCCGCGAGGCCGGGCCCAGGTTCGACGGCCGCGAGGGTGAGTGGAGTACCGCTCACCTCGGTGTAGACGACGGCGCGGCCGCCTTCCTCGCCCGTCAGGAGCGCGGAACCCGCGGGGCGGGGGACGTCAAACTCGATGAGGCCCGCTTCGTGGGCCCTGCCAAGGGCGAGAAGGAGTCCACGTTCCGCCTCGAGGGCGGCGCCTGCAGCGGCCCTCTTGGGTGCGCGCACGATCCATCTCTTGCCCGTGGCGTCCTTGACAACGACCACGTCGAAGTCGGCATCGGTGTTCGGACTGCGCAGCACGTCATACACGTCGAGGCCTGGAACGGCGACCGAGGCGAGGGCGGCGAGCGCGAGAGGTGAACGGGGCACGGTGCAACCGTACGGCGAAACGGCCCCAATGCGCGTGTTCCACGCCGCATACCAGGTCCGCCGCGGTCGGCCATGGCACCCGCGGGTGCGGGTACCGTGGAGCGTGTGAGCCCCATACATCTGACCGGACCCCTGCTGGTCGACAGGGCGGCGGACCGCCGTGACACGGTTGACCTCGGCGGAATTGACGCGATCGTCGTGCGCGACGGCTCCGTCTTGGCGCTCGAAGGGCGCCTCGTGTTCGTTGCTCCCGCCGATCAGCCCGCGGCGTCGCTCCGTGTGTACTTGGGTCGCGAGGCCGGACGAGACATTGCGGCGCTGGTTCCGGCCGACCCCGCCTTCGGCACGAACGACGACGGCATCGACGGCGAGCGGATGATCGGACTGAGGGACCTCATCGGCTCGCTCGCGGCGCGCGGGGTGGAGGGCGCGCGGGACAGCGAGCTTGCGGCGACCGCGGTGGCGATCACCATGTGGCATGCGAACCATCCGCGCTGCGCCGTGTGCGGCGACCCCACCGAGCCCCGCAAGGGTGGCTGGGTGCGGTGGTGCGATCGCGACAAGAAGGAGCACTTCCCGCGCACCGACCCCGCCGTGATAGTGGCGATCACCGATCCGGAGGACCGCTTGCTGATCGCGCACGCCTCGTACTGGTCGCCGCGGCGCTTCTCGCACCTGGCGGGCTACGTGGAGCCAGGGGAGAGCTTCGAGCAGGCCGCTCACAGGGAGGTTTTCGAGGAGGCGCAGTTGAGATTGCGAGACCTCGCATACGTGGGCTCGCAGCCGTGGCCCTTCCCCGCCTCGATCATGGTGGGCTTCACCGCGAGCGTCGACGACGCGGCCTTCGTGCTCGACCAGGACGAGATCAGCGAGGCCATGTTCGTGTCTCGCGAGGAGATCGTTGCGCTCGTGGCAGACGGCACCGTGATCCTGGCGCCGCATGGCTCGATAGCCAGGCGACTACTCGAGACGTGGTTCGGCGGCCAGGTGCCGGAGCCCGCGCTCGGGGGGCCGATCGACGTCTAGGAAGGCGGTCGGCAAGCCGCCAGCGCTGTGCCATGCGGACGCAGCGGTTGAAGCCTTGGCGATCGTGCCGCACCATGGCTCTAGAGGCGCCGCTGTCCCCTGCGGCGTCCGTGCACAAGAGGAGGCGTCATGGCTCACGGCGACATCACCCACATCGACATCCCCGTCTCGGATCTGACGGCGGCCGCCGCGTTCTACAGCACGATGTTCGGCTGGACCATCGCGTCGCCGCCTGGGTTCGAGGACTACCCGATGTGGCGCGCACCCAACCAAATCAGCGGTGGCGGTCTAGCGCCACGCGACGCGGAGTTCACGCAGCCGCGTTCGTACGTGGAGGTCGACTCGATCGATAAGGCCCTTGAGGTCGCGGCCGCGCATGGGGGCGCCGTGCTCAAGGGCAGGACGCAGATCGACGCGTCCAGTTGGTGGGCCGTCTTCTCGGATCCAGACGGCAACGCGGTGGGACTCTACGAAACGGCCCCCGAGTCCTAAGGGTTGCGGGGCAGACGGCCCCATCCCCTCGCACGATCAGGCGGGCGCCCCGTACCTCATGCCGTCGAGAATGAGGCCCAACATTCGCCTGGTTCGTTCGGCAGTCTCCACGGGGTCTTCCGTGCCAGCGCCGCCGGTTCCCGGGCCGCCAGCGGCCATGCACACCCCGCTGACGGTGCGCAGCAGGTCCATCGGGTCGATGTCTCCGCGGATGGCGCGTTCGCCGCGTGCGGCATCGAGCAGAAGCGTCGTCGCCGTCGCCAACTTCGCGTGGCTGTCGGCGAAGATCGTCGTCGGTTCGTCACCTAGAGCGGCGCGAAGTGATGCCACCATGCCGCGCTTCTGGCCCACGTAGGACGTGAAGCTCAAGACCCACTCCTCGAGCGCCGCGATCGGCGTGTGAGTCTTGAGTAGCGCAGGTGCGGTCGCGCAAAGTTGGTCGACCAGGTCGCGATAGACGTGCTCGATGAGGGACGCGCGGGTGGGGAAGTGTCGGTAGAGCGTGCCGATGCCGACGTCCGCGCGCCTGGCGACCTCCTCCAGGGAGGCGTCCGTCCCCGACTCGGCAAAAGTCTCCCTGGCCGCGTCAAGGATCCGGGAGCGGTTGCGCACGGCGTCCGCCCGCAACGGACGGCTGGCGTCAGCGGGCGCCTTTTGCTTTGCCACGACAGGCCTTTCCGACGCGCTTCGCGTCCAGGTGTTGCGTAAACGGAGGTTGCCTCCGTATAGTACTAAGCGGAGGCACCGTCCACTTGTGCCTCCCATCCTATCCCTGGAGGACCCCATGTCCACTTCCGCCCCGCCTAGAGCCCTCGCCCCGTCGCGGTTGGCTCTCGCGACGATCCTGACGACCCAGCTGATGATCGTGCTCGACGCCACCATCGTCAACGTCGCCCTTCCGCACATCCACACCGCGCTCGGCTTCAGTCCCACGAGCCTGTCGTGGGTCATCAACGCGTACACGCTCGCCTTCGGCGGACTGCTGCTCCTCGGGGCGCGCGCCGGTGACCTCCTCGGACGTCGAAGGATGCTGATGGCAGGCATCGGTCTCTTCGTCCTCGCCTCATTCCTTGGGGGCTTCTCCCAGAACGAGACTCAACTGCTCGCCGCGCGTGCAGTGCAGGGCATCGGAGCGGCCTTCGCCGCCCCTTCGGTCCTGGCGATCTTGGTCGGCACGTTCCCTGAAGGACGTGAGCGCGCGAGAGCCCTGGGCTGGTTCTCCGCGGTGTCTATCGGGGGCTCGGCAGTGGGACTGCTTGCGGGCGGCGCCCTGGTCCAGTGGGTCAACTGGCGCTGGGTCTTCTTCGTCAACGTGCCCATCGGCATCGCGCTGATCCTCATCAGCCGTTTCGCCCTCGTGGAGACCGTCCGCCACCGCGGGCGCTTCGATATCGCGGGCGCGCTCACCGTCACGCTCGGCACGACCACCGTGGTGTACGGGTTCATCCGGGCGGCTACCGATGGGTGGACGAACATCGGCACGGTGTCGGCCTTCATTGCGGGCGCGATTCTCATCAGCCTCTTCATCGCGGTCGAGCTGCGCGCGGAGTCGCCCATCACCCCTCTCGGCCTCTTCAGGCACCGCACTCGATCCGCCGCGCTCATCGGGAGAGTCCTTCTCGTTGCCGGAATGATCGGGATGTTCTTCTACCTGACGCAGTTCCTGCAGGGGATCCTCGGCTACTCGCCGATCCAGACGGGGCTTGCCTTCATGCCCGTCACCGTTGCTCTGTTCGTGATGGCGCGGGTCTCGGCGGGCCTCATGGGCAGGGTCGGGATGCGAACGCTGATGGTCGTGGGGCTCACGTTCTCCACCATGGGCCTGTTGCTGCTGTCCCGCCTGTCGGCCGATAGCACGTACCTCGGCGTCGTCGTTCCGCTCGTGCTTTTCGGGCTCGGGAACGGGCTTGCCTTTGTGCCCTTGACGGCGGCGGGTCTCACCGATGTTGCGCCCGCCGAGGCGGGTGCGGCCTCCGGACTGGTCAACGTGGCACAGCAGATCGGGGGCTCGCTCGGCCTAGCCATCCTGGTCACGATCGGCACGGGGGCGGCCTCGCACGCCTCACCTGTGGGGGCGAGCGCGCAAGCGATCGCGGCCCATGCCTTCGTGGTCGGGGCCGACAGGGCGTTCCTCGCCGCTGCCCTCTTCCTCGCGGCGACTGTCGTGCTTCTCGCCTTGACGATTCCGGCGGGCCGGGCAGAACGGGCGACGCATGCCGCCCGCGTCGAGGCGAGAGAAGCGGCGGAGCGTGACGCCGAGCTCGGCGCAGAAATCGACGCCGTGCTCGCTGGTTAGCCTTGCCGCCGACGAGCTGTACCGCAGAGAGGGAGCTCCCCGTGCCCACGCCGAGAGGCGTCGGCAACGGGGAGCTTTCTCTGTCCATCGAGCGAGTGGGTGATTCGTGGCAACCGCACCTGGGGATAGCGTCGCGTGCGTCACCCCCGCCTGACACAATGGCGCCGATGTCTGCAGACGAACTTCTCGAATCCCTTGACCCCGAGCAACGCGAGGTCGCCACGGCCCTCCACGGTCCCGTGTGCGTCCTCGCGGGTGCCGGCACGGGCAAGACCCGCGCCATCACGCACCGTATGGCGTATGGGGTGAGGGTGGGGGCATTCAACCCTCATTCGGTCCTGGCCGTGACGTTTACGGCGAGGGCGGCGGGGGAGATGCGCACCCGATTGCGTCAGCTAGGTGCCGAAGGGGTGCAGGCTCGCACCTTCCACGCCGCCGCGTTGCGCCAACTGAGTTACTTCTGGCCGCAAGTGGTCGGGGGGCAGATGCCCTCTCTCGTGGAGCAGAAGGCGCCCCTCGTTGGTCGCGCCGCCAGGGCGTCGGGCCTGAGCGTCGACCGTCTCACAGTGCGCGACCTCGCCTCGGAGATCGAGTGGGCCAAGGTCACGTTGGTGGCGCCCGAGGACTACGTGCAGTTCACGACAGATACCGGCAGGCCCGCGCCGGCGGGCATCGAACGCGCCCACGTCGTGGACGTCATGCGCGCCTACGAGGAGGCGAAGACCGACGCGGTCGTGCTCGACTTCGAAGACATCCTGCTGCTGCTCGCCGACATGATTGGCCGCCATCAGGACGTCGGAGACCAGATCAGGCGCCAATACAAGCACTTCGTGGTGGACGAGTACCAAGACGTGTCACCGCTGCAGGCGTATGTGCTCGACCAGTGGCTTGGCGGGAGGCGCGAGCTGTGTGTCGTCGGCGATCCCGCGCAGACCATCTATTCGTTCGCCGGGGCATCGCCACAGTACTTGCTGGGCTTTACCAGGAAGTATGAGGACGCGGCCACCGTGCGCCTGGTGCGCGACTACCGGTCAACACCCCAGGTGGTATCGCTCGCCAACGGCATCATGGCGCAGCGCGCGAACGCGGGCGGTGGACTTGAGCTGGTCGCCCAGCGTCCCTCCGGACCAGCCGTCGCCTTTCACGCATACGCCGATGACGGCTCGGAGGCGGAGGGGGTCGCCTCGCGCATCGACGCGCTCATGTCGGCTGGCGTCTCTGCCCGCGAGATCGCGGTGCTGTACCGCACGAACAGCCAGTCGGAGGCTCTCGAGGAGGCTCTCGCGACGCGAGGCATCGGCTATCTCGTGCGGGGCGGCCAGCGTTTCTTCGGGCGCGAAGAGGTGCGCAAAGCGATGCTCCTCTTGAGAGGGGCCGCCGTATCCGCGACGGATGAGCCACTCGGTGTCCAGGCTCGCTCCGCGCTGGAGAGCGCCGGATGGACCGAGGAGCCACCCGCCGCGCGGGGGGCGGTGAGGGACCGCTGGGAATCCCTCCAGGCCCTCGCCGAACTCGCCGACGACACCGACGCCGAGTCCCTCGCCGCCACGGGCGAGGGAGCGACGATGCGCACCTTCGTCGAACAGCTAGCGGAGCGCGCGTCCTCCCAGCACGCGCCCGCCGTCGAGGGGGTGACCCTCAGCACGCTCCACGCGGCCAAGGGCCTCGAATGGGATGCCGTGTTCCTCGTCGGGATGTCGGAGGGGCTGCTGCCGATCTCGCTCGCGGAGACGGACGAGGCGGTCGAGGAGGAGAGGCGCTTGCTCTATGTGGGCGTCACTCGCGCCCGCGAACACCTCAACCTCAGCTTCGCTCGCTCGCGAAGGGAGGGCGGCAAGGCGACTCGCAAGCGCACGAGGTTCCTCGAGAAGTGGTGGCCCGATGCTCGGCCGGCGCAGCAGCAGCGCGCCCCCCGCGCCACGTCCCACGACCTCGATGTCGACGAGCTGAGCCTCTTTGAGGCGCTCAAGGCGTGGAGATGGGAGCATGCCCAGGCCGATGCGAAGCCCGCATTTACCGTGTTGGTGGACAGTTCTCTCATCTCGATCGCCAAGAACAGGCCGCAGACCCTCGGCGAGCTCGCGAAGGTTCATGGAGTGGGAGCGACCAAGCTGGAACGCTACGGCCTTGAGATCCTCGAGGTCGTCGCAGCGCACTGAGTTGTCGCAGCGCACTGAAGCCCGGTACCGGCCCGCGCGTGGGCCTCACTCATACCTCGACCTGCGCGCCGCGAGCTCGTCTCCCACGGGAGCCGCGGCGCCGCAACCGCAGTCGACGTCGGGAGCAACAGCGCGAGATGCAGGCGGTGCGGCGACCGTCAGGCTCCACACGCTATCGAGCCAGGCGCGAGGGTCGCCGGCGCGCCACGCGCCGAGAGCCCCGCATACGAGCCCCGTCATCGAGGCCACCACGTCGGGGTCTGCGTTGGGGGGAGCCACGGAGGGCGCGCGGAACTGGAGCGCGAGGCTTGGCCAGGCTGGGTCGACCGCGACCCTCGCCAGGCCGTCGCACAAGCCGCAGGCTCCCTCGCCGGGCACCGCGAACGGTCCGACGATCGCGCCGCGCTCATCAGTCACGACGAAGATGTGTGGAACATCCGTTGACATTAAGGCAAACGCCGCATCGATCGCTGGCGCCCCGTGCGATATCAGGACCCACGCGTCGGCGCGAGCCGTCCCCACGTGCACCTCTGCTCCGGGGACGAGCCTCGCGACGGTATCGGCCGCAGCGGCTTGGCGAGTCGTCCCGAGAGTGGCTGGGGCATACGTGTGGGGAGGGCTTGCGGACGCGGGAGCGGTGTCTTCAAAGTGGACGGCCCAGCCCGAGCGGGCGAGCGCGACGCCAACGCTTAAGCCGAGCGGCCCGGCGTCATTGACTGCCACGGTGCGGCGTTCAGGGGGCTGGCTCGTGAGTAGCCCGGCGTTCTCAAGCACAGACACGATCTCCCGAAAGGGCGCTGCCGCACGGTTCGTGACCGACTTCGCGGCCTCGAGTCTTTCGACAAAGCGTCGCTGTGACGTCGAGAGCCCGGAAAGCACCACCGGTGAGCGCACGCCCACGTGGAGGGTGCCGTCGCCCCTGTCGAGCACCCGAGTGCCCTGTCGCAATCTCATCGCACCAGCGTGGCACCGGTGCGGTCCTCAGGTGCGACTATCCACAGGTCCCGATGACGGGGTGGCGAACGAGCGCACGGGGCGGCCTCGGGTCGGCCGTCAGACGGCAAAGGCCGGACACCCGAAGGTGCCCGGCCTTGACGTCTGGAAAGGCGTTATGCCTTGCCGAGGATGCGGTTCAGCTTGGTGCCACACTCGGGGCACACGGCCTTCGCCATGCGACGCCCGTTCTCGGAGACGACAACGTCGCCTTCCGTGGTGCGCTTGGCCTTGCACTTCACGCAGTAGAACTCGCCCTGGTACTTCTCGGCCATGAGCTTTCTCCTTCTTGCCATCGTGCGGCGTGTGCCGCTGGTCCCCCACCTGAGGGTCCGTTGCGTCAAGCGTAGACGCGCTTCACGACAATACCCGTTAGGCGCCGCTCGGGGTGTCCGATTCGTTTTCGTCGCCAGAAGTGCCCTCCCACGTGCCTGAGAGCAGCCGGGCGATCTCGTTGTCGATGTCGTCTGCCTCTGCGGGGCTCGATGCGGCGTCCACCCATGCCTGCCAATCGGCCAATTTCTCGGCATCGGGAAGGAGGTCAGGGTGCGACCAGAAGGCGTCTCTCGCCTCGGATCCCACGCGTGTGGTGAGCGTTGCCCAAAGGTCGGAGGCGTCTCGCAGACGGCGTGGCCGCAACGTGAGGCCAAGCAACGCGGAGAACGTGTCCTCGGCTGGCCCCCCGGCCGCGCGCCTCCTGCGCATCATCTCGCGCAGCTGGCCGAGCTCCGGCAGGTGCGGCGCGGCCGCCCTCGCCGTGACCTCGTCCACCCAACCCTCGATCAGCGCGAGCCACGTCTCGATCGACTCGAGAGTCGCCTTCTGCTCCACGGTGTGCGCCGACGAGAAGATCCCCGTGGTCAGCGCGGCCTGGAGCGCGGCTGGGTCGCCCATGCCTGCGTCCTTGACCGCGTTGTCCAGAGCCTCGATGTCGACGGTCACGCCGCGCGCATACCTCTCGATTGCCGCATGAAGCTGTCCGGGCAACCACGACGCCGACTGGAAGAGCCTCACATGAGCGGCCTCGCGCAACGCCAAGAAGAGGCGCACATCGGCCACGTCGACGTCGAGTCCCTCCGCGAAATCCTCGATGGCACGCGGCACCACCACGACTCGGGGTTCCTCGACGAGAG
>Ga0302299_10001439_pt1 | contig 14282 bp, 13 predicted proteins | sample III_Fen_N3_4_FD_198795 | JGI IMG/M metagenome (GOLD analysis project Ga0302299, IMG submission 198795) | Peat permafrost microbial communities from Stordalen Mire near Abisko, Sweden - III_Fen_N3_4 | ecosystem: Environmental > Terrestrial > Soil > Wetlands > Permafrost | place: Sweden: Abisko... | reverse complement strand
CGCGTCTGGCGGTCGAAGACCGTGGGGTACCACTGCTCGCGGAAGTGCCGGCGCGTGTGCGCCGTACCCAAGTACTGGCCGCCGGGGCCGAGCTCGTCCACAAGGTCGACGGCCAGCGCTTCCTCGTCCAGCACCAACGGACGTCGCAGGTGCCGCAGCCAGCTCACCATCTCGGCGCAGACCACGAGCTGCGCAAGCGAGCCGGTCATCCCCGATTCGAGGTAGCCGAGGTCGTGTACCAGGTCGGCGCCCGCCAGGGTCTCGACGGCCAGGGTCAGCGCCGCCTCGGCGGCCGCCTGGCCGTCCACAAGCTTGGCGTCGCTGGCACCGGCCAGGGCGAACGACGGCAGGTCGTAGTAACGCGCCATGGCGATGCTGGTGGCGCGCTGGTCGGGCGACGCGTAGCCGTACACCATGGTCCGCATGTCGAGGCCGCCGCCGCCCCAGCCCTTGACGATGAACGGGGCGCCCTCGCGCGCCAGCTGGGTGAGCACAAGCCCAGCGAGTACGCCGGCCGTGATCTCGGCGACGCTGCCGGCGGTCGTGGCCGGCGTGCTCACGCCGGCCTGCGCTCCCGGTACGTACAGGAACGGCAGCCCCTTCCCGGCCAGGAAGAGCAGCTTCTCGAGCGATTCGGGGTTGGGCCACAGCGCCGTGGCGACGTTGACGTAGCAGCACACGCTGGGGCGGCGGCGCAGCGCCTCCGCCCCACCGGCCACCGCCTCCGCCATGGCGACGGCGTCGCGGCAGCCGGTCTCGTCGTAGGTCACGAAGACGACGGGCTTGGCCGACGCCGTGAGCATCGCCCGCATCTGGTGCCGGTCGGCGATGCGCTGGTCCACATCGGTGGGCAGGAACATCGACATCACGAAGCCGATCTCGTCGAGGGCGCCGGCCAGGCGCACGGCCTCGGTGACGTCGCTCAGCAGCGGTCGCCGCAACTCACCGCCGCGGTGATCGAGGATGTGCAGGCAGTCGGAGCCGGGGCCGTAGGCGGTCGACGTCCCGTCGAGGACCAGAGCCGGACTGCCCCCGCGGTCGTGCAGGGTGACGATGCCGGGCGCGCGCTCGAGCGCCCACGCCACCAGCTCGCGCGGGACGCGCACGCGCTCGGCGTCGCTCACCGCCGCGCCGGCCTCGCGCAGCAGCGCGACGGCGCGCGGCAGCGGCAGGCGCACACCGGTGCGTTCGAGGATCCGCAAGGCCGCCTCGTGCAGCGTCTCGCACTGCGAGGGCGTGACACGGGCGTAGAGGGGGCCGCCGAGTTCGCGAGCGCGGGCACGGCGGCCATGGCCTGTCTGAGTCTGAGTGATCATTTGAGCGTCCTCCGGTGCACTGGCAAAGTCGGATGCGGTCGCTCGGACAAGCTGTGAGTTGCCGGACGGCTCCGGGAACGAGCCCGGCGATGCCCAGCGGCGACCGCTAGCGAGAACCAGCCAGCGGGCGCCGCGGCAGCCCGCCGCTACCGTGACGCGGGTCGGACCAGACGCGCCCGAAGACCCGCGGCTCGCGGGTACGAGCCACGGCGCGGGCCACCCGTTGCCAGTCACAGCGGGCATCGGCGTGCACTCGGTGACAGCCAGCGTGCATGGAGCAGTCATACCACAGACGACGGCGTGCTACAGCACGCACAGCTCGGCCTGCCCCAGGGTGTAGTCGACCGGAACGTCGGGGTACGTGCCCTCCGCGCACAACGCGATGGTCGGCCGTTCGTTTCAGGCGCACCCCAACCAGACAGGCTGGACAAACCCAGAAGGGTACTCGCCCACTCCAGTGGCGAACGGCCCGCCGGCGGAGAAGAAGCCGGGCTCCGCGTGGGAGAGCATCAGCGGCAGGTGCAGACGGAGAAGGAGGCGGGTGGCGCCCTAGCTCTCCCGGCTGATCCGCCGGCGCAGCTCGGTGAGCCGCGCGCGCACCGGCGCGGGAGGCATTTGGCCCAGATTGAGCGGCGGGTCGAGCCGCAGTAGCACCGCCCGCTCGAGGCCGCCGAGGGTGTCGCGGTCGTCGTGCGCGTGGACGGCGACGGAGAGGTGCTCGCGCATCCATGCGGTGAGCGCCTGCTCGGACGACGCCGTGATCAGCATCGCCGCCTGCACCTGCACCTCCAACTGGCCGAAGAGCACAGCGGCCAGCGACCAGCGGTAGGTGGACATGCGGACCTTGCCGCCGAGGTGCATCTCGCCGATGCGGGTGCCGAGCGTGTTCGTGCTGGGCCTGCCGGAGGGCCACTTCGTGGCTCCGGCCTGCCCGGCATAGATGCGCCCGGGCGCGACCGTGAGGCCGAGCCCGCGGGAGAGGTCGGCGGCACCGGTTTCGTCGACCCACCAGGCGTAGAGCCCCGGCCGGTCCAGACAGGTGACGCCGGCCGGCCACTCGCCCGCGGGCACGAGCGTGGGCGACTCGTCGAGGTCGGCCAGGGCGGTCCAGGCGTCGCGCTCCTGCCACTGCGGCGCGACGCCCGACGTTGCGTCGCCGGCCTCAGCACCCGGGGGAACGGGTCCGCCGATCGATTCCGTCATGAGTCCTCCTCCTCAGCCACGTCAGCCGCGTCCAACGAGCAACGTATCACGCGCAGCATCCGTTCGAGGGCCGACCCATCGTGGTCAGGCGCGAGTGGCGGCCGCCCGGGCAGCGAGCGCGCCGCCGCCCGCCTGCGGTTCGGCGCGCGGCCTGCGGTTCGGAGCGCGAGAGCTGGCGATGCGACTCTCGCGCCTCGGCCCCGAACAGGCGAGCGTCGATCCGGGCGAACGCCGTCACCCAAGTCGGCTACCATGGAGCGACAGGGAAGCGAAAGGACGCCATGGCACCGAGTCTCGGTTCACGAATCCTCGTCGTCGGAGGCGACATCACGCGTCTTGAGGTCGACGCGATCGTGAACGCCGCCAACAGCTCGCTGCTGGGCGGCGGAGGCGTGGACGGGGCCATCCACCGCGCCGCCGGGCCCGAACTGCTGGCCGAGTGCGCCGCGCTGGGCGGCTGCCCGGCCGGCGAGGCCCGCATCACGGGCGGCTACCTCCTGCCGGCACGGCACGTCATCCACGCCGTGGGTCCGGTCTGGCGAGGCGGCACGGCGGGCGAACCGGAGATCCTGCGCTCCTGCTATGCCGAGTCCCTGCGCCTGGCGGCCGAGGCCGGGCTCGAGTCGGTCGCCTTCCCGTGCATCTCCACCGGCGTGTACGGCTACCCGCGGGCGGAGGCCTGCAGCATCGCCATCGGCGCCGTCTCCGGCTGGCTGGCGGCCAGCGAGCTGCCGCGGACGGTCACCTTCTGCTGCTTCGGCGCCGCCGACGCGAAGCTGTACCGCGCGCGGCTGGAGCGGGCGTGAGCGTGGCGGGGGGCTACGCCGCGGCCGACGCCGACGCCACTGCCTGGGCGACGCGCGCGCCCGACGTGCCCACGGAGTGGTTCGTGCGCCCGTCCACCTTGCACGGCGTAGGCCACACGCAGCGCGTGCACATCCACGCGCAGAGGCTCACGGGCGAGCTGGGCTGGGCGGAGCCGGATGCCCAGCTCGTGCTCACGGCCGCCCTGTGGCACGACATCGGCCGCACCAACGACGACGACGACCCGCGGCACGGCGCCGAGAGCGCGGCCCGCGCCGTGGAGCTTGGTCTGCCCTCCGCGCTGGCGCCGGCCGACGCCGACACCGTGCTGTTCGCGATCGTCCGGCACTGCCTGTCCGACGAGCTCGCCGCAGAAGAGGCGCGGCGGTGGCGCGAGGCGCGCCGCCTGGCGGAGCCGGAGCGCGCCCTCCGCATCCTCTGGCTGCTCAAAGACGCCGACGCGCTCGACCGCGTCCGCTTGCAGCCCTGGGAGGCCGCCGACCCGGCGCAGCTGCGTTTCCCCTGTACCGCCGGGTCGATCGAGTTCGCCGGAAGGCTGCTCGCCGCCCTGCGCTGACGCACGGAGCATCGCCGGCATCGTTCTCCCCATCCCTCTGTCTTCACTCTATGCGCGCGGCGGCGGCGCCCACCGCCTGCATCCAGGTGCCGGTGTTGGACGCCAGCAGGGCTATCCACAGGTAGCGGTACACACGGTAGCGAAACGGCGACCAGGCCGACATGTCCCAAGCCTAGCGCACCCTCGACGGTGAGGCGGGCCTCCGCAGGCTGGAAGGCGGGCCGCCGCAGGCATGCCCGCGCCGCCCAACGGCGATCACACCTCCCTACTCATTGACCGCCGTGCTATCGTGTTGGTAGTTCCCGCACGCGTGTGCGGGTCCGGGGTTCGCACGGGGAGCGCAGAAGCTGTGAGCACGACACTGCGATCGTTCTCCATCGCCACCGAGGCGGCGTGGCAGCCCATGAAGCGGCGCCGCGCACGCGTCCCCGCACGCTCTCCCGCCGGCGGAGGCCCTTCATGAACACCTGCGCTCACCACTGGTCGATGACCGATGTCCGCGGCGGCTATCTCGTCGTCGAAGGCTGCTATCACTGCGGCGCGCGCAGCTCCTTCTTCTCGACCGAGCCGGTCCCGCCGATGGACGAATACCGCGAGGGCGAGCACTTCTGGGAGTACCTCTCGGGTGACCAGGCGGTCACGTTCGGCCTGCGCTGCGACGAGTGTGGCCGGACAGTCGACCTGAAAGCCATGACCGGCCTCATGCTTTCGACCTGCGACGACCCGGAGTGCGAGATCGGCCGCATGGCCCTCGAGCTCGGGCGGAGCGCTTCGATCTACGTCGCCCTCTGCGGCGACTCCACCCACGCCTCTGGCCGCTGCGTCAGCGACGAGGGCGTCGCGGCGCTCGGCGACTACTTCAACCAGGGGCGGCGCCAAGGACGCCGGCGGATCGTCGTCGTGCCCTGCCGGATGCGCAGCGACGCCGACTGCTGCCGGGGCATCGTCATCGCCGACTCCGGGCTGACCGACCTGTGACGGCGGCCAGTCGCCAGACCACGCAACCTCATGAGGGGGGACGCGCCGTGAAGATCTCCGAGATCGTCGACAAGACCGGGCTTCAAGCGTTGAACGCCGGGGAGGACGGCGAGATCCCCGGAGTGTACGTCTCGGACATGGCGTCGGACATCATCACCGGCGCCCCGGGCGGCTGCCTGCTGCTCACCCTGCAGACGCACAAGAACCTCATCGCCGCAGCCAACGTCGTCGACGCGGGGATGGTGGTGTTCGCCCACGGCAAGCGCCCGGCGGACGACGTCGTCGAGCTCGCCGACCGGCTGGGCATCGCGCTGTTCTGCACCGCCGACGACACCTGGTCGTTCGCCGTCAAGCTCTTCGAGCTCGGCATGAGGTAGAGGGGCTCCCGTGGCGGCCGATCCCTGGGCGGGGATCCTGCGAGGCCTGCACGGCGACCGCTCCGACCTGGTGCCGGCGCTGCAGCGCGCGCAGGCGGCGCTCGGGTACCTGCCGCCGGAGGCCGTGCGCCGCATCGCCCGTCGGCTCAAGCTCACCGAGAGCGAAGTCTTCGGCGTCGCCACCTTCTACGCCCAGTTCCGCTTCACGCCGCCGGGCCGCCACCGGCTGCGCGTGTGCCTCGGTACAGCCTGCCACGTGAACGGCGGCGTGCAGATGCTCGAAACGGTCGAGCGGCGGCTCGATGTGACCGCCGGCGGCACCACGGCCGACGGTGAATACGACCTCGAGCGCGTCGCCTGCCTGGGGTGCTGCGCCCAGGCCCCGGTCTTCACCCTCGACGAGGCGATCTACGGGCAGATGAGCGTGCTCAAACTGCAGGGGATCCTCGATGCCCGCGCCGCCGACGCTTGAGCGCCGCCGCTCGCTCGCCGAGCGGCGCTGGCGGGCGCTGGCGGCGAGCCCGCGACCGGTCGTGTACGTCGGCATGGGATCCTGCGGGCTGGCCGCCGGGGCGGGCGAGGTACACGAGCGCGTGCAGGCCTACCTGCGCGAGCGCGAGGTCGACGCGCTGGTCGTCAGCGTCGGCTGCATCGGGCCCTGTTACCTCGAGCCGCTCCTCGACGTCCAGCTGCCCGGCCGCCCGCGCCTGAGCTACTCCAACATGACGGCCGAGCTGGCCGACGCCACGCTCGACGCGCTCCTCGCCGGCGAGGTGCCCAAGCGGCACCTGTTGGGGTACCTCGGCAACGGCGCGGGCGGCGGCGATGGCGGCGCCACTGCCGGCGGCGAAGCCGCCGCTCCCTCCGCCACCCTCGACGCACCTCGCTTCGCCGACCACCCGATGCTCGCGCCCCAGGTGCGCATCGTCCTGCGCAACTGCGGGATCATCGACCCCGAGATGATCGACCACTACCTCGCGCGCGGCGGCTACCGGGCGCTCGAACACTGCCTTGCGACGCCGCCCGAGGACGTCATCGAGACCGTCAAGCTCGCCGGCCTCCGCGGCCGCGGCGGCGCCGGCTACCCCACCTGGCAGAAGTGGCGGTTCTGCCGCGACACCGAGGCCGACCAGCGCTACCTCATCTGCAACGCCGACGAGGGCGATCCCGGCGCCTTCATGAACCGCTCGCTCATCGAGGGCGACCCGCACGCCGTGCTCGAGGGGATGCTCATCGCCGGCTACGCTATCGGCGCGTCGCATGGCTACGTCTATATCCGCGCCGAGTACCCGCTCGCCATCAAGCGCCTGCGCACCGCCATCGCGGCGATGAGGAAGCTTGGCCTGCTCGGCGAGCGCATCCTGGGCAGCGACTTCTCCTTCGACATCACCGTCAAGGAAGGCGCCGGGGCCTTCGTCTGCGGCGAGGAGACGGCACTCATCGCGAGCCTCGAGGGGCGGCGCGGCATGCCCCGCACCAGGCCGCCGTTCCCCGCCGTCTCGGGCCTCTGGGGCGAGCCCACGATCATCGACAACGTCGAGACCCTGGCGACCCTGGCGGCCATCGTCAACGACGGCGCCGAGCAGTACGCGAGCCGCGGCACCGAGACATCGCGGGGCACCAAGACCTTCAGCCTCGTGGGCAAGGTCCGCCGCACGGGGCTCATCGAGGTTCCGTTCGGGACGACCCTGCGCCGCGTGATCGACGACATCGGCGGCGGCGTCGCCAAGGACTTCAAGGCCGTGCAGACCGGAGGTCCGTCCGGAGGCTGCCTCGGCGAGGAGTTCCTCGATACGCCCATCGACTACGAGAACCTGGCGGCCGCCGGCTCCATCATGGGCTCCGGCGGCCTGATCGTCCTCGACCGGGACACCTGCATCGTCGACACCGCGCGCTACTTCCTGAGCTTCACCCAGGATGAGTCGTGCGGCAAGTGCGTCCCCTGCCGCGTCGGCACCGGCCAGCTCGTCGGCATCCTCGAGGCGATCTGCGCCGGCAAGGCGGAGCTCGCCGATCTCGACCGCCTGGAGCGGCTGGCCGGCGTGGTCAAGCGCAGCTCGCTGTGCGGTCTCGGGCAGACGGCGCCCAACCCCGTGCTCTCCGCCCTCAAGTACTTCCGCGACGAGTTCGTCGAGCATATCGTCGACCACCGCTGCCGGGCCGCGGTCTGCCGCGACCTCGTCGAGTACCGGATCGTCCCCGGCAAGTGCACCGGCTGCCAGCGCTGCGTGCAGGTGTGCCCCACCGGCGCCATCACCGGCCCGCGCGCGGAGGCTCACAACCTCGACCCGGAGAAGTGCATCAAGTGCCGTTCGTGCTACGAGATCTGCCGCTTCGACGCCATTGCCGGCGACGCCATCGTGATCCACTCGGGAGCCGGCAATGGCGACTGAGGCGAAGAGGTCAGCCGAGACCCCGATACGCGCCGAGGACCTCCCGCGCGCGAACGCAGCGGTCGTGCGCCTGCAGATCGACCATCACGCGGTCGAGGTCCCGGAAGCTAGCACGGTCCTGCGCGCCGCGGAGCTCGCCGGTGTCTCCGTGCCCTCGCTCTGTTCGCACCCGGAGCTGTCGCCGTTCGGCGGCTGCCGCCTGTGCGGCGTCGAGATCGCCGGTGTGAGAGGGTATCCCCTCGCCTGCAGCACGCCGGTGGCCGAGGGTATGCAAGTGACGACCGACACCGTCGCGTTGCGCGAGACGCGCCGCGAGATCCTGCAGCTGATCCTGTCGCAGCATCCCGCGAGCTGCCTGGTCTGCGGCGAAGAGGAGGACTGCCGGCGCACGCTGACGACGATCCGCAAGGCCGGCGTCGCGACCGGCTGCCGGAGCTGCACTAACGACGGCGACTGCGAGCTGCAGCGCGTGGCGGAGCAGGTCGGCGTCGGCGAGTTCGGCTACCCGGTCACGTATCGTGGCCTCGAGCCTGAGCACGACGAACCTTTCTACGACCGCGACTACAACCTCTGCATCCTGTGCGGACGCTGCGTGCGCATGTGCGCCGAGGTCCGCGGCGCCTCAGTGCTGGCCTTCAAGTACCGCGGCCCGCGGACGCTGATCGGGCCCGCCTTCGGGACATCGCACGAGCAGGCCGGCTGCGAGTTCTGCGGCGCCTGCGTCTCGGTCTGCCCCACCGGCGCGCTCGCCGACAAGGTCTCCAAGTGGGACGGCCGGCCCGACGGCGTCGAGCTCTCTACCTGCCCCTTCTGCTCCCTCGGTTGCCAGGTCGAGCTGGCGCACAAGGACGGCCGGCTCTCCGCGGCGCGCGGAGCCCACGACGCCGAGATCAACGACGGGCAGCTCTGCGTCCGCGGCCGCTTCTGCCTGCCCGAGGCGACCCAGCACCCCTCGCGGGCGCGGCGGCCGATGCTGCGCAAGGGCCGCTACTTCCGCGTCGCGAGTTGGGACGAAGCGCTGGGCGAGGTGAGCGCGCGGCTGGCCGCGGCCGCTCCGCGCGACATCCTCATGCTGGTCTCGAGCGACCTGACCAACGAAGGCCTGTACGCCGCCCAGCGACTGGTGCGCAGCGGGCTCGGCTCGGAGGGCATCGACTCGACCGCCGGAGAAGACCTGCCCGGCGGCCCGGCGGCATGGTCGCGCCTGTTCGCGCTGCCCGTCTCGATCAGAGCGGTGGCCGAAGCCGAAGCAGTGGTCGTCGCCGGACTCGACACGCGCTACTCCTTCTCCGTGGCCGGCGTACAGGTGCGCCGCGCCTTGCGCCGGGGGGCGCGGCTGGTGACGATCGACGCCCGCGACTCGAGCCTCGCGCGAGTGGCCGACAGCGCGATGACCGTGCGCCCGGGCGAGGAAGCGCAGGCACTCTGCCGGCTGCTGCACGCGGTGCGAATCGGCGACGAGCTTGATGACGCGCGCACGCTGGCCGTCGTCATCGGGCCGCGCGTCTTCGACTGCCCCGGCGCCGATCAACTCGTGTCCGAGCTCGGGGCGCTGAGCGCGCGCGAGGGCGTCACCGTGCTGCCCCTCGCTCACAGCGCCAACCTGCGCGGCGCCCTCGAGCTCGGGGCGTTGCGCGCCGTGCTCCCCGGCCCGCGGCCGACGGTCCAGCCGGGCGGTCGCCGGGCACTCAGTCTCGCCGCGCTTCGCGAGGGGCGGCGGCCCGCCGTGCTCTACCTCGTCGGCGAGACGCCCTTCACCGAGCGGCCCGACTGCGACTACCTGATCGCCCAGGACCTCTACCAGCCGCCCTTCGCGGTCGACGCGTTCCTGCCGGCGGCCTCGTTCGCCGAGGCGTCCGGCACGCTCACCAATCTCGAGGGCCGCGTGCAGGAGCAGCGCCGGGTGGAGGATCTTCCGCCCGGCGCCGTGCACGGCGACGCGCGGCCCGACTGGAAGATCTTCTCGGGGCTCGCCGCGCGCCTCGGGCTCCCCGACCTCGAGTATGCCGACGACGCCGCAGTGCGCGCGGCGATCCGCGCCGAGCTGCCCGGCTTCCCCGCCGAGCACGATCGGGCGCCGCGGCGGATGGCGCCGCTCCCACTGCCTGCCCGCGCCGCGGCGCGTAGCCCGGCGGATGGAGCGACTCGCGGCCGCGGCCGCTTCGTGCTCATCCCGGAGCGCGCCGGCTTCCGCCACCGCGGCAGCGACCTCTCCGGCGCCGTAGAGGGGCTCGGCGAGCTCCGCCTGGAGGATGGCCTGCGCATGTGCCCGGACGACCTGCAACGGCTCGGCGTCGCCGCGGGCGGCGCCGTGACGGTGCGCCTCGACGGCCACGACCTCGTGACCGTCGCCCGGCCCGACGCCGACTGCCCGCGCGGCAGCGTCTACGCCACCCGTGTGGAGGCGTGGGGCGGCCTGACCGCGCCCATGAGCCTCGACCCGCCCGCTCGCCTCGCGGCGCTTTCGCGTCTCCCGGCGCAGCCGCTGCGCGTGCGAGTCACCGCCGGAGACCGTACTCAGCGAAGCGGCTCCGCCGATTGCCGCACGCCGGCTCGGGCACGAAAGGAGGAGCATGGTCCCGATCGTTGAGCGCCGCATGATCGTCCCTAACGTCCATCTCCTCACCGTCGAGGCGCCGGAGGTAGCCGAGTCCGCCCAGCCGGGGAACTTCGTGATCCTGCGCCCCGGGGACGACGGCGAGCGCATCCCGCTGACCATCGCCGACTGGGATGCGGACGCCGGCACGGTGACCTCGGTGTTCGTGCAGGTCGGAGCGTCCACCGCCAGACTCGCACGACTGACGGCCGGCGACCAGGTGCCCTCCTACGCCGGCCCCCTCGGCTGCGCCACCGAGATCGCCCACTTCGGCGATGTGCTCCTCATCGGCGGCTGCTACGGCATCGGCAGCATCTACCCCATCGCCGGCGCCCTGACGGCGGCCGGCAACCGCGTCTTCGTCCTCATCGAGGCGCGCAGCTCGTACCTTCTCTTTTGGGAGGACCGCCTGCACGAGGTGGCCGAGCGGGTCATCATCGTCACCCGGGACGGCAGCCGCGGCTACAGAGGGCACGTCACGCGCCTTGCCGAGATCCTCACCCTCGAGGGCATCCACCCGGATCGCGTCGTCGCGCACGGCTGCACGTTTCAGATGATGACCGTCGCCGCGCAGACGCGGCCACTCGGCGTCAAGACGATGGTGAGCATGAACCCGATCATGATCGACGGAACCGGCATGTGCGGGGTATGCCGCCTGACCGTGGCCGGGAGCCGGAAGTTCGCCTGCGTGGACGGGCCCGAGTTCGACGCCCAGGAGGTCGACTGGGACGAGGTCCTCGCGCGGCGCGAGAGCTACGCGGCGGAAGAGGTCTCCCCTCTGCGCCGCAGCGGATGCGCCTCACACTTCTGAGAGGAGGTGGGCGAAGTGGGCAGCAGGATCGACGCCGGCCGGCAGCCGATGCCGAAGCAGGAGCCGGCCGAGCGCGTGCGCAATTTCGACGAGGTCGCGCTGGGCTACCCGGCCGAGACGGCCAGGCGGGAAGCGGCGCGCTGCCTGGCCTGCAAGAAGCCCAAGTGCGTCGACGGCTGCCCGGTGGGCATCGACATCCCGGGGTTCATCCAGCTCATCGTCGACGGCGACTTCGCCGCCGGCATCAGGAAGCTGAAGGAGACCAACGCCCTCCCCGCCGTCTGTGGGCGCGTTTGCCCGCAGGAGGAGCAGTGCGAGAAGACCTGCGTGCTGGGCAAGAAGGGCGTCCCAGTGGCCATCGGGCGCCTCGAGCGCTTCCTCGCCGACCGGGAGGCGGAGCAGGGGCCGCTTGAGCCGCCGGCGGCGGCGGCCCCGAACGGCCGGCGCGTGGCGGTGGTCGGCTCCGGGCCAGCGGGCCTCACGGTGGCGGCCGACCTTGCCCTTCTCGGCTACGCCGTGACCGTGTACGAGGCGCTGCACGAAGCCGGCGGAGTGCTCACCTACGGCATCCCGGAGTTCCGCCTGCCCAAGGCGATCGTCGCCCGCGAGGTCGAGTACGTGCGGAGCCTCGGCGTCGAGCTGCGGCTCGACTACATCGTGGGCAAGACGCGCACCATCGACAAGCTGCTGGACACGTTCGACGCGGTCTTCGTCGCCGCCGGAGCCGGCCTGCCCTGGTTCCTCGACATCCCCGGCGAGAATCTCAACGGCGTGTTGTCCGCCAACGAATACCTGACGCGCTGTAACCTGATGAGGGGCTATCGCTTCCCCGCCTGCGACACGCCTCTCAAGCGGGCCTCGAGGGTCGCGGTCTTCGGCGGAGGCAACGTGGCCATGGACTCGGCGCGGACCGCGCTGCGCCTCGGCGCCGACGAGGTGCACATCATCTACCGCAGGAGCCGCGAGGAGCTCCCCGCCCGCGCCGAAGAAGCCGAGAACGCCGAGGAGGAGGGCATCATCTTCGACTACCTGACCCTGCCGGTGCGCCTCGTCGGAGACGAGCACGGATGGCTCTCCGAGGTCGAGTGCCTGCGCATGGAGCTTGGAGAGCCCGACGCGTCGGGTCGTCGCCGCCCGTTGGCGATCCCGGGCTCCGAGTTCCGTCTGCCGATGGACGCCTCCGTGTGCGCCATCGGCAACAGCCCCAACCCGCTCGTGCCGATGACGACGCCCGGGCTCGAGGTGGGCGAGCGTGGCACGATCGTGACCGATGAGGACAACGGCCGCACGTCACGCGAGCGCGTGTGGGCCGGTGGCGACGTCGTCACCGGAGCGGCGACGGTGATCAGTGCCATGGGCGCCGGGCGCCGGGCGGCCCGCTCGATCCACGAGTCGCTCGGCGGTTCCACCGGGGGTGCCGGGCAATGAGGCTCGACGATATCTCCGGCATCCTCGGCTGCGAGATCCTCGGCGCCGCCCAATGCGACATCGACGTCGACGTCGTCGTGGCCTCCGACGGCATGAGCGAGATCCTCGCCTTCTACAGCCCCCACGCCCTGATGCTCACCGGCCTCACGAACGTCCAGTCGGTGCGCACCGCCGTGGTGGCCGACGTACAGGTGATCGTCTATGTGCGCGGCAAGCGCCCCACCGACAGGGTCCTGCAACTGGCCCGCGAAAAGAGGATCCCCATCCTCGCGACCACGCTCGGGATGTTCGACTGCTGCGGCCTCCTCTACCGGGCCGGCCTCAGGGGGGCGATGTAGATGGCCGAGGAACTGCTCGCCTGCTGCTACAAGGTGCACGGCCGCGACTTCGACAAGGGCGGCGAGACCTCCACCGAGATCAAGTCGCTGCTCGCGAGCCTCGACCTCGACCCGCAACTGATCCGGCGCGCGGTGATCGTCGCCTTCGAGGCCGAGATGAACGTGGTCATGTACGCGCTCGAGGGCAGGCTCACGCTCAGCATCACCGACGAGGACATCACGATCGAGATGGACGACCGCGGACCGGGTATCCCCGACCTGGAGTCGGCCATGGAGGAGGGCTGGTCTACCGCCACCGACGAGATGCGCGAGATGGGGTTCGGCTTCGGCATGGGGTTGCCCAACATCAGGCGCAACTCCGACGGCTTCGACATCCGCTCCGAAGTCGGCACCGGCACGGTCATCACCAGCACGATCAAGCTGGACGGCGATGGCTGAGTACGCGCACGGCTTTCGCCTGGACGAGGGTCTCTGCGACGGCTGCCTCGCGTGCATGCGCGTCTGCCCCACCATGGCGATCCGCGTGAAGCACGGTAAGGCGCTCGTCCTGCCCGAGCTGTGCATCGACTGTGGGTCGTGTCTCAAAGCCTGTCCGCAAGGGGCCTTCACAGCGACGACCCGCACGCTCGAGGAGTTCGACCGCTTCGCCTACAAGGTGGCCATCCCCTCGCCCGTCCTCTTCGGGCAGTTCCCGCTCGACGTGCGCCCCGAGCACATCGCGCAGGGCCTGCTCGCCGTCGGCTTCGACGCCGTGTGGGATTACGGCGTCGAGATGCGGCTGGTCACCCGCGCCATCGTCGACTACGTCGAAAAGTGGCGCGGCCCGCGGCCGGTGATCTCCATCACTTGCCCCGTGGTCGTCCGACTGCTCCAGGTCTCCTACCCGCGCATGCTCGAGCAGCTGATCGGCGTGCATCCCCCGCGCGAGATCGCCGGGCGCGAGATCAAGCGTCGCTACTCACAGGAACTCGGCCTTGCGCCCGACCAGATCGCGGCCATCTACGTGACGCCCTGCCAGGCGCGCACGATCTCGATCATGCAGCCGGCCGAGGGCGGCAGGAGCTACCTTGACGGCTCAGTCGGTATCCCGCAGCTGTACAACACCGTGCTTGCCGAGGCGCGTGAGGCGGCGACGAGCGCACCCCCCGGCGGCGACTGGGACCCGGTGCGGTCGGCCGTCATGCTGCGCTGGTCCACGCGGCGCCCGCTCGCCGACCTGCTGAAGCGGCAGCGCTACATGTCGGTCACCGGCCTGCCCAACGTGATCCGCGTGTTCGACGATATCGAGAAAGGCAAGCTCAAAGACATCGACTTCCTCGAGTGCAACGCCTGCTGGGGTGGCTGCTCCAACGGCAACCTCACGGTGGACAACGTCTACGTTTCGCAGGCGAAGCTGCAGAGCCTCATGAGGGATCTCCCCGACGCAGACCCCCAGACGGAGGCCGAGGTCGCGAGGCGTTA
>Ga0302299_10001438_pt1 | contig 14284 bp, 10 predicted proteins | sample III_Fen_N3_4_FD_198795 | JGI IMG/M metagenome (GOLD analysis project Ga0302299, IMG submission 198795) | Peat permafrost microbial communities from Stordalen Mire near Abisko, Sweden - III_Fen_N3_4 | ecosystem: Environmental > Terrestrial > Soil > Wetlands > Permafrost | place: Sweden: Abisko... | reverse complement strand
AGCTTGCGGACGGCAACGCCCGAGTCGTTCATGAAGGTCAGCGGCTTGGCGAGGATCAAGTCCATCCCCTTCCAGCGCAGCTCGAGCACCTCGCTCGCGTCCCGCTGGCGGCCGCGACCCGACCGACCGGCGCGGTCGGCCATCCGGTCGAGCACCATCCAGCCGATGTTGTGGCGGGTCTCCGCGTACTGGCCGCCCGGGTTCCCCAGGCCCACGACGAGCTTCACGATGCGGCGGCTACCTCTTGCTGCGCGGCGACGGCTGCCGCGTCAAACACGGCGAATGGCCCCGGGACCGTGTCCGGCGGGGCTGTTCCGCCATGGTACCGCCGCGCGCTAGAGGTGCCCGCCAAGCTGAGTCCTCAGCTCGCGGTGCCCTGCTCCCCCACTGCCGAGGTCGCGGACCCGACCGCCGCGCCTGCGCCGACCGGCGACCCCGTCGATGTGCGGACGTGGTGCGCCAGCAGGTCGAAGATCGGCTCGAGCTGGCCCAGCAGCCGCGCATCGTCGCCGTACACGGAGAGGTTGGCGCCCTGCAGCACGTGCGAGGCCGACTCCACGATCCGCGGCGCCTGCTCGATGGGCAGGATCTCGAGGCGGAGGTCCTGCTGGGCACGCGCGAGCAGCAGGTCGCGCTCCACCTCGAGCGCCCGGACGCGGGTCTGCAGCTGCCGCAGTACGAGCTCCTCGGCGAGCGCCGCCCGCTCCTGCTCGATCTTCGCCAGCCGAACCGGGCCCTCAGCCGCCATCCGCGCCCCGTCGGCGGCCATCTCGGCCGCGAACCGCGCCTGCTCGAGTGTCAGCGCGTGCTGGGCCGAGGCGACGTCCTCGGCGGCCTTGCGGCGGTCGCGGGCGACACGCGCCATGTCCAGCTCCTCGGCGCGGCGCAAGTCCTCCTGGTCCTTGCTGAGCTGCTGCTGGTCCACGCGCGTCTGCGAGGCCATCTGCGCCAGCTGCGTCTCCTGCTGCGTGGTGATGTTCGACTGCTCGGCCCGCAGGCGGATCTCGTTGCGGGTCTGCGCCTCGAGCTGGGCCCGCAGCGCGTTGTCCACGATGAACACCTGGGCGACCTGTGCAGCCTCGATGACGATCCCCCACGCCTCGCCGCTGCCGCCGCCGGCCACCGCGGTCTCGAGCGCCGTGGCCGCAACACCGGTCAGCGTGGTCTTGCGACCCTCGATGCACTCGGTCATCGAGAGGTGCGAGACCGCGTCGCGCAGCTCGCCGAGCAGGATGTGCGTCAGCAGCTCGGTGACCTGGGCGATGCCCTCCTGGATCTGCCAGAAGTCGAAGTGGCGGGCCGCGGTCGTGGGGTCGGTCACGCGGTAGACGAAGATCCCCTTGAACCGGAGCGGGATCCCGTCGGTCGTCTCCTGCGTGAACTCGAAGGCCGCCTCGACCTTGGTGCTGGGCACCCGGATGTAGATCGATCCGGGCCGGAGCCAGGTCTGGATGGCCGTTCCCTTGTTCTCGAGGGTCCCCCCCTTGCCGACCAACAGGAACTCGCCGGAACCCGCCTTGACGAAGGGCATGTCGTGTCTCCCGTCCACGATTCGGCCCGGATCGGGCGCAGCCCGGCCGACCCGCGCGCTCCCGGGCAGCGCGGACCAGACGTGGCGTCGTGCGAGACTCGTCCGGCCGGGCACTGACCGGGCGTCCCCACGACAGGCGCCCCCTGGGCGATGTCCGTCACCGCCGCCCTGCTGGGGACCCACCCTGGCGTCGGCCTGGCTCGCAAGCCGATCGTGGCCCGCAGACACCACGGCGTCCCCCATACGAAGGTCCGGGCGGCGCGGCGGCGCGTGCTCAACGCGAACCCTCCCAGCGCGCCTGCCGTCGGCGCCGCACGTTTCCTCCTAGGACCTTCGGGCCACGGGCCGCCACGCCGTCGAACCGGCCGGAGGCCTCTTGCGCCCGACGCCCCATCGGGCTTGGATGCCGATCGAGACGGGTGTCACGACAGGTGGGATCAAGGCGTCACACCCGCGGCCGCGAACGAGACCCCTGCACGGGCCGGCGGCCGGGAGTGGGAGCGATGGGTGGGGTCCTGAGGCGGCGTCCTGGCGGTATGGCGGAGCGCGGGGGAATGGCGGGACGGCTCGCCACGATCGCCGCCGTGGTCGTCCTCGCGGTCGGCTGCGCGGGTCCGACGCCGACCGTGCCGACCGCCGCCCCGTTGTCGCCTCTGCCGTCCTCGGCCGCGCAGGCCTCGCCGGCCGTGACCGCTGCCGCAACGCCAGTCCCCTCCGGGGTGCCCGGCGATCCCGGCACGTGGACCGCGGTCGAGCCAACGGGGCTGCCGCGATCTGCCACCCTCGTGCCCACCCAGACGGGCAGCGAGATCGTGGCCCGGACGACGAGCTTCGTCCTGACGAGCCTGACGGGCCAGTCCGCGGTCGACCTCGCGGCTCGCGTGGTGGCGGACCCGCCCGTCCAATTCGCCGTGACGGCATCGGGCGCGTCCAAGGCGATCCTCCGGCCCAAGACGACCCTCGCCGCCGCCACGCGCTACCAGCTGAACCTCACCCGCGCCGACGGCACCATCGAGGCGTCCTGGACAGCGCGGACCGCCGGCCCGCTGCACGTCACCGACACGGTCCCCGGCGACACGGCCACGGGCGTCCCGCTCGACAGCGGCATCGAGCTGACCTTCGACCAGGCGGGGGTGACCGCCGGCGCGATGGCCACGTCCTTCAGCATCTCGCCCTCCACAAGGGGTCATTTCGTGGCCAATGGCCGCGCTGTCGCCTTCGTGCCCGCCAGCCAGCTCCGGAAGGCCACCCTGTACACGGTCACCGTCCACAGCGGCCTCGCTCTCGCGGGGACCGGCGAGACGCTCGAGAAGGACGTCACCGTCCGGTTCGAGACTGCCACCAACCGCGCGACGCAGGTGCGCGTCTGGCTGTCAGACGCGCTTGTCGACGCCACTCCCCGCGAGCGCGCGGCGCTGACCATCTGGGTGGACCTGTCCGGCGACCGGTCCGCGCCCAAGACCGTGCCGGTCCAAGTCCACCGGTTGGCGAGTCTCGAGGCAGCGATGGGCGCGTGGGCGGCGATCACCAAGTCGCCCGACTGGACCTTGGCCTCGAACGCGCGTGCGGTCCCCACGGCGGGTCTCCCCCTCGTCCTGTCGACGACCGTGCCAGTCCGGGGCCTGGGCGATGCCAACCGCTGGATCCAGCTTCCGCGCTCGCTCCCCGTGGGCTGGTACGTGGTCACGGTGTCATTCGCGGGCGTGCCCCGCCAGCTCGTGCTCCAGATCACCGACACCGCCACGTACGCGCTCGTCACGACCACTCGCACCGCGGTGTGGGTCCGCGACCTGCGATCGGGCGCCGCAGGGCGGGGCGCCACGGCCAAGCTCGGCGGGACCGCGCTCGCGGGCGCGGCCGACGCCAAGGGGCTGCTCGTCGCGAAGACCCCGGCGGCAGTGGCAGCAGGACACATCGCGGTCCCGCTCCTCCTCGTCCGCTATGGGGGCAGAACCACGTTCCGCCCGATCGCCGGCGGCTCCGTGTGCGAGACCTGCGACAAGGCCGAGGTCGTGACGCAAGCGGTTGCCGACCACTGGTGGACCTTCCTGACGACCGACCGATCGGAGTACCGCCAGACGGACACGGTCAACGTTGCGGGCGTGGCCAGGCACCGCGTCTCGGGCGACGTGCCCGCGACCGTCCGCCTGCAGATCTACGTGAGCGACGTCAACGGCACCGTCGGCGCAACGCCCGTCATGAGCCAGGCCGCCACGCCGGATGCGCAGGGCATGTACACCGCCTCGCTCAAGATCGACCGCCTGCCGATCGGCGGCTACCGGGTCCGTGCAACGGTCGGCACCGAGTCGGTCGGCGAGTCCTGGTTCGACGTCGCCACGATCCGCAAGCCCGCCTACGCGATGGCGGTGACCCTCGACAAGCACGCCGTGATCAGCGGTCAGGAGGTGCGCGGCACGGTCGGCGCGGCGTTCTTCGAGGGCACACCGGTGGCCGGCGCGTCGGTCGCCCTGCGGATCAACGAGGAGCCCAAGGCAACGATCACCACCGACACGAACGGCCAGGGCAGCGCGAGCATCCGTCCTGTGATCGACGACGAGAGCCAGCTTGAGTTCATCACGATCGAGGGCAAGCCGACGCTCCCCGAGGAAGGGGACCTCACGGACAGCGCGCAGGTCGCCGTGTTCGCGGGCGACAGCTTCGTCACCGTCGACGGCGTGAAGTCCGCCACGACCCTCTCCGTCACGGGCGCGGTGAACAGCGTCGCGTGGGACCGCTTCGAGCAGACCGGCGTGGACCTGTCGACCGTGGATCCGCGTGGCACGCCGCGGGCGGGGGCCGACGTGCGCCTGGCGATCACCGCGCACTACACGGTGCGCCACCAGACCGGCACCGAATACGACTTCGTCACCAAGCGCGTCGTGCCCAAGTACAGGTCGCAGGACAACGCGCTCCCGCTGCCCGCCCAGGTCGTCCGTACGGGCGCCGACGGCCGGTTCCATCTCGACGTCGCCACGACACACAACGCCTACGGCTACGACATCACAGCGACCTACATCGACGCGGCCGGCAGGACCATCAAGACCACCAACTGGTCGGGCGCCCCGTTCGACACCGGCGCCAATCAGCAGCCCGTGCTCGCGCCGACCGTTGACCACGGTGACCTCGACGAGTACGCCATCGGCGACGCGATCGGCGTCCGCCTCACCGGCGCCCGCAAGCCGACCAGCGCGAGCCGCTACCTCTACCTCACGATGCAGCAGGGTCTGCGGACAGCCCAGATCAGCGCGAGTCCGGTGTTCCGGACGACGTTCTCGACGGCCAGCGTGCCCAACATCGAGATCGTCGCCGTGCGCTTCAACGGCTCGGGCTTCGAGGTCTCGTACCCGTACACCGCGCGGATCGCGCCCAAGGAGCGGACGCTGACCGTCTCGCTCAGCGCTGACAAGGCGCGCTACCAGCCCGGCGAGACGGCCAGCGTGACCGTCCAGACGCTCGATCCCGCCGGCCGGCCAGTCGCTGCGAGCGTCTTCGTCCGCGCCATCGACGAGAAGCTCTACACGATGGGCGTCGCCAGCGTGGACGACCCCGTGTCGCAGCTCTACGCCGACCTGCCCGACGGGTTCCTGGGCAGTGCGCGCAGCCATCACGTCCCCGTGCCGGACTGGGGCGGGGGTCGTGGTGACACCACGGGCGGCGGCGGCAATGGCCGTACCGACTTCCGCGACTGGCTTGTGGCGAGGGTGGTCCACACCGACGCGACCGGCCGCGCCACGGTGACCATCCCGCTCTCGGATGACCTCACCTCGTGGCGGGTTGCCGCCACTGCCGTCGACGCTCGGCTCGACGCCGGCGCGACCTCGCTCAAGGTGCCCGTCGGGCTCCCGTTCTTCGTGGATGCGGTGATCGCCCCGGAGTACCTCGCGTCCGATCGGCCGGTGGTGCGCGTGCGCTCGTACGGCACCGCGCTCCAGGCCGGCACGCCAGTCACGTTCACCGTCAGCTCGGAAACGCTGCCGATGGCCCAGACCACCGTGACCGCTGATGCGTTCGGCTCAGGCTATGTCGCGCTGCCGGCGCTCTCCGTCGGCACGCACCGGATCCGTATCGCGGGCAGCGCGACGGTCGGCGGGGAGACGCTGACCGACACGATGACCCGCACCGTGTCGGTCGTGGCCAGCCGCGCCACGCAGCTGCGCACCACGTGGTCGCCGCTGATCGGCAAGGCGTCGGTCCAGACCGGGACGGGCGTGACGCAGGTCGTGCTCGTCGACGCCGGACGCGGTCGTGTGGTGCCGGTGCTCGAGGAGCTCGCGACGCCGGGCTCGGTCCGCGCCGACCAAGAGCTCGCGTCCGCGCTCGCGAACCGGGTGCTCGTCCAGGAGTTCGGACTCCCGGCGGTGGCCACGCCGGACCCGAACGGCCTCGACGTCTACCGCGTCGACGACGGTCTGGCGATCGTGGCCTGGGGCTCGTCGCAGCTGGAGGTCACCGCGCTCGCGGCGATGGCCGGCGATCGGCGCCTCACGGCCGGCAACCTGGACCAGCTGCTCACGACCGTCGCGGCGTCGACTGACGAGACGCGCGCCCGTCGGCTGCTCGCGCTGGCAGGGCTTGCGGCGCTGGGCGAGTCGGCCGAGGACCGGATCACCGCGGCCGCTGCCCAGACCGACCTCACCGTGGAGGAGCAGGTGAACCTGGCCCTCGCGGCCCTCGAGGCCGGTGACGAGGCCCTTGCGGGGCGGCTCGAGCAGCAGCTCCTCGCGAGCCACGGGTTCCGGTTCGGCCAGCAGGTCCGGATCGACCCGGGCCCCGAGGTGGACGCCACCGTCATCACCGCCCGTCTCGCCATCGTGGCAGCGTCGCTGGGCGACCCGGTGGCGGCCGAGATGGACGCGTACGCGGCAGCCCACCCCTCCCCGACGACGCTCGTGGACCTCGAGCGGGTCCTCGCCGCTCGCGGCTGGGCCACCCGGGTGGCGGTCGCGAAGAGCTCGGCGGCGATCACCGTCGACGGCTTGCGCCAGGTCGTGACCATCGACGGGTCACAGGCCGCCGCGTACAGCCTCACGCCGGCCCAGGCGAGCTCGGCGTCGATCGAGCCGGTCTCGGGCACGGCCCTGCTGGTCCAGACCTGGGACGCCGCACTCAACCCCGCAAGCCTCAAGGCGCGCGATGGCGTCACGATCACGCGCACGGTGACCCCGGCCGGGGCCATCGCGGCCGATGACACAGTGATCGTCGAGTACCACGTCACGATCCCGTCCGCGGAGCTCGGCGCGGGCTGGCGGCTCGTGGACACCGCGCCCTCGGGCCTCGCGCCCATCCCGTTCTACGGGGGGTTCGCGGCGGACGATGCTGCGGCGCCTGTGGAGGTCGTCTCGCCGACGTTCATGGACGGGCAGCGGGTGGAGTTCCTCGTGGGCTGGGACCCGACTCGGTTGGGTTACACGCTCCGCTACGTGGCGCGCGTGGTCACGCCAGGCACCTACACGTGGGAGCCGTCGGTCCTCCAGTCCACCGTGGACCCGGCGTGGGGCCTGACGGTGGCTCCCGCGACGATCACGATCGGGACGCCGGGCGGCTGACCGGCGCGGGCTCAGGCGAGGAGGCGGCGCTCAAGCAGGCGCATCGCCGCCTCCTCGATGGGCTCCGCGTGGTCCCAGCCGCACACGTGCAACGCGCCGTGGGTCACCAGGAGGCGCAGCTCGTCGCGCGCGTCCCAGTGCACGTCGCCGGTCTGACCGCCGCGACCGGCCTCGGCCTGGTCCACCGCGCGCTCCACGGACACGACGATGTCGCCCAGGTGCGGACGCGCGCCCGGCGGGAGTGCGAAGCCGTCGGGGTCGGCGACGGCGGGGTCGAGCGCGCCGCCCGGGCCTTTCCCGGGATGGTCCGGATACTCGCCGGGGGCGAGCAGCGGAAACGAGAGCACGTCGGTCGGGCCGTCCTTGCCCATGTGCGCGGCGTTGAGCTCGCCGAGCTCGGTGTCGTCGGAGAGGATCAGCCCGATCGACGCCGGCCTGGGCGCCCCGGCCGCCGCGACCGCCGCCGCGATGGCCCGCGCCAGGACGCTCGCGGGCACCAGGCGCGGCACGTCCTCGCGCCGCTCGACATCGATCCGCCAGCCGTCCAGGTAGTGCGTGCTCATACGGGTCACGGTAGCGCGGGGCGAGGGGTCGCGGCCGGATGATCTGGCGCTACCATCGGCCGATGTCCATCCGACCCATCGTCACCCTCGGCGATCCCCGCCTCCGCCTCGTCGGGCAGCCCGTCGTCAAGTTCGACCGGGAGCTCGCGCAGCTCCTCGACGACATGGTCGAGACGATGGACGCCGCGCCGGGCGTCGGGCTCGCCGCGCAGCAGATCGGCATCGACCTGCAGCTCTGCGTGATCAGGATCGACGACGGGCTGTATGAGCTCGCCAACCCCGAGATCGTGCACCTCTCCGGCGAGGAGGGCGCGTGGGAGGGCTGCCTGTCCGTCCCGGGGTACCGCGCGTGGCGGTGGCGGGCCGAGCACGCCGTTGTGACGGGTCAGGACCGGCAAGGCCGCCGCCGCACCGTGAGCGGCCACGGGTACCTCGCCCGCGCCATCCAGCACGAGTTCGACCACCTCCAGGGCCAGCTGTACATCGACGCGCTCCCCGAGGGCGAGGAGATCATCACCGAGGAGGAGCTCGACCGGCGGCACGCCGAGGAGGACGGCGCGGAGGACGGCGCCGACTGACCCTCGCCGTCGGTGAAGCCCGGGTCAGTCCTCGCCGGACGCGGCCCGGCGCGACTCCAGCTCGACCACCTTGTTCTGCGGGTACGCCACGCGCTGGTGGTACATGCCCAGCAGCTGCTCCACGAACGCCTCGCGGATGCGCTCGAGGTCGCGCAGCGTCAGGTCGCACTCGTCGAACTGGTTGTCGCTGATCCGCTCCTCGAAGATGCGGGCGACCATCGCGCGGATCGCCGCCTCGTCGCGCGACGACAGCGACCGCACCGACGCCTCGACCGAATCCGCGAGCATGATGATCGCCGCCTCGCGCGACTGCGGCTTGGGCCCGCCGTGGCGGAACTTGCGGATGTCGACGGCGTCGGCGGCCTTGCGCCCCTCGGGCGTGTCGATGCCGCCGTACGCCGCCGCCGCCTCCTCCTTGGCCCGCGCGTAGAAGTACGACATCACGCCCGTGCCGTGGTGCTGCGGGATGAACGCGATCAGCTGCTTGGGGAGGCCGGCGCCGTAGGCGATGTCGATGCCCGCGGACACGTGGCTCTTGAGCAGCTGCGCCGAGGCCTCGGGGTCGAGGACGTCGTGGAGGTTGTCGCCGCCCGCCTGGTTCTCGATGAACGCCTGCGGGTTCGAGAGCTTGCCCACATCGTGGTAATACGCTGCCACGCGGGCGACCAGCGGATCGGCGCCGATCGCCTCGGCGGCGCGCTCGGCCAGGTTCCCGACCATGAGCGAGTGGTGGTACGTCCCCGGCGTCTCGACGAGCAGGCGCCGGAGGAGCGGCGCCGACGGGTTGGCCAGCTCGAGCATCTGGAACACGGTGAGGATCCCGAAGACGGAACCCACGACCGCAACCGAGCCCACGGTGGCCACCGTGGCGCCGCCGGCGGAGACGGCCGAGGCGCCGATCAGCTCCAGCACGCCGCGCACGTCCTGGCGGCCGAGGAGCGCGAACGTGACGATGACGATGCTCTGGACGACGAACACCGACACGCCGGCGCGGACGAAGACCGAGAGGCGGTCGCCGCGCCGCACCATCACGATGCCCGCGATCCCGCCGAGGAGCGTGTACGCGGCGAGCTCGAGGCCGCCGCCATAGCCGCCGCCGTTCACCGCCGCAGCGAGGATGGCGAGGAGCGAGGTCAGGACCAGTGCGGCACCGCCGTCGAGCAGGACGGTGACGAGCATGCCCACGGCGCCCAGCGGCAGCGCATACGGCAGCCAGTAGCGGCCCGCGGTCAGCTTGAGCGCGAGGACGGTGACCAGGAGGATCACGCTCAGGAGCAGCAGAACGTTGTTGCGGTGCCAGAACTCGCGGCGGAAGCGCCAGGTCCAGAGCAGCAGGAGCGCGATCGTGAGGATGGAGAGGACGAAGAACCCGACGAGGCGGGCGACATCGAGGCCGCCCTGGTTGAGGTCGAAGTACGTGATCGCCTCATAGGCCACGTCGTCGATGAGGACGCCGTTGGCAACGATCGTCTGGTTTTGCTGCCAGCTCTTCTGGACAGGCTGGACGGCAGCCGAGGCGGACGCCCGGGCCTCCTGGGTCAGCTGATCCGAGTACGACGAGTTGGGGACGAGCAAGGGGCCGACCATCGCCGCCGACAACGATCGCTCGTCGGGCGAGAGGTCGCTGGCGATGCGGTTGGCGACACCCGCCCGCACCAACGGCAGCTCGCTGTCACGGAGCGGCGCCCCCTCGAGGGTCGCGAGGACGCGGGCGGACTCCGTGCGGACGGTCTGCCAGCGATTGGCGGTCAGGTTGCCGAGCGTCTTGCGGTCGGCGGACGACAGGGTCCCGAGTGCTCCCGCGAGGATCGCCTGGCGGCCGAGGTCGGTGACGCCGGGCGCGAACGCCGCGTCCACGACGGCCGCCTGCTGCTCGAACAGCCGCGCCTGCTGGGCGGCGACGGCAGCCGCATCGGCGGGCGTGTAGGTGTACTGCGGCTCAACGGCGGCGCTCGCCGCGTCCTGCGCCTGTTTCGTGAGGACGTCGCTGATGTAGTGGCTCGCGCGCGGCGCCTGGACGGCCGTGGGGGCGGGGATCCCGAGCTCGAGGCTCGGCTGCGCCGGCAGCACGTCGAGGCCCAGGATCACGGACATCGCAGCGATCAGGAGGGCGGACGCGGCGAGCAGGCGCCATGCGTCGCGACGCGTGAACGTGGCGTTGGTGTCCGAGGTGGACGAGGATGCGAGCATCGGCGCGCGGGCCTAGTGGCCAGCCTCGTGCGCGGCGAGCTCCGCCTGGGCGAGCGCCTGGGCGACGAGGCCCGAGGCGACCTTGCCGTCGGCGCGGCCGCGGATCTGGGGGGACAGCCAGCCCATCACCTTGCCCATCTCGCGGGCGGTGGCGGCGCCGGTCGCGACGACGCCTGCGTCCACGAGGGCGCGCAGCTCGTCATCGGTCAACTGCTGGGGGAGGTAGTCCGAGAGGATGGCGATCTCCGCCTCTTCCTTGCTCGCGAGGTCCTCGCGCCCGCCGTTGCGGAACGCCTCGACGCTCTCGCGGCGGGTCTTCACCTCTCTGGTGACGACGCCCAGGATCTCGTCCTCGCTCAGGGTGACCTTCTTGGCCTTCTCGATGTTGTAGATGGCGTTCTGAACCATTCGCAGCACGTCGCGGCGCAGCGAATCACCGGACCGCATCGCGGCGGTCGTATCGTCATGGAGTCGTTCGCGTAGGGTCATCGGACCCTCCTGAGATGTGGCGCCCCGGCTTGGGGGTGCCGCGGGTTCGCGGCGCGGACGCGGTGTGCGCTCGGCCGCGAACCCGGCTTGGCTCAGCCCTGGCTCGCTCGCGCGTTCTTCTTGCGCTTCGCTTCCTTGCGCTTCCGCTTCACCGACGGCTTCTCGTAGTGCTCACGACGACGCGCCTCGGCGAGGATCCCGCTCTGCTGGATCTTCTTGTTGAAGCGGCGGAGGGCGCTTTCGAACGTCTCGTTCTCGCCCACTCGGACTTCGGCCAAACCTGGTTCACCTCCTCGGGCAGGAGTCTCGTACCCGCCTCCACGCGCGATTGCCCAACGGCGCAGGGGCGTCCCGACTGGTTCGGCGAGCTCGCTTTCGCGGGCGCACGAAACCTGCCGGCAGGCCGCCGGAGTGTACGCGTGAGCGCGCGAGGCGTCGAATCTGGGCGCGGCGTCAGCGGCGGGGCTGGTTGATCCGGATCAGGTTGCCCGCCGGGTCGCGGAAGGCGCAGTCGCGGACGCCGTAGGGCTGGTCCATGGGCTCCTGGACCACCTCGGCGCCAGTCGCCTGGACGTGCTCGAAGGTGGCGTCGACGTCGGCGGTCGTGAGGACGAGGCGGCTGAGCAGGCCCTTGGCGAGCAGGTCACTGATGGCAGTCCGGTCCGAGGCGGAGATGCCGGGGTCGGCGGCCGGCGGCTCGAGCACGATGCTCACGCCAGGCTGGTCGGGCGAGCCAAGGGTCGTCCAGCGCATGCCGTAGGCGCTGACGTCGTTGCGGACCTCCCAGCCCAGTGCGTCGCGGTAGAACGCGATCGCCTTGTCGTGATCATCGACCGACAGGAAGCAGTTCTGCAGTTGCACGTTCATGCGTCGGATCCTAGTCGTGCCCGCCGGTCGGCGCTTCTCGATTCCTGACCGGGCGCAGGGCCGCCCGGATCAGACAGGCCGGCAGCGGCTCAGACCACGAGTGGTCGCGCGTCTTGTACGCGCTCGGCGTCTCGCCCACGAGCTCGGTGAAACGGGTGCTGAACGTCCCGAGCGACGAGCAGCCGACCTCGAAGCAGACGTCGGTCACCGAGAGGTCGCCGCGCCGGAGCAGCGTCATGGCGCGCTCGATGCGGCGGGTCATGAGATAGCTGTACGGGCTCTCGCCATACGCCGCACGAAAGCTGCGCGAGAAGTGGCCCGACGACATGCACGCAGTGCGCGCCAGCGCCTCCACGTCGAGCGGGCGCGCGAACTCGCGCTCGATCTGGTCACGGGCGCGGCGCAGCAGGACGAGGTCTTCACGGTCCATCCCGCGAATCATACGGCGGGGCTCCGGATCAACCCCTGGGCGACCGGTCGCCCGCTCAGATCCCGCCGCTGAACGTGTCGCAGCTGCCCGGGGCGCCGCTCTTGTAGCCCTTGTTGAACCATTTCTGGCGCTGCGCCGACGAGCCGTGCGTCCCGGACTCCGGGTTCACGCGCCCCTGGAACTCCTTCTGGATCCGGTCATCGCCCACGGCCTGGGCGGCGTCGAGCGCGTCGGCGATCTGCGCCTTCGTCAGCGGCAGCAGGAAGCCGGTGTCGGCGGCGTGCTTCGCCCAGACGCCCGCGTAGCAGTCGGCCTCGAGCTCGGTCCGGACCGACTGGCCGGTCGAGCCCTGCTGGCCCGTGCCGCCGTCGAGCACGCCGAGCAGGTCCTGGACGTGGTGGCCGTACTCGTGCGCGATGACATACGCCTGCGCCGCGGGTCCGCCCTGCGCGCCGAACTTGGTGTGGAGCTCGTCGAGGAACCCGAGGTCGATCCACACGAGCTTGTCGTTGGGGCAGTAGAACGGGCCGACCTCGGTCGATGCCGCGCCACACCCGGTCGAGGCGGAGCCGCTGAAGAAGACCGTCCGGCTGGGCGTGTACGCCTGGCCGCCCTGCGTGAACTCGCCGGTCCAGTAGGCCTGGACGCTGTTCACGTAGCCCAGGATGGCGCAGTCCTGGCGGGCGTTCGCGTCGGCGCCGGTCTTGCAGGTGTCCGCGAGCGGCGACCTGGCCGGCGCAGCACCCTGACCCTGGCCCACCTGCTGGTTGAGGAGGTTGTTGAGGTCGTCGGGGTTCGCCCCCTGCCCACCGAGCACCACATAGAGCACGAGCACGATGACGCCGACGATCCCGGCGCCACCGCCCATGGCTGCGCCGCCGCCCGGCACGCGCCGCCCGCGTGCGTCCTCGACCTGGCTCGCGTCGACCTTTGCGTTCGGGTTGAACGTCACTGGTCCCCTCCCTGTCGGCACGGATTCTAGGCTGGTCGGAGGAACCGGAGGTGGCAACGCGGCGTCGTGCGGCCGACGGGTGCTGCTCGACTCTTGACGCGGCCCGGCGTTCGACGAGGATGCAGCCATGGACAGGGGGGTCTGGCGGCTGGGTCTCGCACTCGTGATGGCGCTTGCTGTCGTTGGCTGCTCGCGATCAGCGGCGCCCGCACCGACCGTCAGCGCGACGGCTCCTGGCGCCACTGCATCGGCGGGCGCGGTTGCACCCGCCGCGGCTGACCCCGGCGCCTCGGCGTCGGCTCCGGCTGCCCCGCTCCCCTCGGCCATCGCGTATGCGATCCACCAGCGCGAGGTGTTCGGCCTGCGCGCCGACCTCGCCTGGGTCGAGCAGGTGGCCGCCGATCCGACGGCGAGGACCTTCCCGCTGGACTTCCTGATGACCCCCGATGAGGCTGCGGGCTTTGAGGCGCGCCAGGCGTCGTTCGACGAGGTCGCTGCTGCCGTGCAGGCCTATGCGGCGACCGTCCCCGACGAGTTCGGCGGGGTCTACCTCGACCAGCAGAACGGGCGCGTCGTCGCCCAATTCACCGCGCACCTGGAGCGGCACCGTCAGGCAATCCTCAACCGGCTCGGCAAGGCGGCGCCGCTCGTCCTTGAGCAGGTCACCTACACCGAGGCAGATCTCCGCGCGCTCCAGGACCGCATCACGGCGGACATGGGATGGGTGAAGACCATCAACGCGGCGCCCACGTCGGTCGGCGTCGACACGATCAAGAACTGCACCGTCTTCACGATCTCGAGTACGAACCCCGACGCGCCTGCCCTGATCCTCGCCCACTACGGGCAGCCGACAGGCAAGCTGCGGGTTGAGTCCGACGGCACGGGCATCTACCTGATGCCCCGCGGCTGGGTCGACGTGTCGGTCAAGGTTGCCAGGGGCGCCTTGCCCCCTCCCGGCGGCTGGGAGATCGATCTCGTGGGTGACGGGCCGGGCCTATGGGGCGGCGAGGTGGGCTGGGGCGCGGTGCCCGGCGTCGTGGCGAAGGTGCCGGCAACAGTCGGGGGCTGGACCGTGAACCTCCTGGACGACCAGCGGCAGGCGATCGGCACCGGCCACGCCAGCGTAGTAGCAGGCAAG
>Ga0302299_10001435_pt1 | contig 14308 bp, 6 predicted proteins | sample III_Fen_N3_4_FD_198795 | JGI IMG/M metagenome (GOLD analysis project Ga0302299, IMG submission 198795) | Peat permafrost microbial communities from Stordalen Mire near Abisko, Sweden - III_Fen_N3_4 | ecosystem: Environmental > Terrestrial > Soil > Wetlands > Permafrost | place: Sweden: Abisko... | reverse complement strand
GACCAGCGGATCGGCGTGCGCACCACCAGCACCGCCCCACCCGAGCGGGTGTGGGCGCTCCTCGCCGACGCCACCACGTGGCCGACGTGGAGCACCTTCGACGAGGCCGAGATCGAGCAGCCCGGCGACACCGATCCCCAGGGCATCGGCTGCCTGCGCCGCTTCCGCCGGGGCCGGATCCGCAGCCGCGAGCGCATCGTCGCCTTCGACCCGCCGCGCCACGTGGCGTACACCCTGCTCTCGGGTCTCCCCTTGCGCGACTACCGCGGCGACGTCACCCTCACCGCCACCGACACCGGCGGCACCGAGATCCACTGGCAGTCGCGCTACGGGCTGAAGATCCCGTTCACGGGCCGCTGGGTGCACAAGCAGCTCGGCGGCTTCATCCGGGAGACCGCCGACGCGCTCGCCCGGGCGGCGGCCGCCGAATAGCCCGGCCCGGGGCGCGCCCGCGTCGTCGATGAGCGCGGCTGTGGGACGCACGTCAGGGGGTGGGCCCGGTGGTGCCGCAGACCTCGAACGCCTCGGCCGACCGCAGGCCCACGCGCCAGCGGGGTGCGGCGCTGTGGGGCGTGGGGAGGTCGCGTGCCTCGCCCTCGGGCACCGTCGCATACGGAGGGTCCTGGGCGAAGTAGCCGTCGCCGAACGCGCGCAGGCGGACGTCGACCGGCGCGGAGCCCACCGCCTCGATCCGCAGGAACCGCGTGGACGACACCACCTCGACGTCCACGCCCTCCGCGCCCGGCGTGAACCGCACGCACGATGCGCCCGCGTCGGCGCCGGGCCCGCCGCGCGTCGCGTCCGGGCGCGCGCCCCCCGGCTGCGTCGCACCGGTGAGGCCCATGCCCACCGTCGCCGCGAGGTGGCCGTCGGCCTGGCGCCGGTACTCGTCGGGGAGCGTCCGCACGCCCCGCACGTCGAGGGCGGGGGAGCCGAGGTCGGCGAACGCGTCCACGAGCGGGCGGCCGTCGATCGGCGGAGGGACCCGCACCGCGACGTAGCCGGGATCGAGTGTGCGCGTTCCGATGTCGATCGCGCTCACCTCGGCCAGCTTCTGCTCGGTGAAGCCCCGCAGCTCGTCGCCGCCGTCGAACAGGTCGACCACGTTGACCACGAGCGCGAACGTGATCACCACTGCGAGCACCGCCGCGACGGGGACACGCAACGAGATCCCCGCGCCGCACTCCCCGAGGGCGAGCACGAGCAGCACACCCCCCGCGTACAGGTACCGGCTGGTGGTCGGCTCCTGCAGCCCCGACCGGCTGAACGCGATGAGGAGCCAGTAGCCACCGAGCATCGCCACGAGCGCGCCCACGCGCGGCCGACGGTCGGCGTCGGCCCGCAGGAACCCCCACACGAACACGGCTGCGAGCGGGAGCAGCAGCACCTGCCCGACCGTCGATCCGGTGCCGGTCAGCCCGCCGACCGTGGCTCCGGCGAACTCCACCGCCCAGCGCGCCGTCCCCACCACGCCGTCGGCCTCGCCCTTGCGCTCGCCGTACGCCGCCCACCACAGCGCGTAGAGCGCACCCGGCACGAGCACCACCCAGAGGCGTCGCCACTGGCGCCGCAGCACGATCTCCAGGCCCACTCCGGCCACCAGCGGGACGCCCACTCCGGACGATGCCAGCGCGAGGAGCCCCATCGACGCCGCGCCCACGTCGCCCCGCCGCGTGCGCCGGTCGAGGAACAGCAGTGCCCCGATGCCACCGACGAGGCTCATCGCGAAGCTCGTCTGGAACGGCCAGAGGATCACCTGCCAGGCTGCGCCGAACGCCAGGACGAGCGCCGCGCCCGCGAGTGCGGCCACCGGCGCGACCCTCCGCCGGAGGTACGCGAACACGAGCGCGGCCACCCCGACGTGCGCAGTCGCGATCATCACCCGGTACGGCCAGTAGTGGCGGATGCCCACGGAGTGGAACAGCATCTGGTACATCGCCACCGGGACGAGCGACAAGTGGCCGTAGTGCGGCTGGAGCAGCGTGTCGAGCGTGACGTCGCGCCGGTCGAGGATCCAGGTCCACTCGTCGAAGAAGAAGGTGAGGCCGTGCCCCGCCACGAGGACGAGCACGAACGCGACGAGCGCGACCGCCCCGAAGGCGAGCCACCACGCACCCGCCGAACGGTCCGGGGCAGGGGACGGGCCAGGCGCGTCCAGGGCGTCGGAGACTGCGACCGTCCTCAGGGGCTCCGAGTATAAAGGTGCCTTCCTGCGAGGAGCCGTCGTGACCGCGCGCCCACAGCTCAGCATCGTCGTCCCCGCGTACGACGAGGCCACCCGCCTCCCCCAGACCCTGGCCGCCCTCCTCGCCCGGTTCCCCGACGCCACCACCGAGATCGTGGTCGTCGACGACGGCAGCACCGACGACACCGCGCGCATCGCCCGCGACGCGCTCGCGGGGCACCCCGGCACCCAGGTCGTCGCGCTGCCCGAGAACCGAGGCAAGGGCGCGGCCGTCCGCGCCGGCGTGGCGACCACCACCGGCGACGTCGTCCTCTACATGGACGCCGACCTCGCGACGGACCTCACCGTGCTCGACGGCTTCCTCGCCCGACTCGCCGACGCCGACGTGGTGGTGGGGTCGCGGGCCGTCCCGGGCTCGACCGTCATCCACACCACCCGGCTGCGGGCGGCCATGGGGCGGACCTTCAACCGCATGGTGCGGCTGTTGACCCGGCTCGACGTCCACGACTCCCAGTGCGGGTTCAAGGCGTTCCGGGGCGACGTCGCCCGGCTCGTGTTCGCGCTGGGACAGGTGGACGGGTTCGCGTTCGACCCCGAGGTGCTGCTCATCGCCGACCGCCTCGGGTACCGGATCGTCGAGGTGCCGGTCACCTGGACGGCGGTGGAGGGCTCGAGCGTGCGGCCCGTCCGCGACTCCCTGCGCACCGGGGCGGCCCTCGTCGCCGTAGTCGTGCGCCTCCGCCGCGCCCGGGTCCGAGCCGACGCCCGGGCCCTGGGCTGGACCGGCCCGACCGCCGCCTGAGCCACCCGCCCGAGCCACCCGCCCGAGCCACCCCACCTCAGCCGCCCACCTGCTCCGCCCACCTGCTCCGCACCACCGCCGCCTGCCCCGGCCCCGCACGCCGCTGGGCCTAGCCTCGGCCCACCGAATGCGAATCGTCTTCGTCTCCTGGCGCGACCTCGCGCATCCCCAAGCCGGCGGCTCCGAGGTCGTGGTCGACCACCTCGCGAGCGGCCTCGCCGCGCGCGGCCACGACGTGACCCTCCTCGCGGGCGGTCCCACCACCGGCCATCCCTACGCCGTGCACTCCACCGGCGGCACCTACACCCAGTACGCCGGGGCCCCGGTGCAGCTCCACCGTCACGTGCGGGGCGCCGACGTGGTGGTCGACGTCGAGAACGGCATCCCCTTCTTCTCCCCCTGGTGGCAGCGGGCCCCGGTCGTGTGCCTGGTCCACCACGTGCACACCGAGCAGTGGGCGATGCAGTTCCCCGCCCCGGTCGCCGCGTTCGGACGCTGGCTCGAGCGCTCGGCGATGCCCCTCGTGTACGGCCACGCCGAGTTCGTCGCGGTGTCGGCCTCCACCGCCACCGCGGTGGCCGGCCTCGGTGTGGATCCCGAGCGGATCACCACGATCGAGATGGGCCTCGCGCCGGTCGTCACCTCCGGCGAGCCCTCGCCCACGCCCCGCTTCCTGATCCTCGGCCGGCTCGTGCCCCACAAGCGGGTCGACCTGGCGCTCGCGCTGTGGCCCCGGGTCCACGCCGTCACCGGGGGCGAGCTCGTCGTCGTGGGCGACGGCCCCGAGCTCGAGCGGGTCCGCGGCCTCGCCGGGCCGGGCGTCACCTTCACCGGCGCGGTCTCGGAGGAGCGCAAGGGCGCAGAGCTCGGTGCGGCCTGGCTCCTCGTGCACCCCGCGCACCACGAGGGCTGGGGCACGGTGATCATGGAGGCTGCGGCCGCAGGCGTACCCACCATCGCGTACGACGTGCCCGGCGTGCGTGACTCCGTGGTCGACGGCGTCACCGGGGTCCTCGCGGCCGACGACGACGCGTTCGTCGCGGCGTGGACCGGCCTGGCCACCGACCGCGAGCGGCGCGCCACCATGGCCGACGCCGCGCGCGAGCGCGCCGCGTCGTTCACCTGGGACCGCGCGGTCGACGCGTTCGAAGCGGTGCTCGCGCGAACGCGTCGGCGGCAGCCGTGACGACCACCGAGGCTGTGCCCCTGACCCCACCGCGCCCGCGCGACGCGCGCACCGACCGCCGCGGCGACTGGACCGCGTTGGGCGTCCTCGCCGCGATCACCTACCTGCCGCTGTTCCTCACCAACCGCGGGCGACTCAACGCCGACACGAAGCTGTACCTCTACCTGGACCCCGGCGGTCTCCTCGGCAGCGCCCCCCATCTGTGGAACCGCCGGTGGTCGGGCGGGACGGTCACCCACCAGAACATCGGCTACCTGTGGCCGATGGGGCCGTACTACTGGCTCACCGACGTGCTCGGGATCCCCGACTGGGTGGCGCAGCGATTCTGGCTGGCCTCGATCATGTTCGCGGCGGCCGCCGGCGCCTACTGGTGCTTCCGCTCCCTGTGGCGCGACCGCTGGGCAGCCGTCGCGGGCGCGCTCGTCTACGGCCTGTCCCCGTTCGTCCTCGGGCACATCACCGGGCAGTCGGCGCTGCTCCTGCCCTTCGCCGCGCTCCCGTGGCTCGTGGTCGCCGTGCGCAACGCGCTGCGCGCCGACCCGTGGCGCTGGGCCGCGGTGTTCGCGCTCATCACCACCACCGCCGGGTCGCTGAACGGCAGCTCGATCTTCTTCGTGCTCGCGGGCGCGGTGCTCTGGGTCCCGTACGCAGTGTGGTGGGAGCGCAGCGCGTCGGTGCGCAGTGGGATCACGACGATCGCCCGACTGGCCGGGCTCACGCTGGCCACCCAGGTGTGGTGGCTGATGGCGTACCGCGTCGGCGGCCAGTACGGGTTGCCGATCCTGCAGGTGACCGAGACGGTGCGCCAGACCTCGGTGTCGACCTCGGCGATCGAGGTGTTCCGCGGGCTCGGGTACTGGTTCTTCTACGGCGGCGACAACCAGGGCCCGTGGCTCCAGGGGTTCGCGCCCCCGTTCACGCAGTCGCTCGCGCTCGTCGCGGTGTCGTTCGGCGCACCCCTCGCGGCCCTGGCCCTGGGCTGGTGGTCGCGAGTCCGCGAGCGCGCGTTCTTCGTCGCGCTCGTCGTCGTCGGGCTGCTCACGTCGACGGTCGCGTTCGGGACCACCGACCGTTCCCTGGTCGGCACGGCGTTCGAGTCGCTGAGCCGCTCGTCGGGCCTGGTGCTGAGCCTGCGCAACACCCAGCGCGCGGCTGCCCTCCTCGCCTTCGGCCTGGCCGGGCTCGCCGCGGCCGGAGTCACCGCGCTGCGCGCTCGCGACCTGCGCCTCGGACGGACCGCGGGGGCCGTCGTGATCGCGGCCACGGTGCTGACCTTCGTGTCGCCCTGGAGCACCGGGCTGCTCCCCGATCGCTACCAGCGCCCCGAGCAGGTCCCGCAGGCCTGGCGCGACACCGCCGCGTACCTCGACAGGGTGGACGGCCGGGCGATGCTCCTTCCGGGCATCGACTTCGGTGCGTACCGCTGGGGCCACACGCTCGACCCGGTGCTTGCGGGGCTCACCCGCACCGAGCTCGTGTGGCGGGAGCAGCTGCCGATGGGCGGCGAGCCGGGCGCCGACCTCGTCGCCGCGTTCGACGAGTCGCTCCAGGGCGGCTGGTTCGACCCGCGCACCGTCGTCCCGATGGCCCGGGCGCTGGGCGTGACCCACATCGTGGTGGCCAACGACCTCGAGGTGGAGCGGTACCGGATCGTCCGGCCGGAGACGGTCATGGCCGCGCTGCTCGACCCGGCGTCGGGCCTCGTCCTCGAGCGATCGTTCGGCCGCGGGTACGTCAACCGGGCGCCCGCCGGCGCCACCGTGCAGCAGACGGCGACGCCCGTGACCCCGTCGCCGCTGCCGGAGGTCGCGGTGTTCTCGGTGCCGGGGGTCGAGGCCGAGCCGGTCGTCGCCTACGCGAAGGGCGCCGAGACCGTCGTGCACGGCGACGGGGCCGGGGTGCTCGCCGCCGGCGCGGCCGGGCTCCTCGACGCCGGCCACCTCCCGCTCCTGTCCGGAGCCGACCTCCGCACCTGGCCGGCGGCCCGCCGGGCCGCACGCGGCTCCGGTGCCCGGCACGTGGTCACCGACACCAGCCGACGCGAGGTCCGACGCTTCTCCACGCTGCGGGAGAACACCGGCGCCACCGAGTCCGCCGACGGCACCCCTCACTCCGGGCTCGCGACCGACGTCCCGTCCGATCAGCTCACCGGCGCCGATCGGCAGGCCCAGTCGGTCGCGGTCCTCGATGGCGCGCGGTCGGTCGACGCGTCGGGCTACGGCAACACCGTCAGCCTGCTGCCCGAGGACCGGCCCGTGAACGCGTTCGACGGCGATCCGCGCACCGCGTGGCGCCTCGACGTCCCGGCCTTCCGGTCGGTGCGGGGAGACCGACCCTCGACGCTGCGGATCGACCTCGGCCGGAAGGTCCGGGCCGACCACGTCGACGTCGTGCAGTCGGCCGACCGGGCGGGGACGCAGCCGATCCCGGCGTTCGACGTCGTGCTCGACGGCACCCGCGTGATCCCGGCCACGGTCGACCCGGCCCACGCGTTCGACCCCGCCGGCACGCGCGTCCAGCTCGACGGCCGGCCGTTCTCCACCCTCGAGCTCCGGATCCCCGACACCGGCTTCGCCGGGCCGATCGGGATCGCCGAGGTCGCGATCCCGGGCGTGCAGGTCGAGGAGATCATCCGTCTGCCGCGCAGCCTCGACGCGCTCGGGCCGTTCACCGGGCCGGTCCGTGTCGCCTACGCGCTCACCCGCCTCCGGGTGGACCCCGGCGACCTCAGCCGGACCGACCCCGAGCTCGCGCTGCACCGGGAGCTCACCGTGCCCGCCCCGTCGACGTTCACGCTGTCGGGGACGGCCCGCCTCGACGGCCGGGCCTCCGCCGACGTGCTCGACGCCGTGCCGACCGCCCCCCGCTGCCGCACCGACCTCCTCACGATCGACGGCGCCGCCGTCCCCGTGACCGTCGGCGACCCGACCGGGCCCGGGACCCGGGGCCCCCGCCCCGTGACGACCTGCGACGGCGCCCCGATCACCCTGAGCGCCGGGCGCCACGTCCTGCGCACCACGCCCGGGATGACCACCGGCATCGACCTCGACCAGCTGGCGCTCGTGTCGCCGCAGTACGCCGACGCACCCACGAACGACGCCGTCGCCGCCCCGCCCGAGGTCCGCCGGTCGGATCCCCGCTCCGCGGTGATCGTGGGCCACGGCACGCCGTACTGGGTGCGCCTGAACCAGAGCTCGAACCGCGGTTGGGAAGCCCGCGCCCGCTGGCCGGGCGGCTCCCAGGACCTCGGTGCGGCGCACGCGGTCGACGCGTTCGCGAGCGGCTGGTCGGTGACGCGAGGGACAGACGCGCGGGTGGCGATGCGCTTCTCGTGGCAGCCCCAGCGCGCGGTCGACCTCGCGCTCGCGGTCTCGGGGCTCGCCGTGCTCGGCTGCCTGGCCCTCGTCCTGCTCCGGCCGCGCCGCCGCGCCCACGATGCCGCGGTGACCCCGCGGCTCGCACCGGATCCGTTCTCGGCCCGGCGGCCTCCGGTGCTCGTGTCGGTCCTCGTGGCCGCAGTCGGCGCCGCGTTCGCCGGCCCGGCGGTCGGAGCTGCACTCGCGCTGCTCGCCGTCGGCATGGCCTTCGCGCGTCGCGCGCGCTGGCTGGCGGTCGTCGTGCGAGTGGCGCCACTCGCGGCCATGGGTGGTGCGGTCGCATTCGTGCTGGCCAAGCAGCTCCGCAACGACTACCCGCACGTCATCGAGTGGCCCACCTACTTCCGGCCCGCGCACTTCCTCGCGTACTTCGCCCTGCTCGGGTTCGCCCTCCTCGTCTGCGCCGATCGCTCCGAGGACCTCGGGCCGTGACGGCACCCACCGCCGCGTCCGCTCCCGCGTCGCCCGACCCGGCCGTCCCCGAACGGAACGCCGAACGTCGCGGATCGCTGGCCGCGCACGCCGTCCTCGCGCTGCTCGCGTTCGTCCCCCTGCTGCTCACGGCGCGCGGTCGGGTCGCCTCCGACACCCGCCAGTACTTCTTCGTCGACCCGTGGAAGTTCCTGTCGCGCGCGGGCTCCCTGTGGGACCCGAACGTCCACCTCGGCACGGTGACCCACTCGAACGTCGGGAACCTCTTCCCGATGGGCACGTTCTTCGCGTTCACCCACACGCTCGGCATCCCCGCGTGGACCGCGCAGCGGCTCTGGATCGGCCTCCTCCTGTTCGCGGCGGGCACCGGTGTCCTCGCGTTCGGCCGCACCATCGGCTGGCGCGGCGTCGGACCCCTCGTCGCCGCACTCCTGTACATGCTCACGCCGTACACGTTGCAGTACGCCCCGCGCACGTCCGTCCTGCTCCTCCCGTACGCCGCGCTCCCGTGGCTCATCGCGCTCACCGACCGGGCGCTGCACAGCGGCGGGTGGCGCCACCCCGCCGTGCTCGCGCTCGTCGCGCTGACCATCAGCGGGGCGAACCCGAGCACGTTCCTCATGGTGGTGCCCGGGCCGGCGCTGTGGGTCGCGTTCGCGCTCGGCCGCCGCGAGACCACCTGGCGCGACGTCGGACGCGTCGTCTGGCGCACCGCGCTGCTCACAGCGGGGACGTGCGCGCTGTGGATCGCCGCGCTGGTGGTGGAGGGGAAGTACGGCCTCAACGTGCTCGTCTACACCGAGACCCTCCCCCAGGTCTCGGTCGCGTCCACCGCGATGGAGATGCTGCGGGGCCTCGGCTACTGGCTCTTCTACGGCACCGAGGCGCGCGACCCGAACGTCAAGGCGGCGATCGACTACCTGGAGCGCACGCCGTTCCTGCTGCTCAGCTACGCGATCCCGCTCCTCGCGGTGAGCGCCGGGCTCGTCACGCGCTGGCGCCACCGGGCCTTCGCGATCGCACTCGTGCTCACCGGGGTCGTGCTCGGCGTGGGTGCGTACCCCTACGGGGACTCCTCGCCGTTCGGCGCGCTGTTCAAGGCCGTGACCGGGGCCGGGGCCGGGCTCGCGCTGCGCTCGTCCACCCGTGCGGTCCCGCTGACCGTGCTCGGGCTCGCGCTGCTCCTCGGCGCGGGGGCGAGCGCGGTGGCGGCCCACGGTCGCCGGATCGGCACCGTCGCGCTCGTCGGTCTCGGCGTCCTGGCCGTGGCCAACCTTCCCGCGCTGTTCACCGGCGGCTTCGTCGACCCGAACTTCTCGCGCCCCGCCGCGATCCCGCGGTACTGGCGCGACGCCGCGGCCGCACTCGACGGCGATCCCCAGTCACGCGTGCTCGAGCTGCCCGGCTCGGGCTTCGCCGCGTACCGCTGGGGCATGACCTACGACACCCCGATCCTGCCCACCCTCCTCGACAGCCGCCCGTCGGCGGCGCGGGAGCAGACGCCGTACGGCGGTGCCGCGTCGGTGGACCTCCTCGGCGCGCTCGACCGGCGGCTGCAGGAGGGCACGTTCGAGTCGGCCGCGCTCGCCCCGATCGCCCGCTTCCTCGGGGTGGGCGACGTGCTGGTGCGCTCCGACCTCGCGTTCGAGCGCTACGGCACCGCCCGGCCCGCGAACGTGTGGCAGGTGCTGGGCCAGGAGATCGCGGGGCTGGGCGCCATCACCGCGTACGGGCCCCGCACCCCGAACGTCCCCGACCCCCGCCTGCCGATGCTCGATGCCGTCACGCTCGGCGTCCCCACCGACGCCGAGACCCCGCCCGCGCTCGCGGTACGGCCCGTGGAGGACCCCCAACCGATCATCCGCAGCGCCCCGGCCGAGTCGCCGGTCGTGGTGGCCGGCGACGGCGAGGGCCTCGTGGACGCGGCCGCGGCCGGGCTCGTGCAGGGCAACGAGCTCGTGCTGTCGGGACCGTGGCTCGCGACACATCCGAAGGAGCTGGGCCGGGCGCTGCGCAACGCGGCCGAGCTCGTGGTCACCGACACCAACCGGCGCCGCGACCGGCGCTGGCGCTCCCTGCGCTTCACCACCGGGCTGACCGACCGGCCCGGTCACTCCCAGCCCTCCACCGGGCAGGGGGAGGCCACGCTCGACCAGTTCCCGGGCTCGACCGACGCCGACCGGACGGTGACGCTGCCCCAGGGCGGCACCGTCGACGCCACCGAGTACGGCGGGCTCGTCACCTTCGACCCCGACCAGCGCGCGTACGCCGCGTTCGACGACGACCCGACCACCGCCTGGCAGGTGAGCGACATCACCGACCCCGTCGGCCAGGTGCTGACCCTCCGGCTCCCCGATCCCGTCACGGCCGACCACATCGACCTGCTCCAGAGCCAGGCGCCGGCCCGCACCCGCCTCGTGAGCGAGGTCGCGCTGCGCTTCGACGGGGGCGCGCCCGTGACGGTCGCGCTCGACGAGAGCTCACGCACCGGCTCCGGCCAGCGGATCGACTTCCCCGCCCGCTCGTTCCGAGAGCTCACGGTCGAGATCACCGGCGTCACCACCACGCCCGAGATCGCGACGCGCGGCGCGAGCCGCGTCGGCTTCGCCGAGGTGCGCATCCCCGGCGTGCAGGTCCAGGAGGTCGTCCGCGTCCCCACCCGCCTCACCCGCACGCTGCGCGGCCGCTCGCTCGACCACCGCCTCGCCTACGTGCTCACCCGCTCGCGCAGCAACCCCGCCGACACCGCCGACGACCGGCGGGACGAGGAAGCCGCGCTCGTCCGCCAGCTCGACGTCCCCGACTCCCGGTCGTTCGCGCTCACCGGCACGGCCCGGGTGTCGGGACGCGCGTCCGAGACGCTCGTCGACGCGCTGCTCGCGCCCACCGCGGCCGGGTCGGACGCGGTCACGGTCACGTCGTCCGACCACCTCGCCGGTGCGCTCGACCAGCGAGCCCGGGCCGCGCTCGACGCCGACCCGACCACCGCGTGGACCGGCGACTTCCTCGCCCCGGCCCCGAGCTGGCTCCAAGTCGACCTCGGCGCGCCGATCACCGTCGACCACCTCGACCTCGCGGTCGTGGCCGACGGCCGCCACTCGGTCCCGACCCAGGTGCGGATCACCGCCGGTGGCGAGTCGCGGGTCGTGGACCTCCCGCCGATCGCCGATGGGACCGCGCCCGGTGCCGTCACCACCGTGCCGCTGACCTTCCCGGCGGTGACGGGCCCGTCGGTACGGGTCGAGCTCACCGGGCTGCGGACCGTCGACACCGTCGACACGCTCAGCGGGCTCCCCCTGCCCCTGCCCCCGAGCATCGCCGAGCTCGGGCTCCCCGGCGTGGTGGTCGGCGCCCCGGCGGCGACCATCGACACCGGCTGTCGCCGCGACCTCCTGACGATCGACGGCGCCCCGGTGGCGGTGCGGGTGACGGGCGACGCGGCCGCGGCCCGCGACGGGCTGGCGGTCACCGCGTGCGACGGCGCGGTCGCGCTCTCGGCCGGCACCCATCGCATCGACGCGGCCCGGGGCACCACCACCGGCATCGACCTCGACCGGCTCACCCTCACCTCCGACGCCGGGGGCGCCGCGGCGCCGGTCACCGCCGCGGGCACCCCGGCCGCCACCGTGCGGCCGCCCTCCCCCACCGTGCACGTCACCGACACCGGGATGACCAGCGCCTCGGCCCGGGTCGGCCCCGACCACCCCGGCTTCTGGCTCGTGCTCGGGCAGAGCTACAACGCGGGCTGGACCGCCACCGCCAACGGGCGCTCGCTCGGCGATCCCGTCCTCGTCGACGGGTACGCCAACGGCTGGTGGGTCCCCGCGGGCTCGGCCCCGCTCGCCATCGAGCTGCGCTGGACCCCGCAGCGGACGCTGTGGATCGCGCTCGGCCTGTCGCTCCTCGCCGCGGCCGTCTGCTGCGTCCTCGCGCTGCGCGGGCGCCACTGGCCGGGGCCGCGGCCCGCCGACGACCCGGAGCTACGACCGCTGCGCGAGTCGAGGGCCACCCGCGTGCCCGGAATCGTGGTGCTCGCCACCGCCGCCGGAGTGGCGGTCGCCGCGTTCTTCTTCGTCGGACCGGTCGCGGCGCTGGTCGCGGCGGTGGTGGGGGCGATCGCCGTCGGGTGGCGGTACGGACGCATCCTCCTCGCCGGGGTCGTCGTCGCGCTGCTCGCGGTGAGCTTCCTGCAGGTCGCGCGGGTGCAGCGCAACGAGCAACGGCCGGTCCGGTACGACTGGGCCCGCGGGTACGAGACCGAGCACCGGCTCGCCATGACGGCGCTCGTCCTCCTCGTCGCCGACCCGGCGGTCGCCGCGGTGCGCCGCCGACGCCGCGCCGACGAGGATCCGCACCCTCCCGCGGAGGCGCCCGCTCGGTAGGCTCCGGACGTGCGGGCCTCTCGAGTCTGGCTCGGCGCCTTCGCGTGCTTCTTCGTGCTGGGGGCGTCGTGGGCGTTCGCCAGCCCTCTCCTCAGCGTCCCCGACGAGCCGGCGCACCTGGTCAAGGCCGCCGCGCTCGTCCGCGGTGAGCTCACCGGCCGCAAGATCCCCATCGCCGACGAGGGACCCGGGTCGATCTTCCGCGGCGGGTTCACCACCGTCGTCCACGTGCCGTTCGCGTACACCTGGCAGACGAGCGAGATCCCGAACTGCTTCATCTACGACCCGACCGTGCCCGCCGGGTGCGCGCCCGCGTTCCGGGACCTCCCCCGCGACGCGAAGTGGACGACCTGGGTCGGCCAGTACCCGCCCACCTACTACGCCGCAGTCGGCTGGACGACACTCCTCGACACCGGCCGGCTCGGCTTCTACCTCGCCCGGCTCTGGAGCGCCGCGCTGAGCGCCGCGTTCCTCGCGTCGGCCTTCGCGTGCGCCATGGTCACCGCGCGCCACCGGTACCTCGCGCTCGGCGTGGTCCTCGCCGCAACCCCGATGACGTTCTTCCTCGCCGGGTCGGTCAACCCGAACGGCCTCGAGATCACCACCGCCGTGTGCTCCTGGGCCGCGCTCGGCGCGATCGTCACCGCCCGTGACCGGCGCACGCCCGGCCCGCTGTACGCCGCCGCGCTGGTCGCCGGCCTGGTGCTCACCTGGACTCGTCCCCTCTCGGTGCTGTGGCTCGCGATCGCGGGGGTCGTGCTCGTCGTCGGCTTCGGGGGCGCGCGGGAGACGGTCGCGCGGGTTGGGCGCCGACGCACCGTCTGGGCCCTCGGCGCGCTCGCGGCCGTCGGCATCGGGGCGCTCGTGTGGGCGTTCGGGCTCGACGCGCTCGGCAACGCGGAAGGCGACGACCCCCGCGGCCTCGGGATCGTCGACGCGGTGCGCCACTCGGCCGGGCGCACCCCCGGCTACGTCCGGCAGATGGTGGGCGTGTTCGGCTGGAAGACGACGGTCCCACCCGCGCTCCTCGTGGTCATCTGGGCCGCCGCGCTCACCGCCCTCGTCGTCGCCGGCCTGTGGGCCGCCACGACCCGGATCCGGGTCACCCTCGTCGGGATCGGGGCGATCACGATCCTGGCCCCGATCGCGCTCGAGGCCGTGCGGGCCAAGGACCACGGCTTCGCGTGGCAGGGGCGCTACGGCCTCCCCGTCGCCGCCGGGATCCCGATCGTGGCTGCGCTCGCCCTCGCCACCGGCCGCGAGGTCGCACCCCGGATCCGGCGGACGCTGACCCTCGGGATCGTGGTCGCGACCGCGGGCGCCCAGGTGCTCGCCCACGCCGCCGCCATGCGCCGCTACGTCGTGGGCCGGGGCGGCTCGTGGTGGTACCTGTCGGGCGACGGCTGGCACCCGCCGCTCCCCGCCGCGCTCCTCCTGGTCGTGACGGCGGCCGGCGCCGCTGCGCTCGCCGTCCTCACCTACCGGGTCGTCGCCACCCCGCTTGCGGCCGACGGCGACCCGTCCCCGCAACCGGTTAGGTTTGCTGCCCCGTGACCGTCGACACCCCGTCCGGCGTCGCCGCGGCGGCCGAGCCCGAGCCCGAGCTCCCTCCCGAGCCCCTGGCTGCCTCCGTGCGCCGACGCTTCGTGCGCGCGAGCGCGATCGGCAGCGCGCTCGCGGTGGTGCTGTTCCTCTGGCTCGTCACCCGAGGCACGTTCAACCTGTTCGAGTGGCAGCGGGTGGGCGAGTTCTACGACCAGCAGGCGCACTCGCTGCTCCACGGCCACCTCGCGGTGAACGCCGACTACCTCGGCATCGAGGCGTTCACCGTCAACGGAACCTCCAACATCTACCAGGGCCCGATCCCCGCGATCCTGCGCATGCCGATCATCGCAGTGGCCGGCGGGGCGCTCGACGGCCGGCTCACGCAGCTGAGCATGCTCG
>Ga0302299_10001434_pt1 | contig 14309 bp, 6 predicted proteins | sample III_Fen_N3_4_FD_198795 | JGI IMG/M metagenome (GOLD analysis project Ga0302299, IMG submission 198795) | Peat permafrost microbial communities from Stordalen Mire near Abisko, Sweden - III_Fen_N3_4 | ecosystem: Environmental > Terrestrial > Soil > Wetlands > Permafrost | place: Sweden: Abisko... | reverse complement strand
CAAGGCCTACTTCCTGGGCCTGTCCGGCAGTGGCGGGAGCCATGCCTGGGCACGCCAGGTCCCGGTGTTCGACGGTACGGGGCTCTGCGAGCGCAAGGGTCGCAGGGTTGGCCGCAAGGCCGCCTCGATCTAGGGTCTGGCCAGGGTCTGGCTCGGGCGGGCCTTGATCGTGATCGTGATCGAGCGTGATCCGACTCTGCGCCCGACTTGTGATGAATGGTCAGCGGGTCTGACTAACGTCTGGCTCTGAACATTCATCACAAGTCGTCGACGCGCGCGGTCGAGGGTCAAAGGATGGGCGCGTCCCCGAGTCGGGCCGTGGCCGTGATCTGGCGGTCGGCGCGCTGCGCAAAGGCGACCGCGCCGGCGGCGTGCCAGCTCGGGTCGAGCTTGATGACGACAGAAGCGCGCTTGCCGGCTGCGGCGACGTGCTCGAGCCGCCGGACGACGTGGCTACTGGCGAGGGTCTCCCCTGAGTTCTCGCCGCGGGTGACCTTGGTCGTGGTCCGGTTCTCCCACACCGCGACCCAGACGTCGGCATCGGCAGGCGCGGTGGCGGTGACGGTCACGGTGTCTCGCGACCAGGTTGCGCTGGTCGTGAGAGGGGCGGGGCGCGCGGCGCGCTGGACGGCGCGGGTCACGGCGTCGAGGTCCGAGCCGAGCATTCCCGCGGCGCCGCCGACCACGAGCTCGGGGGTGTAGACCCTGTCGTCTGCGAGCGCACGCGCGTACTGATGCTGGCGCTCGGTCCAGGCCGGCAGTGAATAGGGATCGGCCCAGCCCAGGTCGTTCCAGTAGTCGACATGGAAGGCGAGCGGGATGACGGCCCGATCGCCAACCGCTCCTGCGGCGGCGAGCGTCGCGAGCAGCCGGTCGGCGGGCGGACAGGAGCTGCAGCCCTGGGAGGTGAACAGCTCGACCACGACCGGGGGCTCGGCTGGGTTGACCGCGCGCGGCTCACCTTCGGCCCGGGCACAGGCGGCAGGCAGACCGAGCGAGGCGACGAGTAGGAGCGAGCGCATGGCTGGCCTACGATGGGATCGCGGTCTGGTTACCCGCGGGCACGGCCAGCGGACAACAAGGTCGCGCCGGCTGCGGGGACCGCGGTCAGGAGGCGCCCGGCTTGCCGAGGGCGCGCGCGATCTCCTCGCGGATGACGGTGGCGAGCGCGGGGGGCTGACCGCCCGGCGGGACGGTCGGCACCGGCGAGTGTGGGGCGGGGGCGCAGGCGACCACGGGGCGCGATTCGCCGAGGAGCTGGGCGGCGGTGGTGACAGCGCGATCGGCGGCGCGGCCGATGCCGGCCTTGGCGCGCGCGGCGAGGAGGGGCGCGATGGCTGCGTCGGGCAGCGGCTCGACGCCGCCGACCGCCTGCGCGGCGATCGCGATGCGCGCGAGGTGCTCGACCAGCTCGAGCCGGAGGAAGGCCTGCTCCGGATCGGCGCCCCACGCGAGCACGCCGTGGTTCCCCAGCAGCACCGCGTCGACGAGCTCGCACCACGGCGCCAGGGCGGCGCGGGCGGGGTCGCCGGGCTGGGCGTAGGGGAGCTTGGGGATCCGGGGGCCGAGCGAGACCACGGCCTCCGCGAGGAACGGCCGCTCGATCGGATTGCTGCGGCTCGCGCTGATCGCGGTGGCGTGCGGTGGGTGAGCGTGCACCACACAGCCGACGTCGGGGCGGCGCTCGTAGACCGCGAGGTGGAGGCCGAGCTCGCCGAACGCCTTGCCGCGGCCGTGGACCTGGCCGCGCGCGTCGACCTCGATGACGTCGCGCTCGCCGATCAGGCGCTTGGAGGTCGCGGTCGGCGTGGCGAGGAAGCGCGCGCCGTCGCGCGCCGTGACGTTGCCGTCGTGGTTGGCGACCCAGCCGCTGGCGTGGAGCTGGCGAGCGACCTCCGCGACCTGTACGCGCAGCGGCTTCACTCGGTCACCACGTGGTCGACGATCCCGACGATCATCGAGCGGATCGGCACGACATCTCCGGCCTTGAGGATCTGGCGCACGCCGTTGCCCTCGGTGAGCACGATCACCTTGTCGCCGACCCCGGCCTGGGCGTGATCGACCGCGACGAAGCTCGCGCCGGCATCACCGCCGCGCTCGTCGAGCGGCTGGACCACGAACAGCGAACGGCCGGCGAACGCGGGATGCTTGGCCGCCGCCCACATCGGGCCCACCACCCGGCAGTACCTCACGGAGGGGCCTTCCCGGCGTGCGGCGCGTCGACGCCGTCGACGATCCCGACGATCGCGGCATCCACCGGCACGAACCACGGATCGCAGGCCAGTGCGGCCTCGCGCGATCCGACCAGGTAGACCAGATCGCCCGGCCCAGCCTGTACGGTGTCGACGGCGGCCTGGACGTCGCCGACCGCGGCGCCGTGCTCGTCGACGGGCTGGACCAGCAGGAGCTTCTGGCCCTCGAGCCCGGCCGCCTTGCGGCTGGCGACGACGGTCCCCTTGACGATGCCCAGGTACATCGCAGCGAGGGTAGTGTGACGGGTGGCGCGCAGTCAAACGCTGGGGTGACGGCCGCGCACGAGCTGCCCCGGCAAGAACCCGCTGGCACGACCGTGGCGCTCGTGGCGTCGGACCCGCCGCGAGTCGTCGATGCCTGACCGCGAGACCGGTGCGGCGGTCGCAACAGTTTCACAACAGGGCGCGCGCGGAAGGATGCGGTGGTCCCCCGTATTACAGGCAGGAGGGCGACATGTGGACTTCGCGAATCGTGACCATCGCTGCGGTGCTGGGCGCAACGGCGCCGTACGCCGCTGCGCAGACCGTGCGCATCGTGTCGATCGGGGACTCGTACGCCTCGGGGGAAGGCTCGCCGGACGCCAGCACCGAGCGGCGATGCGGGCTGGGCATGTTGAGCTGGGTGTGCCAGGTCAACCCATCGTGGAACGCCAACGGCGGCGACCCGTGGGCGGCGAGCGACAACGAGTGCGATCGGTCGAGCAAGGCCGGACCACTGCAGGGCGGGCGCCAGTTCGCGTCGGCCCACGGGGCCCTGAGCGTGGAGCTGCGCTCGATCGCGTGCTCCGGCGCGCAGGTCCCCGATCTGATCGACCACGGTCAGGACGCGCACGGGAACATGAGCGCGCAGCTCCGCATGGTGAAGGACCGGTTCGGCGTGAAGCGCATCGACGCGCTGGTGGTGTCGATCGGCGGCAACGACGTCGGGTTCGGCGGTGCGGTGCAGTTCTGCATGGCGGCGCCGCATTGCTTCGAGGCGCCGCCGTTCACCGGCGACTACCGGGTGAACTTCCATGGTGACGTCGAGGGCAGCGTCGAGGCGCGGCAGCGCGAGTTGCGCAGCCGCTATGACCGCCTGCGCGGGTTCATCGCGAGCGAGTTGCCCAACGTGGTCAACGTGTTCATCACCGAGTACCCCGATCCGGTGCGCGACGACCACGGCGACTACTGCAACGCCGCGCCGATCGACGACCCACTGGTCGGGATCTCGGAGCCCGAAGCGCGCTGGACCTCCGAGGTCGCGATCCGCATGCTCGACGACACCGTGCGCGACGCGGCGGACCGGTTCGCCGGCGACGGCTGGCACTACGTCGGCAACGTCTCGGCGCCGTTTCACAACCACGGCTACTGCGCCCACGATCGCTGGCTGAACACGGTCAACGACAGCCGCCACGTCGAAGGCTCGGTGATCGGCGCGGTGCACCCCAACCCGCGAGGCCAGGAGGTCTACCGCGACGCGATCGCGGGCGCGCTCGAGACCCTGATCCCGCCGACGGTGCCGCACCTGTTGACCCGCGGTGTCGCCAACGCCAAGAACCAGCGGCTCGCGGTCGGGCCCAAGTTCATCACGCTGTCGTGGGAGCACCCCGGCGCGGCGTTCTACCAGCTCGCGTTTCGCGCCGCGCCGTTCCGCCCGCGCGAGGCCGGGCGCGAAGGCCCGATGAACGCGCCGGGCGGCGTGCTCGGCGATCCACCACGCATGCTGCGGTCCGATGGCCACTGGAGCTACGTCACTCGGATCACCGACACCACGTTCCGCCACGACGTGACCGCGCAGACGCTGGACTACGCCGTGCGAGCGTGCACGCCGGCGGCGTGCTCGGCGTGGTCGAACGTGGTCAACGTGTCGAACGTGACGCCGGGTCCGGTCGCCGTGCACGTCGTCGGCGTGCATGGCTGGGACGTCAAGCTCGACTGGACCACACCCGAGACCCGGCCGGACATGCTCGACCGCTACCAGGTGGCCTGGCGCTATCACGAGTCCGCCGGTGGATGGACGACGGACTTCGCGTCGACCAACGCCTACAGCCAGGCTGTCCCGGCGATGGCGGGCTACGACTACGCGGTGCGCCCGTGCACGGTGTTCCTGTGCGGGCAATGGTCGCCCCGGCTCACCACGTGGACGCTGGCACCGGCGGCACCCGACCACCTCGTGCGCAGCGGCGGCGAGCTGACCTGGGTCGACACCAGCGAGCGCGAGCAGCAGTTCCAGATCGCGGTCGCGCGGAGGCTCGAGCCGATCGGGCGCATGCCGGTGAGTCGGTTGCCGTGGGGCGGGGCGACCGCGGTGCTCGCGCCGATGAACGCGACGCGCGCGTCGGTGCCGGCCGACGACTACAGCTGGATCCGCGCGTGCAACGACGCGGGTTGCTCGCCGTGGACCGGGCGCACCGTCGCCGGCCCTGCGTACGAGGTGCCACCGGCGCCGAGCTGGCCGCCGCCGCCGCGGCCCGCCAACCTCGTCGGGCCGGCCGAGCTGCCGCCGGACTCACCGATCCTGTGATCGCGACCTCGAGCACCATCACGCCAGCGTACCGGCGAGCTCGTGCCGCGCGATCGAGGCAGCTGGTGTTCGAACTGCGAGCGGCGCCGCGCGGTCGACGTGAACGGTCGAGCGATCAGTGCACGCCGAGGCCGAGCCGCGTGCGCAACGGAAGCCACGCGGGCTGCGCGATCGCCGAGATCAGGTGGCCGTGGCCCGCGCCGCGCGCGGCGATGCGGGCGGTGATGGTGGCGGGATCGCCGCCGAGCAGGAGCGCGGCGCGGTCGGCGGTGCGCTCGCACGCCGCGAGGTAGCCGGCGACGTCGAGCGCGGCCGGCGCGATGCCGGTGAGCAGCTGCTCGAGCCGGCCGCGCAGCTTGACCGGCAGCGCGGCGCGCACCATCTCGTCGTGGCCGCGCTGGACGTCGGGATCAACGACCAGCTGGTTCGCGGCGTCGCGTAGCGGCGCGGGGCCAAACAGCCGCACGACCGAGGCGAGCAGGCGGGTCGCCTCGGCGAGCGGCAACCCGGTGAACGCGACGTGCTCGGGCCGCGTGAGCTCGACCGCGCGGGTCAGGATCGCTCGGATCTCCCCGGCCGGGGTGGCGGCGTCGAGCATCCGCGGGCCGAGCGCGATCACCGGGGTCGCCGCGCTGACCACGGTGACGTCGGGGCCGGCGTCGTGCTCGTACAGCATGACCGCGCCGGCGCCCAGCGCGCTCGCGATCCGCGACAGCATCGCGGTGGCGGGGACATGGAGCGTCGCCGGGATCCGCCGCGCCCCGGCGGCGGCGTTGCGCGCGAGGGTCTCGTCGAGGTCGGGCCACACCAGCGCCGCGGCCTCGGCGAGCGCGACCGCCAGCGGGCCAAGCGCGATCTCGCCGGGGTCGGCGAGCAGCGCGCGGTCACCGTCGAGCATGGCCTTGTAGTGCTCGTCGTCGTGCATCGCGTACGGCGTGTGGATCGACAGGAACGCGCGCTGGTGGACGTCGGCGGTTTGGCCGCACGCGAGCGCGAGGTCGAGCGTGGCGCGCGCTGGATCCACCGCGTTCTGGCGGCGCAGCTCGTCGGCCCACGCGACGAGATCATCGAGCGCGCCCGACGCCGCGGTGATCGCCTGGAGGTGGACCGCGATCGCCGGGCGCTTGCCGGCGTCGTCGCTCGCGCGCAGCAGCTCGACCAGGCCGCGGTGGGCCGCGGTCGCGCCGTCCGAATCGGGGGCGATCGCGATCGCTCGCTCGTAGGCCGCGATCGCGTTGCGTGCGTCGCCGCGCTGGGCGCGCGCGTCGCCGAGCCTGGACGACAGGCCAGCGCGGCGCGCGGCCTGACTGGCCGGCTGGCGATCATCCTTCGCGGTGAGCAGGCGAGTGAGCATCGTGGCGACCGCGTCGACGTCTCCCTGATCGATCGCCAGGCCGGATGCGAGATCGACCGCGTCGAGATCATACGGCGCGCTGTCAACCGCACGCTCGGCGGCGGCGCGCGCCCGCGTGCGATCCCCCGCAGCGAGGTAGTCGCGCGCGGCGCGCAGGTACCGGGCGGCGCGCTCGCCAGCGGTCGCGCCGAACGCCGCCATCAGCTCGGCGGTGCGCGCCGACCCTGCGTGATCGCCGCACAGGTCCTGGCGCTCGAGCAGCTTGTCGAGCAAGGCCACGTGCCGGGCGTCGAGCGGCTGCGCGGCGGCCACTGCGGCGGCGTAGCACGTTCGCGCGCGCTCCTCATCGTGCAGCATCAGGAGCGCCATGTCGCCGAGCGCCTCGAACAGCCGCATGCGCTCGACCGGATCGTCGGTCGCTGTGGCCTGGCGCGTGAGGAGATCCGCGGCCCGGCGGTGATCGCCTTGCTCCATCGCGACCTCGGCGAGCGCCTGCAGCGCGGGTGCGTACTGCGGCTTGAGCTCGAGCGCGCGCGCGTAGAGCGGCGGCGCCTTCTCGGGGCGCAGCGAGCGGATCTCGGCGAGCGCGGCGTGGTACAGGCCCTGCGCGACCTCGCTGGGGTAGCGCTCGGCGTCGTCGTGGGTGGCGAGCGGCGACAGGTGGAGCGCGGCCTCGCGCCAGCGCCGCGCCTTGTATCGGTTCTCGCCGAGCGCGAGCTTGATCAGCAGGTGGCCGCGGTGCAGCCGGTCGGCCGCGACCAGGGTCTGGTAGGCGTCCTCGTCGCGTCCGAGCCTCTCGTGCGCGTTGGCCTGCCGGCGGTGGAGATCGGCGATCAGCGCGGCAGGCGCCCCCGCGAGCAGCGCGCCGTCGAGCACCTCGCGCAGGAACGCCTCGAGATCGTCCCACCGCGCGGCGTCGGCGTAGAAGTCGGACAGCGCGATGATCGCCGGGATGTGATCGGGCACGCAGCCCAGCGCCTCGAGCAGCCTGCGCTCGGCCGCGGGCTCGACGCCTGCGGCGCGCGACAGCGCCGCGAGCTGGGTCATGATCCGCGCCTTCTCGGGCGGGGTCAGCGAGCCATCATCGAGCCGCTTCTCGAGCACGCGCGCCGCGGTCTCCGGATCGCCGCCCTTCTCGACCAGGCCGGCGAGCGCCCAGGTCGCGTCGGCGTGGTACGGGCGGAGCGCGAGCACGCGCTCGTAGGCGGAGCGCGCGGCCTCCATGTCACCGACCCGCACGTGCAGCACGTCGCCGGCCGCCATCAGCGCCGCGATCCGGACGTCCTCGTCTCGCGCGCTGTCGGCCTCGCGCAGCTTGGCGTCGGCGAAGGCGCGCGGATCGTCGTCGGGTGACGCCAGCTCGGAGAGCACGGCGAGCGCGGTCGGGTGCTCGGGCACGAGCGCGAGCGCGCGATCGATCGACTGGCGCGCGCCGTCGCGGTCCTCGAGCCGCTCGAGCTGGAGCTGGGCGAGCCGGATCAGGAGCGCTGCGATCTCGCCGCGCGGGGCGCCATCGCCGTCGAGCGCCTCGAGCGCGTCGAGCGCCTCGATCCGGTCCTCGAGGATCGCGGCGGCCTCGCGGTCGCGGTGGGCCTTGACGAGCGCGCTGACCAGCAGATCGGCGAGCGCGGTGTCGTCGGGCGCGATGGTGCGGGCGTGACGCAGCGCGGCCGCGGCGTCCTCTGGCGCGGCCATCCAGTCGAGCAGGATCTGGGCGCGGCGGACCAGCAGGCCGGCGCGGACGGCGGGCTCGCGCTCGAGCGCGGCGCGGCGGCGCAGCACGTCGGCGAGCTCGGGCCAGCGGGCGTTCGCGGCGTACAGCGCGTCGAGCGCGCCCCACGCGTCGGTGTCGTCGGGCCAGATCGCCACCAGCTGGGTGTACGAGTCGATCGCGCGGTCGGGCAGCTCGAGCTCGCGCTCGTAGATCCGGGCGATCTCGTGCATCGCGTCGCGCGCCTCGGACGTGCCGTCGGCGATCTCGCCGACCCGGCCGAGCGCCTCGATGACCTTCGACCACCGGCCGACCGAGCCGTACAGCTGCGCGAGGCGGACGAGCACGCCGGTGTCGGCCGGCGCAAGCTGGCGCAGCCGCTCGAACGCGTCGATCGCGTCGTGCGGCCGGCTCAGCTTGTCGGTGTAGATCGCGGCGAGCTCGCGCAGCAGCTGGGCGCGCTCGGCCTCGGGCGCGGCGGTTCCGAGCCGGGGATCGGTGCGCTCCTCGAGCGAGGCCGCCAGCTCGACGTAGCGGCCCTCGGAGCGGTACAGCGCCTCGATCCGCGCGCGCGCCACGGGCTCGCTGGGCAGCATGCCCAGGATGCGGCGCAGCTGGGCTTCGGCTTCGCGCGGCTTGCGCTGCTCGGTACGGATCGTCGCGACCTCCATCAGCAGGTCGGCGGCCTCGAGCGCGGTCTCGGCCTGCTCGGCCATGCCCTCGTACAGCTCGGCGAGCCGATCCCACGCCTTGTGCTCCTGCGCCAGGTGGTGGAGCCGCGCGCGCACGTCGGCGTCGTCGCTCGGCGAGCGCCGGGCGAGCGCGAACGCGCGGGCGAGCGCGTCGAACGCGCGCGTGATGTCCTTGCCGCCGGCCTCCCAGACCTCCGACGCGCGGTACAGCCAGCGCAGCTGCGCGGCCATGTCGGGCGCCGGAAGGCTCTCGTAGCCCATCGCGAGCTCCTCCCAGGGCGACTCGAACGCGCGGTTCGGCAACGTCGGCAGCGGAGCGCGGCGCACCGTCGCCTGGGCCTTGCGCGGCGCGGGCGGCGGTCCGCCGCTGCGCGCGCCGGGCTGCGCACCCATCGATCCTACACCTCCCCGCGATTCGGCGCCGATCGATCCCCCGGGGGCGGACCCCCGCCCCGCCGGCAGCGCCGTCGGGGTCCCCACCCCCCGCGATTCGGCCCCGCCGATCGGGCGGATCTGCGGCGGGCGCGGCGGCGGGCGCGGCGGGCCCTTCGCCCCGGGCGGCAGGCGCGGCGGGACGGTCATGCCGCGCAGGTCCTGCGGCGACAGCGTCAGCGTCGGGTTCTCGGTCGCGAACGCGCTGCTGATCCGCCGTTGCTCGGCGAGCTCGAGCTCGTGGACGTCGATCGGCTGCGTCGAGTCGCCGACCGCCAGGGTCGCCGCGGTCAGATCGGCGTCGGCCAGCGGCTCGGTCGCGAGCCGGCGCGGCAACGTGGCGCGCCCCGGGGCGCCGCGCGACGAGGTCGCGACCGCCTCTGCGACCGCGGTCTCGGCCTGGATGACCGCGGCAGGCGGCTCGACGCCGGGCGCGCGATCCGCCTCGCGGTACTTGCCGATCACGCGCGCGAGCCGCCACAGGTGCGACGTGGTCTCGGTGTCGTCGGGCGCCACCATGAGCGCGATCAGGTGGGTGCGGAACGCGCGCGGTGCGTCCTTGAGCTGGTCCTCGATCACCGCGGCCTTGCGGCGCAGCAGCTCGACCCGGCGCGCCGCGGTGGGGGCGCGCTCGATCAGCGCGCTGTCCACCGCGATCAGATCATTCCACGCGCGCGCCTTGCCGGCGAGCGCGACCAGCGCCTCGCGGGTGTCCTCGCGATCGGGCGCCCACGAGAACGCGGCGAGGGTGTCGGCGACCGCGGCCCTGGGATCGCTCAGCCGATCATCGTGGACGCGCGCGCGGCGCAGGAACAGCTCGACGCGCTCGGCGGGACTCGCGGCGTACAGCGCGACCTCGTAGGCCTCGAGCAGCGCGCGCCACGACGTCCGGTGGTCGACCTCGCTGACCAGCCGCTCGATCTCGGTCAGGAGGCTGGCGTCGCGTGGCGCGACCCCAAGGGCCTCGGCGAGCACCGAGATCGCGCGCGGCTTGTCGCCGAGCCGGCGCTCGGACAGCCCGGCGAGCTCGCGCGACAGGGCGACGAACCGCGCCGGTTCGGACGGGGCGCCCGCGGCGCCGATCGCGATCAGCCGCTTTCGCTCGTCGGTCAGGACCTCGGACACCTCGCGCCACAGCCCGTAGGCCTCGCCTGCGCGCCGGACGTCCGCCAGGGTGTGCTCGTCGGGCGCCTCGTCATGAGCGCGCCGCCACCACCGGAACGCCGCCTTGGGATCGCCGAGCTTGTCGGCGGTCGCGGCGGCGATCCGCTGTACGATCGCGCGGCGTTGCTGGGCGCTCGGGTCGGCTTCGGCGCCTGCGACTCTGGCGACTCTGGCCTCCGGGCCATCGGGGCCCGGCACCAGCGCGAGCATGCGCTCGAGCATCGCGACGTGGTCCTTCCAGCGGCCGAGCCGGGCGAGCAGGTCCGCGGCGGCCGCGAGCGCCTCGTCCTGCGTCGGATCGAGCTCGAGCACGCGCTTGAAGGCCTGCAGCGCACGCGTCGGGTTGGCGAGCCGATCGCGGCACATCAGGCCGATCTCGAGACCGCGCGAGATCTTGCGCTGCGGCTCGGGCGCCAGGTACATCTCGCGCTCGGCGACGCGGACCGCGGCGTCGAACTCGCCGCGCGCCTCGTGCAACCGGCGCAGCGCGGTGTGCGCTGGCAGGTGGTTGGGGTTGAGCTCGCGGATCAGGTGGTCGAGCACCTTGATCGCCTCGCCGGGCGCGCCGAGCTTGTCCTCGAGGATCTCGGAGCGATCGATCGCCGCGGCGGTCGCGCGCTCGCCGTCGTCGGGCGCGACCTGGCCGGCGAACAGCGCGATCTGCATGCCGAGCACGTCGGCGAGCTCGCGCCACTTCGAAGCGCCGCGGTACAGCCGGGCGAGCGCGTCGAGCGCGGTCCGGTTGCGCGGCGTGAGCTCGAGCAGGCGGTGCCACGCGCGGGTCGCGCGGCCGGCGTCGTTGAGCTTGCGGTCGACGGCGATCGCGTAGCGCTCGAGCGCGACGGCGCGCACCGCGGCCTCCGGCGTCCCGGGCGCGGGTAGCGGACGGCCACCGTCGAGCCGCTCGAGCACCGCGACCAGCTCGGGCCAGCGCTCGGCCCGCTCGTACAGCACCGACAGCGCGGCGAGCGCGTCGGGATCCGACGGCGACGCCTGCAGGGTCTGCTCCCAGCGCTCGAGCGCGGTGACGTCATCCTCGCGCTCGGCCGCGAGCCGGGCGAGCCGCTTGAGCAGCTTGGCGCGCTCGGCCGGCGAGGGCGACGCCGCGGCGTGGTACTCGAGCGTCTGCTCGAGCCGCGGATCGCCGGCCTTCTCGAGCACGCGCTCCATGCGCTCGAGCGCGTCGCGATCACCGTTCAGGAGCTCGAGCACGGCGCGCGACGCGTAGACCACGCCATCGACATCGGCGAGCCGGGTCTCGTACAGCAGCGCGAGCCGGCGCAGCATGGTCAGGCGCTCCGCGCGCTTGGCGACCGGCCACTCCTTCGGGGCGTCTGCGGCCTTGCCGGCGCGCGCCATCGCCTGGGTCACGCGGCGCTCCTCGAGCTCGAGCATCCGGCGCAGCGTCGCGGCCAGCCCTGCGTCGTCGCCCTCGCGATCGTAGAGCTCGGACAGCGCCTTCAGGGTCTGATCGTCGTCGGGGTTCTCGGTGACGAGCTGCTCGTAGAGCTCGATCGCCCGCCGCGGATCGATCTGGCGCTCGCGGTAGGTCTGCGCCATCTTCTTGAGCACGTTGGTGCGCTGGGCCGGCCCGGGCGCGGCGGCGACCTCGTGCTGGAGGCTGACCACGAGCTGCTCCCACATCTTCGAACGCGCCGACAGCCGGCGCAGCGCCTCGGCGACCTTGGGGCTGTCGGGCTCGAGCTCGGCGATCCGCTGCCAGGCGTCGATCGCGCGCGGGATGTCGCCCAGCCGGAGCTCGGCGAGCTGCGCGATCTCCTCGAGCCGGCGGATCAGCTCGTCCTCGCCGGCGCCGGCCTCGCGCACGTTGTCGAGAGCGAACTCGAGCAGGTCGATCAGGCCGCGCCAGTCGCGGCGCTCACGGAAGTGATCGACGTAGCGCGCGAGCGCCTCCTCGTGGGTCGGGTCGACGCCGAGCGCCTGGTGGAGCAGCTCCGCGGCGCGATCGCGGTCACCCATGTGCTCGCGCGCGATGGTCGCGAGCTCGAGGATCTCGTCGACCAGCACACAGGCCGGCGTCTCGGGGTTCTGGCCGAGCGCGTTGATCTCGGCCTCGAGCAGCCGGGACAGCGCGTCCCACGCCTGATCCGCGCGCAGCAGCTCGCGAAGCTCGCGCGTCGCCTTGCTGCCGGGCTGCTCGTACGCGACCAGCTCGGTCAGCACCTCGACCAGTCCATCGCGATCGGGTAGCTGGTTGCGGTACAGCGCGGCTCGCCGACGCAAGATCTCGGCGCGCTCGGCCGGATCCTCGACGACGTTGCTGCGGTGGCGCAGCATGCGATCGAGCTCCTGCCACTGCGCTGCCTCCGACAGGGCCTGCTCGAGCGCGACCGAGCTGCCCTTGCCGTACGGATCGATGCCGATCGCGCGCCGCAGGTAGTTGATGCCGCTCGCGTCGTCGTGCGACGCCATCCGGCGGCGGCCGACCTCGACGAACAGCTCGCTCGCCTTGTGGCGCCACGCGCCGTCGTTGGCGCCCGCGCGGAACCCGGGGCTCGCGTAGACCTCGGCGAGCGTCTCGGCGATCTCGAGCGAGGTCGGGTCGAGCCGCGAGGCCTCCTCGAGATGGCCGGCGGCGGCGTCGAGGTCCTTGCCGCGCAACGCGAGCTTGCCGAGCTCGAGCCTGAGGTGCGCCTTGCGCGCCACCGCGGCGGCCGAGCGGTCATTGCCGATCACGTCGAGCTCGGCCTGGAACAGCCGGGCCACCATCGTGTCGTCGCCCAGCGAGTGGTACAGCGCGCGCGCAGCCTCGAGCGCGGTGGTGTTGTGCGGCTCGAGCTTCCACGCCTGCTGGAAGTGCCACAGCGCGCGATCGACCCGACCGAGGTGCTCGTTCCACAGCTCGGCGGCGCGCCGGTGCTGCGCGGCGCGGCGCTCGACGAGCTCGGCCTTGCGCCGGCCATCGTGGGCCGCGCGCTTGCGACCCGGATCGTGGAGCTGGGCCAGCTCGGCGAGCTCGTACTCGATGATCTCCACAGCGAGCGCCGGATCGCCGGGCTCGACCAGCTCGAGCAGCCGATCGGTCGCGCGCTCGTTGCTCGGATCGAGCTCCAGCGCGGTCCGCAGGTACTCGATCGCCGTCGCGGGCTCGCCGAGCACGACCATCGCCTCGCCGGCCTCCGACCATGCGTCAGCGGCGCGCAGCGGATCGCGCTCGTGCGGCGCCCACGTCGCGCACACGTCGGCGAGTAGCTCGCCGCGACCGGCCTCGCGGAGCTCCTGGCGCAGCTCGGCGAAGCCCTTGGCCTCGGGCTGCTGCCGGAACACCACGACCCGCGCTTCGAGCGGATCGATCGTATGGGTTTGCAACGTGTCCTCTGACACAGGGAGTCCGCTCGGCGCCGAGGTTACCACGCACGGGAGTGCGGTGCGCGGGGCGGCGCAGCGAGTCGGTCGCTCGCTGACATCAGCGCGGCGCTCACGGCTCGCCCGACCACGGCTCGCTTGCCATCCGCGAGGACATCGGAAGGCCGTGCCCCGCGTGCCCTGCGCCCGTCACTCGTCGTCAGCGAGCTTCGCACCGCCGCGGCCCTCGAGGCCGTACTTGCGCATCAGCTCGCGCAGGTGCTTGCGATCGATCTGCGCGTCGCGCGCGGCTGCGGACAGGTTCATCGCGTGGCGCTCGACGAGGCCCTGGATGTACTCGCGCTCGAACGCCTCGACGAGCTGGTTCTTGGCGTCCTTGAACGGCATGTCCGTGCGGAACGCCGGGGGGCCGGCGGCCTGCGACACGTCGCCGAGCGCGCTGCCGACGTCGACCTGGTTGTTCTTCGCGAGCAGGCAGATGCGCTCCATCGCGTTGCGCAGCTCGCGCACGTTGCCGGGCCAGCTGTGGCGGACGAGGCGCGCCATGTCGTCGGGCGTGAGCGTGAGGTCGGGGGCGAACCGGCGCATGAAGTGCTCGATCAGCATGCGGATGTCGCTGCCGCGCTCGCGCAGCGCCGGCACCGCGACCCGGATCACCGCGAGGCGGTAGTACAGGTCCTCGCGGAACCGCCGGTTCGCGACCTCGGCGCGGAGATCGCGGTTCGTCGCCGCGACGACGCGCGCGTCGAACCGCTCGTAGGTGGTGGCGCCGACCCGACACACCGCTCGCTTATCGAGCGCACGCAGCAGCACGGGCTGCAGCTCGATCGGCAGCTCGCCGATCTCATCGAGGAAGATCGTGCCGCCGTTCGCC
>Ga0302299_10001433_pt1 | contig 14309 bp, 12 predicted proteins | sample III_Fen_N3_4_FD_198795 | JGI IMG/M metagenome (GOLD analysis project Ga0302299, IMG submission 198795) | Peat permafrost microbial communities from Stordalen Mire near Abisko, Sweden - III_Fen_N3_4 | ecosystem: Environmental > Terrestrial > Soil > Wetlands > Permafrost | place: Sweden: Abisko... | reverse complement strand
GGCGTCAGCGGCAGCCGGGCGTCGGCGCCGTACCGCGACCGACCAGAACGGGCGTCGACGACGTTCACCCCGACCGGGCCGGCCAGCGCCGGGTCCGACAGGGGCGTCGCCAGGGCGGCGGCGAGCTGACCGGAGGTCGGGATCCGGCCCGACGCCGTCGCCGGCTCGAGGACCGGGACTACGCGGGGCGCCGCCACGACCGGGCCGACGACCGAGTCGGAGACGGCCGACGCCGGACTCGGGCCGGCCAGGCCAAGGGCGGCTGCGGCCGCGACCGTCAGCACGGCTGCCACAGCCGGGCGAAGGTGGGTGCGGCGCACTCAACACCCCCTTGGTCGGGCCGGTCGTCGCGTACGGGACACTAGGCCAACTGCTTGATCGGGACACGAAGGGGCTTGCCGTGGACTTCGAAGTCTTCGTGGAGATCCCGCAGGGCCATCGGAACAAGTACGAGCTCGACAAGGCGACCGGCCGGATCCGGCTCGACCGGATGCTCTTCACGTCCACCCGCTACCCGGCCGACTACGGGTTCATCGAGGACACGTTGGGGCAAGACGGCGATCCGCTCGACGCGTTGGTCCTGCTGGACGAGCCCACGTTCCCCGGCTGCATGGTGCGCTGCCGTGCGATCGGCATGTTCCGCATGACCGACGAGGCCGGCGGTGACGACAAGGTGCTGTGCGTCCCGGCGAACGACCCGCGCAAGGAGCACCTGCGCGACATCCACCACGTGCCGGAGTTCGACAAGCTCGAGATCCAGCACTTCTTCGAGGTCTACAAGGACCTCGAACCCGGCAAGTCGGTGGAGGGCGCCACGTGGGTCGGGCGCGCGGAGACCGAGGCCGAGATCGAGGCGTCGTTCGCCCGCTACCGCACGAGCCCCAAGAAGTAGTGCGCGGCTAGGGCCGCGCGAACCCGAACAACGAGCTGCGGTCGACGCTGGCATACCGCACGACCTCGCCCGTGTACGGAGCCTCGATCATCGTGCCGCCCCCGACGTAGAGGCCCACGTGGTAGATGTCGGTGTACTTCGGACCGTCGGCGAAGAACACGAGGTCGCCCGCGCGCGCGGCGTTGCGGGACACCGGCGTCGACTGGGCGTACTGGTAGATGGCCGAGTGGTACAGCGAGACGCCCGCGGCCGCCCAGGCCTCCATCGTCAGACCGGAGCAGTCGAACACGTCTGGGCCCGCACCGCCGTAGACGTAGGGCTTCCCGAGCTGCGCCCGTGCGTAGGCCACGGCAGCGGCCGCCCCATGACCGACCGGCGGTGGCGTGGGTGTCGGGGTCGGCGTCGGCGTCGGCGTGGGCGTGGGGTCGGGGGTCGGTCCGGAAGGCGTACCGGATCCGTCACCACCTGAGGACTGCTGAGCCAACCACGACGCCCGCGCGGCGCTCAGGTCGGCCACCTGCGTCCGCGCCGTGCCCAACGAGTCGCTGAGCTGGTTGATCCGCGCCGTCAGGGCGTCGATTCGTGCCTGCTGGCGATCCAGCTCGGCCCGGGCCGCATCCCGGGCAGCCGCCAGCGCCCGGGTGTCGGACCGGACCCGCACCAAGGCGTCGTGCGCGCGCGACTGCATCACGTCGTTGACGATGCTCGTGGCCTTGGCCTCGTCGACCAGGTGCCGCTGGTGGTCGGCCAGCACACTCAGCGTCGCGACCTGGGAGAGCACGTCGGTCGACGGGTCGGCGGCCACCAGGGCGAGTGCGGGTGCGACCGGTCCACCGCTCATGTACTGCTCCGCGGCGAACTGGCCGAGCTGTTCGCTCGTGCTGGTGAAGGCGACCGACGCCCGCTGGGCCTGCCGGCGGGCGAGCCCGGCTTCACCTTCGGTCTGACCGAGCCGGACCTGCGCCGCCTGGTAGGCCTCGACCCTCGCCTCGGCCCGCGCCATGAGCCGGTCGAGGGCAACCCGGTCGGCCGCCAGCTGGGCCTGCTGCTGCGCCAGACTGCCGCTCAGCTGGGCCACCCGCTGCCGTCCGGCGGCGATCTGCGACTGGGTCGGCGCCTGCCCCGAGCCACCGGGCTGGGCGCCGGCCGACGGGGCACTGGTGAGGCCCAGGACCAGCGCCCCGACCAAGGCCAGGGGCGCGCCGACGACGGTGCGCGGGCGCGCGCGACGGGGCCAGGAGACGGTCGGCACGCGTCCGACGGTACGTCCCAGGCGTCACAGAGGGAACACCTGTCACAGAACAAACTCCGGCAGGATTGCATCGCCGCTGGTCAGACGGCGTGTCGCGGAAACGGCCCTCAGGGGTGGTCCCGGCCGAATCCGAGCTCCCACGCCCTGACTCCCCCGGCCAGCGCGGTGGCGTTGGGCACGAGACTGACCCCGGGACCCCACGCGTCGGCCCCCGCCGAGCCCAGCCGCGCCGCGTTGCCCCCTCCCAGGTAGAGGTGGTCCCACGCGAAGACGGGGCGAAGGGCGTCGACCGACCCCACGACCCGCGCCCGCCACGCGACGTCGCCCAGGCGCTGCCGCGCCCGCTCACCGACGAAGTCGTCGTAGGTCGTTCCCGGGCTCACCTGCGCCTGCGAGAGCTCCAGGTGCGGGGCCAGCCGACCGGCGTCGGTCCACGCGCAGCCCAAACCGGTCCCCAGTGTGAGGACCAGCTCGAGACCCGATCCGGTGATCGCACCGGCTGCGTGCACCTCGGCGTCGTTCAAGACGATCGTGGCCACCCCGAGCGCGTCCTCGAGGGCCGCGTGTGCGTCGAAACCCGACCACTGGTCGAGGAGGTCGGGATGCTCGGCGGTGCCCGGGCCCTCGCCGGTCACGTAGTGCGGGGTCGAGAGCACCACCCCGTGACGGACCATGCCCGGAACTCCGACCGTCGCGCGGTCGGCGCGCGGAAAGGCTCGCGCCAGGTCGGTCAGCGTCTGGCGGAACAACTCGGTGCTGAACGGGTACGGCGTCGGCACCCGCACGGACTCGCCGACGAGTCGGGCGCCCGAATCCAGCACCCCGGCCTTCAGGCCGCCGCCGCCGCAATCGACGACCAGGGTCAGCGTCACGCACCCACCGTAAGGGCCGACCCGCCGATTCACGGCGCACGTGACCGCCCCCCAGCGAATTCCTGTACGACGGTATGGGTTATGCCGTATCCTCCTCTGGAGCGCTTTGCGCCGACGACCCGCACCAGGAAGGCTCGCGCACATGACCAGTCCGGCTCGCCACACCCTGCCCGGCCCCGACTACTACGACGACGCCGTCTATCAGGTGGAGCGCGAGCGGATCTTCAACCGCTCCTGGTTCTACGCCGGTCGGGCCGATCGGCTCAGCGCGGCCGGTCAGTGGATCACCGTCGACGTCGCCGGCGAGAGCGTCTTCGTCATGCGCGGGGACGACGGTGGGCTGCGCGGGTTCTACAACGTCTGCCGCCACCGCGGCTCGCAGCTGTGCGACGGAGCGTCCGGCCAGACCAAGGGCGTGATCATGTGCCCGTACCACGCCTGGTGCTACGACCTCACCGGCAAGCTCGTGGCCACCCCACGCGTCGAGCCGGACGAGGTGGACCGGGACGCGCTGTCGCTGTGGCCGGTGCACGTGGACCAGTGGCAGGGCTTCGTCTTCGTCAACCTCGACCGGCAGACGCCGACGCCGCTGCGCGAGTCGCTGGGCAACCAGTACGACGAACCACTGTCGTTCGAGCGGTTCGACCTCGCCGCACTCAGCGTCGGGCACATGACCGAGAGCACCATCGCTGCCAACTGGAAGATCGCGATCGAGAACTACAGCGAGTGCCTGCACTGCCCGACGGTGCACCCGGAGCTGATCGAGGCGGTCCCCGCCTACCGCACCGGCTGGGTCTTCGACGAGAACCGGACCGACGGAGGCGTGGCACTGGCAACCGGGGGCAACAGCTACTCCGCCGACAGCAGCAGGCGACTGACTCCGCTGCCCAGCATGACCGAGGAGGAGGCGTCGTCGGTGTACGGCGCGTCGATCTTCCCCAACATGTTCCTCGACATCGCCGGTGGCAGTGCGGTGGCCACGTGCCTCATCCCCGAAGGTCCCACCCAGACGCGCGTGGTCACGGAGTACCTGTTCCTGCCCGACGACATCGCTCGCGACGACTTCGACCCGAGCCCCGTGGTCGACTTCTGCGAGCTCGTGGCGGGGCAGGACTACACCGTGTGCGAACGGGTGCAGCGTGGCGTCAAGTCACGGGCCTTCACACACGGCGTCTACCCGGCCAAGGACGAGTACGTCTACCAGTTCAACCAACGCTACCTGGCGTCGCGCGACCGCTGAGCTGCTCGCATCACCGCACGCCGGCCGTGCGGAACTGAACGCTGATCCGGGGTCCGCCGGCTCGCGCGCTCTTGGGAACCGCGTGCTCCCACGTGCGTTGGCACGAGCCGCCCATCACCAGCAAGTCGCCATGACCAAGGCTGAACCGCACCACCTCTCCACCACCGCGGGGGCGAAGGGCCAGCGTGCGTGGATCGCCGAACGAGACGATCGCCACGAGCGTGTCCTCGCGCGCGCCGCGTCCGACGGTGTCGCCGTGCCAGGCCACGCTGTCCCGGCCATCCCGGTACAGGCACAGGCCGGCGCTGACGAACGGCTCGCCGAGCTCCGACCGATACTCCGCCGACAACGCTCGACGGGACTGGTCCAGGAGCGGGTGGGGCAACGCGTCCCCGGCGTCGTACCAGGACACGAGACGCGGCACGTCGACCACGCGGTCGTACATCGTGCGCCGTTCCGAGCGCCACGGAACGGAGCCGACCAGGTCGGTGAACACGGAGTCGGAGCCGAGCACCCAAGCGGGCCGGTGATCGACCCAAGCGCCGAACGCAAGGGGGTGACGCACGCGACCGTGGCGCAGCGGGCCGAGCCGCGGCCGCTCGACGACGTCGAGGAGCGACGTCTGCAGGGCCAAAGTCATGGACCGAGCCTAGCGGATCATTCGAACAGATGTACGAACCCCGACGCCCACCGGCCGGCTGAGGGTCACATCCGCAACATGGCCCGGAAGGTCAGGGCCGACGAGCCGTTCGTCAGCGTCATCTGGTCGCCGTCGATCCCGTACTTGACGGTGCCGGTGAGCACCCGCTGGAGCGTCCGGTCGATCTCGTCCCCGGTCGAGGGACAAGGCCGCACTGCGCCGACGGTGTGCAGCGGGGCGATCGTCAAGGTGTTCCCCGACGCGGTGTAGGCGGCGCGGTAGTCGTTGCAGCCGCTCACGTCGACCGAGCCATCGGCGAACCGGACCAGGGCGCTCGCCCCGTTCGGCACGCTCGACGCCACGTCGCCGTCGATGATGCCGTCGAGCCGCCATTGCGTCCCGGTCACCGGTCGGTCGGGCACCCGCGTGGACTCGTCCACCATCGCGACCACGGATGAGTCGTTGGTGAGCGTGACGACGTCCCCGTTGACGGTGACCTGGGGCTTGGACGTGAGCACCGTGGCCCACCACTGCTCCTGCTTCATGATCGGCGGGTCACAAGCCATCTCGGTCTGGCTCAGCGAGCCGTTCAGCACCAACATCCCCCCGGTCACGGTTCCGGTCCCCGACATCGTGTTGCAGCCGGCCGACGCCGAGATCCCGTCTGCGGTGAAGGTCAGACGCACGGGAGCGCCAGGGACGAGTGGGTACTTCGTCGAACCGTTCTGAACGCTGGTCGCCACGTACGTGTGGCCGACCAGTGCGTCGGAACCGGGCGTCGGCGACCCCGAACCCGTGGCGCCGGCTCCGCCGGACCCACCCTGGCCGCACCCGGCCAGACCGGCCACGGCGAGAAGAACGACGACACTGACCCACCCGGTGCCTCTCATGCACCTGCGACGGGAGAGGGTCCGGGTCGGTTCCGCTCCGACGCGTTCACTGCCCGGATGCAGCAGCCACGTCCGGTGCCACCAGCGGCCAAGGCGCCAGACCTTCCAGCGCAGCACCCACCGCGAACACCGTGGAGTCGTCGAGGGTCCGCCCGACGATCTGGATCCCGATGGGGACGCCGACGTCGTCCCGCCCGGCGGGGACCACGAGGACGGGGCAGCGACTCGCCACGTTGAACACCTCGGTCAGACCGACGTCGCGGAACGGGTCGAGGCGTTGCCCGTCGACGACGAACGGTTCGACGGTGTAGTCGACACCGGCCGCGAACGCCGGGATCGCAAAGGCCGGACAGAGCAGGACGTCGAAGTCCTCGAAGACGGCGTCGACGCGTTCGGCGATCTGCACCTCGACCTCGCGACCGGCGAGGAAGCTGCCGGCCCGGGAGTCGAGGCTGCTCAGCCAGTTCAGTGTGTAGGGGTTCACGTCGTGCTCGTGGTGCTCGACGAGGCGCCGGAGGTCGGCACCGAAGAGGGCGCCGTAGTGTGCGTCGCTGGCCTGTCGGAGCAGCGCTCGCTCGATCGTCAGGTCGACCTCATCGACTCGGGCACCTGACTCCCGCAACCGGTCGGCAACCGTGGCAACCGCGCGTCGGACGACGTCGACCACCGGCCAGTCACCGAGGTCGGGCGACACGGCGATCCGAAGGCCGGCGATGTCGGGCGTCGGACGACCGATCGTCACCTTCGGACGCAGCGACATGTGGTCGCGCCGGTGGGGGCCGCACACGACGTCTTCGATCAGCGCACAGTCGGCGACGGTCCTGGCCATCGGGCCCTGGTGGGACCAGCCGTCGCGACCGTAGACGCCAGCCACGGGAATCCGTCCCAGGGGTGGCTTGTAGCCGACTACACCGCAGCAGGACGCGGGGACGCGGATCGAGCCGCCGATGTCGGAGCCGGTGGCCACCGGAGTCATGCCGGCGGCCAGGGCGGCAGCCGAACCCCCGCTCGAGCCGCCGACGTCGAAGGCCGGGTTCCAGGGGTTACGCGTGACGCCCCACATCCGCGAGTGCGTCCAGAAGGGGATCGAGAACTCCGGCGTGAGCGTGCGGGCATGGACGATCGCGCCGGCGTCGAGGAGTCGGTCCGCGATCACGTCCGAGGTCGTGGCGATGGAGTCAGCCCACAGCAGGGATCCGTTCGTCGTGCGCTGGCCGGCCACCTCCGTCTCGTCCTTGATCGCAACGGGGAGCCCTTCGAGCGGCCGGGCCGTACCGCTGACGTAGTGCCCGGCCGCCGCTCGGGCCGACGCGAGCGCCTGCTCGAAGTACGTGTCGCCCAGCGCATTGACCAACGGCTGGGTCCGTTCGATCTGGGCGATGAGCGACTCGAGGTACTCCACCGGCGAGAGGTCACGCTCGCGGAATGCGGCGAGCACGTGCGTCGCGGACCACGTGTGTTCGTCGCTCACTGCGTGCCCATGCGCTCGAGCAAGAGGCTGTGGGGCAGCGCCGGCGTCCAGTTGCCGTCACGGCCGGTCATGTCCTGGTTGACCACCAGGGCATTGACCACAGCCTCCTCCACCGCCTGCACGGTGGCCTCGTAGAACGGGTCGATGTGGCCCCAGGGCACGAACGTGAGCGAGGCGAATGGTGGGTCGCCGTCGTTCGGGAACCGGCTGTCCAGGGCGCCGGGGTCCGCCGTCGAGAACGACAAGAAGATGTCGCCCGAGAAGTGGCTGCCGCTCGTCCCCGTGCGGGCCAGGCCCAGTGGAACGCGTCGGGCGAGCGCCGAGCACTGGGCCGGGAGCAAAGGTGCGTCGGTCGCGACGATCACGATCACCGACCCGGCGCCGCCCGGAGCAGCCCGTCGTTGGTCGCGCTGCCACCAGCCGTCGTCGGCCAGTGGGTCGGCCACGGCGAGATCGCCCAGGTGCCGCCCGGCGATCGCAAGTTCGTCGCGACCACCGAAGTTCGCCTGGACGAATGCCCCCACGGTGAACGTGGACCCCCCGTGCGCCACCTGCCGAGAAGACGTGCCGCAGCCGCCCTTGAAGCCGTAGCAGTTCATGCCGGTTCCGCCGCCGACCGACCCTTCGTCGATGGCACCGTCGTGCGCCTGGTCGATCGCGATCGCGGCGTGCGCTGGCCGAACATGCCCACCATTGATGTCGTTGAGGTAGCCGTCCCAGGTCTCGGCGACCACTGGGAGCAGCCACTGCATGGCCAGATCGGGTCGGTGGGCGACGATCCAGTCGATCACGCCACGATGAACGCTACCCACCGCGTGCGTGTTGGTGATCATCACGGGGAAGCTCAGCGCACCGGTCTCGGAGATCCACGTGGTTCCGGTCATCTCGCCGTTCCCGTTCAAGGAGTACCACCCCGCCGAACAGGAGGTGCCCACGCCGGCCCGCCCGCGGGGCAGGATCGCCGTGACGCCGGTCCGCACCGGTCCGCGTCCGACCACGAGCTCTCCCTCGCCCTCGATCAACGTGACGTAACCGACTTCGACCCCGGCAACGTCGGTGATCGCGTTGCTGCGCCCCGGCGATCCGGCGAACGGGATCCCGAGCGCCCGGGCACGTGGACGTCCGGACGGCGAGTGGTCGGTGGTCATCGCGAGCTCCAGTTCCCGGTGCGGTCCCGCGATCTTGTCAGCGAGCCGTCGCCGTGCGCCACCACTCGGGGAGGTCGACGACCGAGTCGATCACCGCGTCGGGGACGACGCCACGGTCCAGGTCGGCGGGTGCGAACTTCCCGGTCCGCACGAGCACGCCCCGCATCCCGGCCACCTGGGCTGCGCCGACATCACTGCGCACGTCGTCTCCCACCATCACGATCTCGCCGCATGGACGGCCGACATGCGTTGCAGCGGCATGGAAGAACGACGCGGACGGCTTGCCGGTCACCACCGCCTGCGTGTCCGCCGCGAACTCCAGGCCGCGCACGAATGCCCCGACGTCGAGCACCAGCCCGTCGTGGTCGGCCCAGAACCGGCTGAGTCCCAGGGCGACCAGCAGCGGTGGCGGTTCGGCCATGAGCAGACGGAAGGCGCGGTTCAGCGTGGCGAAGTCCCAGGCCTCCCCGAGGTCTCCGACCACCACCGCTGCGGCGCCCTGGCTCTGCGTCGTCGCCAGCAGGCGCAGTCCCTCGAACTCGGCGGCGGACTCGTCCGGGAGGAACACCGCGATCGGTTCGGCGCCGCGCTCCACGATCAGGTCGCGTGCTGCGACGACCGGGGTCAGGAGCTGCGAGGGATCGACGACGATGTCGAACGACTCCAGCTTGCGAGTGAGGGACTGACGCGAGTGCGACGTGGTGTTCGTGACGAAGAGAAACGGTATGCCTTCGGCTCGCGCCCAGCGCACGACGTCGGCGCCGCCGGCGACGGCTTGGTCGCCCACGAAGAACACGCCGTCGAGATCGAACAACAACGCGCTGGGCCGCACACCCTCTGCCATTCGTCGCCTCCTCGACCACGAGCCTAGGACGAGGCACCGGTTAGGGTCACGGGAGTGACGTCCGACAGCGAGCTCATGAACCGACGCCTCGAGCGGGCCCACGCTTCCCTCGAAGCGCTGGTCGCAACGACGCTGGACCTCGACGATGCCGCCGTGCGTGAGCCGTCGACCCTGCCGGGATGGTCAGTGGGTCACGTGCTCACCCATGTCGCGCGGAACGCGGACGGAATGGTCAACCTCGCCCGCTGGGCGATCACCGGGGAGCCACACCCGATGTACCAGTCGGCCGAGTCCCGGGCAGCCGACATCGACAGCGGCGCCACGCGACCGATCTCGATCATCGTCGACGACCTTCTGGCCAGCGCCAGACGGTTCGAGGTCGCGTGGGTCGAGGTTGCCGAGCTGTCCGGCGATGCGCTCGCGAAGGCGCTGTCCCGACCCATGCACCTCGGCAGCCCGTCGCCGCACGCGCCACGCCTCGTCGGCGCGCAAGCGCCGCTCGCCCGCCGTCGCGAGGTGGAGATCCATCACACCGATCTGGGTCGCCCCTACACCGTCGCCGACTGGCCCGCCGACTTCGCCGTCGAGCTACTCGACACGGTGGTTCCGACGCGGTCTGGTGACGACGGGCTGGCCACCGTCGTGCGCCTGGTCGACGATCGTGGCGTCGCGTGGCGGCTGGGAGCGGGCAGTGGCTCGACGCTCCAGGGGCCGGCGTGGGCGCTTGGGGCCTGGCTCGTCGGTCGGCAACCTGGGGCCGACGTGCTCGTCGCCGTAGATGCACACGGCCTCGCGTGTCCCGTGCCCGATGCGCCGGCGTGGGTCTGACCCTCGATCCCGGCCGGTTCACACCCCGCGTTCTGTCACCTGACCCAGCTCGACGTCGAGGCGACGGGTCACCCGCACCGCGTTCAGGAGCCGACGGTCGTGCGACACCAGGAGCAGCGTGCCGTCGTAGCTGTCGAGTGCGGATTCGAGCTGCTCGATAGCCGGCAGGTCCAGGTGATTGGTCGGTTCGTCGAGCACGAGGACGTTGACGCCGCGCGCCTGCAGCAACGCCAGCGCCGCTCTGGTCCGCTCGCCCGGGGACAACGTCGACGCCGTCCGCTCCACGTGGTCGGCACCCAGACCGAACTTCGCGAGCAGGGTGCGCACCTGCGCCTGGCTCCACTGCGGCACTTGGTCGGCGAAGGCCCGCTGCACGGCCTGTTCGTCGAGGAACAGCCCCCTGACCTGGTCGATCTCGCCGAGCGCCACCGCCGATCCCAGCGATGCCGACCCACTGGTCAGCGAGACCTTCCCGAGAATCGCCGCGAGCAGCGTCGACTTCCCCGACCCGTTGGGTCCCGTGATCGCCACGCGGTCACCCCGGTCGATCTGTACGGTGACCGGACCGAGCCGGAACCCACCACGCTCGACCACCGCGTCGCGAAGGACCGCCACCACTGAGCCCGAGCGGTCGGCTGCGGCGATCGACATCTGCAGCTGCCACTCCTTGCGCGGCTCGTCGACCACATCGAGCCGTTCGATCAGCCGCTGGGTCTGCCGGACCTTGCTGGCCTGCTTCTCGGTCTGCTCGGTCCGGAACTTGCGCCCGATCTTGTCGTTGTCGGGCTGCTTGCGCACCGCGTTGCGCACGCCCTTGTCCAGCCAGGTGCGTTGCGTCTGCATGCGGTCCCGCAGCGACGACACCGTGCCCGCGTACTCGTCATAGGCCTCGCGGGCGTGTCGGCGCGCCACCTCACGTTCCTCGAGGTACGCCTCGTAGCCACCGCCGTACACGTTGACGGCCTGTTGGACGGGGTCGAGCTCGACCACTCTGGTGATCGTTCGAGCCAGGAACTCACGGTCGTGGCTGACGATGACGGCGGGCGTACGAAGTCCCGTGACGAACCGCTCCAGTCGTTCGAGACCGTCGAGGTCGAGGTCGTTGGTCGGCTCGTCGAGCAGCAGGACGTCGTAGCGGCTCAGGAGCAGGGCTGCCAGTCCGAGTCGGGCCGCCTGGCCGCCCGACAGGGCCAGGGTCGCGCGCGTCAGGTCCACGTCGAGGCCCAGATCGGCGAGAACCTGCCCCGCCCGGTCCGCGAGATCAGCGCCCCCCAGCGCCAACCACCGCTCGAGCGCCAGCGCATACCGGTCGTCAGCGTCCCGCTCCCCCGCGGCGAGCGCGTGGGCCGCAGCGTCCATCTCGGCGCTCGCCTCGTCGACGCCGGTTCGCCGGGCCAGGAAGTCGCCGACCGACTCGGCAGGGCGTCGGTCCGGCTCCTGTGCCAGGTAGCCGACGGTCGCCGCGGGTGGGTTGACGGCGATCGAGCCGTCGCCGGGTTGGTCGATCCCCGCCAGGAGACGCAAGAGGGTCGACTTGCCCGCTCCGTTGGCCCCGACGAGCCCGACGACGTCACCGGACCCGACGACGAGGTCGAGTCCGGTGAACAGCGTGCGGTCGGCGTGCGCCGCACCCAGCCCGCGGGCCACCAGGGTTGCGGTCACCCGCCGAGACTACGACGCCGGATGGATCAGGTGACGAGGTCCTTGACCGCGTCTTCGTTCTCACCGGTCCGGCGCAGGAGGCCAACCAGCCACCCGAACGCGAACATCAGGAAGGGCAAGAGGATCAGGAACCAACCGAGGGGGTTGAGCTTCCACGCCGTCATGGCGTCCTCCGGATTGGTGACCGTCCCGGCGAGCAGACCGAACCGGGACATCAGCAGGTACTCACCGAGCGCGAGGCCGATGAGCGCCAGCACTGGGGCGACCAGCGTGTGCCAGATCCTGGTGTCGTCCCTCGTCCGCCGGAAGTACGCGATGACGGCGACACAGACCAGCGCCTCGACGAGAACGATCGCCACGACCGCCAGACCGCTGAACCAGTAGAAGAGCTGGGTCACGGGGTTGCTGTTGGTCACCCAGAAGATCACGATGACGATTCCGGCGATGACCGACGTGGCCAGGGTCGCCACCTGAGGCGCACCGAACTTGTTGACCCGGTCGAGGGCAGTGGGTAGGACACCGGCGCGGCCCATCGAGTACAAGTACCGGGCCGCCGAGTTCTGGAAGGCCAGAAGACCGGCCACCAAGCTGCTGAGCACCAACCACTGCATGGTGTTCGACACCAGCGAACCCGCCCAGGACCCGAGCCAGTCGCCGACGGACTGCTGCGCCACCGTGAACACCACGGCCGCCGGGTTGGATAGGTCGTCGCCGGCGATCTTCACCACTTGGTCGACGACCTGTGTGGAACCGAGCGCAGTGACGATGGCGAACGTCGACAGCCCGAAGAGCACCGTGATCAAGATGACCGCTACGTAGGTCGCGATCGGCACCGAGCGCTTGGGGTCCTTGGACTCCTCGCCGTAGATCGCCGTGGCCTCGAACCCGATGTACGAAGCGAATGCGAACGCCAGGGCGATGCCCGCCGATCCGGTCAGACCACCGACCAGGATGTTCGACGGGGCGAACGAGGCCGCGAGGTCGAACCCGTCGGGACCGCCGCCGGTGAAGATGACCGCGAGCGACATGACCGCGAGGCAGAGGACCTCGAGCGACATGAACACGCCCAGGACCTTGGCCCCGACATCGACGCTGAACAGCGACAGCGCCGTGACTCCGGCCCAGGCGATGAGGCTCCAGACGTACCAGGGCCAGGAGATGCTGAGCTTGTCCGCGATCTCCCCCGACGCGACCGCCCCGAAGAAGCCGTAGATGGCCAGCTGCACCGCGAGGTAGGCGGTGAGCGAGACGAACGCGCTACCGACACCCGGCCCGATGCCGAGTCCTCGACCGACGTATGCGAAGAAGGCGCCAGTGTTCGTGACGTGATGGCTCATCGTCGCGTACCCCACACTGAACAACAGGAGCGTGATACCCACGACCACGTAGGCGCCCGGAACAGCAGCACCGTTGCCGAGCACGATCGCGACAGGGACGGCTCCGGTCATTCCGACCAGGGGCGCCGCAGCCGCCACGACGAAGAAGACGATCCCGGCGACGCCGAGGCGACCCTTGTGCAGCGCGGTCTCGGCGGTTTCTGGGGGGGCTGGTTGCAGCTGGTCCATGCGGGTCTCCAGATGAGGGATTCTGGTTTCGTACGGAGCCGAACGATTGAGTAGGCAGAGGCTCCCGACATTCGTGCCGCTTGTCAAGCACTTCCCGCGAAGACGTGACTGAACAGATGCGCGACCCGACCAGGTCAGGTCTCCGGCCAGGAATGTCCGATTACCGCGCGGTAGCTGTTGACCCTGGGCAGCATGCCGAGGCCGGCCACGCCGACGAGGACGTCACCGCGGCGGTAGCCGACGACGACCTCGTCGGTGATGTCTCCCTCGAGGATCTCGATCCCGTCCTCGTCGGCCAGGCCGAGTGCGCCGTAGGACTGCAGCCGGATGTCGTACTGGTCGGACCAGAAGGCGGGCAGCGGCGCGAACGGGGTGTCAACGGCCGCGTCGTAGCCTTCGCCGCGCAGGTAGCCGGCCAGAGCCGGACCCACCCGCTTGCCGGTCTCGGTGGGGATGTTCCAGTGCTCCACACGACGCGGCACGTCGTCGAAGAGCGGGTTCGGGAACCGGGCCAGGTCGCCCACGACATGGACGCCGTCGACCGGCCCGCCGTCGCCGCGAACGGCACGAAGCGTGTTGTCGCACAGCACCCCGTCGCTGATGTCGATCCCCGAGCCGGCCAGCCATTCGGTGTTGCAGTGGCTGCTGATCGCCTCCACCACGACGTCAGCGGGGACGACAGTTCCCTCCGACAGCTCCACCCCCGTCACGTGGTCGTCACCGTGGAAGGCGACGATCCCGGTGCCGAGCCGGAACTGCACCCCCTTCGCCTCGTGTCGGCGCTGCATCTCGGCGCCGAGCACCCGGCCGAGGGGCCGGACCATGGGATACGGGTCGATCGCGACGCACACCACGTCACAGCCCAGGAGACGGGCGGTGGCCGCCACTTCACAGCCGATGAACCCGGCTCCGAGGACGACTACGCGCGCGCCGGGCTGCAGGTCCTTGCGCAGGGCGGCGGCGTCGTCCAGGGTGCGGACCGCGTGCCGTCCGGCCTGGGGGGTG
>Ga0302299_10001432_pt1 | contig 14309 bp, 14 predicted proteins | sample III_Fen_N3_4_FD_198795 | JGI IMG/M metagenome (GOLD analysis project Ga0302299, IMG submission 198795) | Peat permafrost microbial communities from Stordalen Mire near Abisko, Sweden - III_Fen_N3_4 | ecosystem: Environmental > Terrestrial > Soil > Wetlands > Permafrost | place: Sweden: Abisko... | reverse complement strand
CCCATCGGCACCGGGCCGATGTAGTCGGCGATCGCGTGTCGGGAGATGGTGGTCGTCGGCCTGCCGAGGAGGGGGCCGAAGATGTTGTTGACCGTGCGCGTGACGTCGACCCGCAGGCGGGTCGGAGCCCCCCCGAGGGAGGAGGCCACGGTGGTCACCGGGGACGTGGCACTGGTGGTGAAGCCGTTGGTGGTGGCGAAGGTGTTGGCGAGGGTGGTGGCGCCCGTCAGGTCGTCGGGCAGCTTCACCACCCCCCCGAGTGCCGCGGCGTCGGCGGCACGCTGGGCGCGCTGACCGGTGAGGTACCAGTTGCCCACGTCGACGGCGAAGGCGGAGAACGCGATCAGCACCAGGAGCAGCAGCCCGGTCGTGACCGCGATGTAGCCGCGCTCATCGCCTCGGCGCCCTCGGCGCAGCGTTTGGTGTCCCATGGCGTTCGGCCTCCTCATGGTTTGCACCCGTTCGTCACGGGGATCGGCTCGAGCCGGATGACGGTCGACTCGCGGATGGTGATGCTCGAGAAGGCGATCCGGGTCAGGGCGTCGTGCTTCAGTTCCAGGTAGACCCCGACCCGTTCGGGGGGCCCAGAGGCGCATGCGTTCATCGAGGACGCGAGCCAGGTCGGCGACGACTGCGGGACGAATCGCGAGCCGTTCCAGGTGAACTTCACGCACACGGTGCAGTCGGCGAAGCTCGAGGAACCCAGCGGGAAGTCGTTGGTCGGGTTCGCCTTGTACACCCATAGCTGCTGCACCTTGTTCTTGTTGATCGCCCCGCCCTCGGCCTGGATCCGGTCCGCGGCGTCCTGGGCGTAGTTGGCGTTGCGGGCCTCGGCAGAGGCCATCCGCACCCCGGCCTTGACCGCGTTGGAGGCGCCAAGGTTGTCCATGAAGAACAGCGCGAACTCCATGATGCCGATGATGAGCATGATGAACAGGGGGGTGACGAGGGCGGCCTCGACGGCGGCGGCTCCGCGCTCGCGACGCTTGCTGGTCATGGCGTCGACACGCAGGTCAGGGTCGCCGGGATCTGTTCGAGGCGCATGACCGTGGTCTCCTCCACGAGGGCGCCCTCACCGAACATGATCGGCGCGTGGTGCCGGAACTGCACCCGCACCCCGACCGAGTCGACCGTGCCGCCCGCACACGCCTGCCGGCTCAGCCAGCTGGTGCCGGACACCGCGGTCACGACACCGGTGCCGGACACGGTGAACTTCACGCACTGCGAGGGGCAGCTGGTGCCGGATGTGGGGTCCCCGGGGGACGTCGTGTTGGCCTTGTACACCCACAGCTTGGTGATCTGGGTGCCGTCCATGTCCGACATCGAGGCGGCCACCTGTTGGGCGGCGTCAGCGGCGAAGTTCAGGGCCATCGGCTCGGCCGATGCCAGGCGCGCCCCGGCTCTGGAGGCCGTGCTCACCTCGTAGGTGGTGCGGAAGAGCATCGACACGTCGACGACGCCGGCCAAGATGATGAACAACAGCAAGAACGCACCAGCGGCCTCCACGGCCACGGCACCCCGCTCGGCACGACAGGTCCGTCGCCCGCACGACCAGGGTCGTGAGGATGCGTGATGACGCAGTCGCGACAGCACGGGACCTCCGAGGTCGATCGACGTGGAGTAGTCGATCAGTCCCTCTCAGGATATGAAGGTGCCCCGCGCTCCGGCAGGTATGTAGGGGCGGAGTGACCGAAGAGACGTCGTGGTCTGTCCGAAGGGACGAGGTGCGTCCCGGGTGCGGCAAGAACGACCCGGCTCAGCCCTCGGCGCTGCCCCGCAGGACGCGCAGGTGGCCGCGGCGCACCTCACCGGGGACCCTCGGCGGCAGGGGGTCGACGGGCTCGGGTGCGGGGGTGCGCGGCCGGCCGGCCTCGCGCACGGCGTCGGCCAGGGCGAGCAGGTCGTCGGTGCTCGGCTGCGGCTCGGGGTAGTCGCTCGCGAGACGGACGACCTCCCAGCCCCGCGGCGCCGTCATCCGGTTGGCGTGCTCGGCGCACAGGTCGTAGGTGTGCGGCTCGGCGTAGGTGGCCAGCGGGCCCAGGACGGCGGCCCGGTCGGAGTAGACGTACGTGAGCGTCGCGACCGCGGGGCCACGGCACGCCGTCTTCGAGCACCGACGGGACAGGTTCACTCCAGCAACTCTAGGCGGCGCCGGTGACGGTCCGCCGCAGGCACGCCGTAGCATGCGACTCGTGACAGGTCCGCGCCGTCGTGAGCGCCACGGCCGGGGGGTCCGAGGGCCGCTGGCGTGGCCGCCGGTTCCGGCCATGGAGACCCGCCGCGCCCGCTTCGACGCGCTCGTGCTGGATGCCGCGGACCGGCTGCGCCCGCACCTCGGCACCCGCTACGCCGACCTTGAGTTCGCCGTCGAGGACGTGCCCGCCCAGGACCCGGCGCCCTGGGAGGAGCAGACCGCCCCGCTCGGCCGGCTGCTGCGGGGCACCGGCGCGCGGGCACCCCGGGTGCTCGTCTACCGCCGGCCGGTGGAGGCCCGGGCCCAGGACGACCTCGACCTCGCTGACATCGTGCGCGAGGTGGTGACCGAGCAGGTCGCTGCCCTGCTCGGTGTGCCGCCGCAGGAGCTCGACCCGGGCTTCGACCCGGACGGCTGAGCACCGCCCCCCGGCTCAACGTCAGGGCAGCGGGAACGCCCGGCTGACCTCTGAGGTGACCGGGCTCTCCCCGACCGGCATGGACGAGAGCATCCGGGCGGCCCCGGTACCGCTCGAGGAGACGACCGTGGCGCGCAGCTCGCCGCTGCCGGTGATCCGGCGGACCCAGACCGAGGCGGCGGCGTCGAGGGGCACGCTCGCCACCCGGTCTGCCAGCAGGTCGAGCTGTCGGGTGCGGGGGATCCCGTCGATGACCGTGAGGACCTCGGCGGTGCTGTTGCCGCCGGTGCTCACGAGCTGGAGCGTACGGTCGATGCCGGCGACCGGCGCGAAGGCGGCGCCGCCCACCGAGTCGATGCCGGTGGCCGCCGGCGACCAGGCGATCTCGCCGGGAGCCGCGCCCGTGCCGACGCGCTGGAACGCCGAGGCCACCACGGGGACGTCGGCCCGCAGCGCCACGGCGTAGGTGCCCGCGGGCAGCCCGGTGAGCGCGAGCTCGCCGACCGCCCCGCCCGGGACGCTGAGGACGCTCTCGCCGGTGCGGGGCACCAGGCCGGCCCGGCTCAGCACGCTCACGCGCACGACGGCATCCGAGTCGCCCGGCACGGCGACCCGAACCGACGTGCTGCCGGTGGGGTCGACCACGACGCCGGGGATGACCTGCACGGAGGACGCGGTGGCCGCCGCCACGGTGGTGTCGGCACCCAGGGCGGTGGAGCCGTCGACCCAGGTGTCGGTGACCGTGGCCTGCACGCCCCCGCCGTCGGAGCGCACGTGCACGACAGGCAGCTTCTCCTTGCCGTACCGGGCGTCGAGCAGCATGCTGACCCGTCCACCCGGCGGCACGGTCTCGACGACGGGGTCACCGAGCTGGCCTGCGGCGCCGTGCACGACGACGTCGGTGGTGACCGGGTTGGCGCCCGGGTTGGTGAGGACGAGGCGCTCCTGGCGACCGGGCCCGGCCCCGCCGGCGAGCAGCCAGAGGTCGGAGGCCCCGGCGCCGCACGGTGTGCTGACCAGGCCGCGCAGCCCGGGCGTGTCGGCCCGCCACTCCTGGGTGCCGGCAGCGGCGGGTGCCATCGACCCCTTCCCGGTGAGCAGCGTGGGCAGGGCACCGGACTTCGTCACGGCCGCCTTGCCGGGCACCACCGCGAAGAGGCTGTCGGGGCGCTCCTGGAGGGTCAGCAGCGTCGTCGCCCCCGAGGTGGCGGTGAGGGTGCCCTTGCCCCGGGCGGGCACCGGCAGCAGCTCGGCCGGCCCGGAGGCCGCCGTCATCGACAGGGTCACCGAGACGTCCGGGATGCCGGGGATGCCGGCCAGCTCGGGCCCGGGACAGGTCAGGGCCACCCGCGTCGCGAGCGAGGTGCCGAGCAGCGGCGCCTGCTGCTCCCCTGTGGCGGCGACGAGGTCGAGGTCGACAGGTCGGTTCGTGGCGACGTGCACGAGGGCCACCCCGGCGCCCGCCACCAGGACGACCCGGGCGATGCCGGCGACGTTGATCCGTCGCGCACCCCGACGCAGCCCGGCTCCCGCGCCGGCGAGGCGGCTCATGCCCGGCCCACCCTGGACTCGCGCCGCCCGAAGGGCACCGCGAGGAAGGCCAGCGCGAGGAAGGCCAGCGCCTGGGCGACGTGCCACCAGTGGGCCGGGTCGATGACGTCGATGGTGAGCCGGCCGCTGCCAGCCGGGAGCAGGTAGGTGGGGGTGGGCCGCCCCTGCACCGGCTGCACCGCAACCCCGTCGACGGCGACCACGGCGTGCTCGGCCCAGCCGAGGGGTTCGGCGACGACCAGCCGGCTCCGCTTCGGCACCACGACGGTGGTGCCGGTGGCCGCGCTCTGGCCGGTCGTGGGAACCAGCCGCGGGCCGCCCGGTGTCTCGAGCCGCAGCCTGGGCGGCGCGACCAGGTCTACCCCGGACCCGGTGGGGCTGACCCGCCACATGTCCCAGCCGTACCGGGGGGCGATGCGCTCCAGCCCCGCGGTGGCGTCGAGGCGGCGCGCCACCTCGGGCACCAGCCCGGAGCGCACCGCGAGCAGGTCGGTGGCCGTGTCGGCGAAGAGCGACGGGCCGGTGGCGGCGTCACCGAGCGCGGCGCTCACCCGGTCGGCCTGGGAGCCGTCGGCCCGGGCCACCGCGGGCAGCGGCCGCACGACGTCGGACGCCTCGCGACCGACGAACCGGTAGCCGGCACCGCGGGTGCCGGGGCTCACGAACAGCGCCCGGGTGGCGAAGGCGCCCTCCGCCTGGTCGACCGAGACGGCCGGTCGCGGGTCCTGCCACGGGGTCAGCTCGGTGCCCAGGGTCGCCCAGGCGACCCCACCGGCGGAGACGACGACGGCTGTGACACCGACTGCGACACCGGTGCCCCGGGCGAGCGTGGTCACCCGGCCGCCCGAGGCAGGCCGCCGCAGGGGCACTCCGTCAAGCCCGCGGGCGAGCGCCAGCACGACCACCAGGGCCAGCGGCAACAGCATCGTCCCCGACCACAGCATGATGGGGTCACCGGCGCCGGGGACCCCGGCAGGCACGGTGCCCAGCCGGATGCCGGGTGCCACCAGGGCAAGGACGAGCAGCAGGGGCGCGAGGAGGCTCAGCATGCTGGTCGCGCTCCCCCACCCGCGACCGCGCAGCAGTGCCAGCACGGCCACCGCGACGAGCGGGGCGGCGGTCAACACCAGGGGCGCACCCGCGCCTCCCGGGTTGAGCAGGGCGAGCTGCCACGGGGCGGGGGTCGTGCCACCCCACTGGGCCAGGCCGACGCCGGCCAGCAGCACCGTCCACGACGCGTCGGCCTGCCGCACGAGCCAGGGCGCGAGCACCGCGATGGGCAGGATGGCGACGACCAGGGCGTGTCGGCGGACCCGCGAACGGACCACGGCGAGCACCAGGGCCAGTGCGCTGACCAGGGCCAGCAGCACCGGGGCGAACGCACCGAGCACCAGCGCGGCCAGTGCCGTGGCGAAGGCGCTCGTGGCCGTCGATCGGCGCACCGCCAGCAGCCACAGCCCGCAGGCGATCGGCGGCAGCAGGACGAGCGCGACGACCGCCCCCAGCCGGCCCTGGGCCACCGAGGTCGCGGCCACCCCGGTCGTGGCCCAGCCGAACGCGGCCAGACCGCGCACCCAGCGGGTGCGGACGATGGGGCGCAGGGCGACGTACGCACTGACGGCGGCCAGCGGCATCCCGAAGATGACCAGGAGGGCGACGACCAGGCCGGCCGCGGAGCCGGGTGCCGGCAGCAGCGGGACGTGGTCGACCAGCCAGGTGGGCAGGGCGAGCAGCGGTGCCCAAGGGCCGGCCGGGTCGGGGCCGCCCAGGCCGGGGCCGGTCCACCCGTCGGTCCAGGCGTGCCAGAGCACGGTGGCGTCGGCCCGGTTGCCGATCAGCTCGCCGCCGGACAGCCCGGAGCCCGCACCGGTGACCAGGCCGATGCCCAGCGAGCGCCCGGCGACGGCGGACACCGCCGTCGCCCCGACCGTGGCGAGCACGCCGGGATGGCGCGCCACGGCCAGCATCCACGAGCGCGGGTTGTGCTCGGTGGCCTCGTCGCCGATCGGCGGGCGCGGCGACACCAGGGCGTCGTGCACGGCGTCGCCCCACCCGGTGAGCACGGCCCGCCGGGGCTCGAAGAGGGCCCGCAGGTCGCGGCGGCTCACCTCGCGGCGGTGCCGGGTGCGCCAGCGGGCCGCAGTGCCCCGGATGGGGTCGAGCGAGGCGAGCGAGGAGAGCTCGGCGCCGGCTGCGCGCGGGCGCTTGAGCAGGAGCAGGCCCGCGGCGGCGACCACCGAGGTGACCGCGATCCAGGCCGCGAGGAAGGGCGTGGCCCACCACGGCGAGCGGGCCAGCGCCACCCGGCGGGCGGAGCGACGACGAGCGGCGCTGCTCGCGCCGGCGGGGGCGATGCCGGGCTCGGTGCGCATCCGGGCCTCGGGGACGACGACGACGCGGCGGCCGGCGTTGTGGGCGCGCCAGCCGAGGTCGAGGTCGGCGCCGACGTCGCCGAAGGAGGTCTCCCAGCCGTTCAGGGTGTCGAGCAGGTCGCGCTCGACGAGAGAGCCGGCGAACGGCACGCCCAGCGCGTCGCTCTGCCGGTCGTACTGGCCCTGGTCGGGCTCGCCCGGCGCGGGGCGCGACAGCAGCCGGCCGCCTCGGGTGGTGCGGATGGCCAGCGCCCGCAGCAGGTGCGGGTCGGCGGCGTCGAGGTGCTTGGGCCCGACCAGGCCGGTCGAGGGCGAGCGACGCCAGGTGTCGACGAGCGCCACCAGGGCACCGCTCTCCGGGGTGGTGCCCACGGGCAGCAGCCACGCGAGGGTGGTCGGTGCACCGTCGACCTCGGCGTGGAGCACGGCACGGTGCACGGCGGCGCGCGCCGGCGTGCGCGGGTTGACCGGCTGCACGGTGATGGGGACCCGGTGCCGGAGGCGAGCGGTGTCGACGATGCCGGCGACGGTGACCGCGCTGTGGTCGAGGGTCACCCGGTCGGGGGTGGGCGGCTGCTCGCCGGCGTCGTCACCGGCCCCCACGTCATCCGGGCCGCCCGCGTCCTCGGGATCGTCGTCCGCCCGGAGGGCGGCGCCCCCGCTGCGGTCGAGGACGAGCACGGCATCCGGGAGCAGGGTCGAGTCGAAGACGGCGTCGAGCAGCCGGGCCAGCCCGCCGGCATCGCGACGGGTGATGACGACCGCGGTCACGCTCGGCTCCACCCCGTCCTGGGGGGACGGGGTGGACAGGGGACGGGCGGGTGCCAGGGTCATCCGAGGGGCGGCGAGAGGGGGCCGGGGGCCCCGGTCAGACCGCGCGCTTCTTCAGCTTGCGCCGCTCGCGCTCGGACAGGCCGCCCCAGATACCGAACCGCTCGTCGTTGGCCAGGGCGTACTCGAGGCACTCCGAGCGGACCTCACAGCCGACGCACACCTTCTTCGCCTCCCGGGTCGAGCCGCCCTTCTCGGGGAAGAACGCCTCCGGGTCGGTCTGCGCACACAGCGAGCGCTCCTGCCAGGAGAGCGCACCGTCCTCGGGCTCACCCTCGTCGAGCATCCCGTCGATCACATAGAGCTCGTGCATGCTTCCCTCCTCGACCCTTCGACCCGTGTGCTCCGGTGGAGATTCTCGGAGTACATGGGTGGAATTACACGCGTGTCATGCACTCCACGTCAAGCCGAATGGTGTATTCGGTGGAGTTTTCCCCGGTTGCCCCGGCGTTTCGGGCGGGCTCGCCGCACCGCGAACCGGCCTGACAGACTCTCGCACATGCACATCACGGCCCTCGCCGGCGGCGTCGGTGGCGCCCGCTTCATCCGCGGTCTTCGCCACCACCTCGACACCACACCCGAGCTCGCGGACTCCACGATCACCGTCATCGCCAACACCGGCGACGACATCACCCTGTTCGGGCTTCGGGTGTGTCCCGACCTCGACACGCTGCTCTACACCCTGGGCGACGGGGTCCACGAGGGCCAGGGGTGGGGCCGGGCCGACGAGAGCCACCGGGTGCAGGGCGAGCTCGCGGCCTACGGCGCGCTCCCCCAGTGGTTCGCCCTGGGCGACCTCGACATCGGCACCCACGTCGTGCGGTCGCAGTGGCTCGGCCAGGGGGTCTCGCTGAGCGAGGTCACCGCCCGGCTCGCGGCCCGCTGGGGCCTGCCGGACCGGCGCATCCACCTGGTGCCGATGACCGACGTGCCGGTCGAGACGCACGTCGTGGTCGACGACGGGGAGGGCGGCGAACGGGCAATCCACTTCCAGGAGTGGTGGGTCCGCCACCAGGCGGCCCTTCCGGCCCACCGTTTCGTCGTCGCCGGGCTCGACCGCGCCGTCGCGGCCCCGGGTGTGCTCGACGCGATCCGCCGGGCCGATGTCGTGCTGCTGCCGCCGAGCAACCCCGTCGTGTCCATCGGCATCATCCTGGGGATTCCCGGCGTGCGGGATGCGTTGCGCGGCACCGCTGCTCCGGTCGTTGGAGTGTCCCCACTCATCTCCGGTCGTCCGGTGCGCGGCCACGCCGACGCCTGCCTCGAGGCCATCGGGGTCGCCATCACGGCACAGGCGGTGGGTGGCCTGTACGAGGACTTCCTCGACGGCTGGCTGGTCGACCCGGCCGACGCCGACACCAGCCTGCGCCGGGCGCGCGTCGAGGTGTTCGACGGCCCGCTGCTGATGACGGACGTCGCCACCACCGGCCGGATCGCCGAGCACGCCCTGCGCATCGCCGCCGCGGTGCCCGCGTGACCGACGCCCCGGCGCCGCCGCCCTCGTCGGCCGGCGGCCTACGGGTCGTGCCGCTGCTCGGGCTCGGCGAGGTGCTCGCCGGCGCCGACCTGGCCGGGCTGCTGCTCGGCGCGCTCACGGCATCCGGCGTCGGGCTGCACCCCGGCGACTGCCTGGTGGTGTCGAGCAAGGTCGTCTCCAAGGCCCTCGGGCTCACCTGGGACGGCACCCGCGAGGATGCCGTCACGGCCGGCACCGTGCGCGTCGTCGCCGAGCGCCGGGCTGCCGACGGCGGCGTCACCCGGGTCGTCGAGTCGCTGGCCGGGCCGGTGATGGCGGCCGCAGGCGTGGACGCCTCGAACACGGGCTCGTCCGCCCGCTTGCTGGTGCTGCCCGACGACCCCGACGCCGAGGCGGCCCGGCTCCGCTCCGCCCTCCTCCGCCTGCTCGAGCTGCCTTCCGGCACACCGCTGGCCGTCATCCTGAGCGACACCGCAGGGCGCCCGTGGCGGGACGGCCTCACCGACCTCGCGCTCGGCAGTGCCGGCCTGGCGGTGCTGGAGGACCTGCGTGGTGCCACCGACCACGACGGGCGGCCGCTGACCGTCACCACCCGGGCCGTGGCCGACGAGGTGGCCGCCGCGGCCGACCTGGTCAAGGGCAAGGCCGACGGCATCCCGGCGGCCCTGGTGCGCGGGCTGGATGCCGCGTGGTTCTCCCCGGACGCGCCCGGAGCGCGCGCGCTGGTGCGGGTCGGGCCGGGCGACTGGTTCGCGCTCGGCCACGTGGAGGCGCTGCGCGCCTCGCTCGGCGTCCCGCCCGGGAGCACGCTCTCCCAGGAGGTGGGGATCCGGCCGGTGCTGCCCGGCGAGTCGCTCGGGCCGCGCGTGGCCCGGGTCGTGGCGCTCGCCCTGCTCGACGTGCCGCAGGGGTCGGCCGACGTGGGCGTCGACGAGGCGTCCGGCTCGGCAGAGGTGACGCTGGGCGCCCCGGGCGGCTACGACCTCGGCCGGCTGGTGGTGCGCCTGCAGGTCGCTGCGGCCTCGGAGGGGCTGCACGCCCGGGAGCTGGCGTCCTCGGGGGACGCCATCACGCTGGCCCTCGGCTGAGGGACCGCCCGTTGGCAGGGAACGGACGGCCCCCCGTCGCCGAAAGGTCCTGTGCCGGTTACCGGGCCGTCACTGACGCGACGGCTCGGGGGTGGAGACCAGCTTGCGGCGGACGTCCTCTGCCACGATGCCCAGGACCACGGCGAACCCCGCCCAGCGCAGGGGAGCTGGGGAGGGAACGGTACCGAGGAAGAGCAGGGCGCCGAGCAGGCTCGTCATCAGCCACACCAGGACCCAGAAGGTCCAGCGCAGGCCGATTCGGAGCACATCGAACGTCATGTCGTTGATTGTTGCACCGATTTCGGCCGAACGGTCGATTCACCTGTAGCCGAACGGCTGATGTCGAAGCCCGGGTGAAGGTCTACCGGCCTCGCACCGGCAGGTGGGTCGGTGTCGACATCCGCGGTCCGCGACGGGGCCGATGGTGGCCGCCGAGCTCGAGGAGCCGCTGCACCCGGTAGCGGTGCCCGGCGTAGGGCTCGAGCAGCTCGGTGAGGCCGTCGTCGTCGACCGGGGTGCCGGTGAGGGCCCAGCCGATGTCCTTGGCGACGTGGTAGTCGCCGAAGCTGACCTCGTCGGGCAGCCCGAGGGCCCGCTGCGCGACCTCGGCCCAGGTCCAGCGGCCCACACCCGGCAGCGCGGTGAGCCTGGCCCGGGCGAGGTCGGCGGGCAGGTCGGCGCACTCCTCGAGGCGACCTGCGTGCCCGACGGCGCGCAGCACGGTGCGTGAGCGGCCGGGGTCGACGCCGGCGGCCAGCCACTCCCACGACGGGACCGCCGCCCATCCCGGCGCGGGTGGCGGCACGACGAGGCCGAGGCCCTCGCCCGGGCCGGGTGCCGGCTCGCCGAAGCGTCGCACGAGGCGCCGGTAGCCGGCGAACGCCTCCTTCCCGGTGACCTTCTGCTCGATGATCGACGCCACCAGGGCCTGCACCACCAGCCCGGAGCGTGGCACCCGCCAGCCGGGGAAGCGACGCCACTCCTGGGCCACCAACGCGTGGTGGGCGACGAATCCCGACGGGTCGTCGCGCTCGCCGAGCAGGTCGGGGACGCGCTCGAGCAGCCACCCTGCACCACTCCCCCAGGCGGATGCCGCGACCTCACCGGCACTGGGCGCCGAGGTCAGGCGCAGCGTCACCGGGCCGTCGGGGGTGCGCCAGCCGAACCACCATCCCGCGTCGTCGCGCCGGCTCGTGGGATCACCGCCGCCGCGCCGGAAGGTGCTGACCACGGCCCCCAGCGGCACCGGTCGGGAGGTGCGCACGACGCGGCTGGTCGCCGAGGCTCGCGTGGGGGCGGAATCGGTCACGGCACTCCTGGGGCGGTGCGGAGGGACGACCGCGAGCCTAGCCACGGCCACCGACCGCGCACGCCGCCTCCCGGCATCAGGTCGCCCGTCAATGGCCCATCCGGGTCATTGACCGCGTCCTTGCCCCGGAGTAGACCGACCTGTTGGACCCAGCCAGGGCCAGTCATGAAAGGGCGGTAGACATGAAGCAGGCAGCACGGCTCAGGTTCGTCGGGACTCTCACGGTCGCGGGAGCCTTCGCACTCTCGAGTACACCTGCGTTGGCGGGCCAGTCCCATGAGCCCGAGCCGAGGGCGTACACGTGCGCCGGTGGTGAGATCCCGTCGGGGAACTACGAGCGCATCACGGTCACGGGCGCATGCTCGGTGGCTGCCGGTGCCGTCATCCGCGTCTCGGACGACGTCAAGGTCACCGCCGGTGCCGCGCTCGACGCGCAGAGCGCCCCGTCGACGATCACCGTCGGAGGCGACGTCAAGGGGGCCCGGGGCTCGACCGTCGGCCTGGGCTGCCAGCCGCCCTCGGCCACGGGCAACTCGGCGCACGAGTGCGCCCTCGACCCGACGGGGCAGTCCACCATCACGGTGAAGGGCGACGTCAAGGTCACCAACGGTGAGCTCGTCGCGCTGAACGGGATCAAGGTCAGGGGCGACGTCACGCTGACCGGCGGAGGCGGCCCGAACTACTGGTCGATCAAGAACAACACCATCGGGCGCAACCTCACGGTGAGCGGGCAGACGGTGGCCTGGCTCGGCGTGCTGTTCAACACGATCGGCCGGAACGCGACGCTGACCCACATCACGGTGGTCGACGACCACCCGGGTGCGCCGGGCGTCTACGTCGTGAGCAACACCATCGGGCGCAACCTCAGCTGCTGGGGACTGGTCCCGGGCGTGTCCGGAGGCTTCGTCCCCGGCGCGGTGAACACCGTCGGCCGCCACGCGACCGGACAGTGCGCAGCCCTGGTCTGACCCGGTCTGCACAGCGCCGGTGTGCCGCCCGTGCCTCGGCGCGGTCTGCACACCGGCGCTCCCACGGGGTGGCTCGGCCGGATGCCGGCGCGCCGGTCGAGCCGCGCCCGTCCGGTCAGCCCAGGTGGCGGGGCGGGACGCGCAGCGGCGGCCCCGCGGGCGCGGACGCCCCCTTGAAGGCCGCCCAGACATAGGTGGGCACCAGCGGCAGCGCCGCGCGGAAGGCCGCCGGCGGCACCTTCGCGGCCCAGGCGGGGACGTTGTCACCGGCGGCGAAGGCGACCGGGTCGGTGAGCACCGGCAGGGTGTAGTCCCAGACGTCGTAGGCTGCGAACAGCCGGCGCAGCCCCGCGGGGGTGTAGTAGTGCTCGTAGTAGTGCTCGCCCTTGCCGGTGACCCGCAGGTACCGGTCGGCCAGGCCCTGCGGCAGCCAGGACAGCAAGGGCAGCCGGTGGTGCGGCTCGATCACCTGCCAGCGGTGCCCGATGCCCAGGTAGAGCAGGCCGCCGGGCCGCAGCACCCGGTGGATGTCGGCGACGACCGCCTCGGGGTCGACCACGTGCTCGTAGATGTGGTTGAGCACCGCGACATCGACCGAGTCGTCGGCGAAGGGCAGGTCCTCGCCGCGCGCGAGCCGGAAGTCGACCCGCTCGCCGAAGCGGGCCCGGGCCTTCTCGAGGCCCGGCTCGTCGATGTCGACCCCGCTCGTGGTGGCCCCCGCCAGCGCCAGCTCGTCGGCGATGAACCCAGCGGAGCAGCCGACGTCGACCGCGCGCAGCCCGTCGAGCGACGGCACCCCGAGGGCGTGCCGGACGACCGCGACGATCTTGGCCGCCTTCTGCCGGCGGCCCTCCTCGTCGAGCATCTTGGCCATGATCTCGGAGTAGGCGAGCTGCTCCTCGCGGTCGCCAGGACTGTCTGGTTCGGTCACGCCGTCGATCCTAGGAGGTGGTGCCGACGCCCCCAGGCCCAGGCGGCCCCGGCGAGCAGGAGGTCGGCCAGCACGGCCAGGAAGCGCGCCACGACCACCACCGCGGTCGCGGCGGGCAGCGGCATCAGCGTCACGAGCAGCAGCGCGAGCACGCCGTCGCGCACCCCCACGCCGGCGGGCACCAGGATGCTGAACATCCCCGCAGCCGAGGCCAGTGCGAACCCGCCGACGCAGGTGACGAGCAGCGGCCCGACCGGCGCCTCCGGTGCCACGCTGCGGGCCAGCACGAAGGTGCCCATGCCGGTGGAGACCCAGGCGGCGACGAACCACACGGAGGTGAGCACGACGGCACGCCCGGACAGGTCGTGCTCGAGCGGCTCGCGGCGCAGCAGGCGCAGCCCCCGGGCGATGATCGCGTTGAGCAGCCGCGGCCAGAGCAGCACGCAGCCGAGGGCCACGGCGAGCACCACCCACCACCACGAGAACGCGTCACCCCGTGAGGCGACCAGCGGCTGCACCGCCGGGATGCCGAGCAGGCAGCCGGTGAGCACGGCCAGCCCGATCGACAGGATGCCGACCACGGCCATCCGGCGCCGCGGCACGCTGAGCTTGGCGCCCATCTCGGCCTGGGCGACGACGGTCCACACCGAGCCGGGCAGGTACTTGCCGAGCTGACCGACGAGGAAGACGCTGGAGGCCGGCGGCAGCGCGAGGTGGGTGCCGAGGTCCTCGAGCAGCACCCGCCAGCCGAACAGGGTGAGGATCGGCGCGAGCGTGACCAGCACGAACGCCCCGAGCACGACGGGCACGCTGAGCTTGCGCAGCTGCCCGGACACCTCCTGCCAGTTCGCCCACAGCGCGATGACGCACGCCGTGACGATGACCACGAGCAGCCCGATCCGCAGCGCGTTGAGCGCCCTCGCCCTCGTCATCGGCCGGTCACCGCGGCCTCACCGGCGCCGGAAGGTCAGCCGCAGCACGGCATACGCCGGTGCGTCGCCCCCGGCGGCCTCGGTGCGGGCGTCGTGCATCCGGTCGAGCACGTCGCCGTCGACGTCGCCGACGAGCTTGAGCCCGAGGTCGTCGGCGCGGGCCAGGATGCCGCGCACCCCGGCCGGGCGCACGGCGAAGTCGGGGTCGTCGTCGCCGATCGGCACGGTGATGACCAGC
>Ga0302299_10001431_pt1 | contig 14310 bp, 18 predicted proteins | sample III_Fen_N3_4_FD_198795 | JGI IMG/M metagenome (GOLD analysis project Ga0302299, IMG submission 198795) | Peat permafrost microbial communities from Stordalen Mire near Abisko, Sweden - III_Fen_N3_4 | ecosystem: Environmental > Terrestrial > Soil > Wetlands > Permafrost | place: Sweden: Abisko... | reverse complement strand
TCGACGTGATGGCCGAGACCCTGAGCCGAAGCAGCCTGGGCAGCCTGCAGGCAGGCGCGGTGGTCAACCTTGAGCGCGCGATGCCCGCCAGCAGCCGGTTCGGCGGCCATATCGTCCAGGGTCACGTCGATGGCACCGCGCAGATCCTGTCCCGGGTGCCCGGCGACCGCTGGGAGGTCGTGCAGCTCTCGCTGCCGCCGGAGCTGTCCCGCTACGTCGTCGAGAAGGGCTCGATCACCGTCGACGGCGTCTCCCTGACCGTCTCGGCCATCAGCGACGACACGTTCTCGGTCTCCCTGATCCCCACCACCCTGGGACTGACCACCTTGGGGCATAAGACAGTTGGCGACCTCGTTAACCTCGAGGTCGATGTGATCGCCAAGTACGTCGAACGACTGCTCACCCACCCCATGACGAATGCGGAGCCCACGGTATGAGCATCATCGAGCGTGTGTTTGACGCCCAGCTGAGCATCCTCGGCCAGCCGATCCTGTGGCGCGAGATCGTCGGCAACGGCTTCGGTTTCGCGTCCGCGATCGGCGGGCTAAAACGGCGGGTCTGGGCGTGGCCGGTCGGCATCATCGGCAACGTGCTGCTCTTCACCGTCTTCTTCGGGGTGGCCTTCGTCACCCCCCAGCACCAGACACTGTACGGCCAGGCCGGCCGTCAGGTCTTCTTCATCATCACCAGCATCTATGGCTGGTGGCGGTGGAGCCGGAGCCGCAAGAACCGCGCGCCCGGCGCCCCGGCGATCACCCCCCGCTGGGCCACCCGCAACGAGCGGCTGCAGTACCTTGCGGTCTGGGTTGGCGGCGTGGTCGTCATGCAGTGGGTCTTTGCGCAGATCGGCGCCGGCTTCCCCGCTCCCCGCTGGTACTACTGGTGCGACGCCTGGATCTTCATCGGCTCGATGATCGCCACCTATGCGATGGCCCGGGGCTGGAACGACTTCTGGCTCGCCTGGATCGCCGTTGACCTGGTGGGCGTCCCGCTGCTCATCCACTCGCACTTCTACCCCACCGCTTTCCTGTTCGCCATCTACGGCGGGCTTGTCATCTATGGCTTCGTCGTCTGGCTCAAGGCCTCGCGGACCGAGTCTGCCGACCGCGAGCTGAGCGAGGTCCCGGCATGAGTACACGCCTGTCCACGATCGAGGAGGCCTTCGAGGCCCTCAGAGCCGGTCTGCCGGTCCTGGTCACCGACGACGAGGACCGCGAGAACGAGGGCGACGTCATCATGGCGGCGGCGACCCTCACGACGGAGTGGATGGCCTGGACCATCCGGCACACCTCGGGCTACATCTGCGCGCCGATGTCCGAGTCCCGCGCGGATCGGCTGAAGCTGCCGGCGATGGTGACGGACAACCAGGACCCTCGTGGCACTGCCTATACCGTTACCGTGGACGCCGCCGAGGGTGTCACCACTGGCATCAGCGCAGCGGACCGCGCCCTCACGATCCGGTTGCTGGCCCAGGACTCTTCGAGCCCGTCGGACTTCAACCGCCCTGGGCACGTGGTCCCGTTGCGGGCCAGGCACGGCGGGGTCCTGGTTCGTGGCGGGCACACCGAGGCCGCCGTGGACCTCTGCCGTCTGGCGGGGCTTGCCGCGGTGGGCGCGATCGGCGAGCTCGTCCACGACGACGGGTCCATGATGCGTCTGCCGGCTGTGCTGGAGCTGGGTGCCCGCCACCAGCTGCCGGTCGTCACCATTGCCGCGCTGATCGCCTGGCGTCAGCGCCATGACCGCGTCGAGCGTCTGGCGGAGACCCGGCTGCCGACCGAGCACGGGGTATTCCGGGTGCTCGGCTATCGCGACCTGCTGACCGGCGACGAGCATCTTGCCCTGGTCAGCCCCCAGGGGCTGAAGGGCCGGGCACCGCTGGCCCGGCTTCACTCCGAGTGCCTCACCGGGGATGTCTTCGGCTCCCAGCGCTGTGACTGTGGCGGGCAGCTGGAGCGCTCACTGCAGCGGGTCGCGGCCGAGGGCGGCGTCGTGGTCTATCTGCGCGGTCACGAGGGTCGCGGGGTCGGCCTGCTCAGCAAGCTGCAGGCATATGCGTTGCAGGACAATGGTTTTGACACCGTCGACGCGCAGACCGAGCTGGGCCTGCCGATCGACGCGCGCGAGTACGCTGCCGGAGCGGCAATCCTGGCTGACCTGGACATCGGGTCGGTGCGGCTGCTGACCAACAACCCGATGAAGGTCAACGCGATGCGCGACTATGGCATCGAGGTGGTCGCGGTGGAGCGGCTCAGCATGGTGCCGGGCGTCTACAACGCGGCCTACCTTCGCACCAAACGTGACCGGATGGGTCATGACCTGATCCTTGACGAGAACGACAAGGGGGCCTCGGCGTGAGAACGGGATCGCCCGCCCTCTACGTGGACGGCGCCGGCCTGAGGGTCGCGATCATCGCGGCCTCCTGGCACCTCACCGTGATGGACGGGCTGATCGACGGCGCCACCCGGGGCCTGGCGGAGGCCGGGGTGGTCTCGGTCGACCTGGTGCGGGTCCCGGGGACGTTCGAGCTTGCGGTGGCCTGTTCCCGCCTGGCCCGGTCCTATGACGCGGTGGTGGCCCTTGGCGTGGTGATCCGGGGGGGCACACCACATTTCGACTACATCTGTCAGGCGGCCACGATGGGCCTGACCGAGGTCAGTGTCCGGACCGGCGTGCCGGTGGGCTTTGGCGTCCTGACCTGTGACGATGAGCAGCAGGCCCTGGACCGTGCCGGGCTCGAGGGCTCCAGCGAGGACAAGGGCAACGAGGCCGCCACCGCCGCGGTAGCCACCGCGGTAACCCTCCGTGCGCTGCGCGGATAGCCCCCGTCTGGAGCGGTGGCGGCCCTTCGGCCCGTAACCTTGCCCTCGTGAAGACCTTTGACCAGCTGTATGCCGAGTTGACCGACAAGGCTGTCCACCGTCCGCAGGGGTCGGGCACCGTCGCCGAGCTGGACGCGGGGGTCCATGCCATCGGCAAGAAGATCGTCGAAGAGGCCGCCGAGGTGTGGATAGCCGCCGAGTACGAGGGCAAGGCGCGCACTGCCGAGGAGATCAGCCAGCTGCTCTACCACCTACAGGTCATGATGATTGCTGCTGACATCTCGCTGGAGGATGTCTACACCTATCTCTGACCCCGCCGTCCCGTCCGCAACGCAAGGACCTCATCAGATGCTACGAATTGCCGTGCCCAACAAGGGCTCCCTGTCCCTGGCGGCCGCCGACATGCTTCGGGAGGCGGGCTACCGGGGCCGGCGCGACCCCAAGGAGCTGGTGCTGACCGACCCCGACCACGACATCGAGTTCTTCTTCCTGCGCCCCCGCGACATCGCGGTCTATGTCGGCTCGGGCAGCCTCGATGGCGGGATCACCGGGCGTGACCTCCTGCTGGACTCTGGCGCCGCGGCGGTCGAGTCGATGGCCCTGGGTTTCGCCGCGTCCACCTTCCGGTACGCGGCGCGACCCGGAGTTGCCCGCAGCGTCAAGGACATTGCCGGCAAACGGGTCGCCACGAGCTACGCCGGACTGGTGGCCACCCATCTCGCCGAGCACGGTGTCACGGCAGATGTCGTCCGGCTCGACGGTGCGGTTGAGACGGCCATCACGCTGGGCGTGGCGGACGTCATCGCGGACGTCGTCGAGACCGGGTCCACGTTGCGACAGCAGGGCCTGGAGGTCTTCGGTGAGCCCATCCTGCTCAGCGAGGCGGTCCTGATCCAGCGGGCAGAAAGCCGGTCCCAGGGTGCCCTCGACGTGCTGGCTCGCCGCCTGCAGGGCGTGATCACAGCGCACAGCTACGTGATGATGGACTACGACGTCCGGGTTGACCTGGTCGAACAGGCCTGCGCGCTGACCCCCGGCCTGGAGTCACCGACCGTCTCGCCGCTGCACGACAAGGAGTACGTCGCCGTTCGGGCGATGGTGCCGCGCAGACGTACCAACCAGCTGATGGACGACCTCTACGACCTTGGTGCGCGGGCGATCCTGGTCACCGACATCTCCGCCTGCCGCCTCTGATGTCCCCCGGGGCGGCCGACGGCCGCGGCCGCTCCGACCCCTATGCCGTGTTCCGTCCGCGCCAGGGCCGACGCGTCGCGCTCGCCCTGTCCGTGCTGTCCGTGGTGGTCTTCACCACCGTGGCCCTGTCGATGCCCTGGGTGGACCCCCGGCTCGGCGGTGCGACGGTCATCGACCGGGTGCTGCTGGTCTGTTTCGGGCTGGCGCTTGCCGCGGCGCTGTGGCGCTTCGCCTCCATCAGTGCCACCCCGTCACCCGGTGGCCTGGTGGTTCGCAACCTCATCACGACCCGCAGGCTCGAGTGGCCGCAGATCATCCGGGTCCAGTTCGGGGGAGGTGCGCCGTGGGTGAGCGTGGACCTGGACGATACCGATACCGTTGCGGTGATGGCGATCCAGCGGGCTGACGGTGACGTCGGCACAGCTGAGGCAGCGCGACTGTCGGCGCTCGTGCAGGTTCACAGCCGGCCAGGTCCCACCGCCTGAGGACTGTGCAGATCCGCCGGGCGGCCATCGTCAGGGCGAGGTGTTGATGATGAGGTCTGCGCGACTGCGCGTGCCGTCCCTGGCGAACAGGGCATCCTCGCAGGCTGCCCAGCGGCTCCAGTAAGGCCGGTACGACTCGCCGTCGCGCTGGATCCCCCGCCGGTAGCGCTCCTCCCGGTCGGCCTCGAGCCAGATGAGCACCGACTCGTACTGCCAGCCCGGCCGCGCAGCCGACCCCGCTCCCTCCACGACCAGAAGGTCTGCTGAAGGAAGGATCTGCCACCCGGCGTAGCGCCCGTGCTCCCAGTCCCACCTCCGGTAGGCGGCCTGCTCGCCGCGCACCAGGGGCGCCAGAACGTGCTCGTGCAGGTCTTCGACCCCCCGCTCCAGACCATCCCAGCCGGGGTACAGGTCGTCCATGTGCAGGACCTGAGCACCCGGCAGGCGAAGGGCCAGGGCGGCGGCGAAGTCGGTCTTCCCCGCTCCGCTGGGTCCGTCGATGGCCACGACCTTCGTTGCGCCACAACGCGGCCGGGCGCGACTGGCAGCCAGCACTGCCGACGCCGTCGCCTCCGGTCCCGCCGTGATGTGCATATCAGGACTGTAGAGGGCGCCACCCTCGCCCGCGACGGTCGTGATGCTCGGTAGGCTCGGCGGGTGAGTGTCGCGATACGAGTCATCCCCTGCCTTGATGTTGACGCCGGCCGGGTGGTCAAGGGGGTCAACTTCGAGAATCTGCGTGATGCCGGCGATCCCGTCGAGCTGGCCAGACGGTATGGCGAGCAGGGCGCTGACGAGCTCACCTTTCTCGACGTCACCGCCAGCAGCGGCAATCGTGAGACCACCTACGACGTGGTGCGACGGACCGCCGAGGAGGTGTTCATCCCGCTGACCGTGGGCGGGGGCGTGCGCGAGGTCGAGGACGTGGACCGGCTGCTCCGCGCCGGGGCCGACAAGGTAGGGGTGAACACGGCCGCCATCTCCCGCCCCGGCCTGATCGCTGACATCGCGGATCGTTTCGGTTCGCAGGTTCTGGTGCTGTCGGCCGACGTCAGGCGTCGGCGTTCGGACTCAGGTCTGGCCACCGGCGGGTTCGAGGTGACCACTCATGGTGGTCGTCAGGGGACAGGCCTGGATGCCGTCGCGTGGTGCGCGCGGGCCGCCGAGCTGGGCGCGGGCGAGATCCTGCTCAACTCGATGGATGCGGACGGCACCAAGGACGGCTTCGACCTGGAGCTGATCGAAGCGGTCCGGCGAGAGGTCAGCGTGCCCCTGATCGCCAGCGGTGGAGCTGGCGTGGTCACCGACTTTGCGCCTGCCGTCGAGGCTGGGGCCGATGCCGTCCTTGCCGCCAGCGTCTTTCATTTCGGTGAGCTCACGATCGGACAGGTGAAGGACGCCCTGCGCAGCCGCGGGCTGCCCGTCCGCTGAGCGCCGAGCCAGGCTGCTGCCTCGCGGCGAGCCTGCCTAGCGGCACCGTGCCTGGTTCGGTTCTAGACGGCGGTCAGGGTTTCTTCGGAGCCTGTCTGGTCTACCTGTGCTACCTCGCGGCGCCCGAACGAGTAGAGCAGGAGCTCTCCGGGACTGCCGGTGATGGTGATGGTGCCAAGGGCGGTCTCCGAGTGGACCCGGCGTTCGCCGTACGAGGGGGCTACCAGCACGACACCTACCCGGGAGCGGGCCAGCTGCAGCCGGGCGATCCGGGAGACGATTCCCCACAGGGCCCTCTCGAGGTCGACGGGGAGCTCGCGGGCCGTCCACCCCGTGCCGCCACGGAGCACGTCCTCGTGGTGAACGAAGAACTCGGCGGTGTTCATCGTCTCGTTCACCGGTGCCAGCGAAGCCGGTGACCAGGCCGGGGGCCCGGTGCGGACCTCGTTGACCAGCCGCGGCCACTCCCAGGCCGCGTAGCCGTTCTGCACCTTCTCCAGGCGGCCGGCCAGCAGGGGTATCACGATGCCCGCAGAGACATCAGGGCGGCGTTCGCGCACGACGAGGTGGGCGGCGAGGTCACGGGTAAGCCAGGGTGAGCACAGCGTCGGCGCGTCAGGACCAACGCGTTCGAAGGTGTCACACAGGCCCTGGCGCTCACTGCTGGCAAACCGGCTCATGACGCAATCCTCACACCGTGGCCGGCTCGTCGCGATGTGGGAGCGTCCCGCCGGACCGCAGGCGCGGTCACGGGGCCTCGACGATGGAGACGCCGAGCAGCACGGCGCACAGCCCGCTGACGAGCCCGACGGTCGCCCAGATGCCCTTGAGGGCCGGGGTCTTGACGAAGCTGTGCAGCCCGGCACCCAGTCCGGACAGCAGGACGAAGACCATCTTGACCATCAGGGTCGTGCGGAACGCATCGCTGTGGTCGTCGCCCCCGACAAGCATCCAGACGCCGGTGACGACCAGCAGGCCGAACGCCGGCCAGGCCACCCAGGCAAAGGTGCGGGCCGCCGGGGCGATCGCCGCCGGCGCCACCCTTCGCAGCGGTCCCACGAGTGCGAGCAGGACGATCTGGCCGCCCACCCAGATGGTGGCACCGAGCACGTGCAGGGTCAGTCGGATGACCTCGAGGTTGATTGGAAGCATTCCTATATCCAACACTGGCGGGATCTGCGGCATTCGCCCAGGGGGTTCGCACGGCAGAATGTCAGGGTGAACCCGACATCCCCTCAGTCCACCCTGCCCGCCGAGGTCGCCGCGCGACTCACGCACAACGCCGAGGGTCTGGTCTGTGCGGTGGTTCAGCAGCATGACAGCGGGGAGGTGCTCATGGTCGGCTGGATGGACGACGAGGCTCTATCGCGCACGCTGACGTCCGGGCGGGTGAGCTTCTGGTCCCGTAGCCGCCGCGAGTACTGGCGCAAGGGAGACACCTCCGGCCACGCGCAGTACGTGCGGTCGGTGGCCCTGGATTGTGACGGCGATGCCCTGCTCGTCCGGGTCGAGCAGGTCGGCGCGGCCTGCCATACCGGCGCGCGCACCTGTTTCGACGGGCACGACCTCGGCGCTGTGCAGGGGCTCCCCACGACCGAGCCAAACGGATGAGTGAGCCGGCCCAGTCTCCCGGCAGGGGCACTCACGACACCCACGACACCTACCCGACCGGGACGGACAGCCACACGCCCACGCTGGGGTACGGCGTCATCTGGCCCGCGCTGGAGGTGTTCACCGATCTGGCCCGCGAGCGCCGGGTCATCCCGGTGGTGCGCCGGTTGCTCGCCGATGCCGAGACGCCGGTAGGGGTCTACCGCAAGCTGGCCAAGAACGAGCCGGGCACGTTCCTGCTGGAGTCCGCCGAGCATGGCGGGGTGTGGTCGCGATACTCCATCGTGGGTGCCGCCTGCCGGGCCGTGCTGACCGAGAAGGACGGCCGCGCCCACTGGATCGGTGATCCGCCGGTCGGGGTCCCCACCGGCGGCGACCCGCTGGAAGCCCTGCGGGACACCGTGGCCGCGCTGGCCACCGACCCGATCCCCGGCCTGCCGCCGCTGACCGGTGGCATGGTCGGGGCCATCACGTATGACGCGGTGCGGCGCTGGGAGCGGGTCCCCGACACGACCGCTGACGAGCTGCACCTGCCCGAGCTGGCCATGATGCTGGCCACCGACCTGGCGATTCTCGACCACTCCGACGGGTCACTGCTGCTGGTCGCGAATGCGGTCAACTACGACGCGACCGACGAGCGGGTGGAGGAAGCGTGGGTCGACGCCGTCAGCCGGCTGGACCGGATGACCGCCGATCTCGCCGCAGCCGCGACCAGCACTGTGGCAGTCATCGAGCCGACCGCGCCACAGGCCTCCAGCAACCACACCCCGGAGCAGTTCTGCGCCATGGTCGAGGCCGGCAAGGAGGCCATCCGGGACGGCGAGGTCTTCCAGGTCGTGCTCTCGCAACGGTTCTCGATGGACTGCCCGGCCGACGCCCTGGACGTGTATCGCGTGCTGCGCGCGTCGAACCCGAGCCCCTACATGTATCTCCTGCGGCTGCCGGCGCCCGACGGCACCACCTACGACGTGGTGGGCTCGAGCCCCGAGGCGCTGGTCAAGGTCACCGGCCGGCGGGCGATCACCCACCCGATCGCGGGGTCCAGGCCGCGAGGCGCCACACCCGAGGCCGACGTGGCCAACGGCGAGGACCTGCTGGCCGACGCCAAGGAGCGTTCCGAGCACGTCATGCTCGTCGACCTCTCGCGGAACGACCTTCAGCGGGTCTGCCTTTCGGGCACCGTCGACGTGGTGGAGTTCATGACGGTGCGGCGGTACAGCCACATCATGCATCTTGAGTCCACGGTCGTCGGCGACATCCGTCCTGGTCAGTGCGCGTACGACGTGCTCAGGGCCACCTTCCCGGCCGGCACGCTGTCGGGGGCGCCCAAGCCGCGGGCGATGGCCCTGATCGACGAGCTGGAGCCAAGCCGGCGAGGCATCTACGGAGGGGTGGTCGGCTACCTCGACTTCCATGGCGACCTCGATATGGCCATCGCCATCCGCACGGCGGTGATCAAGGGCGGCCAGGCCTACGTCCAGGCCGGCGGAGGAATCGTCGCCGACTCGGTCCCGTGGCTCGAGTTCGAGGAGAGCGTCAACAAGGCCGCGGCGGCCCTGCGGGCGGTCGCCTCGGCGAGGGGGCTGCGGTCACCATGACCAAGCCGACCAGGCTGACCAGGCTGACCAGCAAGCGCACGGTGCTCATCCTCATCGTGGCGGCCGCTTCGGTGGTTCTCGTCAGTGGCTCGCAGGAGTGGGTCTCGGGCACGGTCGATGACGTCGTGCTCGGCCCGGGTGCGCTGCACGGCAGGGGGTCGCAGGTGGCACCGGGGGCCCTGGCCGCGGCGATCGTCGCTCTGGCCTCGGCCGTGGTCGCGGCCACCTCCGGCAGGGTGGTGCGCACCGTCGCCGCCTGGTCGGCGCTGCTGGCCGGGGTACTTGGCGCTGCGGTGGTCATCTCGGTCCTGATCGATCCCGGGGGCGCGCTGGGCCGGCTGGCCGCCGCCGGCACCGGACGGAGCGGGACTCTGCAGGCTCAGGGCCGGGCCGCGATCTGGGCGTGGGTGGGCCTCGCAGCCACGCTGGTGATGGGGGCCGGAGGCCTGGCCGCGCTGCTTGCCCGTCGGCGCTGGCGCGGACTCTCCAGCCGGTATGACGCCGGCGGGCCCACGACCGGCAAGGGCCCACCTGGTGCGAGCGCCCCGTCAGCGTCGGCCTGGGACCAGCTCTCCCGCGGCGAGGACCCCACGGTCAGGAACTGAGCCCTCGAGTGGCGACGGGCACATGGCCTGGCTGGCGAGTCCCGGTTGGCGAGCCGTAGATCTCAGTCCCGGGGGGTTCCTGACGCTGCACAGCGGTGACACTATGACCTCACGGACCCACGCGTGCCGCGAGCTGCGAGCTGCGGACCCGGTGTGCTCACAGGGCCCACCTCGCTTCGTACTGAGGAGAAGACCCATGGCAGAGCACCAGGATGGCCAGAGCACGGCAGCGTGGACGGCCGTCGGAATCCTGTTGCTGGCCGCGCTCCTGATCTCCATTGCCGTGCTGGTCGCCAGCTGGCCCATCGCCATCGTCGGGATCGTCCTGGTCGTCGTCGGAGCGGCGGCCGGCAAGATCCTGGCGAGCGCGGGTTTCGGCGTGGCCAGGCCCGAGAAGCCTCAGCGGAGCTCGGGGAGCATCGAGCTTCCCTGACCACCCAGTGGTCGATTGGGCGCAATCCCCGCGCCGCCGATAGCCTTGCGGAGTGCGCACAGTCCTCGACGAGATCATCGACGGCGTCCGGGAGGACCTCGCAGTGCGGGAAGGCCTCGTCCCGCTGGATGAGCTGAGGTCCCGCGCCCTGCTGGCTGCCCCGGCGGTCGATGCCTACGCGGCTCTGCGCGGCGGCGGTGGCATCAAGGTGATCGCCGAGGTCAAGCGTTCCAGCCCGAGCAGGGGCGCGCTGGCGGCGATCGCCGATCCGGCCGGGCTGGCGGCCGAGTACGCGGCCGGCGGGGCCGCCGTGATCAGCGTGCTGACCGAGCGGCGCCGTTTCGGGGGCAGCCTGCAGGACCTGGCGTCGGTGCGTGCCGCGGTGGACATCCCCGTGCTGCGCAAGGACTTCATGGTGACCCCGTACCAGCTGTGGGAGGCGCGCGCGCATGGCGCCGACCTGATCCTGCTGATCGTCGCAGCCCTTGACCAGCCCACCCTGGTCGGTCTGCGTGAGCGCGCCGAGTCGCTGGGGATGACCGCCCTGGTGGAGGTTCATGATGAGGCCGAGACCGAGCGCGCCGTGGAGGCCGGGGCCGCCGTGATCGGCATCAACGCCCGGAACCTCAGGACCCTGGAGGTCGACCGAGGCACGTTTGCCCGGCTGGCCCCGATGGTCCCCGCGGGGATCGTCACCGTCGCCGAGTCCGGAGTGCGCGGGCCCGGCGACGTCCGTGAGTACGCCCGGGCCGGCGCCTGCGCGGTGCTCGTGGGTGAGGCCCTGGTGACCGGTGGCCGCCCCCGGGCGGCCGTTGCCGAACTGATTGCCGCAGGGGCGCGCCCCGTGTTGCGCCAGCAGGGAGTCTGATGAAGAACCAGTCCAGCACGTCCGCTGCCACCTCAGCGGGTCAGCCGGCAGGCCGTTTCGGTCCCTATGGCGGCCGGTACGTCCCCGAGGCGCTCATGGCTGCCCTGGAGCAGCTTGACGAGGCACGGCTCAAGGCCAGGGTGGACCCGGCGTTCCAGGGGGAGCTCGAGCGCCTGCACCGCACCTACACGGGTCGCCCGAGCATCCTCACCGAGGCTCCCAGATTCGCTGAGCACGCCGGGGGAGCCCGCATCCTGCTCAAGCGCGAGGACCTCAACCACACGGGCTCCCACAAGCTCAACAACGCGCTCGGCCAGGCGCTGCTGGCCAGGCAGATGGGCAAGACCCGGATCATCGCCGAGACCGGCGCCGGTCAGCACGGGGTGGCCAGCGCGACCGTGGCAGCCCTGATGGGCCTTGAGTGCGTGGTCTACATGGGGACCAAGGACACACAGCGCCAGGCACTGAACGTCGCCCGGATGCAGCTGCTCGGCGCCACGGTGGTCCCGGTCAGCCATGGCAGCGCGACCCTGAAGGACGCGATCAACGAGGCGATGCGCGACTGGGTCACCAACGTCGAGACCACCCACTACGTGATCGGCACGGTCACCGGCCCGCACCCGTTCCCCGAGATGGTGCGTGACTTCCAGCGCATCATCGGGGTCGAGGCCCGGGCACAGGTGCTTGACCTCGTCGGCCGTCTGCCAGACGCCGTCTGCGCCTGTGTCGGCGGTGGCTCCAACGCGATGGGCATCTTCCACCGCTTCCTGGACGACCCGTCGGTGCGCCTGATCGGCTTCGAGGCCGGCGGTCGCGGGGTGGACACCGACCAGCACGCGGCCCGGTTCAGCACCGGCCTGCCCGGGGTCCTGCACGGTGCCTTCACCTACGTCCTCCAGGACGAGGACGGGCAGACCCTGGAGTCCTACTCGGTCTCGGCGGGGCTGGACTATCCCAGTGTCGGGCCCGAGCACTCGTTCCTGCGGGACAGCGGCCGGGCCGAGTATCGCCCGGTCACCGACACCCAGGCCATGGACGCCTTCTCCCTCCTGTGCCGGACCGAGGGGATCATCCCCGCCATCGAGAGTGCCCACGCGCTGGCCGGCGCCCTGGAGATCGGGCGCGAGCTCGGACCGGAGGCCGTCATCCTGGTGAACCTGTCAGGTCGCGGGGACAAGGACGTGGACACGGCAGCCCGCTGGTTCGGGCTCCTCGGCGAGGAGTCGCCGGCACAAGGTCTGGAGCAGCAGTGAGCGGTGTCGCAGCGGTGCTTGCCAAGGCCAGAGCGCAGGGAAGGGCCGCGCTGGTGGGCTACCTTCCGGTCGGCTTTCCCGACGTCCAGGGGTCCATCCAGGCAATGGTCGCCATGGTGGGGGCCGGTGTCGACATCGTCGAGATCGGCGTGCCCTACACCGACCCGCTGATGGACGGCCCGGTGATCGCGCACGCGGCCGACGTCGCCCTGCAGAACGGGGCCCGGTTCAAAGACGTGTTCACGGCAGTGCGGGCGGTGGCGGACGCCGGCGCCCCGGCCCTGGTGATGACCTACTGGAACCCCGTTCTGAGGTATGGCGTCGACCGGTTCGCGGACGACCTGGCCAGCGCCGGCGGGGCGGGCCTGATCACCCCGGACCTGATCCCCGAGGAAGGCCGGGACTGGGTGGCGGCCGCCGGGCGAAACGACCTGGACCACGTCTTCCTGGTGGCACCGAGCTCCACACCGCAGCGGCTCCGGAGCACCACCGCGGCCTGCAGCGGTTTCGTGTACGCCGCCTCCAGCATGGGGGTGACCGGCGCGCAGGCGACGGTCAGCGACGCGGCAGAGGTGCTTGTGAACCGGGCCCGGCTGATGACCGACCTGCCGATCTGCGTCGGGCTCGGCGTCTCGACCGGCGTCCAGGCCGCCCAGGTGGCCGGTTTCGCCGACGGGGTGATCGTCGGCTCGGCGCTGGTGCGCTGCCTGACCGACGCCGGCTCGCCCGCCGGCGGGCTCACTGCGCTCCGCGAGCTCTGCGCCGAGCTGGCTGCCGGCGTCCGGAAGGTGACGTGAGCTCATGGAGCTGAAGAGCGCGTGGGACTCAGGACGCCTGCCTGACCTGATCGGGTTGCTGCTGCGGCTGATTCTCGGCGTCGTGCTGCTGGTGGCGGGGGGTGCCAAGATCACCTCGCCGGCCTCCTCTGCGCTGGCGGTCCGCGCGTACAAGATCCTTCCGTACGACTTCGCCGGATATGTCGGGTATGCGCTGCCGGTGGTCGAGATCCTGATCGGCCTGCTCCTGGTCGCCGGCCTCTTCACCCGGGTCGCCGCGATCGTGGGCGGCCTGCTGATGCTGGCGTTCATCGTCGGCATCAGCTGGGCGTGGGCCCACGGGTACTCGATCGACTGTGGCTGTTTCGGAGGCGGGGGAACCATCGCCGCGTCTCAGACGCAGTACCCATTGGAAGTACTTCGTGACGTGGGGCTCGTAGTCTGTGCCGTGTGGCTCGTCGTTCGTCCGCGCACCGCATACAGCCTTGATCATCGTCTGTTCGGATAAGGAGAACCACCCAGATGCGCCCCGACGCCTCCAAGAAGATCGCCACCGTCACGCCCAAGAGCGGCCCCAACCCGGTCATCATCGGCGCGGTCATCGCCCTGGTCGTGGTGCTTGCGGTCGTGGTTGCCATCGTGATCGGCAACAACAGCAAGTCGGGTTCGTCGGTGGCACAGTCCGTTCCCGCGGGGGTGGTCGGCGGCACCGGCGGCGGCATCCTGGTCAACGGGACGTCGAAGCCCAACGCCCCCACCCTGGACGTCTACGCCGACTACCAGTGCCCGATCTGCGGCAAGTTCGAGAAGCAGTTCGGCCCCAGCATCGTCGCCCTGGCCAAGGCCGGCCAGATCAAGTATGTCGCGCACATGATGACCTTCCTGGACATCAACCTCAAGAACGACTCCTCGGCCCGGGCGACGAACGCGGCGGCGTGCGCGGCGGACGCGGGCAAGTTCATCGAGTACCACTCGGCGATCTTCGCCGCTCAGCCGGTCCAGGAGGGTGCCGGCTACACCGACGCCCAGCTCACCGAGTTCGCCACCACCGCCGGGATCACCGGTCCGGCCCTGACGACCTGGCAGAAGTGCACCACCTCGGGTCAGCACAACCAGTACGTCGCGGATGTCGAGACCGCGTCCGGCAAGGCCGGAGTCACCGGCACGCCCACCGTGTTCCTCAACGGCAAGGACATCACCAAGACCCTGACGACTCCCGAGTCTCTTGCCGCCG
>Ga0302299_10001430_pt1 | contig 14315 bp, 11 predicted proteins | sample III_Fen_N3_4_FD_198795 | JGI IMG/M metagenome (GOLD analysis project Ga0302299, IMG submission 198795) | Peat permafrost microbial communities from Stordalen Mire near Abisko, Sweden - III_Fen_N3_4 | ecosystem: Environmental > Terrestrial > Soil > Wetlands > Permafrost | place: Sweden: Abisko... | reverse complement strand
TACGTCGGCCCCGTGCGGTCGATGTCGACCCGAGAGACCGTGAAGCGTGGGTTGGAGGCCGTGGCGACGACAGTCATCAGGTAGCGGTGCTCGGCCGCGGCGACGACGCGCCCCTCCTTCTGCCACGGCTCGCCGGTCGGCACGAAGACGACCTCGTCGAGACCGAGGAGGGACTGCACCTCGGACGCCGCGACGAGGTGACCGTGGTGGATGGGGTCGAACGTCCCCCCCATCACCCCCAGCCGCATGCGTGCGGTGCTCAGGAGTGGCCGTGCCCGGGGTGCTCGGGCCAGTGCGGCTCGTCGTCCTCCGGGTGGGCCGGACCGGTCGAGGCCTCGCCCGGGCGGACACCGCGCAGGTCGGGGCGCGCGTACTTCTGAGCGGTACCGCGGAAGGACCAGGTGACGCCGAGGAGGAACGCGAAGGCCACCAGCGCGATGACGGCGAAGAGCCACGGCGGCATCGGCAGCTCGCGGGCGGTGGGAAGCTCCACGCTCAGGAAGCGGGCGGCGGTCATCGACATGCGGGCCAGCCTAGCGCCTCGGCTGTCCACCGACTTCGTCCACAGCCCTGTGCACGGAGGCGCTCACAGCGCTCACCGGTTGTGGACGAAGGGCCACGGGGTGAATTACCACACAGAATGCCCTCGATGCGCTTGCGCGGCAGGGTATTTCAGCACTAGAAAGGGCATCACGCCCTCGTGACCTTTCGGACGGGAAGCCGTCGGAAGGGCCTTGGGGGCAGGTCGTACGGATAACGGCATCAACCTCGTCCGGGTTCGCCCGGACGGACGTGGTAGCCCCCGTAGGGGGCGGTCACGGGCGCGCGACGGCGTGGGTGCTGCGGCCAAGCGGCCTGAGTCGAAGATCGTCCTTCCGGGGGCGGCGCCACCGTCGCGTGGTAGACCCAACGGTTGACGCCACCGGGTCCGACCGGCTCGAGACGTCGGCTCCGCCGGCCGTAGAGGGCCCCCGATCTCATACTCGGGGGCCCTCAGGCATCGGCGGCGAGTCGCGGACGAGCGATGCTTGATTGTCGAGCGATCTACCCTTGGCGCATGACTCCCGCCCCGGTCGACCTCAGCGTCGTGGTCCCCATGTACGACGAGGAGGCCGTGCTGCCGCTGTTCGTCGACCGGCTGCGTCCGGCCGCCGACGGCTGGGGAGTTTCCTACGAGATCCTCTGCGTGGACGACGGCTCCACCGACGCGACCCCCGTGCTCCTGCAGCGACTACGTCGGGAGTGGCCGCAGGTGCGGGTGCTGCGCCTGCGTGCCAACGCCGGGCACCAGGCGGCCATCTCCGCGGGGCTGGCCCGGGCGCGCGGCCACTGGGTCGTCACCCTGGATGCCGACCTGCAGGACCCGCCCGAGGTGATCGGCGAGATGCTGGCCGTCGCGCGTGGCCAGGGCGTCGACGTGGTCTACGGGGTGCGCACCGACCGGTCGACCGACACCGCGTTCAAGCGGGTCACGGCACGGACGTTCTACCGTTCCATGCGGGCGATCTCCGATGTCGACGCCCAGCTCGACGCCGGTGACTTCCGGATGATGTCGCGGGCGACCGTCGATGCCGTCAACGCGCTCCCCGAGCACGGCCGGATGCTGCGCCTCGTCGTCCCCGCGCTCGGCTTCCCGAGCGCCTCGGTCAACTACACACGCGCGGCCCGCGCGGCCGGCGACTCCAAGTACCCGCTGGGCAAGATGATCCGGCTCTCCCTCGACGGTGTCACCGGCTTCTCCACCGCACCGCTGCGCTTCGCGACCTGGGTCGGGCTGCTGGGTGGGCTGGCCGCACTCGGAGTGCTCGTCTACGCGTTCGTGGCCCTGCTGCTCGGCAACACGCTGCCCGGCTGGACCTCGACGGTGGCCATCGTCGCCGCGGTCGGGGCGCTGCAGCTGCTCGCCCTCGGCATCCTCGGGGAGTACGTGGGACGCACCTACATCGCCCTGCAGGCCCGGCCGTCCTACTTCGTCGCGCACGACTCGCTCGACGTCGCGGCGGGCGACAGCCGGGAGGGTCAGACCCGGATCTGACCGTCGCCCTCGACGACCCACTTGGTCGTCGTCAGCTCGGGAAGGGCCATCGGGCCGCGGGCGTGCAGCTTCTGGGTCGAGATGCCGATCTCGGCGCCGAAGCCGAACTCTCCGCCGTCGGTGAAGCGGGTGCTCGCGTTGACCATGACGACGGCGGCGTCGACCTCGGCGGTGAAGCGGCGGGCAGCGGCGCGGTCCTCGGTGACGATCGCCTCGGTGTGCCCCGAGCCGTGGCGGCGGATGTGGTCCAGCGCGGCGTCGAGGTCGTCGACCACGCCCACCGCCATCTCCAGGCCGTGGAACTCCGTGGCGAAGTGCTCGTCGGTGGCCGTGTCGTGCGCGACGCCCGCGGTGTCGGCCTGGGCACCGGCAGCCGGGTCGGTGTGCAGGGTGACGCCCTCGCCGGAGAGGGCCGCGAGCGCCTTGGGCAGGAAGGCAGCGGCGATGTCACGGTGGACGAGCAGCGACTCGGCGGCGTTGCAGACGCTCGGGCGGTGGGTCTTGGAGTTGACGGTGATCGCGAGCGCCTTGTCGAGGTCGGCAGCCCGGTCGACGTAGACGTGGCAGTTGCCGATGCCGGTCTCGATGACGGGGACGGTCGACTCGGTGACCACCGTCCGGATCAGGTCGGCGCCGCCACGCGGGATGAGCAGGTCGACCTGGCCGCGGGCGGTCATCAGGGCGCGGACGGCGCCGTGGCCGCCCTCGAGGAGCCCGACCGCATCGGCGGGCAGGCCCTGGCGCTCGAGTGAGGCCCGCAGCACGGCGACGGTCGCGCGGTTGGTGTCGGCGGCGGCGCTGCCTCCACGCAGGATGACGGCGTTGCCGCTCTTCAGGCCGAGGCCCGCGGCATCGACGGTGACGTTGGGGCGGGCCTCGTAGATCATGCCGACCACGCCCATCGGGACGCGTACCTGGCGGATCTGCAGGCCGTTGGCAAGGGTGGAGCCGCGGACCACCTCACCGACCGGGTCAGGCAGGGCGGCGATGTCGCGCAGGGCCTGGGCGACAGCCGTGACGCGGGGGGCGTCGAGGCGCAGGCGGTCCTGGAGGCTGGCCGGCATCGCGTGCTCACGGCCCCGGGCGAGGTCGCGCTCGTTGGCGGCGACGACGTCGTCGGTTGCGGCCTCGAGGTCGTCGGCGAGGGTGCGCAGCGCGGCGTCCTTCTCGGCGCGGGACATCAGTGCGAGGCGGCGGGATGCGGTGCGGGCGGCCTCGGCGAGCTCGCGGACCCGCTCGACGTCGGCCGGGTCGATGCCAGAGGTGCGGTCAGCCATACGTCCAAGGGTATGCCGGGTGGCGGCGCGGGGCGGAGGGCCGCCCACGGCTCGAACGAGGCCGCGCCGGCTGCCGGCGGCAACGGCGGCCCCCGAGCAGTCATCTGTTGGGGGAGGTCCGGACGCTTCACCCAGTGAGCCACCCGGCACCCAACGCATGGTTGCCCCACAGCGCGACCCCGCCGGCACCAACTCCTTGGTTGCCCACCAGCGCGACCCCGCCTGCACCAACTCCTTGGTTGCCCCACCAGCGCGGGCGAGTGGAACCAAACGCATGGTTGCCCCACCGGCGCGGACGCCCGGCACCAAACCCATGGTTGCCCCACCAGCGCGACCCCGCCTACACCAACTCCTTGGTTGCCCCAACAGCGCGGACGCCCGGCACCAAACCCATGGTTGCCCCACAGCGCGACCCCGCCTACACCAACTCCTTGGTTGCCCCACCAGCGCGGCCGAGCGGAACCAAAACCCATGGTTGCCCCACCAGCGCGGGCGAACGGCAGCAAGCCTTGGTTGGTGCCGGGGTGGCTCACCTGGTGAAGCATCCGGACCTCCCCCACCGCGCCTTCTGTGGCGACCCGGCGACCCAGCCCAGCGCCTTCGACCGCGGGCCTCCGGCGACCACCGGACGGATGCGAGGATGGGCCGGTGACGACGATCCTGTCCATCCAGTCCTCGGTCGCCTACGGCCACGTCGGCAACTCCGCCGCCGTCTTCCCGCTCCAGCGGCTCGGCGTCGAGGTGTGGCCGGTGCACACCGTGCACTTCTCCAACCACACCGGCTACGGCACCTGGCGCGGCCCGCTGATGCCACCGGAGGACGTGCGCGAGGTCGTCACCGGCATCGAGGAGCGCGGCGCCCTGCCCGAGGTCGACGCCGTGCTGTCCGGCTACCAGGGCGGCGAGCAGATCGGCGAGGTCATCCTCGACGCCGTCGCCCGCACCAAGGCCGCCAACCCGGCGGCGATCTACGCCTGCGACCCGGTGATGGGCAACGCGGCATCCGGCTGCTTCGTGCACCCCGCCATCCCGGTCCTGCTGCGCGAGAAGGTCGTGCCGAAGGCCGACCTGATCACCCCCAACCAGTTCGAGCTCGGCTTCCTCACCCAGACCGACCCCGCCGACCTCGACTCCACCCTCGACTCCGTCGAGCGCGCCCGCGCCATGGGCCCGGGCACCGTGCTCGTCACCAGCGTGCTGCGCCCCGACCGGCCCGAGGGCACCATCGAGATGCTCGCCGTGCACGGTGACGGCGCCTGGATCGTGCAGACCCCGCAGCTGCCGATGAAGGCCAACGGCTCAGGCGACGTCACCGCCGCCCTGTTCACCGCCCACCTGCTCCAGACCTCGGATGCCGGCCTCGCCCTCGCGCGCACCGTCTCCAGCGTGTTCGACCTGCTCACCCGCACCCACGAGTCCGGGCGCCGCGAGCTGCAGCTCGTGCAGAGCCAGGACGCGATCGCCCACCCGCGCATGCAGTTCGAGGTGCGGCAGATCCGCTGAGCCCGCACCGTCACACCGGAACGTTCACCTCCGCAGCGGAAGCGGAACCTTCGCAGCCCAACCGAAGCGGTGCGAAGGGCACTTTTTGCGCATCGGGCGGGAAAGGTGGGGTCATAGCACTACGAGGTCGTCGCGGTGGATGACCTCGCGCTCGTACGCCGCCCCGAGCTCACGGGCCAGGTCGCGCGTCGAGCGTCCGAGCAGTCGCGGCAGCTCTGCCGACGCGTAGTTGACCAGCCCGCGCGCGATCACCGCACCGGTGGGCGTCACCACGTCCACGGGATCACCGGCCGCGAACGACCCCTCCACTGCGGTGATCCCCGCCGGCAGCAGCGACGTGCGCCGCTCCGTCACCGCCGCGACCGCGCCGTCATCGAGCACCAGTCGCCCGCGCGCCGTCGTCGCGTGCGCCAGCCAGCGCTTGCGCGACGCGCGAGTGGCGGCCGCCGGGGCGAACACCGTGCCGACATCGGCGCCGGACAGCGCGGCCGTCACGTCGGGCAGCCGGGTCAACAACGTCGGGATGCCGGCCGCACCGGCGATGCCGGCCGCCTCCACCTTGGTGACCATGCCGCCGCTGCCGACTGCCGACCCGGTGCCGCCGATCGTCACGGCGTCGAGGTCCTCGGTGGTCGCGACCAGTGGCACCCGCCGTGAACCGCCGCGAGATGGCGGCCCGTCGTAGAGCGCGTCGACGTCGGTGAGCAGCACCAGCCCGTCGGCCGCGACCAGGTCGGCCACCAGCGCAGCGAGCCGGTCGTTGTCGCCGAACCGGATCTCGTGGGTGGCCACCGTGTCGTTCTCGTTGACGATCGGCACGATGCCCAGCTCGAGCAGCCGCTCGAGGGTGCGCCGGGCGTTGGTGTAGTGGGTGCGCCGGGTGACGTCGTCGGCGGTGAGCAGCACCTGCCCCACGGTGAGCCCGTGCGCCGAGAACGCCGCCTGGTAGGCCGCGACCAGGGCTCCCTGTCCCACCGACGCCGCCGCCTGCTGGGTGGCCAGGTCGGACGGCCGGCGCGGCAGCCCCAACGGCCGGATGCCCGCCGCGATCGCACCCGATGACACCAGCACGACCTGGTGCCCTGCCTCCCGGCGCGCGGCCAGCACGTCGACCAGGGCACCGAGCGCACCGAGGTCCAGGGGCCCACCGTGGGCCTTCGTCAGCGACGACGACCCCACCTTGACGACGAGGCGGTGCCCCGCGCCCACGGTGCGGCGCAGGCGTGCGGCGGTGTCCGGCATCCGGCTCAGTCCTCGTCGGCGACGGACGACCAGTGCCCGGCGTCGCGCTCCTGCGCCAGCTCGGAGCGAGCCGCGGTCTGGGCGTCCTTGCGCGCATGGAAGTGCGCGCGACGCTCGTCGCGCGTCCTGCGCCCGCCCTCGGCCTCGAGCCGCACGTCGCTGCCGCGCGGCCCGCCGAGGAGCTCAGCACCGGCCGACATCGTGGGCTCCCAGTCGAAGACCACGGCATTGTCCTCGGGCCCGATCAGCACCGTGGACCCCGAGACGGCACCGGCCTTGAGCAAGGCCTCCTCGACGCCCAGCCGGCTGAGCCGGTCGGCGAGGTAACCGACGGCCTCGTCATTCGAGAAGTCGGTCTGGTTGATCCAGCGCCGCGGCCGCTCCCCGAGCACCCGGAAGACCTCGCCGTCGGGCGTGTTCTCGCGGCGCACGACGAAGCCCGCGTCGTCGACGGCGACCGGCCGGATGACGACCCGCGGCCGCTCGATGACGCGCGACTCGATCTCCTCGCGGGCTGCGAGCACGTGCCGCGCCAGCGCGAAGGTGAGCTCCTTGAGCCCGGTGTGCGCGACCGCGGAGACGATGTGCACCTCGAGACCGCGCTCCTCGAGCAGCGGGCGCACCATCTCGGCGAGGTCGAGGGCGTCCGGCACATCGGCCTTGTTGAGCACGATGATCCGGGTGCGGTCCGACAGCGGCCGCCCGCCGAGCGAGCCGTCGGTGACGTAGGCGGCGAGCTCGGCCTCGATGACCTCGAGGTCGGTCATCGGGTCGCGGCCCGGCTCGAGCGTGGCGCAGTCGACGACGTGCACGAGCACCGAGCAGCGCTCGACGTGGCGCAGGAACTCCAGGCCCAGCCCCTTGCCCTCGCTGGCGCCCGGGATGAGGCCGGGCACGTCGGCCATCGTGAAGCGCTGCGACCCGGCGGTGACCACGCCGAGGTTGGGCACCAAGGTGGTGAACGGGTAGTCGGCGATCTTGGGGCGGGCGGCCGACATCACCGAGACCAGCGAGGACTTGCCGGCGCTCGGGAAGCCGATCAGCGCGACGTCGGCGAGCGACTTCAGCTCGAGCACGATGTCGGCCGTCTCGCCGGGCTCACCGAGCAGCGCGAACCCGGGGGCCTTGCGGCGTGGGCTCGCCAGTGCCTTGTTGCCCAGGCCACCGCGACCGCCGCGGGCGACGACGTAGGTGGCGTCGTGGCCCATGAGGTCGGCGAGCACCGAGCCGGTGCCGTCCTTGACCACGGTGCCCTCAGGAACCGGCAGCACCAGGTCGGCGCCGTCGGCCCCGTTGCGCTCGTCGCCGGCGCCGGGCTTGCCGTTGGTCGCCTTGCGGTGCGGGGTGTGGTGGTAGTCGAGCAGCGTCGTCGACTGCGGGTCGACCGCGAGGATGACCGAGCCGCCCTTGCCGCCGTTGCCGCCGTCCGGGCCGCCGAGCGGCTTGAACTTCTCGCGCTTGACCGAGGCCACGCCGTGGCCACCGTTCCCGGCGGCGACGTGCAGCACGACGCGGTCGACGAAGGTCGTCATGCCTGCGCTCCTCTGGTCTGTCTCAGGTACTGCACGGGGGATGCCGCGAGGGGCGGGCCTTCAGCGGCCCGCCCCTCGACAGCGTGGTTCTGCGGCCGGATGACGAGCACCCGGCGCCGGAGTCACTCCGCGGCGACGGTCTCCGCCGGAATGATGTTGACCGTCTTGCGGCCGCGCTTGGTGCCGAACTTCACCGCACCCGCGACGAGCGCGAAGAGCGTGTCGTCGCCGCCACGGCCGACGCCGTCGCCGGGGTGGAAGTGCGTGCCGCGCTGGCGGACGAGGATCTCGCCGGCGTTGACGGCCTGGCCGCCGAAACGCTTGACGCCGAGGTACTGGGCGTTGCTGTCGCGACCGTTACGGGTCGAGGACGCACCCTTCTTGTGTGCCATGTCAGTAGTCCTTGTTGTGAGTTCGAACGGGCGTCAGGCGTCGATCGCCGTGATCTTGACCTGGGTGAGCGGCTGACGGTGGCCCTGGCGCTTCCGGTAGCCGGTCTTGTTCTTGTACTTCAGGATCGTGATCTTGGGACCCTTGGCGGCCTTGACGACCTCAGCGGTGACCTTGACCTTGGCGAGCTTGCTCGCGTCGCTGGTCACGGTGCCACCGTCGACGACGAGCAGCGGCTGCAGCTGCACGGTGTCGCCGGCCTGGCCGATCTTGTCGATGAGCAGGACGTCGCCGACGGAGACCTTCTCCTGGCGACCACCTGCGCGCACAATCGCGTACACGTTTCGTACTCACTTTCGCTACGGGAGCGCTCTCTGGGAAACCGGCTGACGGGGTTCCCGCTTACGACACAGGACATCGGCTCGGTGGGCGCACCGACTGTCAAGACTACCGGTGCCTGAGGTGGGCGGCCAAATCAGCAGGCGGGCACCTCAGGAGGCGAGCACCTCAGGAGGCGGGCACGGCGGCCGGCTCGGCGCCGGTGGCGCTGCCACCCTCGTCGGATGCCGTCGCACGCGGCGGTCCGGCCGGGGCGACCACCCGGCCGCGCTTGCGGCGCGCGCGCGGGGCAGCCGGCTCCGGCTCGGGTGCCGGGTCGGGCTCTCGCTCCACGGCGACCGGCACGGCAGCCTCGGCCGGCATGGCGTCGGCGACCAGTACGGCGTCGACGACCGCTACCGCGTCGACGACCGGCGTGGTGTCGACGACCGGCGAAGCATCGGCATCCACGAGCGGCGCGGCACCGTCGACCAGTGCAGCTGCAGCGTCAGCGGGCGACTCGGCAGCCATGACCGACGCCGCATCCGCATCACGCTCGGCGTCCACGAGCGGCGTGGCTGCGGCCTCGGCGACCTCGGGGTCGGTCCGGTCGAACGACGTCTGGGCGACCGCCGCCTGCTCCTGCGCCGTGGCGTCGTCGGGGTCGGGCGTCGTCTCGCCCGCCTCGGCGCGCCGGAGGGCCGCCGCGTGCGCGGCCGCGGCGATCTGGGCCGCGGTGGGCCCGGACGGCTTCTGCGGCTCCTCCCCCGAGCCGTTCGCGGTCGGAGCGGCCACCGGCGTGCCGGTGGTCGTGCCACGACGCCCGCGCCCGGAGCGAGCCGCGCCCGAGTCGCCGTTGCCGCCGCCGTTGGTGCTCCCGCTGCGGTCGATGACCTCCGTGTGCACGACGATGCCGCGCCCACCACAGTGCTCGCACTGCTCGGAGAAGACCTCGATCAGGCCGGACCCGACCCGCTTGCGGGTCATCTGCACCAGGCCGAGCGAGGTGACCTCGGCGACCTGGTGCTTGGTGCGGTCGCGCCCGAGGCACTCCAGCAGGCGGCGCACGACGAGGTCGCGGTTGGACTCCAGGACCATGTCGATGAAGTCGATGACGATGATGCCGCCGATGTCGCGCAGCCGCAGCTGGCGGACGATCTCCTCGGCGGCCTCGAGGTTGTTCTTGGTGACGGTCTCCTCGAGGTTGCCCCCGGAGCCGACGAACTTGCCGGTGTTGACGTCGACGACGGTCATCGCCTCGGTGCGGTCGATGACCAGCGAGCCGCCCGAGGGCAGCCACACCTTGCGGTCCATCGCCTTGGCCAGCGCCTCGTCGATGCGGTGCGCGGCGAACACGTCATCCTCGGAGGTCCAGCGCTGCAGGCGCGGCGCGAGGTCGGGGGCGACGTCCTCGACGTACTGGCTGACCTCGCCCCAGGCCTTGTCGCCGGAGACGACGAGTGAGGTGAAGTCCTCGGTGAACACGTCGCGGATGACGCGCACGGTCAGGTCGGGCTCGCCGTGCAGCAGCACCGGGGCGCCGCCGCTGCCGGCCTTCTTGGCGCCGGCCGAGGCGGCCTTGGTCTTGATCTTGTCCCAGATCTTGGTGAGCCGGTCGACGTCGGCGCGCAGCTCCTCCTCCGAGGCCCCCTCGGCGGCGGTGCGCACGATGACGCCGGCGGAGTCGGGCACGACCTCCTTGAGGATGGCCTTGAGGCGGGCCCGCTCGGTGTCGGGCAGCTTGCGCGAGATGCCGGTCATCTGGCCCTCGGGCACGTAGACCAGGTAGCGGCCGGGCAGGCTGATCTGCGAGGTGAGCCGGGCGCCCTTGTGGCCGATCGGGTCCTTGGTGACCTGGGTCAGCACGGTGTCGCCCGAGCTCAGGGCGTTCTCGATGCGCCGGGCCGAGCCGCCCTCGAGGCCGGCGGCATCCCAGTTGACCTCACCGGCGTAGAGCACGGCGTTGCGGCCCTTGCCGATGTCGACGAACGCGGCCTCCATCGAGGGCAGCACGTTCTGCACCCGGCCGAGGTAGACGTTGCCGGCCATGGATGCCGTGGTCTCGCGCGAGACGTAGTGCTCGACGAGCACGCCATCCTCCAGCACGCCGATCTGGGTGCGGTCGCCGCGGCCGCGCACGACCATGACGCGCTCGACGCTCTCGCGGCGGGCGAGGAACTCGGCCTCGGTGATGATCGTGCGGCGCCGGCCTGCCTCGCGGCCCTCGCGGCGACGCTGCTTCTTGGCCTCGAGGCGGGTCGAGCCCTTGACGGCCGTCGGCTCGTCGCGCTGCGAGCGGGGCTCGCGCACCCGGGTGGTGGTGCCGGGCGGGTCCTCGCTCTCGCCGTCCCCGGACGACCCGCCGCGGCGGCGGCGGCGCCGGCGGCGGCTGGTGCCGCCCTCGCCCTCGTCGCCCTGCTCGTCAGGCCCGGTGTCGCCGGACTCGTCGGTGGTGTCTCGCGAGCCCTCGGCTGCCGTGCCCTGCTCGTCGTCGGCCGAGCTGCGGCCGCGCCGCCCACGGCCCCCGCGGCGACGACGGCTGCGCGAGCCACCCTCGACCTCGTCGGTGCCGGCCTCGTCGGACCCGCGCTCGCCCGGGGCACCATCGCCGGAGTCGGTCGAGGCGTCGGCGGTGTCGGCCGGTGACTCGGACCCGGCCGTCTCGCTGCCCTCGCCGCGGTCGCTGCGGGCGCCGCGCCCACCTCGTCCGCCGCGGCTGCGCCGGCCGCTGCGGGGCTCGGGAGCCTCGGCGGCGGCCTCGTCATCGGTCTGCGCCTCGGGTTCCACGTCCGGTGCGGCGGGCACCTCGGCGACCCGTTCGGCCGGGGGCGGTACAGGGGCGGGAGCCTGCACGGGGGAGGTGGCCCGGCGGCGGCGCGGGGCCACCGGCTCGGGAGCCTGGAACAGCACCCCGAAGCTGGCCACGGCCGGGGCGGCGCCCTCCCCGTCCTGATCCGCCGGCTCCACCCGCTCGGGCTCCTCGACCGGTAGAAGCTGCTCGGCGGCGAGGGCCTCCTCGTCGATGACGGCCGCACCGGTCTGGGCCAGCGGCGCCGGGAGCTCCTCGTCGGTCGGCGGGGCGACGTCCTGCACTGCCGGCTCGATCGCGGCCTTGCTGGACTTGGCGGCCTTGCGGGCCCGCTTGACCGGGGCCTTGGTGGTGGTCGTGGTGGCGTCGGCAGTGGCCTCGGCCTCGGCGGACTCGCTGGGAGCCTTGCTGGCCCTCTTGGTGGCCGCCCGCTTGCGGGTCGCCTTCTTCACGGGCACCTCGGCCTCGGCCGCGGCAGGCGCGTCGTCGGTACCGGCCGGAGCCGCCTCCGGCAGCGCCTCGGGAGCGGGCACGGCATCCGGCGCAGCCTCGAGCGGAGCGGCAACCTCGGGCGTGGCGACCGGGGCCGCGGCCTTCTTGGTGGCGCGGCGCCGCTTGGGCTTGTCCGCAGGCGCTGCCGGCTCGGCGCCGGGACCATTCGCCGCGAGGACGGTGTCCGCGGTGGTGTCGGTGGTGGGCTGGTCGTTCTCGGAAGCCATCTCGGCCCCTTTCGTCACCCACGTGGCGACGCCCACACCGGGTTCGGCCTGGAAAGACCGGCTCCGCGTCGACCGCGTGGTGCGATCGGATCGTGCGGGGCGCACCCCGTACGGAAGTCGACTGCTGCCCCGGAGCGGCTCGCGCGGGCGGCGCGGCACCTATCCGGAGCCGGCGGCGTCCTTGTCGGCGGCCAACGGGTCGGCCACCCCAGCAGTTGCGTCGAGCAGAGGTCCTTGGGCCAGCCGGGTCACCAGGGGTGGGACCGGTGGCGAGAACCCGGTCACTGCGCGCAGTGCGGTCAGGATGTCGTCGGGGCGCACGGCCGGTGTGGAGTGCCGAGCGACCACCCGCAGTATCGCACACCCCTCGTCATCGACCCCGGTGACCTCCATGGCCAGCACCGCCCCGCGCGTGTCGAACGTGCGTGGCCCGGTCTTGAAGGTGCGGGTCGCCTCGGCGACGTCGCAGGCGAGGTAGCCGGCGACGGCATCCTCGACCGCCGCCGGGTCGGCGCCGCGCACCACGATTCGCCACTCGCTGCCCTCGAGGCGGTCGGCGAGGGCGCCCGGCCCGGCCTGCACGACCTCGACCACGTCGAGCCCCTCGGGCAGCGCCTCGTCGAGCGCCGCGCGCACCGCCTGCGGGTCGACCCGCTCGGTGACCCGGATCTCGAAGTACTCGGCCTCGCTGGCGGTGCCGGTGGGCGCGGCGTTGGCGTAGGAGATCAGCGGGTGCGGGTGGAAGCCGCCGGAGAACGCCATCGGCACGTCGGCCCGGCGCAGGGCACGCTCCAGGGCCCGGGCGAAGTCGCGGGTCGAGGAGAAGCGCAGCCGGCCGCGCTTCGCGTAGCGGATCCGGAGCTTCTGGACCGCCGGGGCGGGCGGGGGTCCGTCGGGGGTGCGCTGGGCCATGGCGCACCAGCCTAGGCGGGCGGATGCCGTGTCCCGGCATCCCTGCGGATCCCGCGGCCACCGAGCCCACACACCGATGGATCCGATGGCGGAACGGGCTGTGCCCCACGCCATCGGTGGCGATAGCGTGCCCCCATGCCGGACATCGACCGCTCTCGTCTTTCCACCCTGCTCGCCGCCGAGCAGGCCGACTACGCCTCGCGCCACCCGCGCAGCCGCGAGCTGTTCGAGCAGGGCGGCAACCTGTTCGGCAAGGTGCCGATGACCTGGATGAACAAGTGGACCGGGGGCTTCCCGCTGTACCTCGACCACGCCCGCGGCAACCGGATCTCCGACGTCGACGGTCACACCTACGTCGACTTCGCCCTCGGCGACACCGGCGCGATGGCCGGTCACTCGCCTCGGGCCACCGTCGAGGCCGTCGCCCGCCGGATGGGCGACCAGGGCGGCATCACGACGATGCTGCCCACGGCGCAGGCGCAGGAGGTCGGCGCCGAGCTGACCCGCCGTTTCGGGATGCCGCTGTGGAGCTTCACGCTCTCGGCCACCGACGCCAACCGCTGGGCGGTGCGGCTGGCCCGGCTGGCCACCGGCAAGCCGAAGATCCTGGTGTTCGGCTACTGCTACCACGGCTCGGTCGACGAGACCTTCGCGATCCCCGGCCCGGACGGCAAGGCACAGTCGCGTCCGGGCAACGTCGCTCCCCCGGTGCCGCTCGACCTCACCACCCGGGCCGCCACCTGGAACGACCTGGCGTCGGTCGAGCGCGAGCTGGCGCATGGTGACGTGGCCGCCATCCTCACCGAGCCGGCGCTGACCAACATCGGCATCGTGCTGCCTGAGCCGGGGTTCCTGGAGGGGCTGCGCGAGCTGGCCACCCGCTACGGCGCGCTGCTCATGATCGACGAGACGCACACCTTCTCGGCCGGCTGGGGTGGGGCGACGACGCAGTGGAGGTTGGAGCCGGACATCTTCGTCATCGGCAAGTCGATCGGCGGCGGCATCCCGTCGGGCGCCTACGGCATCACGCACGAGGTCGCCGCCGCGATCACCAGCCACACGGATGCCGGGGACGCCGACATCATCGACGTCGGCGGAGTGGGGGGCACGCTTGCCGGCAACGCCCTCTCGACGGCGGCGATGCAGGCGACGCTCACGCAGGTGCTGACCCCGGAGGCGTTCGCGCACATGATCTCGCTCGCCACGGCGTTCACCGCGGGCGTGCAGGCGACGCTCGACGAGCTCGACGTGCCGTGGTCGGTCTCGCAGCTCGGCGCGCGCGCCGAGTACCGGTTCACCCGGCCTGCGCCCCGCACCGGCGAGGAGTCGGCGCTGGCACACGACGACGACCTCGACGCCTACCTGCACCTGGCGATGTGCAACCGCGGCATCCTGATGACGCCGTTCCACAACATGGCCCTGATGTGCCCCGACACCACACGGGCGGACGTCGACCGGCACACGGCCGCCTTCCGCGAGGTGGTCGGCGCGCTCTACGCCTGAGCTCGCCCTACCCTCTTGCGATGACCGTGAGGTCGCGCTGCGCGTCGGCCCAGCCGCTCGCGACCAGCACGCCGA
>Ga0302299_10001429_pt1 | contig 14325 bp, 10 predicted proteins | sample III_Fen_N3_4_FD_198795 | JGI IMG/M metagenome (GOLD analysis project Ga0302299, IMG submission 198795) | Peat permafrost microbial communities from Stordalen Mire near Abisko, Sweden - III_Fen_N3_4 | ecosystem: Environmental > Terrestrial > Soil > Wetlands > Permafrost | place: Sweden: Abisko... | reverse complement strand
GGGCACGAGGTCGTGGGCGTCTGGATGCGCCTGCACGACGTGGCGGACAGCTACTCCGAGTTCCGCAAGTCGTGCTGCTCGGCCGATGCCGCCGACGACGCCCGCCGCGTGGCCGCCCGGCTGGGCATCCCGTTCTACGTCATGAACCTGGAGCGCGAGTTCGCCGCGGGCGTGATCGATCCCTTTGTCGCCGACTACACCCACGGCCGCACGCCCTCTCCCTGCGTCGAGTGCAACACCGTCGTCAAGTTCGGCGCCCTCCTCGGACGCGCCCGGCACTTGTACAACTGCGAGGCGGTCGCGACCGGCCACTACGCGCGACGGCTGGTGGACGAGGCGCCCGACGGGCAGCGCGCCCGCCTGGGACTCGCCGAGGACACGGCGAAGGACCAGACGTACTTCCTGTACGGCCTCCGCCAGGAGCAGCTCTGGCACAGCCGCTTCCCGTTGGGCGACCTCGAGAAGCCGCAGGTCCGCGCCATCGCGCGCTCGCTCGACCTCGTGACCGCGGACAAGCCCGAGAGCCAGGAGATCTGCTTCGTGCCGGGCGGCGACTACCGCGCCGAGCTCCAGGCCCGCGGCGGCTGGGTGCCCGAGCCGGGTCCGGTCCTCGACGCTGACGGGACGACCGTTGGCGAGCACGGCGGCGCGGCAGGGTTCACCGTGGGCCAGCGACGAGGTCTGGGCGTGGCGCTCGGCGAGCCGCGGTTCGTCACGCGCGTGGACGCGGGCAGCAACACGATCGTGCTCGGCCGACGACGCGACCTCGAGACGCGCACGGTGGTGCTCGAATCGGTGTCGTTCATTGCGGACGCCCCGCCGACCGCGCAGGACCGTGACGGCGCCTGGCTCCCGTTCCGCGCGCAGGTTCGGATCCGCCACCGCGCCCCGCTCGTCGGCGCCACGATCAGGCCCGCGACCCCTCACGAGCCGGCGCTGGGCGGGAGCTGGATCGCCGAGCTCGAGACGCCGGTGTGGGCCGCCGCCCCCGGTCAGGCCTGCGTGCTGTACGTGGGCGCAACGTGCCTCGGCGGCGGGAAGATCGCCGAGCGGGTGACACCCCGCGCCGACGCAGGGGCCGCGCCCGAGGCGGTCGCTGCCGCGGCCACGCCATGAGCCTCGGCCCGGGACTCCCGCTGGCCCTCCTCCTGGGCTTCGTCCACACCGCGATCTACGTCCTCGTGCGCGGCGAGTCGGGCGGGCGCCTGCCGCTCACCTACCTCGCCGCTGCACTCGGCTCGTGGGCGGGCGCGGCCCTGGGCGCCCAGGTGGGCATGTCGTTCTTGGCCATCGGCGACTTCGCGCTGATCCCGGCGTCGATCGTGGCGTGGCTGGGCATCGGCTTCGTGGCCATCGTGGCGACGCTCGGCCCCGACCGGCGGGAGCCAGGCGCGTGAGCCGCGATGGGGAGGAGCGCGCCACCGCGCTGACCGCCGCCCTGTCGGGCGCCGCGGGTCTGCTGACCGGCGAGGACGGTGCGTCGAGATCGTTCATCGGCGCGGTGGTCGTCGGGGCGTTCGTGGGCGCGGCCGTCGCGGGTGCGACGCTCGTCCGGTCCCGGGCGGGCCAGCCCACGACCAGAGCGGGTCCCAAGAAGGCGAGCTGAGCGGCGGCTGTCGAGCGCGGCGAACCCTAGCCGGCGGCAGCCAGCTCGCGGCGCGCCGGCTGGGCACGGACGAGCGCGGCCAGGGCCCTGGGCTCGAGGGGTCGGCCGAGCAGGTAGCCCTGGCCCATGTCGCAGCCGAGCTCGGCGAGCGTCCGCGCCTGCGTCGCCTGCTCGATGCCCTCGGCCACTGTCGAGAGGCGCAGGCTCCGCGCCAGCTCCACGATCACGCGCACGAGGGCGGTCGCCTCCGGATCGGTGCCGACGCCCTCCACGAACGAGCGGTCGATCTTGATCCGGTCGATCGGCAGACGGCGCAGATACGCCAGCGACGAGTAGCCGGTCCCGAAGTCGTCAACGGCGATCCGCGTGCCGAGGTCGCGGAGCCGGCGCAGCAGGTCGGCGGTCTCGGTCGAGTCGTCGAGGGCGAGGCTCTCGGTGATCTCGAGCGACAGGCGGCCCGGCGCCAGACCGTGCTGCGCGATCATGTCGCGCACGTGGCCCACGAACGCGTCACCGCGCAGCTGGGCGGCTGAGACGTTGACGGCCGTCCACCGCATGGAGGGCAGCGTCGTCTCCCACTCGGCGGCCTGGCGGCACGCCTCGGCCACCACCCAGCTCCCCACCTCGGTGATGAGCCCGCTCGACTCCAGCGTGGGGATGAACTCGCCGGGGGCGACGATGCCGCGCTTGGGGTGGTTCCATCGGAGGAGGGCCTCGCTGCCCACGATCTCGCCCGTGCGGAACTCGCGGACGGGCTGGTAGTACAGCAGGAACTGCTTGTGCTCGACGGCGCGGCGGAGCTCGCTCTCGAGCACCAGGCGGCGTGCCGACGCGAGGTGCGCCTGCGGGTCGTAGACGCGCCAGCGGCCCTTGCCCAGGCCCTTCGCCTCGTACATGGCGAGGTCGGCGGCACGCAGCAGCCAGGCAGGTGAGCCCTTGCGGTTGATGTCCACCGCCACCCCGAGGCTGAGACGCGCGCCCAGCTGCAGGCCCTCGATTCGGAACGGCTCCTCGAACGCCGTGACGATGCGCTGCGCGATGGCGAGCGCACCCGCCTCCTCGGTGAGCCCCTCCACGAGGATCGCGAACTCGTCACCGCCCAGCCGTGCGACGGTCACGCCGGGCCGGACGTGCTCGCGGAGTCGCCGTGCCACTGCGACGAGCAGCCGATCGCCGACGTCGTGGCCGTGCGCGTCATTGATCCGCTTGAAGTCGTCGACGTCGGCGAGGAGCATCGCCACGAGGCCGGGCCCGCGCCCGCTGCTGGCGACGGCCTTCGCGACGCGGTCGTTGAGCAGGGCGCGATTGGCGAGGCCGGTGAGCGGGTCGTGGAACGCGAGTCGGACGAGGTCGGCCTCGAGCCGCTTGCGCTCGGTGATGTCGGTCAGGTAGCCCTGCCAGCGCACGGGCGTGCCCTCGTCGTCGGTCTCGAGGACGGTATGGTCGCGGACCCAGATCTCGCGCCCGTCGCGGCGCCGCATGCGGTACTCGCGGTCCGGCTTGGTCGAGCCGCTGCCGCTCGCGTCCCACTCGTCGTCGCTCAGGACTCGCTGCAGGTCGTCGGGGTGGACGTGCTCCTCCCACATGCCCGCGATGCCCACCCACTCATGCGGCTCGTAGCCGAGCATCTCGGTGATCTGCGGGCTCGCGTACTCGACCGGCGACCAGCGCCCGACGCCGGCCGCGTACACGACGCCGGGGAGGTGCTCGACCAGCGATCGGTAGCGGCCCTCGCTCGCGTGCGCCCGACGCTCCGCCGTCGCCCGCTCGGTGATGTCTCGAACGAACGCGGTCGTGAATCGGTGGCCGTCATCCTCGTAGACGGCGACGCCGGCCTCCGCCTCGAACGAGGAGCCGTCGCGGCGCCGCGCGTCGACCCGCACGACGCGGCCGGTCTCGCCGTGCCATGACCCCTGGCCGATCGTGTCGGTCGGCGGCACCACGTCGTCGAGCGTGAGGTCGCGAGCCTCGGGCCCGCTCCAGCCGAAGAGGAGCTCGGCGGCCGGGTTCCACTCGACGATCCGCCCCGCGTCGTCAACGGTGATGACGGCGTCGATCGCCGACTCGGCGAGGAGCCTCGCCCGCCGCTCCGACGAAGCCAGGCGAGCCGTGGCGAGGGTCTCTGCCGTTGCGTCGCGAACGGTCAGGGCCACGCCGGTGATGACACCCCGGCTGTCGCGCACGGCGGACCACGACGCGGCCGCGATGAACGACCCGCCGCCGGACCGGCGGTGGTTGGCCCGGCCGACCTCGCGCTCGCCCCCCGCAACCACACGCCCGAACGCCTGGCGCACCCGCACGAGATCGCCGGGCTCGATCAGGCTGTCGAACGTCTTCGTCCGCGCCTCGTCCTCCGCCATGCCGTACAGCCCCGTCGCTGCGGGAGTCCAGGACCCGATGGAGCCGTCGAGGCCCAGGAGGATGATCGCGTCGTCGGAGGAGGCGATGACGGCTTCAAGGCGACTGCCGACCTGGTCGGCATGCGTCCGCAGATCGCGCACCTGGCGTCCGCGTCCGGCGATGCCCGCGCCGGCCATGAGCAGCAGCAGCACGGCGAGCGGGAGCGCGACCAGCGGCATGGCGCCCGTGAGCGAGGGCAGCTGGGCGGGCGGGGCGCCGAACGCGAGCGAATAGGCCTCGGCCGCCAGCCCGAGCGTGATCGCCGGCACGGTTGCGAGCACCAGGGCCAGGATGGCGACCGGGCGGCGGAGCGGCCGTGTGAGGCGGGTGAGGGAAGCCACGGTCGGGCGTCCTTGGGCATGGGGCACCGGTGACGCGGTGCGCGCGGTTTGGCTCGGGTGCCCGCGGCGAGGTTTCCCGTCGTCGCGTCTGGAGCCTAGGCGCACCACCCCGAACAGGGAGGGGCTCTTCGGTCATGTGCCCGATGGGACCTTCGGTGATCGGGCGCTCGACGCAGACCTTGAACGGCGAGCCCGCTAGGGCGAGGGGAGCGTCTGGGGGGCCATCTGCGCAGCGGAGATCGCCCGCGCGCCTGCCTCGTCGGTCGCGAAGATCTGGACGCCGCCCTGACGCCGGTCATCCTCGCACGGGCTCGCACGCCAGTTTCGGTCGAGTGCGCAGAAGCGCGGGCCCCCCGTTGGGTACCATTGCTCCGATGTCGACCGACGCCCCGATCCCGTACCTGCCCGCCGCCGAGATCCGCCGCCGCTTCGTCGAGTTCTTCGCCGAGCGGGGCCACACCGTCGTCCCCAGCGCAAGCCTCGTGCCAGCGGGCGACCAGACGCTGCTGTTCACGAACTCGGGCATGGTCCAGTTCAAGGACGCGCTGACCGGGGTGGAGAAGCGCGACTACGTCCGTGCCGTGGACTACCAGCGCTGCCTCCGGGTGGCCGGCAAGCACAACGACTTCGAGGAGGTCGGCCGCACGCCGCGGCACCACACGCTCTTCGAGATGCTGGGCAACTGGAGCTTCGGCGACTACTTCAAGCGCGAGGCCATCCACTGGGCGTGGGACTTCCTGACCCGCGACCTCAAGATCCCCGCCGACCGATTGGCCGCCACGGTCTACTCGACCGATGATTTCGCGCACGCCGTCTGGAAGGACGAGATCGGGCTGCCGCCCGAGCGCCTCGTGCGCTGGGGCGACTTCCCGGCCGGCGACGAGGCGAACTGGTGGCGCATGGGCGACGTGGGTCCCTGCGGCCCGTGCTCCGAGCTGCACTACGACCGGGGCGCGCACCTCTCGGAGGGTCCCGAGTGCGTGCCCGACCACAGCGAGCACTGCCCGCGCTGGCTCGAGGTGTGGAACCTCGTGTTCATGGAGTTCGAGCTCCACCCCGATCGCTCGCTGACCCCGCTGCCGGCCCCCGGCGTGGACACGGGGATGGGCCTCGAGCGCGTCGCCTCGGTCGTGCAGGGCGTCCGCAGCAACTACGACACGGACCTCTTCGCGCCCATCCACGCCAAGATGCGCGAGCTGCTGGGCAGCGACCCCGACGAGTTCGAGGCGAGCCGCTTCTCCTACCAGGTGATCGCCGACCACTCGCGCGCCGTGACGTTCCTCGCCGCCGACGGCGTCCAGCCGTCCAACGAGGGCCGCGGCTACGTCATGCGCCGGATCGTCCGACGGGCCATCCGCCACGGGCGCCTGCTCGGGCGCACCGAGCCGTTCCTCGGCGAGACGGCGAAGGTCGTCATCGACACCATGGCCGAGGCGTACCCGCACCTGGTCGAGCGGCGCGCCGATGTCCTCGGGATCATCGAGCGCGAGGAGCGCCAGTTCAGCCGCACCCTCGAGGCGGGCATGGGCCTGCTCGAGGAGGCGCTGATCCCCCTCACGTCCGATGAGCGCGTGATCGGCCGCCAGGCCGAGAAGCTCGACGCCGACGCCCCGGTGCTCCCGGGCGCGGTCGCGTTCAAGCTCCACGACACCTACGGCTTCCCGATCGACCTCACGGTCGAGCTCGCTGCCGAGTACGGCGTTCGCACGGACCTCGCGGGGTTCGAGGACGCGCTCGCGGAGCAGCGCGACCGGAGCCGCGCCAACACCAAATCCGGCCTCGCCCAGGCGAACCTCGCGGCGTCGCGGTACGCGGAGATCCTCGGCCGCACCGGCCCCACGCAGTTCCTCGGCTACGACGCGACCGACGCGGTCGGCCGCGTGGTCGCGATCCTGCACGACGGCACCGAGTACGAGACCCTTCAGGCGGTCGACGAGGTCGAGCTGCGGGTCGACGCGGCGGCTCGCGTTGAGCTCGTCCTGGACCGGACGCCGTTCTACGCGGAGTCCGGAGGCCAGGTCGCCGACATGGGGGCGTTCCTCACGGCGGACGGCTCGGTGCTGGTGGACGTGGACGACGTCCAGCGGGTCGCCGGCACGCAGACCGCGGGCCTGATCGTCCACCGCGGTGTTCTCCGCGGCACGGTCACGGTGGGCGACGAGCTGCGGGGCGTCGTCGACGCCGAGCGGCGCGCCCACACCATGCGCAACCACACGGGCACGCACCTCCTGCATCGCGCGCTGCGCAACGCGGTGGGGGAGCGGGCGCGCCAGGCGGGCTCGCTGGTCCACCCGGACTACCTGCGCTTCGACTTCCCGTTCGACCGCGGCCTCACCGACCAGGAGCGGCTGCTGATCGAGCGCGAGGTGCGCCGCGTCGTCCGCGAGGACCGGCCGGTCAGCGTCGAGTGGATGACGATGGCCGAGGCCCAGGGCGCCGGCGCCGACGCGTTCTTCGACGAGAAGTACGGCGAGCGCGTCCGGACGGTCCGCGTCGAGGGGTTCAGCCACGAGCTCTGCGGGGGTACGCACTGCCGCGCCTCGGGGCAGATCGGCAACTTCGTCATCACCTCGGAGAAGAGCATCGGGTCGGGGATTCGGCGGATCGAGGCGGTGACCGGCGCCGTGGCGGACCGCCTCATGGAGGAGCGGTTCGCGCTGCTCGAGCGTGCGGCCGTCGCCGTGGGCGCCCGCACCACCGAGGCCGTCGAGGAGCGAATCACCGCGCTTCAGGACGAGCTCAAGGACACCAAGCGCCGCCTCAAGGCCGGGGCCGCCGCGGGCGGACGCCCAAAGCCAGGTGAACTGGCGGCCGGCGCCGTCGAGATCGCCCCGGGCGTCGCGTTCGTCGGCTGGACCGGCGACGTTGCGTCCATCGAGGAGCTCAAGGGCCTCGCCAAGGACATTCGCGGCTCCCTGCCGTCGGGCGTCATCGCGGTCGGGCTCGACGCGGACGAGCCGCAGCTCTTCGTGACCGTCAGCGATGACCTCGTCAAGCGTGGCATCGCGGCGGGCTCGCTCGTCCAGACCGCCGTGGGCAGCATCGAGGGGCGGGGCGGCGGCAGGCCAGAGATGGCCCAGGGCAAGGGAACCAAGCGCGACGGCCTCGCCGACGCCATCGCGGCCGTGCGGGCCGCGGCGGTCGAGCTGGCCCGCGGCGCGTGACGGGCAGCGCAGTGCAGCGAGGGGGCTGGGCCTAGGATGGCGTTCCTCCGGCGGATCTGGAGCCGCGACGAGAGGCCGGCACCGGCAGCGTGCACGGCCCTCGACATCGGCACGGAGTTCGCCAAGGCGCTCGTCTTCGAGATTGACGACCACGGGCACGGCACGGTCCGCGGTGTGGGCCGCAAGCGCCAGGGCCTGAGCCACATGCAGTCCGGCACGGTCGCGGACATCGCCGCGGTCGTCGACAACTGCTCGGTGGCGCTCCAGGAGGCCGAGGAGATGGCCGGGTTCCGGCCGTCCCAGGTCGTCATCGGGATCGCGGGCGAGCTCGTCAAGGGCTTCACGACCACCGTCACCCAGGAGCGCAAGAAGCCGGGCCTGCCCATCAACGACGCCGAGCTGATGAAGCTCATCGAGAGCGTCCAGCGCGAGGCCCTGCGCGAGGCGGAGCGCTCCATCACATGGGAGACCGGCCTGCCCCACGTGGACGTGCGACTGGTCCACAGCGCCATCGTCGGGGCCTCCATCGACGGCTATGCGCTGTCGAACCCGGTCGGGTTCCAGGGCCGCCACGTCAAGATCGGCATCTTCAACGCGTTCGCGCCGCTCGTGCACCTCGGCGCGCTCCAGTCGGTGGCCAGCCAGCTCGACCTCGAGCTGCTCGAGGTGGTCGCCGAGCCGTACGCTGTGGCCCGAGTCCTGGGCGCGGACAACGTCCGCCAGGCCGGCGCGCTGTTCGTGGACGTGGGCGGCGGAACCACCGACGTCGCCCTGGTGCGCCAGGGCGGCATCGAGGGGACGCGCATGTTCGCCCTCGGCGGGCGGGCCTTCACCAAGTCCATCGCCGACCGGCTCGACCTGCCATTCCCGCGCGCGGAGTCGCTCAAGGTGGACTACGCCCGCGGCCTGCCAGTCGAGCGCCAGGAGGAGGTCGCCGAGATCATCCGCGACGACGTGGCGGTGTGGGCGGCTGGTGTGGAGCTGGTCATGGAGGAGCTGGCGGCGGGCGAGATGCTGCCGAGCCGGATCCACCTCTGCGGCGGCGGCTCGAGGCTGCCAGAGATCCAGCGCGCGCTCGCTGCGGAGCGGTTCTGGAAGCGCCTCACGTTCGCCCGACCGCCCGAGGTCTCCATCATGGCCCCGGATCAGGTCACCGACATCTCGGACGCGACCGACCTCCTCGTCGACCAGCAGGACGTCACGCCGCTCGGCCTCGCGTACCAGGCCATCGAGCTGCACACCACCGAGGACCCGCTCGACGCCACGCTGCGCCGCGTCCTCCGCGTGATGAAGGTCTAGGCTGCGACCCGGGATGGCGACGATCGTCTACCTCGACGTCGAGGACGAGATCACCACCGCGGCCGCGCGGATCCGCAACGCGGGCGAGCCGCGGGTCGGCATGGTGGTGCCGTACGGATCCCGGGTGGCCACCGCGCGGATCAACTTCCGCCTGCTGGCCCGCGAGGCCCTCGATGCCGGGCGCCGGCTCGACATCGTGGCGCCCGACGCCTCCGCCCGCGCGCTTGCCGCGTCCGCCGGGCTGGCCGTGTTCGCGTCAGTCGGGGAGTACGAGGCCGCGCTGGCCTCGGGCGATGACGAGCCTCCCGAGCCCGAGCCTGCGCCGCCGAGCCCGCGAGGCAAGTCGAAGGGCGCGCGCGGCACCGCCGCCGCGGCAGGCGCCGCCGCGGCCGCCGGGGCTGCGGGCGCGGCCCGTGGCGCAGCCGGGCCCGAGCAGCTGCCGCTCCTCGACGATGCGGCGACCAAGGGTCGCCCGATCGCCGCGTCGGGCCGGTCGGCGGCGTCGACGGCCCCGGTCCTGCGCGACCAGCCCCCCGACGAGTCGGCGCCGCGGCGCCGCAGCCGGCGTGCGCCGGTCGTCTTCCTCCTGCTGGTCCTCGCGATCATGGTCGCGTTCGGCGGGGCCGCCGCGGTGATGCTCCCGTCCGCGGAGATCGTCGTGACGCCCGTGATGGAGGCGGTGACCCCGGTCTCGCTGACCGTTCGTGCCGACACGACCGTCACCGAGGTGGACCCGGTCGGGCTGGTGATCCCCGCCAACTCGATTGACGTCCCGCTGACCGCCCAGGGCGAGTTCGCCGTCACGGGCACCAACGTGGTCCAGACGTCGGCCTCCGGACAGGTGACGTTCGACAGCATCAACACGGTCAACGCCATGCCGGTCCCGCGCGGCACGCGTGTCGCCACCAGCGACGGCGTCGGGTTCGTCACCACGGCGTCCGTGATCGTCCCGCGGGCCACCGTGAACGGAAACACGATCGCCCACGGGCGAGTCTCGGTCGGGGTTGCGGCCGCCTCCGCCGGGACCAAGGGCAACGTCGACGCCGGCGCCATCGACCAGGTGCCGAGCTCGCTCGCGTCGCAGCAGATCAGCGTGTCCAACGGCTCGGCGACGAGCGGCGGCGCCCGCAGCGAGACCCCCAAGATCGTCGCGGCCGATGTCACTGCGGCCACGGACAAGCTCGCACAGGACCTCAACGGCCAGGTCCCCACGGCGGTCGCGGACCCGACGATCGCCCCGGCGGGCGCCACGCTCTACCCGGACACCGCCAAGCTGGGCGACATCACGTACACCCCGGACACGGCCGGTCTGGACGGCAAGGTGCTCAAGGCCACCCAGACCACGTTCACGCTCCAGGCCGACGCAACGGCCACCGTCATCGCGGTCGACGAGAGCCCGCTCCACGGGCTGGGCGAGTCGGCGATCCGGGCGGCCGTGAAGCCGGGCGACCAGATCGTGGAGGACTCGATCGCGGTCGACGTCAGTGAGGGGACGGTCGGCGAGGACGGCACGGTGAGCTACACCATCACGGCGACAGCGCTGCAGCACCACCCGCTCGACGCGAACGCCCTCAAGGCAACCGTGCTCGGCAAGACCGCGGACGAGGCGACGGCCGCCCTCGCGCCGTATGGCAAGGTGACGATCACCCTGTGGCCGTTCTGGGTGAGCGCGGTGCCCACGAACGCCGACAAGGTGACGCTCACCGTCGGCTCGCCCGAGAAGCCCGCCCCCACGCCGACGATCCGGCCCACGCCGACACCCCGGCCGGCGATCACGCCGAGACCCAGCCGAGCCCCGGCGTCGGGCAAGCCGGCCTCGCCGGGCCCCTCGCAATCCGCTCCCGACGCGTCGCCGGTACCATCCTCGTAATGCAGATGTCCCGTCCGCGCGCCGTTCGTCAACGGCCCGCTGCCAGCCGGTGACCGACCGGATCCTCGGGGTCGACCTGGGCACGCGCCGCATCGGCCTCGCCGTCGCCGATACCGGCCTCGGCTTCGCCCGGCCCCTTGCCACCCTCAACCGAGGCGCCTCGCTCGACGAGGACGCTGCGGCGCTCGGCCGCGTCTGCCGCGAGCAGGGTGCGGTGGAGCTTGTCATCGGCCTGCCGGTCGAGGCGCGTGGCAACGAGGGGGAGATGGCGGCGCTCGCGCGCGACTGGGCGACCGCAATGGGGGAGCGGATCGGCCTGCCCGTCACGATGCGCGACGAGCGGTTGAGCTCCTTCACCGCCGAGCAGCGTCTCGGGCGCATGCCCCGCGGTCGCAGCGGCGGCGCCCCGAGTCGCACGCAGCGCAACGCCTACAAGGCCAAGGTCGACCGCGAGGCCGCGTCGATCATCCTCCAGGACGAGCTCGACGCCCGCCGCGGCGTCACGGGGGCCCCGCCCGGTGCGTCGGATGCCCTTGGATCACCAACCCAGGAGGAACGATGACGGTACGAGGCGGCCGCGGTCCCCGCGACCCCATGGTCGACCCGGAGCTGCAGGCGGCGCCCGCGGACTACGGCTACCGGCGCTCCGGTCGCTACGGCCGCGGCCCCGGCGACCAGCGGCGCTATGAGCGGTACGGCGAGCGGGGCGGCGGCCTTGGCGGTCTCGTGCGGTTCCTGCTGTTCCTCGCGGTGCTCGCCGCCATGGTGATCCTCGTGCTCGTCACGGTCGCCCGGCCCATCTTGCGCATGGCTGTCGCGCCGTGGGCCGAGCAGAACCCCGGCGCCCTGTCCATCGGCTTCGTGGCGGACCTCGTGCGCGAGGACCTGGGGGCGGCGTTGACGGCACCCGCGAGCAGTGACACCTCGAGCGTGTCGTTCGTCGTGGCCGACGGCGACACCCCGGCCCTGCTCGCCCCGAAGCTCTTGGAGGCTGGGGTCATCACCAGCCAGCCCGCGTTCCTGTTCGTGGCCCGCGAGGCGAACCTCGCCCCGCAGCTCACGGCCGGCACCTTCGAGCTCGCGAAGAACCTGACGCCCGACGGGGTGGTGCAGGGGCTGATCAAGAACCGCGTCGTGCAGCAGACGACGACGATCACGTTCCGCGAGGGACTGCGGATCGAGCAGATGACGGCCAAGCTCCAGACGATCCCGGGGATCCTGGTCGACCCCAAGGCGTTCTACGACCTCGCCACGCACCCGACCGACGAGCTGCTCTCCAACTACGCGTGGCTCGTCAACCCCAAGATCCACGCCAAGGGCTCGAGCCTCGAGGGCTTCCTCTACCCGGCCACGTACACGGTGCGCACCGACCCGATCGCGCCGACCGACGCCGAGGGCCTGATCAAGATGATGCTCGACGCGTTCTACGCCAAAGTGGGTCAGGACAGGCTCAACGTCCCGGCCGCGCGCGGGCTGACGTTCCAGCAGGTGCTCACGCTCGCGTCGATCGTGGAGCAGGAGGCGCAGCTCGACGTGGACCGGCCGCTGATCGCGGGCGTCTACCAGAACCGCCTCAGCACCAAGCTGTGGCCGACCACGCTGCTGCAGTCCGACCCGACCATCTTCTACGTCAACGACACGTTGCAGCTCGGCGCGCTCGCGTTCCAGAAGTGGCAGACGTACACCTTCTGGGATGCGCTGCCAGCCGGCTACAAGCTGCCGACGCCGCTCCCCGCGGCCATCGCCGGGTACAACACGTACACGAGCAAGGGTTTGCCGCCCGGGCCCATCTGCTCGCCGGCGCTTGCATCGATTGACGCGGCGCTGACCCCGACCACCAAGACGGGGTACCTCTTCTTCCTCGCCACGGGGAAGGACGGCAAGACGGTCTATGCCAAGACGCAGGCGCAGCACGACGCCAACGTGGCGAAGTACCTCCACTGAGGTGACGACGCGGCTGCCCGTCCCGGGCGACTTCGCGGCCGCGCCGGACGCGGCGACTCGCGGACGCTGGCTCGACGCCGACCGGGCCGCCCGCCCGTCGCGCCTCGCCCGGCTACGCGAGCGGATGGCTGAAGAGCACGTCGACGCGTGGTTCGGCGTCCGGCCGGAGCACATGCGCTGGCTCACCGGGTTCACCCTCGGTCCCGGCGAGAAGCCGTCGGCCGGACATTCCGGCGAGTTCCTCGTGGGACCGGCCTCCGTCACCGTCGTCGTGGACTCGCGGTACTCGATCCAGGCGCGGCGCGAGGCCCCCGACGCATCGGTCGAGGAGATCGGCTACGACCTGCCGGGAGCCTGGGCGCGACTGCTTGGCGAGATGGGCGCCAGGCGGGTCGGCATGGAGGCTGAGGTCGTCCCGCAGGCGATGTGGGCCAAGCTCGCGGCGGCGGCGCCCGGCGTGGAGCTCGTCTCGGCTGACGGCTGGGTCGAGGCGATGCGCGCCGTGAAGACGCCCGACGAGATCGAGCGGATCGCCGCCGCGTGTGCCGTGGCCGATCGGGCTCTGGCCGCGCTGCTGCCCGAGATCCGCCCCGGCGTGACCGAACACGATCTGGCGCTGCGGCTCGAGTGGCTGATGCGGACCGGCGGCGCCGAGTGCCTCGCCTTCGACGTGGCATGCCTCGCCGGGCCGGAGGCCGCCCTGCCGCACGGGTCGCCCGGCCATCGACCGGTGCTGGATCGCAGCGTGCTGCTGTTCGACTTCGGCGCGCAGGTCGAGGGGTACCGCAGCGACATGACGCGGACGCTGTTCGTCGGCGAGCCGAGCGAGCGCGATCTGGGCGTGTACCAGACCGTGGTGGCGTCCCAGCAGGCGGCGATTGACGCGCTGGCCGCGGCGGTCCGCACGGGCGGCTCGATGCCCGACGGCCGCGCGGTCGACGCGATCGCGCGGGACGTCATCGACCGCGACGGCCGCTGGCCGGCGTACGGCCACGGGCTGGGCCACGGGATTGGCCTCGCGACCCACGAGCAGCCAAGCCTCTCGCGCCTCGCGCCCGAGACGGCGCTGCCGAGCCCGACCGTCTTCAGCGTCGAGCCCGGGATCTACCTCGAGGGCCAGACGGGCGTGCGCATCGAGGACCTCGTCCACCTCGATGCTGGGGCCGGCACCTGCGAGCTGCTGACGCAGTTCCCGCGCGAGGTCATTGCACTGGGGGGTTAGGACGTGGAACCGGTTGGGCTGTTCGGCGGGATCCTCGGGGTCTTCTTCGTCCTGTTCATCGTCGCGTTCATCGCTGTCTTCGCGATCATCGTTGCGGTCTGGGTCATGGTCCTCTGGCGCGGATCCCGCGGCGTGGAGGACCCGGCCGTCACCGAGCTCAAGCGCCGGCTGGCGGACGGCGAGATCAGCCCCGTGGAGTACCAGGCCCGTCTCGACACCCTCCGCCGCGAGCACTGACGCGGCGCGCTGGACGGCCGGCATGATGGGCGTTCCGCAGGCTCTCTGGTAGCATCCCGACGCACAATCACTCCTCGCGCGGGGAGCATGCACGCCCCCAGCCGCGTCAACGCGCCACCGGAGCAGCCCAACCCATGATCAGCACCGGCGAGCTGCGCAAGGGCGTCGTCATCGAGCTTGACGGCGACCTCTGGCAGATCCTCGACTACCACCACATCAAGATGGGCCGCGGCTCGGCCCAG
>Ga0302299_10001428_pt1 | contig 14335 bp, 11 predicted proteins | sample III_Fen_N3_4_FD_198795 | JGI IMG/M metagenome (GOLD analysis project Ga0302299, IMG submission 198795) | Peat permafrost microbial communities from Stordalen Mire near Abisko, Sweden - III_Fen_N3_4 | ecosystem: Environmental > Terrestrial > Soil > Wetlands > Permafrost | place: Sweden: Abisko... | reverse complement strand
TCCACCTTGATCACCTCGGCCCCTAGGTCACTGAGCAGCAAGGTGCAGAACGCGCCGGGCAGGAGCCGGGAGAAGTCGACCACCCGCACCCCGGCCAGCGGGGCGGCCGGCGCGCCCGCCCGCCGGTCCAGGCTCATCAGACGCTGGGCCCCTCAGCGAGGGGCCGGTCGACCAGCTCGACGGTGTCGGTTCCGTTGCACCATCGGCACCGCACGCTCTCCACGTTCTGTGCCAGCACCTCGACGTTCTCGACCTGCGGCTCGCCGGACAGTCCCACGTGCCAGAACTCGTGCACCCGCGAGGTGCGGACCACGTCGAAGCGGGTGAGGTTGCCGCACTGGGTGCAGCGCCACCGGGTGGTCGGGCCGGGAAGGTCGACGGGCATGCCCGGAGGCTAGTCCGCAGCCGAGGGGACCGACTCCCGGGCCGTGAGCAGCGCGTCGACCCGCCCGAACAGCCCGTCGACGACCGCTGGGGTGACTTCCGGGAGGTCCGCGTCGAGCGGCGGCAGGTCGATCGGCGCTTCGACGGCTTCGGGCGGCAGGGTGTATCGGCCGTCCATTGCGTCGTGGGCCCGCCCACGGTGGAACCCGACGTCCTCGGTGTCGAGCCCCTCCGCGGCGGCCTCCGCCCGGTCGATGGCCTGGGTCGCGGCGACGACGTCGCCCAGCGATGCCACCAGCGCGGCGTGGCGGAACCAGGAGACGACGCTCACGTCTGGGCGTCCGAGCCGCTCCTCGAGCAAGGCGTGCTTGCGCCACCAGTTCGCGGCCCGCTCACCGAAGCCGTCGACCTCAGCCACGTCGATCGGCACCTGGAGGGAGTTCAGTGCGAGGCCGATGTCGTCGAGGCCGAGCAACGCGTTCGCGCTCGCAACAGCGGCGCGCTCCGCACCGTGGCGGTCTCCGGCGGCAAAGCGCACGAGAGCAGCGTTCCCGAGCGCCATGGCCACCAGCCGCCGGGCACCCAAGCGCTCGGCCAGCGCCGCTGCCTCACTGAGCAACGCCACCGCTTCCGCAGTCTGACCCGTCACGAACCGTGCGCCGGCGAGGTCGCCGGTGACATTCGCGAGGCGCAAGACGTCACCGAGCTCGGCAGCGAGGGTGCGCGCCTCGTCCAGGATCTCCGCCGCGCGGGGTATGTCGCCCTCGCGGAACTCGACGACTCCGAGGTTTGCGAGGGCGTCCAACCGCATCGGCTTGTCGTGGCTCCCCGCCGTCGCAAGCTGCCGAAGCGACAGCGACCGCGCATCCTCGTACCGTCCGAGCTCGCACAAGGCCATGGTCAGCGGCCAGGTGACGCCCGGACCCGACGCCCCGGCTCGTTCGGCCCGTTCGAGGTGGGTCACGGCCTCGGCCGGCCGCCCGGTCTCGAACGCGATCCGGCCGATCAGGCGCTCCGCGTCCGGCCCGGTCAGCCCGACCAGTCGCTGGCTGGCCAGAAGGTGCTCGCCGAGTTGCTGCTCGAGCTCGGCGAGCGCGATGGCGTCAGACGCCGACTCGTCGGCCCTGGCCACGGCCACAGCGAGTTCGGCCCAGTGCCGGGCTTCACCCAGCGCCCATGCCGCCGACGCCTCACGCCGAGCAGCGCGGTAGGACGACAGCTCGACCTCGGGGATCCGGCAGTGCTCCAGCTGCCCGGCGATCTCTCGCGGCGAGGCGTTCGTGTCGATCAAGTGCCGGCAGACGAGCTCGTGGAGTGGTTCGCGCACTGCATGGGAGGCTCGCGTGACCAGGGCTTCTGCGACGGTCGCGTGACGCACCCACACGAGCGACTCGCCGTCGCCGCCGATCGAGCGGACGATGCCCGCGTCGGTGAGCCGGGCGAGGTCCGCTCCGGTCCCGACCGCGTCGCAGCGGAAGACCTGCACCAACTCCGTGGGTGCGGCCGGCCGGCCGAGCACGGCCATCCGCAGAGCCGTGGCCTGCGCGGAGTCCCCGAGTGTGTCGAGCCTCGCGGTCAGGAAAGGCAGCAGCTCGTCCGGCAGGGGGACATCAGGGAGCGGTCGGCCCGGCTGATAGCCGCGGCGCACCAGCTCGGTGACCGTTTGGGCGAACATGGGACTGCCCGAGGCCCGTTCGACGAGCGTGTCCACGTACGCCTGTGGCAACTCGCTGCCCCCCAACCGGCCCCACGTGTCCCGCACGATCGTCGCCAGCCGAGCGTCGGGCAGCTCCGCGAGGACGAGGACCGGCTCGCAGCCCGGAATGTCCTTCGGACGTCGGGCGGTGACCACCGAGACCCTGGATCGAGGGAGGTTCGCCACGACGTCGTCGAGCAGTCGAAGGGACGCCTCATCCGCCCAGTGCAGGTCGTCGAGCACCATCAACGTCGGCGGGACGGTCGCGCACAGCAGGTCGACGATCAGCCGTCTACCGACTTCGGCACGCTGGTCCTCCGTGAGCGCGATCGTCGCGGCCGTGTCCTGCTCACCCAGATCGAGCAGTGGGCCGAGCAGCGGCGCAAGCGACTCGTCGCCGGGGCGGACCTGCGCGATCTCGGCGGCCAGGTCATCGTCGGTCACGATCGGCGGTCGGCCCGGGCGGTTGCGGACGAAGGCGGCGAACGGACCCATCGGGCGGCCCATCCCGAACGCTTCGAAGGTGCCGGTGCGCACGGCCATCCCACGCACCTGTGCGCGACGGCCGATCTCGCCGATGAGGCGCGACTTCCCAGAGCCCGCGTCCCCGACGAAGTGCAGTGCGCCTCCGGTTCGGGCTGTGGATCCGAGCAGGGCTTCGGCGGCTGCGAGCTCGGGCTCGCGCCCGACCAAGGGCGTTTCGCCTTCGTCCTCGAACTCGAGTACTGGGCGCGCCCACCCCCGCAGGCGGGCCACCTGGACCGGCTCACTGCGGTTCTTGACACTGATCAGACGGCGTTCGTCGACGACGGCGCGTCGGTCCACTGCCGCAGCCGTACGACCGTCGATCAACGTCGAATCAGGCTCGGCCGCCGCCATGATCCGCGCGGCGACGTTGACCGTGTCGCCGAGCGCACTGACGAACCTCTTTCCCGCGCCACCAAACGTCGCTGTGAACGCAAGGCCAGAGGAGACGCCGGCCGTGAACGGGAGACTCGTCGTCGCTCGCAGCCGATCGACGGCGTAGACCGCCCGAGCTGCGTCGTCGGGGTGGGCCACCGGCGCACCGAACACGGCCACGAGGACGATGCCCTTGTCGCCGCCGGTGCATTGCAGGATGTCGCCGCCCGCGTCCGCGATCGCATCGGCGGCCCTCGACACGAAGCCTCCCAACATCCCCAGGGCAGCGCGGTCCAGGTCGTCGACGGCCGGGAGCGACAGGAACGCCGCGGTGAGCCGGCGGTGCTCGGCAGGCGGTTCGGCCGCGTCCGCGATGCGTGAGGCGGTCAGGGGGTGGAACAGCCTTGGCGCCCACCCCGGCAACTCCGAGTACTGCTCGAGACCTGTCCCGGGCAGCTCGAGCTCGTCGACCGCTACCTGGTTCATGGGTGCGCGCTCAGCGGCACCCACGGCTCGGTCCAGCCCGGGACCGAGATGCACGAGGACGTGCCGCGTCGTGGCTGGGCGGACGAAGGACGAGATCCGTCCGCCGGAGATCCCCGCGCGAACGGTGAGGTCCAACGGACCCGCGAGCGTGCTCGCGCCGGAGGCCGACTCCACCAGCTCGATCACTTCCCGCCCCGCGAGCCGGGCGGCCCCGAGCGGACTGAGGCCGGACGAGAACTCGACCGTGATGGCGTCACCGCCGAACGCCAGGGCGTCACCGCCGTGGCGGGCCACGATGTCGAGCGCGCCGCCGATCACCTGGCGGACCACTCCGCCCAGCTGCTCGGTGCCGGCGGTACCGAAGCGGGCGAGCCGTGCCGACAGTCCGGTGAAACCGGCGATGTCGACGAACATCGTGACCGAGTTGCGGGTGAGCACCTCGCCGCCGGCCAGGGCAGGATGTGCGGCCACGTCGGCCAGGTATGGCCGGAATCGAGCCAGCGACGTCGATTCCCTGTTCACGACCACATCATGTTGCTAGCGTCGGGTCTGGGCCAGGCCAACGGGAGGGGTCGCCATGAAGCGCAAGGTTCTCCTGATCGCCGGGGCCACTGTGGCGCTCTGGCTCGCGGTCGTCCCGACCGCGTCGGCCGGCAGGTGGTCGTTGGGCAACGGCCCCACTGACCTCGACGTGTCCACTGCGGTGGGTTTCGCAAGCGGCAACATCTGCACCACGCACATCCACGGCCGGGCCGGGCTGAGCACGGACACGGACCCTGCGGTCACGCAGCCGCCGCAGCCCCCGTACTCGCCGCTCACGGTGCGGATCTACATCGCGCCGGGCGGCACCCTCGCGGGCTCGACCGAGGAGTCGGGCGGGATGCGCACGCCAGCCGGCAAGCTGGTCAAGGTCTTCCGGCACACCACGACGGTCGCACCGACCCAGCTGACGCCGCCTGAGGAGTACTTCGACTTCCAGGACAACCCGATCTGGGAGTACGCCGCGGCCCCGTTCCAGTTCACGATCCCGGCCGGCAAGATCCCGGTTGGCGACGACGTCCTCATCAATCAGCCCGGACGCCCCTACCTCGTCCTCCGGGCGGTTGCCTGCAACCAGGCGAGCTGGCGCGGCAAGACCTGGAACATCAGGGCGGCCGGCGATGCCCTGGTCACCCGGACGTCGACGAACCTGACGGTCGACCTCGGCATGTTCGGCACGGGCGACCCTACGGCGACCTACTTCACCGACTGCACGTTCACCGGGAACTTCGACGCCCACGTGCACTACACCCTGAATACCTGGCCGGTCGCCAACGCGACCCGCGTCGGGCTGCTGGTGAACAACCCGACCTATCCGTCACCGAACGGATCCGTCACCATCGAGCGCACGAGCTACGCCGCCTCGGGTGACGTGGGGTCGGGGGAGAACTACGTCATCAACGCGATCGACGCCGGCGGCGGCTTCCTGGACCGGCCGACCGCGGCAACCTCCGGCGACCTTCGCGTGAGCCAGGTCGGGAACACCATGACCGCCTACGTCCGAGACGCCTCCACGGCCAACAAGTACGTCCAGCTCGGCACCTCGCCGGCCTACTCCGGGCCGGTGAGCCTGGGACTGCAGGTGTGGTCCGGCATCCCACTGTTCAACGGGCCGATCCAGGCGACCTTCTCCGGGTTCGGCATCAGCAAGGGCACCTGCAGCTAGTCCCCCGCCCGCGCGGCGTGGCCCGACGAGGTTGTCGGACCCTCGCCCTACGGTCGCGGTGTGAGTGGGTCCCGAGCGTTGCGCCCCAACGTCACCGGCAGATCCTTGGCCGACGTCACCCTCGACACGTTGGGTCCCACGCTCGCCGAGCTCACCTTCGTCGTGCTCGACCTGGAGACGTCCGGAGGCGCCCCCGACGCGGACGCGATCACCGAGATCGGGGCGGTCAAGGTGCGCGGCGGTGAGGTGCTCGGCGAGTACCAGACGCTGGTGAACCCGGGACGCCCGATCGCCGAGTTCGTCTGCGAGCTCACGGGGATCACCGACGCCATGGTGAGCCGTGCGCCCACGATCAGCGCCGTCCTGCCCAGCCTGTTGGAGTTCCTCAGCGGATCGGTGCTGGTGGCCCACAACGCCGGTTTCGACGTGTCGTTCCTGCGCGCGGCGTGCGAGCGGCACGGGCGGGAGTGGCCCGATCTCCCGGTGCTCGACACGGTGCAGCTGGCGCGGCGGGTACTGGCCACCGACGACGACGTCCACGACTGCCGCCTGGCCACGCTGGCCGAGCTCTTCCATGCCCGCGTGGCGCCCTCGCACCGCGCACTCGACGACGCGCGGGCGACCGTCGACGTGCTGCACGGTCTGTTCGAACGGGTCGGCTGCGAAGGCGTCACCACATTCGAGGAGCTGCGCAGCTACAGCGCCCGCATCTCGGCGGTCCAACGCCGCAAGCGCGGCCTGGCCGACACCGTGCCGCCGGTGTCGGGGGTCTACCTCCAGCTGGACGCCCACGACCGCGTCGTCCACGTGGCCTGCGCCGACGACGTGCACGCCGAGATCCGGCGGCTCGTGACCGCCTCGGCGCTGCCTCGCCGCCAGCTCGACCTCCTGGCGGTCACCGAGCGGATCGACGTGATCGCCTGCGCCACCCCGCTCGAGGCGCAGATCCGACAGATCCGCCTGCGCGCCGCGGCCGGGCTCAAGCGCAAGACCGGGTCGTTCGGCCGGCCGGCCGCAGCCGCGGATGTCGAGGGGCGTTCGACCCTGCGCCGCACCGCCGAGCTCGTCGCCGTCCATCGCAGCAGCAGCCGTCCGACCGGGTCCCCCGCGCTGGTCGCGGTGATCCGCCGGGGTCGGCTGCACAACGCGGGCTGGGCCGACGACGACCAGATCCATGCCATGGCGCAGACGCTGGCCGACCAGCCGCCGCTGGAGCCGGTCGCGCGAGTCACCAACGCCGAGACCGACGCCCTGCTCGACTGGCTGTGGCAGGCCGACGTGGTCGGGCCCCCGCCGACCGCCGAGCCGTCGGCATCCGGCGGCTAGAGTCCGGGCATGATCACCGCCATCGTGTTCATCCGCTGCGACGTCGACCGAATCTCCGCGGTCGCCGAGGAGATCGCCGGACTCGAGGGGGTCAGCGAGGTCTATTCGGTGACCGGAGGCATCGACCTGGTCGCCATGGTCCGGGTGCGCGAGCTCGACGAGGTCGCCACCGTCGTGGCCGACCGGGTGAACAAGGTCACCGGAGTCACCTCGACGAAGACCCACATCGCCTTTCGCACCTACAGCCGCCACGACCTGGAAGCCGCCTTCTCACTGGGGCTCTAGCCGCAGCGGGTCGGTTCGTCAGCCGGCGATTGCCTGGGTTGCGGCCACCCAGCGCTGCAGCACGTGCTCGGCCGCACCGGAGTCCAGGGCGACGGCGGCGCGTTCCATCGCCTCGCCCAGCGCCACGTGCAGGGGCCGGCCGTCGCCTCCGGCGGCATCGGACAGCGAGACGAGCGCTGCCGCGGCGTTCAGGACGACCGCTTCGCGAACCGGCCCCTGCTCACCGGCCAGCAGGGCCTCGGTGACGCCGGCGTTGTGCGCCGGTTCACCCCCTCGCAGGTCCTCCACCGAAGCCGGCGAGATCCCCAGCGCGGCTGGGTCCACGACGTCCCGTTCGACGGCACCGTCGCGAACGCGCCACACCTGCGACGTGGTGGTGGTGGTCAGCTCGTCCAAGCCGTCGTCGCCGCGGAACACCAACGCGCTCACACCACGTCGGGCGAACACCTCGGCCATGACCTCGGCCATGCGCGGGTCGCCACAGCCCACGGCCTGAGCCGTCGGTTGCGCGGGGTTGGTCAACGGCCCCAGGAAGTTGAACGACGTGGGGACACCGAGCTCGCGTCTGGCTGCGGCCGCATGGCGCATGGCGGGATGGAACACCTGCGCGAAACAAAACGTGATGCCCACCTGCTGGGCCACCTCGGCCACCTGGTCGGGGGTGAGCGTCAGCCGGACGCCCAGCTGCTCGAGCAGGTCGGCTGCTCCACACCGCGAGGAGGCCGCCCGGTTGCCGTGCTTGACGACGGTGGCTCCGGTGCCAGCCACCACCAGCGCGGCCATCGTCGAGAGGTTCACCGTGTGCGCCCGATCCCCGCCAGTGCCCACCACGTCGACCGCCGGTCCCGCCACCTCGAACCGGTGGGCCCGACCGAGCATGGCGGCCACCAGGCCCGACATCTCCTCGGCCGTCTCACCTTTGGCCCGCAGGGCGATCGCGAAGGCGGCGATCTGCGCGTCGGTCGAGTTGCCGGACATGATCTGGTCCATGGCCCACCGGGCCGAGTCGGCCGAGAGCGACTCGCGAGCCAGCAACGGCCCGAGCACCACAGGCCAGGTCGACTCGTCCGTGGTCGACTGGGTCATGTCAGGTCCCGCGCTAGCGGTGGACGAGCTCGGTGCTGGTGGGCGTCAACCGCGACCGCAGCAGACGCGTGGCCACCTCGGTGAGGGCGAACGGGTCGATCGGGTGGCTGGTGACCCCGTCGGCCCTCGACCACGCGGCGAGCCAGCTGTCCTGCGGACGGCCCAGGAGCACGAGCAGCGGCGGGGCCTGGAAGATCTCGTCCTTCACCGACCGGCAGATGCCCAACCCGCCGGCTGGGGCGGCCTCGCCGTCGAGGATCGCCAGGTCGACCCCACCGGCCCGGAGCTGCTTGCGGACCGCCCACGCGGTGGCGACGTCGACGAACTCCAGCGCCGGGAGGTCGGTCGCGGGCTTGCGGCCCAGCCCGAGCCGCACCTGCTCACGCGTGCGGGCGTTGTCGCTGTAGACCAGCACGGTGAGCGGGTCGCTCGACATGGAACTCCTCGATGACGGTCAGCGTGGATCGGCGGACTCGGCCGCTCGATCGACTCGCCGTGATCGTACCGGGCCGTTTGCGTGGCCACCGCAGGTCACGGTCCGGTCACGACCGGAATTCCCGTGGCGACCGGTCGGGGGGTCAACGGGCGCGCCACCCCGTCGGGTCGGCATAATGCCCGCCGTGGCGACTGTGACCGCGGTGGAGAACACCCATCTGAAGGCACCGAACCGGCCGAACATGGTCAGCGTCGGGACGATCGTCTGGCTGTCGTCGGAGCTGATGTTCTTCGCCGCCCTGTTCGCCATGTACTTCACCGTGCGCCAGGTGACCCTGCCCGACCCGTGGCCACCCGCCGGGGTGCGGCTGAACGTGGTGTTCGCCACCTGCAACACCTCGGTGCTGGTGGCGTCCTCCCTGACGATGCAGCTCGGCGTCTTCGCGGCGGAGCGTGGCGATGTCCGCACCCTGCGCAAGTGGACCGTCATCACGTACCTGATGGGCTCCTTCTTCGTCGCCGGCCAGATCTTCGAGTACACCGAGCTGGTGTCCGAGGGTCTGCGGCTCAACCAGCCGTACGGGTCGGTGTTCTTCCTCACCACCGGGTTCCACGCACTGCACGTCACCGGCGGTCTGATCGCGATGCTCTTCGTCCTGGCGACCACCTACGTCGCCAAGCGGTTCGACCATGACCAGGCCACGCGGGCCATCGTCGTGTCCTACTACTGGCACTTCGTCGACGTCGTGTGGATCGCCTTGTTCGCCACCATCTACCTGCTGCAGTAACCGCCGTCCCCTGCTCGCGCCCACCGCCCTCCGACAGACCGGACTCGAGGACCGACCGTGACCCCTCTGCTCGCCCGGCGCCGCCACCCGTTGGCCACGGCGGCCCTGCTCCTCGTCGCCTTGATGGCCGTGGGCGGGCTGTACGCGGCGGTCTCCGGTGGGCGCGCCCAGGCCGCGCCGCAGTCTGCGTCGACCACCCAGATCGACCTGGGTCGCAAGCTCTACTCCGAGGGCTGCTCGTCCTGCCACGGGTTGAACGCCGAGGGGGGCCAGCAGCCCGACGGCACGATCTCGGGTCCGTCCCTGATCGGGGTCGGCGCGGCCGCGGTGGACTTCCAGGTGGGCACCGGCCGGATGCCACTGCAGGCCAACGGCCCGCAGGCCGCGCCGAACCTGCCCAGCTACACGCCCGACGAGATCTCGGCGCTGGCGGCGTACGTGGCCTCGCTCGGGCCGGGCCCCTCGATCCCGGACACGGGGACCTACGACCCCAAGGACGCCGACGTGGTCCTCGGCGGTCAGCTCTTCCGGTCCAACTGCGGCGCCTGCCACAACTTCGCCGGCTCCGGCGGCGCGTTGACCTTCGGCAAGCGGGCGCCGGCGATCGTCAACACGACTCCGCGCCACATCTACGAAGCCATGATCACCGGCCCGGCCAACATGCCGATCTTCCCCGACGGGACACTGCGGCCAGCCGACAAGCGCGCGATCATCGCCTACGTCGAGACCTTGAAGAACGCTCCGAACCCCGGCGGCCTCGACCTGGGCCGGGTCGGCCCGGTGACCGAGGGCTTGTTGTTCTGGGTCGTCGGCATCGGGGCGCTCGTCGTCGCCGCGGTCTGGATCGGAGCGAAGGCCCGATGAGCGACCACGAGCACGACGACGACTTCAGCGCGCTTCCGCACCACGAGCCGCGGATGTCCGACATCGACCCGCGGGCGGCCAAGCGCGCCGAGCGCCAGGTGGCGCTGCTGTTCACCGGGGCCATGCTGTGCGGGATCGCCTTCATCGTCGCGTTCGCTGCGGTCCCGGTCGAGAAGCTGGTCTGGGTCCCGCTGATCGGCGACACCCAGCTGTCCAACCTGCTGCTCGGTCTGTTCATGGGTCTGGGGTTCTTCCTGGTCGGTGGCGGTGCCATTCACTGGGCCAAGAAGCTGATGCCCGAGCAGGAGGTGATCAGCGAGCGCCACGACACCGGCGCCCCCGCCGAGGCCCGTCAGGCCACGTTCAAGGAACTGGAGCGCGGAGTCAACGAGAGCGGGGTCCGCCGCCGGCCGCTGATCCTGGCCACGCTCGTGGGCGCCCTCGCCCTGATGAGCGTGGCTCCCCTGGTCCTGATCGCCGACCTCGGCCCCAAGCCCGGCACCAAGCTCCGGTACACCATGTGGCGCAAGGGGATGCGGATCCTCGTCGCCGAGACCGGCCAGCCGATCCGCCCCCAGGACCTCCTGGTCGGGTCGCTGGTCAGCGGGGTTCCGGACGGCATCGACGCCGTGCTCGAGGCCGAGGGCAACCTCAACGAGCTGGCGAAGGCGCCGGTGATCCTCGTCCGCATGGACCCGACCGACATCAAGGCGCAGCAGGGGACGGACTGGGACTTCCAGGGGATCTTGTGCTTCTCCAAGATCTGCACGCACGTGGGTTGTCCGATCAGCCTCTACGAGCAGCAGACCCACCACCTGCTGTGCCCCTGCCACCAGAGCACCTTCGACCTGGCCGACGGCGGCCAGGTGATCTTCGGACCGGCTGCCCGCGAGCTCCCTCAACTCGCGATCACCGTGGACACCGACGGATACTTGGTCGCGCAAGGTGACTTTGCCCAACCAGTGGGTCCGAGCTTTTGGGAGCGCGGATGAGCGACAACAAGGTCCTGGACGTTACCGAGGGCGCCTACGACTGGGTCGACGACCGGGTGCCGGCGTCCAACTTCCTCAAGCGGAACCTCAACAAGGTCTTCCCGGAGCACTGGTCCTTCATGCTCGGCGAGATCGCCCTGTACAGCTTCATCGTGCTGCTGCTCACGGGCACCTTTTTGACCCTCTTCTTCAAGCCGGTCATGACCGAGATCGTCTACCACGGCAGCTACCTGCCGCTGAACGGCGTCCGGATGTCCGAGGCCTTCGCCTCGACGCTCGACATCAGCTTCGACGTGCGCGGCGGCCTGCTCATGCGGCAGATCCACCACTGGGCCGCCCTGTTCTTCGTCGGTGCGATCTCCGTCCACCTGCTCCGGGTCTTCTTCACCGGTGCGTTCCGCAAACCGCGCGAGATGAACTGGCTGATCGGGGTGGGCCTGCTGACGCTGGGGCTCCTCGAGGGGTTCGCCGGCTACTCGCTGCCCGACGACCTGCTCTCCGGCACCGGCCTGCGGATCGCCGACGGCATCGTGTTGTCCATCCCCGTGGTGGGGACGTACGCCCAGTTCCTCATCTTCGGTGGTCAGTTCCCCGGTGACATCTTCATCAGCCGGCTGTACACCGTCCACATCCTGCTGGTCCCCGGCATCATCCTGGCGCTGATCACCGCCCACCTGATGATGGTCTGGTACCAGAAGCACACCCAGTTCCCGGGAGCCGGACGGACCAACGACAACGTGGTCGGCTACCCGCTGTTCCCCATCTACACGGCCAAGGCCGGCGGGTTCTTCTTCGTCGTCTTCGGCGTCTGCACGCTGCTGAGCGCCCTGGTCCAGATCAACCCGATCTGGATGTACGGGCCGTACGTCCCCGACCAGCTCACCGCCGGGTCACAGCCGGACTGGTACATCGGCTGGTTGGAAGGCGCCCTGCGCATGACGCCCAACATCGAGACGGACTTGTTCGGCCATACGATCTCGTGGAACATCTTGCTGCCGGCGCTGGTGCTGCCGGGCATCATCTTCACGCTCATGGCGCTGTATCCGTGGATCGAGCGCTGGGCCACGCCAGGCGACAACGGGCCGCACAACCTGCTCGACCGACCACGCAACGCGCCCACGCGCACCGCGATCGGCGTCATGTCGCTCACCTTCTACATCCTGCTGTGGATCGAGGGCGGCAACGACATCATCGCGAGCAAGTTCGACATCAGCGTCAACGCGATGACCTGGTTCATGCGGGTGGCGTGCATCGTCTTGCCGCCGATCGCCTTCATCACCACCAAGCGGATCTGCTTCGGTTTGCAGCGCCGCGACCGCGACAAGCTGCTGCACGGGTACGAGAGTGGCGTCATCAAGCGGCTGCCCAGCGGTGAGTACTACGAGCAGCACCAGCCGATCTCCTACGAGGAGCGCGCCCTGCTGTCCGCCCGGGACGACAAGGAACCGTACGTGCTCCCCGTGGCGACCGACGCGAACGGCGTCCGGCAGAAGGGCCTGGCCCACAAGCGGGTGCGGGCGAAGCTGTCCGGCTGGTTCTACGGCGACTCGGTCCCGAAGCCGACCCCGGCCGAGATCGCCGAGGCGGGCCACCACGAGGAAGAGCTCACCGCCGCGCGCCAGGCCGACATCGAGTCGACCCGCGCCAAGGTGCTGGCTCCCAGCCCCTCCGACGAGACCTGATCAGTCGCCCGCTCGAGCGGCGGCACGGGTGTCGCGCTGAGGCGTCACCGGGGGTACTGGGCGTCCATCCCGTCGCGTAGCGACTGCGCCGGCAGCCGGCCGGCCGGGATGGGCACCACCCGATAGGGCGAGATGCCCTTCGGGGCGAGGATCGTCAGCACCGGGCTCCCGTCGGCCTTGACCTCGGAGATCCGTTGGGACCCGCCCCACGCCACCACCCAGTGCCCGTTGGGAAGGCGCCGGGCGCTGCCGCAGCAGAACGACTGGCTGGTCATGTTGGGGTCGCGGACCGACTCGAGGACCGTCGCGGTGCCGGCGCGCGGGTGGATCGCGTACCGGACGGCGCGGGCGAGCCGACCCGCCACCCCGGTCCCGTCGTCGTAGACGGTCAGCGTGCCGTCCGGCAGCAGGCGGGCGTCGTGCTGCGCAGCGAGGGTGAGGGAGCCGCCCATCGGGTCCCCCACCACCGTGAGGCTCTGCGGGCTGTGCGTGCCACCCAGCTTCCACGTGATGTCGCCGGTGGCGATGTCGATCCGGTAGACGGCGTCCAGGTTGCGGCCGGAGAGGATCAGGCCACCAGCACCGTCGGGTTCGACCGAGTTGGCGTGCACCAGGTCCCAGGACCCGTCGGCGAGGTGCGCCGAGGCGATGCCCAGGTTCAGCAGGCGGGCCGAGTCGGCCACCGGGATGTGCCCGCGCGTGTTCCACGTCCACAGCTCGTTGCCCGCTGCGTCGAACTTGAGGATCTGGGCGTCGATCAGGGTGTCCTGGGTCGTCCCGCCGTAGGTCGTCATGTCGACGCACTCGCTGGGCGTGGCCGGGCAGTCACGTCGGACGTTGCGCAGCCCCCAGTAGGTGCCGTTCCCGGCCCACTCGAGGTCGTGTCCGTCGAGGTCGAGCCCGTTGCCCAGCGTCTTGATCGTCCCGCCGTCCAGACCGACCACGTACACGATCTGGGCCCACTCGTAGGAGAAGGCGTACTTGCGGGTGGAGCCGAGCTCGGCCAGCCGGGCAGCGTTCCAGTACTGCACGGCGTAGGGCTTGGCCACCGCAGCGCGGAACCACCAGACGGGAGTTCCGTGCGCGTCGGTGACGAACGCGTAGTGCGTCCCCGTACCCATGGCCTCGTCGAACGCATACCACTGGGCGGTCCCGGTGCCCGACGTCTGGAAGGCGGGGAAGTCGGACGGCAGGCAACGCACGGTGGATCGGTAGGTCTTGCCGCCCCCGCCGGACCACAGCGCGAAGGACTGGCCCTCCGCCAGCGCCACACTGCGGGTGAAGGTGCCGGTGGTCCACTTCCGGCTGTCCACGGAGACCCAGGTGCCCTTGGCGGCCGACACGGACACGGTCACCGGACTTCCGGCGACGCAGCGGACGGCGAAGTCGCCGATCGTCGACCGGTAGGCCAGGTTCAGCTTCGGGCTCGCCGTGATGCTCGGCTCGGTGAACGGCAGTGGGCTCTGCGGCACGGGTCCCGGCGACGTGACGAGCCGGAATGCGCCGCGAACCTGGCGAGCGCCACACGTGGCCAGGGTCGACCAGCGTCCCAGGGCCCAGCCGGCGGTCGCGACCGACCAGGACACGCGACGATCGGCCCCGACCCGCTTGCCGCGGTAGCTGGTCGCCGGCCCGCCCGAGGCCGGACCCACGCTCAGCCGGCAGCGGGCCACCCCGGCGGGGACCTTGACCGCCACCTTGATGCG